>Ga0187778_10001243_pt1 | contig 17887 bp, 17 predicted proteins | sample 1015_Q2_SP5_20_M_FD_132418 | JGI IMG/M metagenome (GOLD analysis project Ga0187778, IMG submission 132418) | Tropical peat soil microbial communities from peatlands in Department of Meta, Colombia - 1015_Q2_SP5_20_MG | ecosystem: Environmental > Terrestrial > Soil > Wetlands > Peat | place...
AGCGCCGAGCGAGGTCGACAGCGTCAAGCCGGCGTGACCGATCTGGAACATCAGGATCACCGCAAGCGTCTGCGTGAACAACACCGCAAGAAACGCGATCTTCACTGGCGTCTTCATGTCCTGGCGCGCGTAGAAGCCGGGCGCGAGGATCTTCACCGCGATTAACCCTAGCAACCCGACGCTGTAGCCGAGGAGCGCGGCGCGAGTCTGCCATACATCGTTCACCGTAAAGCGGCCGTACTGGTAGAGCGTCGAGATCAGCGGCACCGCGATCACCGCCAAGGCAAGTGCCGCCGGCAGCGCCAGCAGGAAGGCGAGCCGCAGGCCCCAATCGAGGAGCTCACGGTATTGCGCATGGTTGGCGTCGTGGTGATGCTTGGCGAGGCTCGGCAGCAGCACGGTGCCCAGGGCGACGCCGAGCAGCGCGCTGGGGAATTCCATCAGCCGGTCGGCGTAGCTTATCCACGAAATCCTGCCGTCTCCCAGGTACGCCGCGAGCTGAGTGTTGATCAGCGCGGAGATCTGGGCCGCCGATACGCCCAGCACTGCCGGGCCCATCGCGCGCAGCACGCGTCGCACGCCCTCGTCGCGCCAGTCGAGTCGCATCGGTGGCAGCATGCCCAAGCGCTTGAGCGGGAGGATCTGCAGCGCGAGCTGGGCCACGCCGCCGACGGCCACACCCCACGCCAGGGCGACGATGGGCGGGTCGAAGTAAGGCGCGAGGAAAACCGCCGCCGCGATGATCGACACGTTCAGCAACACCGGCGTGAACGCGGGAATCCCGAATCGGCGGTGCACATTGAGCACTCCCCCGGCGAGCGCGACCAGCGACACGAACAGGATGTACGGGAACATGATGCGGATCAACTCGGCAGTGAGCTCGGCCTTGCCCGGCGTCCGCGCGAAACCGCTGGCGAGCGCATAGACCAGCCATGGCGCCGCCAGGATTCCGAGAACCGAGAGGCCGATCAGCACCACGGCGAGCAGCGTCGCGACGCGGCCGACCAGCTCCCGCATCGCGTCGTGGCCGCGACTTCGCTGATACTCGGCGAGGATCGGCACGAACGCCTGCGAGAACGCGCCTTCCGCGAAAAGCCGCCGCAGTATGTTCGGCAGGCGGAATGCCGCCTCGAACGCGTCCATCTGCAGACCTGCGCCGAACGCCACTGCCTTGAGGCTCTCGCGAGCAAGTCCGGTGATGCGCGACAGAAGCGTGAGCGCGCTGACCGTGGAGAGTGCCTTGAGAAGATTCATCGATGCAGCGCTGTCATCGGGGACACATCGACACCGAGCGGCTCGAGTTTGGCTTGCGTGGATTACAAAAAGTGGCTATTATGCGCGGTCTTTTTTAGCGACTCTAGCAAACGAAGGATTTTTCATGGCGAATACTGCCCAGGCCCGCAAGCGCGCTCGCCAGTCGGAGAAGACGCGACAGCACAACGCGAGCCTCAAGTCGCAGCTCCGCAGCGCGATCCGCAAGGTTAGAAAAGCGGTCGCCGCCGGCGACAAGGCTGCAGCAAGGCGCGAATTTCAGGCACAACAATCGGTCATCGATCGCATCGCCGACAAGAAGGTCGTGCACAAGAACACCGCGGCGAGGAACAAGACGCGTCTCGCGCAGGCGATCAAGGCAATGCCGTAGGCCGCGCGCGGATCGAAGCGGAAGGCGCCGGCTGGCGCCTTTTTTGTCTGCGCGCCGATTGCGCGGGGGCGAACCCCGGTTGGTTGCGGCTGCCGTGCAGGCTACAGCGGCAGAAACACCGCGGTCGCGATGGTTTGGACGACGCGGCGGATGGTCCGGTTGGTGCGCTGCGCCGCGATCTCCGCCATTACGTCTTGGTAGCCGATCATCTTGCCGAATTCCCGCTCGAACGAAAGATTGCGCACATCCCCCGCAATCTCATTGGACAGCAGGAGCGGATCGCCCGCTGGATCACGCGCGCTCGAGAGCTTCCACGCCGCGATTTCGATGTTCCTCGCCGAGTTGTAGAGCTTCTGCGCGTCGAGGACGTCGGTGAGATAGAGCTCGGTCTTGCCGTTGTAGGAAGCGAGGACCATGCTCGCGAGCCCGACGCCGAACGCGAACACGCGGTCGCCCGTGTAGTCGGGTCTGAGGGCGAGCAGCACGGCATCGGTGCCCTGCACTCCGAGCTCGGCAAACTGGAATCGCTGTGCTGGATCGAAAGCCCTCGCCACAGCTGCGTCCAGGCTCGGCGAGGTGCCCTTGCGCCACTCGCGCGGATTGCGCCGGTAGAGCTTCTCCATGAGCAGGCGCGCCGACGCTAGGCATTCGCGCACGTGAGTCTCCGCCACGACGTCGATGTCCGACTTGGCGAGATCGGAAGCGCGGAACTCGCGATCGACGGGCGGCGCCCGCTTGCCGGTCGTCGGCGCGGCAGGCGGAAAGCTCGGAGTCGTGGTGCAAGCGCTGGCCGCAAGGACGCCCGCGAGTGCGCAGATCATGGAGAGCGCCAGGCGCGTGTGGCAACTCGCCTGCGCGCCCGTGTGCTCGCAGTCCCATTTCGGCGACCTGCGAATTCTCGCTCCTCCTTTGCGGGGCGCCGGGAGGGCGGCGCCGCCACGGGAATCATCGGCCAAGCGGAACGCCGAAGGCAAGTCCTTTCCTTCGAGCATTCACGTCGAGCAGATGACCGATGCGCCGATCGCGGCCCGGGCAGACGCGGAGTCCGCCCTCGGGAGATTTCGCTGCTGCCGAGGCCCGGTGCCGAGGAGGCGCGCCCTGTGGATGCTAAAATGCTGTTTTTTCGGTGGTTAGAGGCAGACGCTCCGGCCTCAGGCGCCATGGCTCCGAAACACTTCCTGCAGCTCTCGGACTTCGACCGCGGCGAGCTCGCTTATTTGTTCGAGCGCACGCGGTGGATCAAGGAGCGTTTCAAGCGCTACGAGATCTATCAGCCGCTGCGCGACCGCACGCTGGCGATGGTCTTCGAAAAAGCGTCTACGCGCACCCGCGTCTCGTTCGAGGCCGGCATGAACCAGCTCGGCGGCATAGCCATCAACTTGAACCGTGGCGACACTCAGCTCTCGCGCGGCGAGCCGATCGAGGACCTCGCGCGCGTCATTTCGCGCATGGTCGATGTGGTGATGATCCGCACCTTCGAGCAATCGATCATCGAGCGCTTCGCCGCGCATTCGCGGGTTCCCGTGATCAACGGCCTGACCAACGAATATCATCCGTGCCAGATACTCGCCGATATCTACACCTACATCGAGCATCGCGGCTCGATCGAGGGAAAGACCGTGGCGTGGATCGGAGATTCGAACAACGTGTGCAACACATGGCTGCAAGCGGCCGCGATCTTCGAGTTCAGCGTGCACGTTTCGACGCCGCCGGGATATGAGGTCGACCCCAAGTGCGCGGGTTTAAGCGACACCCGCCACTATCGCTCATTCGCCGATCCGCGAGCGGCCTGTCGCGGCGCACACCTGGTGACAACCGACGTGTGGACCAGCATGGGCTTCGAAGCCGAGAACGAGGAGCGCAAGCGCGCCTTCGCCGATTGGATGGTGGACGCGGGGATGATGGCGCAGGCGACGCCCAATGCGCTGTTCATGCACTGCCTGCCGGCGCACCGCGGCGAAGAAGTCGCCGCCGAGGTGATCGACGGCCCGCAGAGCGTGGTTTGGGACGAGGCTGAGAATAGGTTGCACGTACAGAAGGCGTTGCTCGAGTACCTGGTGTGCGGTCGCGTGACAGTTTAGGCTCGACGATGATCGATCACACCGGCGTGACGGTTTCCGATATCGCGAGGAGCAAGGCGTTCTACCGTGCCGCGCTGGCTCCGCTTGGTTACGCCATCATCATGGAGTTTGGCGACGCGGTTGGTTTGGGTGTACCACCGAAACCGGACTTCTGGATCGGTCAAGGCAGGCCAAACGTGCCGCCGATCCACGTCGCGTTCCGCGCGGACAACCGCACGCAGGTTGACGCCTTCTACAAGGCCGCGATGGCTGCGGGTGGCCGCGACAACGGACCTCCGGGCCTGCGCCCGCACTACCACGCCAACTACTACGGCGCCTTCGTGCTCGATCCCGACGGGCACAACATCGAAGCCGTGTGTCACAGCCCGGCCTGAAGAGCAATTGCATGCGCCGGCTTGCGAGGCTCTCTCTGGTCGCCGTCGTCGCTTCGACGTTGAGCGCCTCCATTACCGCGTCGGCGCAAAGCTGGCCCGCGCACCCGATAAAGTTCGTGGTCGCTGCGCCCGTGGGCAGCTCGATCGACGTCTTGGCGCGAACCATCGGCGACAAGCTCAAGGATCGGATCGGGCAGCCTGTCGTCGTCGAGAACCGCCCTGCCGCGGGCGGCACCGCGGCAACGGACTTCGTCGCCAAGTCGCCGCCCGACGGCTACACCATGGTGATGTCCTTCAACGGGCCGCTGGCGTTCGGCCCGCACCTGTATTCCAAGCTGCCGTACGATCCGCAGAAGGACCTTGCAGCTGTGATCATCACGTCGAGCCAGCCGAACGTGCTGGCCGTCAACGCCTCGTTGCCGGCGCGTTCGGTCAAGGAGTTGGTCGAGTACGCCAAGGCCAATCCGGGGAAGCTTTCCTACGCCTCGGTCGGCAACGGCAGCTCGTCGCATCTGACCATGGAGCTGCTCAAGTCGATCGCCGGGATCGACATCGTCCACATTCCTTTCAATGGCTCGCCGCCGGCGGTGACGGCGACGATCCAGGGCGAGACGCAGCTCATGTTCGCGGTGATGCAGCCGCTGCAGGCGCAGATCCAGGCCGGGAAGCTGCGGGCGCTCGCGGTGACGACCGAGAAACGCTTTGCGCTGCTTCCCGAACTGCCCACCGTCGCCGAGTCGGGCTATCCGGGCTTCGAGGCGCTGGCCTGGAACGGCGTGCTGGTCGCTGCGGGCACGCCGCGGCCCATCGTCGAGCGCTTGAACGTCGAGATCAACGCGATCCTCAAGGACCCTGCTGTCAAGGGCACGCTTAATGCCCAGGGCTTCGAGCTGATTGGCGGCTCGCCCGAGGATTTCGCTGCTCTGATCAGGAGCGAATCCGCGAAGTGGTCGCCGGTGATCAAGGGGACCGGCGCGCGGATCGACTAGATCGTTAGTCGGCCGATTTCTCGCCGCCAGTCAGCCGCGGCAGCGCCGAATCGCCGCCGTCGCTGAGCAATCCGGTTCTGATGTAGGTCTCGAGCTTGGCGCGGCTGTCGGCGATGTCCAAGTTGCGCATGGTGAGCTGGCCGATCCGGTCTTCGGGGGAGAATGCTCCCTCGCCCTTTTCCATGGTCAGCCGCTCGGGCTTGTAGGTGAGATTCGCGCTCGTGGTATCGAGGATCGAGTAATCGTTGCCGCGCCGGAGCTCGAGCGTGACCTCTCCCGTGATGGCGCGCGCCACCCAGCGCTGCGCGGCCTCGCGCAGCATCATCGCCTGCGAATCGAGCCAACGGCCCTGATAGAGCAATCTGCCCAGGCGACGGCCCTGCTCGCGGTATTGCTCGATGGTGTCCTCGTTGTGGATGCCGGTGACGAGCCGCTCGTAGGCGATGTGCAGCAGTGCCATTCCCGGCGCCTCGTAGATGCCGCGACTCTTCGCCTCGATGATGCGGTTCTCGATCTGATCGCTCATGCCGAGCCCGTGGCGGCCGCCGATGGCGTTGGCTTCGAACATCAGCGCCACGTCATCGGCGAAGCTCGCTCCGTTGAGCGCCACCGGGCGGCCCTCCTCGAAGCGTACGCTCACCGTTTCCGGAGCAATCGCGACCCCACTGCGCCAAAACGCCACACCCATGATCGGTTCGACGATCGTCATCCCCTTGTTCAGGAACTCGAGGTCCTTGGCCTCGTGCGTCGCGCCGAGCAGGTTGGAATCGGTGGAGTACGCCTTCTCGGCGCTCATCTTGTAGCCGAAGCCCGCGCGCGCCAGATATTCGGACATTTCCTTGCGTCCGCCCAGCTCCTCGATGAACGCGGCGTCGAGCCATGGCTTGTAGATCCGCAATCCCGGATTGGCAAGCAGTCCGTAGCGATAGAAGCGTTCGATGTCGTTGCCCTTGAACGTGCTGCCGTCGCCCCAGATGTGCACGTCGTCTTCGCGCATGGCGACCACCAGCATCGTGCCGGTCACCGCGCGGCCGATGGGCGTGGTGTTGAAATAGGTAGCGCCGGCAGTCGAGATATGGAACGCCCCCGCCTGCAGCGCCGCGATACCTTCGGCAACCAGCGCTTTGCGGCAATCGACGAGCCTGGCGCTCGCCGCGCCGTATTGCAGCGCTCGACGCGGAATGTCCTCGTAATCGGGCTCGTCGGGCTGGCCGAGATTCGCGGTGTAGGCATAGGGAAATGCGCCTTTGGCGCGCATCCAATGCAGCGCCGCACTGGTGTCGAGACCGCCGGAGAACGCGATGCCGACCTTCTGGCCGACGGGAATGCTGTTCAGGATGTGCGACATGGGCGAGGTGCGGGAAACTTGTCTATTCTAGCCGATGGGCCGGCTCCGGGCCGCTCGAAGTATGCCGGCGTGTCGCGCACCGCCGCCGAACATGCTAGCGTGTATCCATCGCCACTCCCGGGACTGCACGATGCCTTCGTTCGACATCGTCTCCGAAGTCAACCAGGTCGAAGTCCGCAACGCGGTCGAGCAGGCGAACCGCGAAATCTCGACACGCTTCGATTTCAAGGGCTCCGACGCTCGCGTCGAGCATAAGGACAAAGAGCTCACGCTCTACGCCGACGACCAGTTCAAGCTGAAGCAGGTCACCGACGTGCTGATCGGCAAGCTCACCCGACGCAGCGTCGACGTGCGCTCGCTCAAGTTCGGCAACGTCGAGAAGATGAGCGGGGACAAGGTCAGGCAGGTGGTGACCATCCGCGTCGGCGTCGAGCAGGAGCTCGCGAAGAAGATCGTCAAGCAACTCAAGGATAGCAAGCTCAAGGTGCAGGGCGCGATCCAGGGCGACGCAGTGCGCGTCTCGGGCGCCAAGAAGGACGAGTTGCAGAACGCGATCGCGCTGGTGCGGAAGTCGATCACCGACTTCCCGCTGCAATTCGGCAACTTCCGCGACTGACGGAAGCAAAGGCCGTGCGCTACCTGGTTTGGATAGCCGTCGCTGCAGGCCTATACGGCGGTCTGCAGTGGGCGATGCACGACCGCCCTGTCGCGCACGCGCCTGGATCCCTGGTCAAGGAAACGCCCGAAATCGTCCTGGGCAGCAGCCGTCCGCCATGGCGAGACACGCATGGCTTCCAGTACACGGCGCGTGCCGACCTGGACGCACGGGTCGTTGTCTTGTCGAGGGCGAACTACCGCATCGGCGAGTTCGCCAGCTTCAGCCCTAAGGATCTGGCGATCGCCTGGGGCGAGCTCTCCGATCGAAGCGTGTACGAGCAGTTCAAGTTCAGCGAGATGGGCTCGCCGTTGGCCGGACGCTTCGTTTCTCCGGAAGTCCGCCGCGGCACCGAGATGTCGCCGCGTCCGTTTGCCGAGGTCAGCAACTTTCTGCTGATGCACCTCACGCATGTGCACACCATTCCTGCGGACGCGGCGGTCGCGCACAGGCTCGCGGGGATCCGTCCCGGACAGGTCGTGCGCCTCAAAGGGGTCCTGGTCGACGTCGTGTCGCCGGCGAACGGCAGGTACGACACCTCGCTCGCGCTGTTCGATTACAACTGCGAGATCATGTGGGTCGACGCGATCAACCTCGAGTGAGGGTAGCCGCGATCATGCTCCCCGCACGCATCACCTGCAGCCCCGTCCTCCTGCGCCCCTTCACGCTCGCCGATGCAGGGCGCGTGCAGTTGCTCGCCGGCGATCGCATCGTCGCCGAGTCGACCGCCCTCATTCCGCATCCCTACGAGGACGGCATGGCGCAGAAGTGGATTGCCAGCCAGGCGATCGATCTCGCCCGGGGCCGCGAGTACACCTATGCAATCACCCGTTGCGAGGATGAGCTGCTCGTCGGCGCGATCTCGCTGCGTCCTGTCGCCGGCGAGCAGGAGAATCTTGGCTACTGGATCGGCCGCGAGTATTGGGGTCACGGCTACGCAACTGCCGCGGCACGCGCCATCATCGGGGTGACGTTCTGGTGCCTCGACTGCCATCAGGTGACGGCCTCGTATCTGGTGCGCAACCCGGCGTCGGGCCGGGTACTGGAGAAGTGCGGTCTGACGCTCGTTCACCGCTTGACGCGCGATCACCGCGGGCGGCAGGAGGAGTTCTGCGTGCGCGGGATCACCCGCGACGCATGGGAGGCGCAGATCGCTGGAAGCTAGGCGAGATCGGCAACGAGCGACTGGCGCGTCGCCTCCGGCACCGTCGCCAGCGCCGCCGTGTACGCCGGATGATCGACGCCGATCGCGAGCGGTGCGCCTTGCTTGAGCGCCGAGATCGTCTGCGGATCGAGCTCGAAGCGCAGGAAGTGCACCGACGATGTCTTCTCCTCGTTCTCGCGCTCGAGATCCTCGTCGGCGATCGCAAAGATACGCGGGCAACCTTCAGCCCGAACCCAGACCCGCTCTTCGATTCCCCTGAGCGCGGCCAGAGCGCGCCTGCGTTCGTCGACGTCCTCGTACTCGATGAGCATCGTCGCCTTCCAGTTCGTCCCGTCAGGCACCAGAGGATTGTACGCATCGAGCTCGTCCTGGATGCCCGCCTCCTCGAACGTCTTCTCGATACGCAACATCTCCTGAATCTGGTAACGGATGGTGAGTTCGTCCTCGAACAGAAGCGTCATGTGCTCTCCCAGGCGCACGCTGCGCGGCTTCTTGTGCTCGAGAACCCGAGACCGGAAGAGCTTGCGCTCCCTGGCGTAGGTCTCGAGCGACATCAGGCTTTCGCGACTGATGCGCGGAGCGCGCTGCTCACGCTTCGGTGCGGTTTCCGTCTTCATTCGTCTACTCCAATCCATAGGCGATGCGCAGAAGCGTGAGCGGGTGCGCCCTGGTTGCTCGCGCGGCGCGCTGCGCCTGCCCGATGCCCTGCTCGATGGCTCGACCGGCGATGGGGCAATCCGAGCTGATGTAATCGGGATCGTCCTGACCCATCTGCCGGAACACCGGCCGTCCTATTTTCATCGACGCGTCGAAGTATTCGCTCTTGACTCCCCACGTTCCGTCGTGCCCGGTGCAACGCTCGATCGTGGAGACCGTGGTTCCCGGAATCGACTCCAGCACTTCGCGCGTCTTCTGTCCGATGTTCTGGACGCGCGAATGGCACGGAATGTGGTAGCTCACCTTGCCGAGCGGCCGCTTGAAGTCTCGTTTGAGCAAACGGTCCTTGTCGCGAAGCGTGAAATACTCGAAGGGGTCGAACATCGCATCGGCGGCGGCTCGGACGTCCTCGTCGCCAGGAAACAGCAGCGGCAGCTCGCTCTTGAACATCAGCGCGCACGAGGGTACCGGCGCGAGAATGGCGAAGCCGTCTTTCGCGTACGCGGCCAGCCGCGGCGCGTTCACCTTCGTGAGCCTGTCCACGCTTTCGAGGTCCCCGAGCTCCAGCTTCGGCATGCCGCAGCACGCCTCCTGCTCGACGATGGTATAGGGAATCTCGTTGTGATCGAGGATGCGCAGCAGATCGAGCCCGATGCCGGGTTCGTTGTAGTTGATGTAGCACGTCGAGTAGATGGCCACTTTGCCGGGCGTGCGCTCACCATCCTTCACCGGCCACGCGGCCGACGCCTGCGCAAGGCTCGAAAAACGCCTTCTGGCGTACGCAGGTAGTGCGCGATCGCGATGCACCCCCATCAAGCGGTCCATGGCGCGGCGAGCCAGCGGCGTGGTAATCGCCTTGTTGACCATCTGGACGACCACGGGAATGGTGGCGAGCTTCCCCAGCCGGTCAGTGCTCGTGAGCATGCGGTCCCGGAAATTGGTCTCGCCGCGCTTGAACTTCTGCGCCTTGGCCCGGAGCATCAAATGAGGGAAGTCGACGTTCCACGGATGCGGTGGAACGTACGGACACTTGGTCATGTAGCAGATGTCGCACAGGTAGCACTGGTCGACGACCTTGCCGAAGTCGGACCTGGCCACACTGTCCAGCTCGCCGGTCTTGCCCTCGTCGATCAGGTCGAAAAGAGTCGGGAAGGCGTTGCACAGGCTCACGCAGCGCCGGCAGCCATGACAGATGTCGAAGACACGTTCGAGCTCGCGCTCGACCGACGCGGGATCGTAGTACTCGGGATCGCGCCACTTGATCGGGTGGCGCGTCGGAGCTTCGAGGCTGCCTTCTCGCGAGCTCATGCGCGTTCTGTGTTGTGGGTAGACGTGTTGTGACGAAGTTATCGCGTCGCGGCGAGCAGATACCCCAGCGGTCTCCGCACGCAGCCGCGACGCAATAACCAGCGCTGAGCGGCGCGCATTTCGCGCCACTTCCAACGCGTAGCCGAAGTTAGTCGCTCAGTACGTCCAGCGCCTTTTGGAAGCGATTGGCGTGCGAGCGCTCGGCCTTGGCCAGCGTCTCGAACCAGTCGGCGATTTCGTCGAAGCCCTCGCCGCGCGCGGTCTTGGCCATGCCCGGATACATGTCGGTGTACTCGTGCGTTTCGCCGGCGATGGCCGCCTTGAGGTTCGCGCGCGTCTTGCCGATGGGTAGATCGGTCGCCGGATCGCCAACCACGGCCAGGTAATCGAGATGGCCGTGGGCGTGGCCGGTCTCGCCCTCCGCGGTCGAGCGAAAGACCGCGGCGACGTCGTTCTGTCCCTCGACGTCAGCCTTGTTGGCGAAGTAAAGGTACCGCCGATTTGCTTGCGATTCGCCGGCGAAAGCAGCTTTCAGGTTTTCGTGCGTCTTGGTGCCCTTCAAGTTCATGTGCGACTCCTCAATTTGTGCTGCATGAGACATGCTGCGGATCGTCCGCAGCAGCCAGGACGGTCATATTGCGCCGACTGGCGTAATATATCTAATTGATTGTTCGAATGCGAATCATAGATTTCGTATATCCATGGGCCCGGATTCAGCCGGGTGCGCAGTGCATGGCGTGCGGCCGCGGCGGCGGGAAGCGGCGGAAAGGCCGGCTGCTCGACCGGCGACCTCCTCGGGTCGTCACAGAACTGTGCTGCGTCGTAGGTCGGTCGTCGCAGCGTCGGCCTCCTTGGGCCCGCTTCGGTCTGCCTACGATCAGTGTCGGCCTCCTGCTCGCAACTCGCCACGCGCGATCCCGCGCTGCGCGCGGGGCCCTCGCTGCGGGCTCGCGCGGCTACATCGCGGCCGCTCGACTCCGCTCGCTTTGCTCGCGGGGACCCCTCTCGCTGCTCGCGCTGCGGCCGCCTTGGATCGTTCCAGAAGTGTGCAACATCGCGTGTCGATCGCTGCGGCCACTCGCGGTCGCTCGCATCCCCGCGCTGCGCGCGGGGCCCCTGCTTCACTGCTCGGGCCGCTAATCTATCCGCTCGTACGCGGGCAGCGTCAGGAATTCGACGAAGGTGTCGTTGGCGACGAGGTCGGCGAATATTACCGCGGCTTCCTCGTAGCGGCCCTCGCCGTAGGCGGGATCGAGCAGGGTTCGGATCTTCTGCATTTCCTCGGGAATCAACGTCGCGACCATCTCTTTGGTCACTTTCCGCCCGTCGACCAGCCTGCCCTTGGGCGAGCGGATCCACTGCCAGACCTGCGAGCGCGAGATCTCTGCGGTCGCAGCGTCCTCCATGAGGTTGAAGATCGGCACCGCGCCCTGGCCGGCAAGCCAGGCGCCGATGTACTGGATGGCAACGCTGATGTTCAGCCGCAGGCCGGCTTCGCTGATCGGACCTTCGGGCTCGAACTTGAGCAGGTCGGCAGCCGCTACCTTCACGTCTTCGCGTTTCTTGGTCGCGATCTGGTTCGGGGCGGGCATCAGCAGATCGAACGCTTCCTTCGCGACCAGAACGAGCCCAGGATGGGCAACCCAGGTGCCGTCGTGGCCGTAGGTCGCTTCGCGTTCCTTGTCGGCCTTGACCTTGGCGAATGCCTCGGCATTGGCCCTTTCGTCGTTCTTCACCGGGATCTGCGCGGCCATCCCGCCCATGGCGTGGATGTTGCGTCGATGGCAGGTCTCGATGAGCAGTTCCGCGTAGCTCTTCATGAAATGCGTGGTCATGGTGACCAGCGCGCGGTCGGCGAGGCAGAATTCGTGGTTGCTCCTGAATTTCTTGATGCACGAGAAGATGTAGTCCCATCGCCCGGCATTCAGCCCAGCCGAGTGCTCGCGCAGCTCCCACAGGATCTCGTCCATCTCGAATGCGGCGAGGATGGTCTCGATCAGCACCGTCGCCCTGATGGTGCCCCGCGGCAAGCCCAAGGTCTCCTGCGCCATCACGAAGATGTCGTTCCACAGCCTCGCCTCGAGATGACTCTCCAGCTTGGGCAGGTAGAAGTACGGTCCGGTGCCGCGGCCAACGAGCTCCCTGGCATTGTGGAAGAAGTACAGCGCGAAGTCGAAAATGCCGCCGGAGATCGGGGAGCCGTCGATCCGGACATGTTTCTCGGGAAGATGCCACCCACGGGGCCGCACGAAGAGCACGGCAAGCTTTTCGCCGAGCGCGTACGACTTGCCCTCCGGGCTCACGTAATCGATCCTGCGGCGGATCGCGTCGCGCAGGTTGATGTGGCCCTGGATGTTGTTGTCCCACTTCGGCGTGTTGGCGTCCTCGAAATCGGCCATGAACACGCTCGCGCCGGAATTGAGCGCGTTGATGATCATCTTGCGGTCAACCGGGCCGGTGATCTCGACGCGGCGATCCTGAATGTCGGCCGGAATCGGAGCGCAGGTCCACGCCGCGTCGCGGATTGCGCGCGTCTCGGGCAGAAAGTCGGGCAGCTTTCCGGCGTCGAAGTCCGCCTGCCGGGCAGCGCGCCTCGCGAGCAGCTCCGCACGACGGGCGCCGAAGACGCGCTGCAGCCGGGCGGCGAAGGCGAGCGCTTCGGGAGTAAGTATCTCGGCATATTCCGGCGTTACCCGTCCGGAAACTTCGACGCCGGCGGGATAAACCGGTTTTCTCACGCTCGTGGCAACGGTGGCGATCTCGCTCATGGCCATACGGACGGATAGTTGGAAAAGGGCGGGCTGCGCCCTATGCTGCACCGCGCAATCATAGCAGAACGGCCCCTCGCCGGGGGCGGTGTTGCAGGTGCGGAAAACAGCCTACATCCACCCTTCGCCGGGGCGCCCCGGCAGGCGCTCCAGCGTGATGTTCCACGACAGCGTGATCCGGGGACGCTGGCCTCGGTAGGGATTGACGTTGTGAAGATAGTCGCTGGCAAAGATCAACATGGTGCCGGGGATCATTTCCGGCATCAGGTGCTGGGTCACGCGACCCGGCTCGTCGGGACAGCATGCGTCAATGCGCGGGTCGGCGAAGCAGAGTCTCCCCGCGAGCCGATCGTCCGGGTCCTCATCGCCCGGATCGAGCATGTAGACGATGCTCGCGTTGGAGCGCAGATGGCTGTGCGGCATGCAGTAGTCGCCGGAGCGATATACGCTCGCCCAAGTTGTGTCGGCGAAGACGGGCCGCCTCGAGAGCGTGTGGTGAGCGAGCATCAGCGCGCGGGCGTGGATGAGCGCCGATGCTGCTGTGTTCCACTCCTGGATGTTGCGCACCTTGACGCCGCAAGCACCCCTGAACTGCGGGTCCCGAAAGCGCGGATCACGCTCGGCGGAGAGCGTCGCCTCGATCAGCGCGGAATGATAGGCGCCATGGTCGGTGAAGAGCGTAATGCCCATCAGTCGCGCCGACATGGGCGCTACCGCCTGGCCCGCGGGCCACGTCGGCAACGCTGCCCCGCCGACCGCCACCGAAGCCGGCAGCGACGCCTGCTCGCCGGGATCGGCCACAGGCGTTGCCGCGACCATGGAACCGCCAACCCCTAGGCGGCCAGCTGCGGATTCAGCCGCTGCTGCTTGCTGTGCAGCTTGTTGAGAGCGTTGATATACGCCTTGGCCGACGCAACCAGGATGTCGGTGTCCGCACCCAGACCGTTGACGATGCGTCCTTCGCTTTCCAGCCGCACGGTCACCTCGCCTTGGGCGTCGGTGCCGGTGGTGATCGCGTTGACGGAGTAGAGGAGCATCTTCGCCTTGGACCGCACCATCAGCTCGATGGCCTTGAAGGTCGCATCGATGGGGCCGTCGCCGCGGGTCTGCACCGTCTGCTCGGCGTCGCCGGAAACCAGCGTTACCCGCGCGCTCGGCACCTCCCCCGTCTCGGAGACGACCTTGAGCGCGACCAGCCGGTAATGCTCGCGCTCCGGCGTGACCTGCTCGTCGGAGGCGAGCGCGTGCAGGTCTTCGTCGAAGATCTCGCCTTTCTTGTCGGCGAGCTCCTTGAACCGTGCGAAGGCGTGATTGATCGCGTCCTCGCTGCCCAAGTCGATCCCGAGTTCGGCGAGCCGCGTCTTGAACGCGTTACGGCCCGAGAGCTTGCCGAGCACGAGCTTGTTTGCACCCCAGCCCACGTCCTCGGCACGCATGATCTCGTAGGTCTCGCGGTGCTTGAGCACGCCATCCTGGTGGATCCCAGACTCGTGGGCGAAAGCGTTGGCGCCGACGATCGCCTTGTTGGGCTGCACCGGAAAGCCGGTGATGCCGGAGACGAGCTTCGACGCCGGAACGATCTGGGTGGTGTCGATTCGCGTGGTGCACGGGAAGACGTCCTTGCGCGTCTTCACCGCCATCACGATCTCCTCGAGCGAGGCGTTACCAGCGCGCTCGCCCAGGCCATTGATCGTGCACTCGACCTGACGCGCTCCGTGCATCACCGCAGAGAGCGAATTGGCGACGGCCATTCCCAGATCGTTGTGGCAGTGCACCGACCACACCGCCTTGCCCGAATTGGGAATGCGCGTGCGCAGCGTCCCGATCAGCGCCCCGAACTGCCACGGCGTGGTGTAGCCCACCGTGTCCGGAATGTTGATGGTGGTCGCGCCTGCCTTGATCGCCTCTTCGATCAGCCGGCACAGGAAATCGGGCTCGGAGCGCCCGGCATCCTCTGGAGAGAACTCGACGTCGTCGGTGTACTCGCGCGCCCACTTGACCGACTTCACGGCCTGCACCAGGACTTCATCCGGTGTCATGCGCAGCTTCATCTGCATGTGAATCGGGGAGCTCGCGATAAAGGTGTGGACGCGGCCCGCCTTCGCACCCTTGAGCGCGTCGCCGGCGCGGCGGATGTCGCCCTCGTTGGCGCGGGCCAGAGCACACACGGTACTGTCCTTGATCGCGTTGGCGATCGCCTTGACCGCGGCGAAATCACCGTTGGACGACGCCGGGAACCCGGCCTCGATGACGTCGACCCTGAGGCGCTCCAGCTGCTTGGCGATGCGCATCTTCTCTTCGTTGGTCATCGACGCGCCGGGGCTCTGCTCGCCGTCGCGCAAGGTGGTATCGAAAATGATCAGGTGGTCGGCCATGGTCGGCTCCTGCAAGCTGGACTTGTCCTAAGGCACTCCCGCCTCGGATTCAGGCAGGGAAGGATACTGCAGAACGGGGAATAGGTTATCTGCGCGCGAGGCGCAGCAGCAGCAGGCCGCCGAGGACGGTGGCCAGAGCGGCGCGAATGGGAAGGTCGCGGCGAAAGCTCATTTAAATCACTATAGCCGCATTTCCTCGACCGCGCAACGGTCGGCGCCCGTCTAGGTCGCAGTGTCGCCCGCCTGCAGTGCCTCGCGTGGAACGCTCTGGACGTCGTAGTACAGCGCGCCGAGCAGAAACTGGATCCCGGCGAGTATCGACAAGCCTGCCAGCATGACCGTGACCACGGTAATGGGAACCCCCGTCGCTGCCGACTGAATATAGCTTGCGAGACCATACGCGGCGCCACCGCCCCCGAAAAGCAGCCCCAGGCAAAGCTGCAGGGTCCCCGCGTTGCAGTCGCGCAGGAAGTAGGCGTAGAAGATGCGTTTGGCCATCGCACGCAGACACTTGAACGGAAAGATCCCGGCGACGCGACCGGCGCGCTGATTACCCTGCTCGGCGCCACGCGGTGATGGCATCGGCACGTCGCAGACGACGGCGCGGATGGTGTACAGCCGGAACAACATGTCGGACGCGAAGAAGTAGCCGCGATCGAGCTTGCCCAGCGGCAGCGCCGCGAGCGCGGCGCGATGAATCGCGGTGAATCCGTTGGTCGGGTCCATGACCTGCCAGTACCCGCTGACCATCTTGTTGAGCAAAGACGCCGTTGCATTGCCCAATATGCGCAAAGGCGGCATCGCGCGCACTTCGGTCAAGTCGTGGAAGCGGTTCCCTTTGCTATAGTCGGCGTCACCTGCGATCAACGGCCGGGTCAGGGACGGAATGAGCGTCGGATCTGTCTGCCCGTCGCCGTCGATCTTGACGACGATGTCCGCGCCGTCGGCAAGCGCCTCCCGGTACCCGGTGACCGTCGCGCCGCCAACGCCTTGGTTCTCCGCATGGCGAAGCACACGCACTCGCGGGTCCGCGCACTGCTGCTCGATCAGATCACCCGTTTGCTCCGGGCAGAAGTCGTCGACGGCGTAGATACGCTCAACTTCTAGCCCGATGCCGCCGATGACCTGCAGCACCTGACCGCGGACGCGAAAGCAGGGCACGACAACTGCGATACGTGGCGTGCTGCCGGCCATGTCAGGTCGCGGCGGTCACACCTTCCGGGATCGGACTCGCAACACTGCGGCGACAGCGCATCAGTGCGGCAGGCCGTGGCGGCGCCGCATCGCCAGCCATGCCGACCAGCCGTACCCCGACAGCGCATACGCTACGAAGCAGGCAAAGAGCACGATCGACGGCTGGTAGGAGAGCAGCGTGAAGAACAACAGGATCAGCAAAGGCACGACAAAGGGCACGCTGCGCCGCAGATTGATCGTCTTGAAGCTGTAGTACTTGAGGTTGGTCACCATCGTCACGCCGGCGAACACCGTCACCACCCACGCACCCCAGCGGATGCTCTCGGGGTCGATGCCGTAGTCGTCGATGATCCACACGAAGCCGGCGACCAGCGCCGCAGCGGCAGGGCTCGGCAGGCCCTGGAAGTAGCGCTTGTCCGCCACTTCCAGCATGGTGTTGAAGCGCGCCAGGCGCAGCGCGGCGCCTGCGACGTACACGAAGGCGGCGATCCAGCCCAGCTTCCCCAAGCCCCGCAGCGCCCACTCGTAGACCACCAGAGCCGGCGCCGCGCCGAACGACACCATGTCGGCGAGGCTGTCGTATTCCGCGCCGAAAGCGCTTTGAGTCTTGGTCAGCCGTGCGACCCGTCCGTCGAGTCCGTCGAGCACCATGGCGACGTAGATCGCGATGGCAGCGTGGTCGAAGCGTCCGTTCATCCCCTGCACGATGGCGTAGAAGCCGGCAAACAGCGCCCCGGTCGTGAACAGATTGGGAAGCAGGAAGATACCCCGCCGGCGGATGCGGTTCTTGGCGAGCGCCCGCTCCTGCTGATAGTCCTGCATTTCTCAAGCCTAGCAGGGCGGCAACGCCAGCACAACGGCGGTCGGGCCGCTTCGCTTTACGCGAGATCGGCGAGGACCGTGGTCGTGGCGTAGACGATGTCGCCCACCGCGACCTTGGGATTCGCAGTCTCGGGCAGATAGACATCGACTCGCGATCCGAAGCGTATGAAGCCGTAGCGCTCGCCTCGCGCCAGCTTGTCGCCGGGCTGCACGTAGCAAAGGATGCGTCGCGCAATCAGGCCGGCGACCTGCACGCAGGTGACATCGGCTCCGTTCCCGGTCTGAAGATGCAGCGCGCAGCGCTCGTTGTCGAGCGATGCCTTGTCGAGCGCCGCATTCAAGAACGAGCCCGCGTGGTACCACCTGTTCTTGACCGTGCCGTCGACGGGGCTGCGGTTCGAGTGCACGTTGAACACGTTCATGAAGACGCTGATCTTGAGTGCCTGCCGCTCGAGATAGGGATCGCGCGCCTTGCCGACCAGGACGATCTTGCCGTCCGCCGGCGACAG
>Ga0187778_10001245_pt1 | contig 17877 bp, 16 predicted proteins | sample 1015_Q2_SP5_20_M_FD_132418 | JGI IMG/M metagenome (GOLD analysis project Ga0187778, IMG submission 132418) | Tropical peat soil microbial communities from peatlands in Department of Meta, Colombia - 1015_Q2_SP5_20_MG | ecosystem: Environmental > Terrestrial > Soil > Wetlands > Peat | place...
CGCTGAAGCGCTTGCGATGGATGAGCAGCAGCTGATGCAGGTCATGGTGGCGGTGCGGACGGATGCTCCAGTTGTGCAGCTTGCTGCGCGCGGCAACGGTTTCCACGTGAATCAGCCGCTCATCGGGCCGCTGTAGCGGCTCTCCGTAGAGGAGGTAGGCCGGAATTCCGCGCCCCGGGTTCGTCGCATCGCGCGCGTTTTCAGGGGCTTCCGCCGTCATGGCAGAAAAGTACAAATTATCGGCCGTTGCGTCCATTCCCGCCCGCGGTCAAGCTGTAGTCTGCTTTGGACTGCTCGCCAGGACATCCATGTGGTCCACGCAAGTCGCCATCATCGGGGCGGGCCCTTCCGGGCTCCTCTTGTCGCAGTTACTGCAGCGTAGCGGCATTGCGTCGATTGTCCTCGAGCGCCAGTCGCGTACCCACGTCGAGGCGCGCATCCGTGCCGGTCTTCTGGAGTGGACGAGCGTCGAGCTGCTGCTCGAGGCGGGCGTAGGCGAGCGCATGATACGCGAGGGGCTCGTGCACGACGGTTTCGAGGTGGCCTGGGCCGATACGCATCACCGCATCGACCTGAAGGGCCTCGCCGGCCGGAGCATGCTGGTGTACGGCCAGTCCGAGATCGAAAGGGATCTGGCCGAGGCACGGGCCGCGGAGCCCGGGGCCGTCGTGTGGGAAGCCTGCGACGTCGCGCTCAGCGACTGGGATGCGCCCCGACCGCGGGTGACTTACACACACCGCAGTGTGCGGGAAGAAATTCGCTGCGACTTCATCGCCGGTTGCGACGGCTTCCACGGCGTCAGCCGCGCCAGCGTTCCGCCGGATCGCCTCACCGCTTACGAGCGCGTCTACCCCTTCGGCTGGCTGGGTGTGCTCGCCGATGTGCCGCCACTGAGCGATGAGCTCGTGTACGCCAATCATGAACGAGGCTTCGCACTGTGCAGCATGCGATCCCGCGGCCGCAGCCGCTACTACGTGCAGTGCCCGCTCGAGGATACCGTCGAGCAGTGGACGGACGAGCGATTCTGGAGCGAGCTGCGCGCGCGCCTGCCGCGGCACTACGCCGCGCGGCTGGTGACGGGTCCCTCCCTCGAGAAGAGCATTGCGCCGCTGCGCAGCTTCGTCACGGAGCCCATGCGGTTCGGGCAATTGTTTCTGGTCGGCGATGCCGCTCATATCGTGCCGCCGACGGGCGCCAAGGGGCTGAACCTCGCCGTCGCGGACGTGCGCGTGCTTTGGCGGGGACTGGTCGAGTTCTACGGCAGCCGCAGCACGCAGCTGCTTGATGAGTACTCGGCGCGCGCTTTGCAGCGGGTCTGGAAGGCGACGCGCTTTTCCTGGTGGTTTACGACCCTGATGCACAGGTTTTCGGAAGATCGCTTTGCACATCGCTTGCAACTCGCCGAGCTGGATTACCTCGCGCAATCGTCGGCTGCTGCGTGCTCACTGGCGGAGAACTACGTGGGACTCGGCTTCGAGCCCGGAAGATGCCAGGAGTAGTCCGCCCTGAAGCGGCGACGAGTGCGAATACCGATTAACGGGTTCCCCCCGCGTCGCAGAAGCGACTTGCATCAACTGACTCCTAGGTCTCAAAGACGGCGCGACTGAGGCGATCAGCAGCCCGGCAATAGCCTCATCGAGGCGCGACCTGCGAGATGTTCGCTTCTCCGCGGCGTCGAGCGTCCAATACTTCCTGGTTGCTCTTCGGCGATTGAGCGCGGCGCATCTGGTCGCCGTGATTTGTCTCAGAAAATCAGGATTTATCCTGATCCAGTAGGAGCAGGGATCGGATTAATCTGAAACTGGGATCAGGTTTCGGCGAACAGGGTGGCCTCATGCGGACGGTCACGCTTGAAGAGCACTATGCAACGCCTGCGTTCCTCAAAGGTCCGGGGCATGAGCTGCAAGAGAGAGCGAGGAGCGGAGGCTTTGCCGCCGGTTTGATTGAGGCCTTGCTCGACCTCGGCGCCGAGCGAATTGCAAAAATGGATCAGGCGGGGATTGACGTGCAGGTCGTGTCCCTCACCGCGCCGGGCGTGGAGCAATCAGAGGTTGGCGAAGCCATAGCACTTGCCCGCGACGCCAACGACTATGTCGCTGAGGCGGTGCACCGGTATCCAAGCCGTTTCGCCGGTTTTGCGGCGATTGCGACGCCCGATCCATGCGCCGCTGCCCAGGAGCTCGAGCGGCGCATCCGCGCAGGCTTCAAGGGAGCGATGATCAATGGACACGCGCGTGGCCGTCATCTCGACGACCGCTTCTTCTGGCCCATCTTCGAATGCGCCGAGGCCTCGGGCGTGCCCCTCTACCTCCATCCGACGCAGCCCCCGCAGGCAGTGATCGATGCGTCTTACTCCGGCTTTTCCAGGGACGTTACGTTCATGTTCGCGAATGCCGGCGTCGGCTGGCACATCGAAACCGCGATCCACGCGGTGCGCATCATCCTGGGTGGCGTGTTGGACCGATTTCCGAGATTGCAGCTCATCCTGGGTCATCTCGGCGAGACGCTTCCCTTCATGATCGAGCGTCTCGACAACATGCAGCCCGCCATGACTGGGCTCAAAAGGCCGATTAGCGCGTATCTGCGGGAGAATTTCCATTACACCTTCAGCGGTTTCAACTTCGCGCCGGCGTTCTTGACGCTCATGTTCGAAATAGGCGTCGACCGGATCATGTTCTCTGCCGACCATCCGTATGCATCCATGTCGGCTGCACGCTCATTCCTCGATCGATTGCCGGTGTCGCCGGCAGACAAGGAAAAGATCGCGCACGGCAATGCCGAATCTCTGCTCCGGATATAGACCATGGAAGGGACGCTGTGCCCGATCGAATTGCCCTCGCCGATCGAGGATCGCACTTGCTCGTTTCATGAGGCAGTGGCGCGGCGCCGCACGATCCGGGAGATTGCGGCGCGGCCGCTGACGCTCGCCCAGCTCTCGAATCTCCTGTGGACAGCCTGCGGGGTGAACCGCAAGGAAGGGCCTTTCGGGGCGCCGGGAAGGACGGCAGCTTCGGCCAGCAACTCCCAGGAGATAGACCTCTATGTCGCGCTCGAAAGCGGCGTTTACCTCTACGATGCCGTGACGCACCGCCTGGTTCACGTCGCTGCCGGCGATCGACGCGCGCTCGCGATGAACAGTCGTCAGGGTGTCGGCTCCCAAGCACCGGTGCAGCTGATCTATGTGGTCGATGTGCACCGCCTCACGCACACGATCGGATTCGACGAACCCGGTCTGCACGATGCGGAAATCCAGAAGTCGTATTACTTCGTCGACACCGGCATCATCGCCGGCAACGTCTACCTATTCGCCGCGGCGCACGGCCTGGCGAGCTGGTTCCACAATTGCGAGCAACAGGTCCTGAAGAAAAGCCTGGCGCTGCGTCCGGAGCAGAGTGTGCTGTTCGCGCAGTCGGTCGGCTGGCCGGCGGGCATCGAGGCCGGGCCATGAGGCTCGCCGGCAACACGGTGCTCATCACGGGCGGCTCCAGCGGCATCGGCTATGCGATGGCGGAGGCCTTTCTCGCTGCAGGCAGCACGGTCGTCATCTGCGCACGTGGCGAGCGGCGGCTGAGCGACGCGCAGCACCGACATCCGAATCTGCACACGCGCGTGTGCGATGTCGCCGATCGCGAGGCCCGTCAGGCATTGGCGGCCTTCGTGGCCGACCGGTTCCCGCAGCTCAACGTCCTGGTCAACAACGCCGGCGTGCAACGCGATATCGATCTCACCCACGGCGTCGAGGAACTCCTCGCGGGCGACAACGAGATCCGCGTCAATCTCGAGGCGCCGATCCTCCTGTCCGCCTTGCTGATACCACTGCTGGGCCGCAATCCGCAGCCTGCACTGATCAACGTATCATCTGGCCTCGGGTTCGTGCCAATGGCGACGATGCCGGTCTATTGTGCCAGCAAAGCAGGGATGCACGCCTTCTCCATGGCGATGCGGGTGCAACTCGGCAAGCTCGGGATGAAGGTCTTCGAAATTGTACCACCGATGGTCGACACCGCCCTCAATCCGGTGGGTCGCGCCAAGCGCGGCAGTGTCAAGGCGGGACTGGGTGCTCGGGAATTCGTCGCGGCGGTGATGCGGGGTCTCGAGAACGACGTGCCCGAGATCGGCTACGGCATGACCGCCGGGTATGCGCAGGCATCCCGCGCGGAGCTCGACCGCCGCTTCGCCGAAATGAATGCCCGTTTCTGAGGCGGTGGAGCGCCTGAGGAGTCAGGTCGGCCTGGTGGGATGACTCCGCACTGGAACGGGACGCGTCGGTTGCATCAGGCAGGCTCGAGCGAATGGAGTCGCGCGGCCACCACTTACCAGGCGTCTTCCTTCTGCCCCACCCACCAGACCCGGCCGAACCCCAGGGTGTCCTAGTGACGGCCGTAAACGTACAGAGTCGGGGTGAGGAAACAGGGTCTGTTCGATGCGTCCGGTCGCCACTCGAGGAAGACCAATGAAGCCGTCTCCGACCTTGTACTCCGTCGTGAACGTTTGCCTCCTTGAGGTACTGGTGCACGCCGCTGTAAAGGCCGGACGTGTCGGCGAGATAACCGGGTTCTTCAGCGTGTTGAGTGGCCGGATCTCGGCAAAATATGGGCCACTGCCCAGGTAATTGCGGGCATTCAGGTGCTTAGTTCGCTTTGGAGCGTGACTGAAAATCCGCGTGTCGGCAGTTCGATTCTGTCCTTGGCCAGCATTTGCATGAAAGCATTTTTATCGGCCGTTCGACTTCCGCGCGATTCTATGCGGCACCGCTCATGCGCGGCTGTGCAGAAATCGGCGGCCCCAGATCCACGTCAGTGATCGGCCGCACGACCATGAAGTAATAGATGGCCGCACCGACGGTCATTACAACTGCACCAATGAGAAGCGCGGAGACGAATGATCCGGTGCGGTCCACGACCAGTCCGGTGACAAATGGTGAGCAAGCCCCGCCCAGATAAGAGCCAAAATTCTGAATGCTCGAACAGGATGCGCAGTAGGGCTGTGGAGATACGGCGGTGATCAGCGTCCACTTTCCCGCGACCGCGAAGTACAGGCAGAACATGGCAAGAGAGATCCACAAGACGGCCGGGCCCACTGCGGAGGAAGTGGCCGCGAAGGCCGTAAACAACGCTGAGCCGAGGTAGCCTAGCGTCGTGGGGACTTTGCGCGCTTTAACTATAGGCATGCCTCGTGCGGCGAGCTGATCCGATGCGTATCCGCCACAGAGGGAGCCGATCATTGAACAAACGAGCGGAATAGTCGCCAAAAAACCCGTCCGCGCAATGCTGATGTGGTGTTGGCCCTCCAGGTAACCGGGCAGCCAAGTCACGTACATCCAAATGCCATAGCCGGAGCAGAAAGCACCGACAATCATGGCCCACGTGGTTTGAAAGCGAAACAATCGCGTCCACTGGCGTACGGAAATACCGACACCTCCTCGCGAGCTGTTCGCCGCAAGATAGGCGTTGTCCCGCACTTCAAGTTTCGCCTGGCCGGGGTCGCGATATAACCAGAGCCAGACCGCCGCGGCGACGATCCCGACAACGCCCATGAAAACAAACATTGATCGCCACCCGAAAAGCAACATCAGAGCCGTCAGCGCCGGCGGCGCAATCGCCGTTCCGACATTGGCGCCCATGTTGAACACACCTGTGGGAACGCCACGGTCTTGGATTTGAAACCAGTTGCTCGTGACGCGGACTGCCGTGGGGTAGGCGGGGGATTCGGTAACACCTAGCAGTGCGCGCGCAGTGAAGAGCTGCCGATAGTTACCTGCGAAGCCACCGGCTGCGACTGACACGGACCAGAGGACCAACGAAACACCGAGCAGCATTCCCGGCCCGAGTCGGTCGATCAGCAAACCGATGGGGATCTGTGCCAGTGCAAATGACAGCGCCCAGGCAGACTGCAACGCGCCAAACTGCGCGGCGCTGATGTGGAATTCGGCACGAATCTGCGGATTTGCTATGGAGATGGTCGAGCGGTCCAGGTAGTTGATGGCGATTGCCGCAGCACAGAGAATCACGGCCGTCCATTGCATGCGCATCAGCGCCTTCGAACGCGGTTGCCGACTCATGACAGTGTCCCGTAACCTGAGGCCCGGCCTGGCTGTTGCAGTTTCTCGCTCAAATCAGGTTCAGGAGGGTGCACTTCGGCAAGGCCGTCGGCTTCGACGGCCGATATCGTGGTGCGCACCATCGAGCGTGGCTCATCGCGAGGCCAGGGGCGGCCGCGGTGCATCGTCGCACGGTTGTCCCACATCAGCACGTCACCCGGTCGCCAACGGTGTTGGTAGGTGAATTCGGGTCGCGTTGCTTCGGCTATCAGTCCGTCGAGCAGTGCCCGTGCTTCGGCATCGCCCAGGCCCTCTACCGCACAGGCGTGCGAGGCCATGTACAGGGCAATACGTCCGTTGACAGGGTTGCGCCACGTCATGCGCCAGCGTACCGGCGGCAGTGTTTCGCGCTCGGCGACTGTCATCAACTGAGAGTCGATCTGATCGCGCGAATACGCATAAGCATGGGTCACGACCGCGTCGCGCAATCGTGAACGCATGGCGGGCGACAGACGAGCCCAAGTCTGTCTGGTGGAAGCGAGCTCTGTCTCGCCGCCGTGCCGAGGAACGATTCTTGCTGACAACACCGATGCGAGGGCCGGTGTCTTCTTGAAGGAGCTGTCGGTGTGCCAGAGCTGATTCGCACGGGCGGTCAGCGCCTGGCGGTGCGTTTCCGGTACCAGACTACCGTCCGCGGCGATATTGTGCAGACGGCTATAAAAGGTCCCTTCGCCTTCGGAGCCAACCTTAACGCGCTCTAGGGGTCCGAAAGCGCGGGAGAAGGCCGCCTGCACGTCGTCAGTGACCTCCTGCCCCTGGAAAAGCAGAACGCTGTGCTCCTCGAATGCCGCCCGCACCGTCCGATAGGCCTTGTCACTTGCCGCAACGTCGCTCAGAGCGATGCCGCGTATCTCAACGCCAAAATCAGCCGCGAGCGGGATGAGTTCCATTTCGGTGGCTCCAAAGGCCACTGTAGCGTGCAATAGTATCGGGAGGATTTGTTGGTCGCCGTGTCGCGTGGAAATATTGGACACTGTTGGAGAAATTTTAGAGTGCGGTCAAGTACTTAGCGGGTTTTGGAGCAAGGACTGAAAATCCGCGTGTCGGCCGTTCCGTCAAATCGCATCTGCGACTCACAGCGTCGCAACGATCTTGCCGATCTGTTGATTGGACTCGAGATAACGATGGGCCGCGACGATTTGCGAGAACGGGAAGATCTTTGCGATCACCGGCCGCAGGTGGCCGGAGGCGAGTCCTTGCAGTATCAGCTCTCGGTTGCGCGCAAAGCGCTCGGGCCGGTTCCAGATCGAAGAGGCCACCCAGCCTCTGATGCTCAAACCCTTCAGGGCAGCCGGCCAGTGAGGATAAGGCGTCGGCTTACCGCTCAGGCTGCCGTAGACGAAGATGATGCCTTCCTCCGCGGCTGCCAGCGCTAGTTTCTCGATATCCGGACCACCTACCGGATCGAAAATGATGCGCGCACCCTTCCCGGCGGTGATCCGCTGAACCTCGGCGACCAAGTCGGTCTCCTCCGTGGCGATCACGTGCTTGGCGCCCAGCTGCTCGAGCGCCAGCGCCTTTGCGCTTGTCCGCGTAGCAGCGATCGGCACGGCTCCCGCCCAATTGGCCAACTGAATCGCCGCGAGGCCAACGCTGCTAGAGGCGGCGCGAACGATGACGTAATCACCAATCGTCGCATGTGCGATCTCGATGATCGCGAGTGCGGTGAAGTACTGCATCCATATCGAGGCCGCCTCGACCGTGGTCAGGCCAGGCGGCGGAGTCAGCAGGCTGCGCGCCGGTACAATGGCGCGCTCGCCATAGATTCCGTACTCGCCGAGACGGAAGTTCGGTAAAACACAGACGCGGTCGCCGACCGCAAAGCCACGCACACCGCAGCCTTGTGCCTCTATCAGTCCCACGCCCTCGTAACCTATCAGCGTGGGGAACTTCGGGGTTACTGGATACGCGCCGGCACGAAAAGCCGCTTCGGAGCGATTCAGGCCGATGGCCTCGATCTTCAGAAGAACTTCGGCGGGACCGGGTGTGCCGACGTCCAAGTCCTCGAACCGAAGCTCCTCGGGTCCCCCCTGCTGGTATATCCGGACCACTTTACTCATAGCGAGGCTCCTTCAGAGCGCAAATAACCGCCGGTGTCGATCCACGCTGCCCGCAGCGTTGACTATCCGCGTAGCAGGCGGCCGAGGTTACGCAGCCAGAAACGCAGCGGCGGTGCGCGCCGGGCCGCTGGTCGCCGAAACCGCGATACGAAATCCCAGATGAGGCGGCTTGCGTCGGGATGCGCCGAATCGTTGAAGTGGAGGCGCGCGTCGCCGCCGCTCCACGCATGTCCTAGGCCTTCGATCAATGTCGAACGAAGTAGCAGCTGATCGCCGCGCAGGTAGTCTCGCTGACGATAGCTGCGGCCGGCACTGCTGATGTGTTGTTCGGTGGTGCCGGTCCACGGTGCGGCAGCAGGGTCCAACACCTCGGCAAACCGTTGCAGCTGGCGCACGATCTGCTCGGCATTGCGCGGGTGGACTACGGAGTCGTTAGTGCCGTGAACGACCAGTGCCGGCACAAACCGCACCTTGCGCGACAGTCTGCGCGCCGCCTCATCGGCCATGCTCTCCGGTGATACCAGCGCGCCGCTGCGCATGGCACGCGCGCCAGCGAGAGCGGAGTCGGCAGCGCGGTACATCACCCCAGCCACGATCGCGCAGGCGGCAAAGAGCGCGCCATGACACAGTGCCAGGATGGCCGTCATCGCGCCTCCGGCCGAAATGCCGGCGACGTAGATGCGCGAGCGATCGATGGGATAGCGTCGTGTGACCTCGTGCACCAATGCAGCGATTGCGGCAGCCTCACCGGCCCCGCGTGCGGTGCGCGCCTCGAACCAGTTCCAGCAGCGCAAGGCATTGGCATGCAGCGATTGCTGTGGGTAGAGCACCAGAAACCGGTGCTCGTCGGCGAGCTCATTCATTCGCGACCCTTGCGCGAGACTGCGGGCGTCCTGACTGCAACCGTGCAACATCACCAGCAGAGGTACGCGATCGCGCCGGCCCACGGTGACCGGGATATACAGGAAATAATCGCGCTGTCGGCGCAAAGCCCCGGCGCGGAGCGCAGCGGGGAAGCGTCCCGGGACCCAGCCCGGGGTCAGAGGGGTCCGCAGCGCTCGCCACGACGCCAGCCTCGGCAGTGCCGCCCGCATCCTTGTGAGAAGCTGGATCACTGGGCCAACGGTCTTACGGGATTGTCCTTTCGCGAACGGTCGCCACACTCGCCAGCGTGGTAGTACGCTCACCCGGGAGAATAACGCAGAAACAGCGATGATACTTGGCGGCGAGGATTACGAGGCGCCAAGCGATGAGACACGGCGACGCATCGAGTCACTGATCGCGACTGGGAGGCCATTCACACTCGCCTACTACTCCCCGCGCGGAGCACGGCATGACTTTGTTCGAGCGGCGCAGACGGCGCGCGCATCTCGACACGCTATGCTTCCGGCTACTTCAGGATGATCCGCGACTTCGCGCGTGACGGGACGCTTTCCGGAAGCTACGGTGAGGCCGCCGTGACAGCTCCGTCCACTCGCAACCAGCACTGAAAAATATGCCTCCCTGTGTCAGCCGCCGGTCCGATGGATCGGCGGAATCACTCCGCATGCAGCCAGCGCACCAGTTCACAGTGCTGTTGCTCATCCGTCGCGCAGGCGAGTTCTGGACCGGCGGTTCCGCCCTGGTAGAAAGACCACTTTGGGTCGAACTGGGGCGGACAATCCGGTCCGCGAGGGAAGCCACCCTCCGTCATTCCCATACAAAAGGTCGGCTGCCCGAGAGTTGCCACGAGTTCACTGCGCGAGATCCCGTTCAAAGGCGACAGGTCGAGTTTCGTGCAGGGCGAGACAAACGAGCCTGTCGAGCGCCCCTTGGAGAGCTCATCACGACATTGGTGCAGCTTCTCGAGAAGCTCGGCGCGCGTTGGTGGAGCAGCCCGGCAGGCGACCAACGCCGCTGCCACGACGCTCAGTGCTGCCGAGTAAAGGCGAATCATCGTACCCGCCCGGGCGGTAACTGTCATAGGCGCGCAGCATGGTGCAGGCGCGATAGGCAAGCAAGAGAAACTCTGCTCATCTCGAGGGCCGGCTGGTCCACGTCATGAGTACGCACACGTCCAACAGGCCATCGCATCGCGATGCACGTTGGCTCGGGGCTTGGCTTCACGGCTTGACCATCACCTTGCCGCAGATGCAGGCGGCGTTGACTATGATGAGCGCGTCAGTAGGCTCGATAAGCCGTGAATCCGGGACTTGCGCGACACGAACATCGCCGGCGCGGTACATAAGTGTTGCACGCATCTGGCTTTACCTCAGGCAAAGGACCTGTCTGTCAAGGTTCTCCGTGGCTCACCGACCGGCGCGCGCCGCCAAGTGCTGTGGATAGCGGTCCCCTTGCACCTTGATGTGAGCAAGGGCATCGCGTATCTGGCGTAGGTCATCGGCGCCCAGTGCAATGGCAGCAGCGCCGACGTTCTCCCGTAGCCGCTCCACCTTGGTGGTGCCCGGGATGGGTACAATCCACGGCTTCTGCGCGAGCAGCCAGGCCAGTGCGATCTGGGCTGGAGTTGCTTTCTTCGCCGCCGCGATTGCGGCGAGCAGGTCGACTAATGACTGATTGGCCTTGCGCGCTTCGGGTGAGAACCGCGGGACGATGTTGCGGAAATCGTCCTTGGCGAAGGAGGTCTTCTCGTCAATTTTTCCGGTCAGGAAGCCCTTGCCGAGCGGACTAAAGGGCACAAATCCGATACCGAGCTCCTGGCAGGTCGGCAGTACTTCGGTTTCGGGTTCCCGCCACCACAACGAGTACTCGCTTTGGAGAGCCGTCACCGGTTGCACGGCATGCGCCCGGCGGATCGACTGCGCACCCGCTTCGGAGAGCCCAAAGTGTTTGACCTTTCCTTCGGAGATTAAGTCCTTCACTGTGCCGGCCACCTCTTCCATTGGCACATTCGGGTCAACCCGGTGCTGATAGAACAGGTCGATGCGGTCCGTATTGAGGCGTTTGAGTGATGCGTCGGCAACCTCACGGAGACGCTCCGGGCGGCTGTCCATGCCGGCGGTGGAGTTGCCATTCTTGAAGCCGAACTTGGTCGCGATCACGACCTGATCGCGAATCGGAGCCAGGGCCTCCCCGACGATTTCCTCGTTCGTGAAGGGACCATAGGCCTCCGCGGTATCGAAAAACGTCACCCCAAGGTCAAAGGCAGTCCGGATGAGCGAAACCGCGCTCTGCTTGTCCACGCCTGGCCCATAGCCGAAGTTCAGTCCCATGCAGCCAAGGCCAATGGCTGAAACCTCCAGACCGCCTTTTCCGAGCTTGCGCTTTTGCATGGTGCTCTCCATTCCCGTAGTCCTTCGTCCCCATCCGACGGTGCGACAAGCTAGCAAGTGCGATGCCTCATGATTAGCTGCCAGAATTCGCACAGTCCTATGAAAAGGATTCATGAATGACCCAGCACAACGTAAACGATCTGATCGCCTTCGTCGCGGTCGCGCGGGCGCGAAGCTTCACCCGGGCGGCTGCGCAGCTCGGGTTATCGCAATCGGCGCTGAGCCACACGATTCGTGGGCTCGAGGAACGCATCGGAGTTCGCTTGCTGACCCGGACTACTCGGAGTGTGTCCGCGACCGAGGCGGGCGATCGTTTGCTTCGAACCGTTGGACCACGGCTTGAGGAGATCGAGATCGAACTGGCGGCCCTGAGCGAGTTGCGGGAAAAACCTGCCGGCACGATCCGCATCACGGCCGGTGAGCATGCGGCTGTCACGATTCTCTGGCCCGCTCTGCAGCGGTTGCTTCCGAACTATCCGGAAGTGAAGGTCGAGGTCAGCGTCGACTATGGTCTGACCGACATCGTTGCGGAGCGCTATGACGCGGGGATCCGCTTGGGCGAACAGGTCGCCAAAGACATGATCGCAGTGCGCATCGGCCCGGACATGCGCATGGCGGTCGTCGGAGCACGCTCGTATTTTTCAAGGCGAAAGCGACCGCAGACGCCTGGGGATCTCCCGGCACATGACTGCATAAACTTGCGGCTTCCGACATATGGAGGACTGTACGCCTGGGAGTTCGAAAAGAACGGTCGTGGGCTCAAAGTGCATGTTGAGGGGCAACTCGTCTTCAACAACATTGCGCTGCGGCTCAACGCCGCATTGTCCGGCCTCGGCCTCGCATACTTGCCTGAGGATCAGGTACAAGCGGAAATCAGCGCCGGTCGGCTCGTGCGGGTGCTGGCCGATTGGTGTCCACCGTTCTCAGGCTACCACCTGTATTACCCGAGCCGTCGCCAGCTCTCGCCGGCTTTCTCCCTTCTGGCCGAGGCTTTACGGTATCGGAAATCGGCGAATGCCTGATGACTCCGGCAGACCGCCGTCAAGGAGATCTTGTGGTTACCGGCGGAGACGCGGATGACCCGGGTTGGAGATGGTGACTGTAGTTCCGGTACGGCGCACGTCACAGACTCATGGCCCGCAGCAGCGCGCGGCAATGCTTCAGCTCATCAGGCGGCGAACCTCTGCCGACCTGTCGGTGCGCGGCGACGTATTCTAACAATGACCTTGAGCGCACGGATCCGATGAGATCGATCGGGCGAAATGTTGGCTGGCAAGCACCGGCGTGTCGATGGAGGTTTCGACACCACGTTCGCTGCCCGCCGCTGCGCCTGGATCCAGCCATCGACCGCGTCCGTGCGGATGACGCAAATCCGCCAGTTTGAGCTAGTCTCGTGACCGTGCTGTACCGGGTGAACCGGGACACCAGCGGAGGATGAGGCGATGCGCATCGCCAGCGTCGGTCAAGCGGTCTTTGCAGCGACCATGATCGCTCTTGGAATCTTGGCCCTGATTCAAGGCGATTTCGCGCCGGTTTGGCAGCCGGTGCCCAAAGGTGCACCCGCACGCGAGGTACTCGCCTATCTCTGCGCTTTCATCCCCCTCGCATCTGGCATCGGCCTGCTCTGGCAGCGCTCAGCCGCCCCCGCGGCCCGCGTGCTGCTGGCCTATCTCCTGTTTTGGTTACTGCTGTTTAAAGCGCCTAACATCTTCATGGCTGCCGCTGTGGAAGTCTCCTATGAAAGCTGCGGTGAGACCGCGGTAATAGTGGCGGGAGCCTGGGTACTGTATGCCTGGTTCGCCGCTGACTGGGACAGGCGGCGCCTCGGCTTCGCCACCGGCGAGAAGGGCGTGCGCATCGCGAGGGTGCTCTACGGCCTCGCCTTGATCGCCTTCGGCCTGTCCCACTTCGCCTATGTTAAGGAGACTGCCGCGCTGGTGCCCGGCTGGCTGCCATGGCATGTGGCCTGGGCGTATCTCACCGGCAGCGCCTACATCGCAGCGGGCGCGGCGGTGCTCGTCGGTGTGTACGCACGGCTGGCGGCTGCGCTTTCGGCGTTGCAGATGGGTATGTTCACGCTGTTGGTGTGGATGCCTGCGGTGGTGGCAGGCCCGAACGCCTCCCAATGGAGTGAGTTCGTCGTCTCTTGGGCGCTGACGGCCGGCGCCTGGGTGGTGGCGGATTCCTACCGCGGCATGTCCTGGCTCGCCGTGGGCAAGCGCTAGCATGCCGGACGGTGGCAGGCAAACGCCTCGCTGTGCCGTGATCCAAATTGCGAACCATGTTGAACAGCCCAATACTTGCTGCAGACCTTCTGCAAAAGAGGTCCGCTGATGAGGGCACCCGCTTCGGTCTCGAACTTCCAGGTGGCGATGTCCTCGATGAATCACACTCACTTCAACCCCATCATCGGAGCCCTCATACGCCACGGGGTGCCAGATCATCTCGACGATGCGCCGCTGACCGCCGCGGACCTGGCGCAGCGGGCCGGGGTGAATGCACTCGCTCTGACGCGGGCGCTCCGGGCGCTTGCGGCGTTTGGGACATTCCAGGAGCTCTCTCCCGGAGTATTCGCCAACAACCCGGTTTCCAGTCTGTTCCGCAGACGGCTGGGTGGTCTTGGCAATTACGCGCTCTACAACAGTTCCCACCACCACGTCAGATCGGCCGCTGCTCTGGGCCACAGCGTTGTGACCGGTCAATCGGCGACCCAGCATGTGTTCGGTGAATCCTTCTGGGAATACGCGCGGCGATATCCCGAAGAGAATGAAACCTTCAACCGTGCGCTTGCCGAGCTTCGCGGCGCGGAGCACCAGCAGATCGCCGACGCCTATGATTGGACCGGAGTGCACACTGTCGTGGACGTCGGCGGCGGCATGGGGTCTCTGCTCGCAGCCATCATGGCGAGCCGCGCGAGGATCTGCGGCGTGCTCCTCGAGCAGCCGGAACTCCTCCCGGCAGCGGACCGCGTACTGTCGGAGCGTGGTATCAGGGATCGCTGTGAGCTGCTGGCCGGAAATTTCTTCGCTTCCATCCCCGCCCGCGGCGACGTCTGGACGTTGAGCCAGGTGCTGCACGATTGGCCAGATGCGGAGTGCCTCACGATTCTGCGACGTTGCCGCGAGGCGATGCGCCCGACAGACCGCCTGCTGGTAATCGAGATGCTCACCGTTCCCTGCGAACCGAATATGCAGGTCGCACTGATCGACTTCATCATGTTGATGTACTTCGGTGAGGCACGTCAGCGCACCGTGGACGAATACAAACGGCGTATCGCCATGGCAGTCGCTACTCGCGATTCACACAGCAGCCGTCAGCACAGTCAAGGTATGTGGCGTTGATCCGAGCGGCACTCCGGAGCATCCATGCAGGCGATCAGCGCGCGCCGCACATTCGTTCTTAGACTTGCCGGTGTGCTGCTGACGGCAACGCGCCTTGCTCACGGGGCGTCAGGCAGGAGCGTGCCTGGGCTGCGGATCGACGCGCAACGCTTGCAGCATACGCTAGAGGAGCTCAGCACCTTCGGACGGCCAGCGGGCGGATCCTTCGCGGATGGTGTCAGTCGTGTCGCCTACTCGGACGCCGACGTTGCCGGTCGGCACTATGTCCTTGGATTGCTGCGGGCGGCCGATTTGCAGCCGAAGATCGATGCCGCCGGAAACATCCACGCGGTGCGCGCGGGCTCGGTCTCCTCGCTGCAGCCCATCGTATTCGGGTCGCATATCGATTCGGTGCCGAGCGGCGGCAATTTTGACGGCGATCTGGGTTCGCTCGCTGCAATTGAGGTCGTACGGACGCTGCAGGATCACGCCATTCGCACCCGCCACCCACTCGAGGTAGCGATCTGGTCGAATGAAGAGGGCGGTCCGCTTGGCAGCCGGATCGCCATCGAAGGGCCGCGCCCAAGCGATCTCGAGCGCACCTTCAACGGCACTCCAATGAGCGAGGGGCTGGCGCGTATCGGCGGAGACCCCACGCGGCTTGATACCGCACGCCGCGCGCCCGGGTCGATTCACTGCTACTTGGAGTTGCACATCGAGCAGGGTGGCACCCTCGAGCAGGCCGGAGTCCCGATCGGGATTGTGGATGGGATCGTAAGCATCGATGAATACACGGTCGAGATTCGTGGCGCCGCCAACCACGCCGGCACTACGCCGATGGCGGAGCGCCACAACGCGTTGCTTGCCGCCGCGCAGCTCATCGAAGCTGTCCAGGAAGAGGTCACGCGTACTCCAGGCCGGCAGGTGGGAACCGTCGGGCAGCTCACGGTGACGCCGAATGCACCCAATGTCGTGCCCGGATTCGTAAGGCACACGATCGAGTTTCGCGACCTCGCGGAAAGCACCCTGGCACATCTGGGCGCCGCGATCCGCGAGCGGGCGTCGCAGATCGCGCGCGCAACAGGGACGGACATTACCATCACACAGGTCGTTCACGATCCGCCCGCGCTCGCCGCGCCGGAAATTCAGCGGCAGATCGAAGCTGCAGCGGCATCGCTCGACCTGCGCACCATGCATCTTGCAAGTGGCGCGGGCCATGACGCGCAGTTCCTGGCGAAAATTGCCCCGATGGGGATGATCTTCGTACCGAGCGTGGGCGGCATAAGCCACTCGCCGAAGGAATTCACCCGCTGGTCAGACTGCGCAAACGGTGCGAATGTGCTGCTGCAGACGATATTGCGCGTCGATCGCACATAGCAGCAAACGCCACGCCGGCTGACCTGGCCAAAATGGCAGGTCGGTTGGCATCTGCGCGCGAGTAGGGCATGGGTCGTTCTGCCAGTTTTGCAAAACGCTGGGTCCGGGAGTAGTGTGCGCTCGCATAACAAACGACAACAGCACGGCGCGCCGATGAACACTTCGCTTTGCGCGCAACACCGCGGGTCGTGGTCTGTCGCGTGAGTTGGGCGGGGATGGCGCGCACCTTACTCCCACGGATCCAGTTCGCTCGTGGTGCGCAAAATAGAAGGAACCAGTCTGTGGCAAGCGCCAACGAACCCAAGACCGACGTTGCCGGCGGCCCGTACAACATCCTTCTCATTCTGACAGATCAGGAGCGCTATTTTCGCCCAGGCGAGCTGCCGAAAGACTATCAGCTGCCGGCGCACGAGCGTCTGGCGAAGAAGGGGATAGTGTTCGAAAACCACCAGATCAACTCCTGCGTATGCACGTCATCGCGCTCGGTGCTCTATACCGGTCAGCACATCCAGCACACGAAGATGTTCGACAACACGAACTTCCCGTGGATCAGCAGCATGTCTACGGAAATCCCCACGGTCGGCCACATGCTGCGCGAAGCCGGCTACTACACGGCCTACAAGGGAAAATGGCACCTCACCAAGGAGTTCGAGACCGTCAATTCGCTGGGCACGCCGGAAAAGATCTTCACCCAGGAGATGAACGCCTACGGCTTCAGCGACTATTTCGGCGTCGGCGACATTATCGCGCACACCCGAGGCGGCTACTTGCACGACGGTATCATCTCGGCCATGGGGGTCAACTGGCTTCGTGGCCATGGCACGGAGCTCGCCGCCCAGGGCAAGCCGTGGTTCCTCGCCGTGAACCTGGTCAACCCGCACGACATCATGTTTCTGGACACCGACCGGCCCGGCGAGAGAGCTCAGGCACGCAATATTCTCGGACACATCGCGCCTCAACCCGCCGATCCGTTTTACGGCAAGCAATGGGCCTTCGACCTTCCCCGAAGCTACGAGCAGCCGCTCAACGCACGCGGCCGCCCTGCGGCGCACGCCGAGTACCTCAGAGCGCACGACACGCTCGTTGGCCATATTGCTGACGAGGAGTGGCGCTGGCGTGTGCGTCACAACTGCTATCTCAACTGCCTGCGCGACGCGGATCGCAACATCGTTCCCTTGCTCGACGAGCTCGAGGCTCTCGGGCTCGCTGCCAACACGATCATCGTGCTGACCGCGGATCACGGCGACCTCGACGGCGCACATCGCCTGCATTCCAAGGGTGCCACGGCCTACCGTGAACAGAACAACGTTCCACTGATCGTCGTGCACCCGGCACATCCAGGGGGCAAGCGTTGCAAGGCCGTGACTTCACATCTCGACGTCGCACCCACGCTCGTCAGCCTGACCAACGCCAGCGCGGAAAAGAAAGCGGCGATCACGCACAAGCTGCCAGGCAAGGACCTTGCAGCGCTGCTGGCGGCGCCGGAAGGAAGCTCCTACACCGAGGTCCGCGACGGCGCACTGTTTTGCTACAACATGTTCGCCTACATCGACGGTGATTTCATGGAAAAGGCCGTCAGTGTCCTGCGCCAGCCGGATGGAAAGGCCAAACTCAAGGAGGCCGCTAAGGCGGGGCGGATGCGGCCCGACCTCACCAAGCGCGGAGCAATCCGGAGCCTGTTCGACGGCCGCTTTAAGTTCGCCCGTTATTTTTCGCCGCAGCAGCACAATCGCCCCGCCTCCCTCGAG
>Ga0187778_10001246_pt1 | contig 17865 bp, 15 predicted proteins | sample 1015_Q2_SP5_20_M_FD_132418 | JGI IMG/M metagenome (GOLD analysis project Ga0187778, IMG submission 132418) | Tropical peat soil microbial communities from peatlands in Department of Meta, Colombia - 1015_Q2_SP5_20_MG | ecosystem: Environmental > Terrestrial > Soil > Wetlands > Peat | place...
AAGTGGACGGTCCGTGAATGGTTATATAAGGGAGGAAAGTGCACATGTTTCTGTACGCGCGGCCAAGGGGCGGAGAGGCCATGGAACAACGAAGCCGAGGGAAGAGGTGAAGGTGGGAGGCCGGCAGCATATGGAGACACCAGTCCTTTCTGCAGGCCTTGTGTGTACTATACAGTATTATTTAGTACTTGTCAACAGAAAAGCGAGGGACCTGGTTTCGTTCAAAAAGTTGTGGAAATCGTCGGGGAGGCGATTGATACGCGGAGGGCAGTAATGAGCAAAGAAGAGAAACAGACCCCACCCTCGTTCTCTTACTTTAGAAATGATTTGAACCAATCTGCGATGTCCCCGAGGACAGGCTCGAAGATGTTCCATCCAGTGAGGAAAGCGAGAAGTCCGATGAACCAGATCTTGAACTGCTGAAACCGATGAAAGACTCGCCATGTTCTCACCGACTCTGTTCGACTTCCCGCCCAATTAACAACGAGAACCCACACAATGAAGACTATGGAGCAACCAATCCGGAGGACTCTCGATGCCGAGTCATGACCAGACTGCCTATGGGCAGCTAAGAATAGCCCCATAAGCAGGAGAACAAGTATCGTGCCGAGGGCGATGGAAAAGTAGAATCTCTCCGTGCTTATTGAGACTGGCGGTGGGGTGGCAGGGGTTGAGGTGACCGGGAGTGGCACGGGAGAAATGCCGGCGGCGGACTTTTGGATTTGCTCGTTGAGGTGACGGATCTGCTCGGCATTAAGCTGGGCTTGTAGCTTTAGAGTGTCAATCTGGCTGTCTCTCTCTTCAATCTGGACGGTGAGCTGGGCCTTTTCTGCTTCCGTCGCCTTTGCGTATTCAATGGCCTTTTGGTTCTCCTCGATTAGAGCTCCGTGAACGAGTTCAATTTGTTTCTGGACATCGTGCTGGGATGAAATCTTCTGCCGCAAGGCTTGATTCACTAGAATGCTGCCGATTGTTTGGACGTTTAGTTGGTCTGCGTTGTCAAAGCGAGCCAAGGCGGAGAGTATGCGCACAGTAACTGATTCCGCGGAGGGGTCAAATTCCTGGAACATGAGAGGGAGCCTCAGACTGTCTAGGATTGCCTCCTCGAACTGTGGCGTTCTGGGAAGCCAGAACTGCAAAAGCTGAATTAACGACGCAGGGTGAAGGCATATGGGAATTGATGCCTGTGTCCCTCCACGCTTATGCAAGTCGAATCCGAGAAAGTGGTAGTCAACGGTCACAATCCAGAATTCAGCATCGATCGGAGATTCGACACGGACGGGCCGCTTATCGTTGCAGAAATGCCAAAGTGTGACGTCGTGTCTCAGTTGAGAGTAGCTCTTTGCATTGTCACCATACTTGGTCGATTCAAATCTTTGTTGTTCAAGAATGTCGTCCACTACGTCTTGTCTTGTTGAATACCCGGCCATCGCCTCATTAAAGAATTCGACTTCTTTGGACCGAAGCGTAGGGATGAGGTCATAAAGGTAGGGAGCGAAGTAGGATTCCGCTGTGACGGGCTGTCGGTTGTTCTGGTTAAACGCAATGAAGCGCTGCGCAACGCTGCTCAAATCCATCTCGAGTGCGGCATGTGCAAGATTAGGAGGCAACACAAGACCGCTCAGAAAGTCTTTCTGCGCATTCACTACCCGCTTGAATTCATCGAGAGTCTCGGGGGACACATAAAATTTACAGGGTGCTCTTCCTTTGATCTGGCGAGTCAGTTCGACGAGTGACTTTGCTGCTTCGTTGGAGGGATTGTCGTGCAGCTCGAGAAACGAAAATAGGAAGTTAGTGTCGACGAATATTTTAAAGGCGGGAGGCTTCTTCAGAGAGTGAGAGAGAGCTTCAATGATCCCCTCGGGTAGGCGCCCCGCTTCGATTGAAAAATAAGCGTTAAGATGTCTGAGGATGTAGGGACGAATGTCATTATCGGTCGGATCCAGAAAATTCACGATGACGGTGCGAATGTCCTGGTGATGCTTCACATCGTACACAGAAAGGAATTCCGGGAACTGAGCTGTGGCATCGAGGTCTAGGTTACTGCCGGAGATCAGTTCATAAGTTCGGGCCCCAATTTCTCGAACTAGTGGAACAAGTAATTTCGTCTGAAAATCGCCCCACGTCCGCTCAGGGTCCAGAGAAGGGCATTGTTTATTGAGAAGTGCCAGAAATCGTTCCTTGGCCTTTTGTGTGTTTGCTTCACCTTCCTTTATCTCTTGTTCCAGCTTGCCCTTCGCGGCTTGCGAAAGGCGATATTGTCTCGAGGGGAGCGGAATGAGCACTCCTTGTTTAGCGAGCGCCTCGCACTGTGAGCGCAATCGCGACCTTTCGGCCTCAAGGTGAAAAGTTTCTTTCAGATAGTTGTCGATTTCGATCTCGGTGAGGTCACGTGCTGAAAGCCACAGGACGGAAAGGATCAACTGCTGCATGCTTCGATCCCACCAGCCCGCCTTGTTTAGTTCGATGTGTTGGACCAGCGTGATGAGTTCCGGCGTGAGGGGTTTGCCCGTCATTCGTGTGTACACCTTTCAAAGCAGTGTTTAGGACATGTGACAGTGCTCGTAAAGCAAACGGTACCATCCAGCGAGTGCGAAGAAAAGAGGTGCCCAATACTCTAACTGACGGAGGTTGGAACCAGGACGCGCAGCGGGGGAGGAAAAAATGATGGCCGATCTTTCCGGTCGGAAGCATAGGGCGTAGTCAGAACTGGAAATCGGCCATGGCAAAGAAAAACCGCCATGCACAAGCTACACGTGGGGCACGCGGCGGACGATGAAGATCTACGGTACCGCGTCGACCGAAATGAACTGCATCTTGATTTTGGCTTCGCGGAACAGCACTTTGACTTTCTTGAACTCTTCATCGTAGCGCTTGCTGGAATACTGGCGCATGCGGTTGGCGTCCACGATGACTTGCGCGATTCCTGCCTGGACGATGGCGCGCGCGCAATCCATGCAGGGCGTCACCTCGACATAAATCGTACAGCCCTGAAGCGGCGTGCCCGCCCTGGCCGCATTGTAAATGGCGTTGCGTTCAGCATGCTCGATCCAAAGATACTTCTCCGGGCGCTCCAGGCGCGCCGGCGCAGTGTCATTAATCCCGCGGGGAAAGCTGTTGTAGCCTGTGGAGCGGATTTCGTGTGCCGGGCCAACAATGATGCAGCCGATTTGGGTGCTGGGATCCTTGCTGCGCAGGGCCACAGAGCGGCACACGGCCAGATAGTAGGCGTGCCAGTCGGGGATTCGTCTTGGAGGTGTCGGCATTCCCGACCATTGTACTTAGGTTGCGCGCAAAGTCACGCATCCCGACGCGCACGCCAGCGGCGGGAAATTCCTCCACTCCGCGGCAGCTCAGTCGCGACACAAGTTATACTGGCCGGGACAGTTCCAAGTTCTACTTATCGCTCCAGACGAGGAGACGGCTCGGGCATGGTGGCCAAGACCTGGCTGCTGAGTTTGACGGTGGTGGCGACGGTCGGCGTAGTCCTGCTGCTGCTTTATCAGCCGAAGATCGGCGAGCTCTTCCACACGCATGTGAAGGACCGCCCGAAGCGGCGGATGCTTCTTGCGGCCATCGGATTCTTCGTAACCTTTGCGGTGGCGCGCGCCATGGCCTACGGCGCGTACCGCAACACCGGGCCGTTTCACTATGTGTACGTTGGCCGGACGCATATTCATCACCTTGTGTTGGGAATCTTGTTGCTGCTCGTGGTGGGATTTTGCTGGCTCGTCGAAGTGGGCACGGGAGCGAAGTCGTCGTCCTTGTTGGCGAGCCGCTTGATGTCGTTGCTCTATGGCGTGGCCGCCGCGCTCACGCTGGATGAGTTTGCCTTGTGGCTGAACGTCGAGGAAGGTATCTATTGGACGCGGCGCGACATCATCAGCCTGGACGCCGTGCTGCTGTTTGGCGCCGCACTGGTGATTGGCATTTGGGGAAAGGACTTCCTGAAGGCTGTGGGAGTGGAAGTGTGGACCTCTCGGAAGAAGAGGCGGCAACGGCGGCAGGAGAAGAGGCGGCTACGCTGAATCAATTCAGCGGAAGTCGAGAGCCGCCGCTGGACTTCTCGCACGGGGTAGGAGCCCGGCCATGGCTAGGTATGAAATACCCTAGCTGAGACGCTTTCCTCAAATGTCAGAGGGTTCACCTCTTGGAGTCGAGGCAAGGGAGGGCGGCGATTTTCGCGTCAGGCGTATCGTAGCTCGCGGCGCCGCTCTCGTCGTTCATGGAGAGAAACACCCAATCGCTCTTTTCCTCAGCGGTCCTGCTGAAGGCCACCACTAACTTGCGATCGCCGCGAGCGGGGTAGCTCATGGTGCGCATGAGGATGGGATAGACTTCTTTGGTTACGTCCTCGGCCGCCACGCCGCAACGCGCGATCAATTGGTCCGGAGTGACGGTGGCCACGGCTTGTTCGTGGCGCCGTTCGCGCATGTTTCGCGCCCGCTCGGCGAGGCGCTGGACGAGCGTGACAAAGCCGATCAGTCCAATAGCCACGGCGGCTACGGTAAGCCACAGGCGCCGAGTTCGTTTCAGGAAGGCAGTGACCTCCGCCAGTGATAAGTGCTGAGGGTTCCACGCGGCTTCCAGCCAGCCTGACAGGCGGGTCTTGAGCGTGCCCGTCGAAAATGGTGCGGGGCGTTCCATCGGAGCAGGCTCGGTCGTCTTTGGCATTTCAGAGGGACTCGTAATTGAAGTTGTTGCGATCGACTCGCGAGAATACGTGGGTTCCTGCGGATTGTTCTCGTCCATAGTTCCCCCTGTTTCAGGCGGCACTACAGTTACCGGCGCGGAGTGCCCGGATTCGGCGAGCCGATTTGGATTGGTGTTGTCCAAGGCGGCTCAGCTCCCGGAGGGCGCCTGAAGCCAATTGATGGCGCGACGCCAGGCGGACACCTCTGCAGTGCGCATGGGCTCATTCAGCCAAAGGACCATGCGACGCCATGCACCAGGGCCGGTCTTCACTGGCTGGGCAGGGCTGTCCGGCTGCGGTTCGTTGGGCGCGAGCCAATAGGGGCTCGTCTCTGCAAAGGAGCGCGCTGAATGCGCACTTGCGGCGTGCGGCTCGGAGGGGTTTCCGGTGATTGACAATTTCAGGAGCGCGCCAACCTGCTCGAGAAATGCCCTGACTGTTCTGAGGATGTTGCGTGCGAACCAGATGCCTGCAGCGAGGAAGGCGAATTGTGCGAGAAGGCTTCCCAGCGCATACCAATTGATTTCCGTCCAAGAGTTGAATTCGTGCATATTGCCACCCTTGGGCTGGGACAGGATAAAGTTAGCTCCTGCCAAGGGGTAGGGAAACTGTCAGGAAGTCCAGGAAATGGACAGGTGCAACATCCTTGCCCTTCGGGCGTCTCGTGAATGTGCTTCAGGTGCCTCTGTGGCAAATCTTATCCGTCGAGCAGGGGGCGTTATGGGTTGGGGAACGCGCGGCGGTTAAGCGTTGACCCGGGTGCGAGGGGCTTCTTACCATAGAAAAATGGGCCAATCGTTCATGCATAAGCTGGCGCTGGGAGCGGGCTGCGGCTTGCTCGTGCTGGTTTGGCTGTGCGGCTGCGAGGACGCGGCGAAGAAACCGGTGCAGGCGGCGCGGGTGCCGATGCTGGATCGGGCCGACCCACCGACACAGGAAGCAACCCAGGTCGGGGCATTGCCACTCAAAAAACTCCCGACCGAAATGCTGCAGCCCTTGCTGCCGCCAATTCCGGGGGGAATTGACTACCTGATTGCGCAGGTCAAAGAGAAGTTCACTTCCGGTGAGGCCAACTACCACGCCGGACATTTGGCCGCGGCGCGGCGCGATTTCGACGACTCGGTGGACTGGATTTTGGAGAGCGGGTACGACCCGAACAGCGACCCGCGGCTGAGAGAGCTGTTCCAGCAGATTACGGACAAGGTGTACACGTACGAATTGCAGGCATTCCGCGCGGGCGACGGGTTTTCGGAAGCTCCGGCGGTGCCCGCACCCATTGATGAAGTGGCGGAGATGACCTTTCCGGTGGACCCAAAGCTGAGGGAGAGGGCCGAAGAAGCGGCAAAGAGTTTGTCGCACGACCTGCCGTTGACGGTGAACGACGTCGTGGTCTCGTTCCTGAATTTCTTCCAGACGCCGCGGGGGCGAGCGATTGTCGAGAATGGATTGCGGCGCAAGGGCAAGTACGACGCGATGATCTCGCAAATCCTGAAGGAAGAAGGCGTGCCGCAGGACCTGGTGTATTTGGCGCAGGCGGAGAGCGCGTTTCAGCCGCTGGCGCTTTCGCGCGCCGGGGCGCGGGGGATCTGGCAATTCGTGCAGTGGCGCGGACATGAATATGGATTGAAGCGGAGCTGGTGGGTGGACGAGCGCATGGACCCGGAAAAAGCCACGCGCGCCGCCGCACAGCACCTGCGCGACCTCTACGAATTGTACGGCGACTGGTACCTGGCGATCGCGGCGTACAACTGCGGGCCGGGAAACGTGCAAAAGGGGATCGAGCGCACGGGTTATGCGGATTTCTGGGAGCTGTACAAGAGGCACGTGCTGCCGCGGCAGACCATGAATTATGTGCCGATCATCGTGGCGCTGACCTTGATTGCGAAAGACGCGGCGCATTACGGAATCTCCGTGGAGCCGGAAGTGCCGGTAGAGACGGACATCGTGAAGCCGGGGCGGGCCATCGACCTGCGGCTTGTGGCGGAAACGATTGACGTGGACGTGGCCACGCTGCGCACGCTGAATCCTTCTTTGTTGCGCATGGCCACGCCGGACGACCCGGAATTCGTGTTGCACCTGCCGAAAGGGACCTCGGAACGGTTCTCAGCAGAGATTGCGGACATCCCAGCAGACAAGTGGGTGAGTTGGAGGAGGCACCGGGTGGAATCCGGGGAGACGTTGACGGCCATCGCCAAAAAATATCGGGTGACGCCTGCGGCGATTGCCGAAGCCAACAACCTGGAAAGCGGGGAGGGTCTGGACCCGGGAGAGAAGCTGATTATCCCGGCGACGCGGCCACCGGAGGACTTGAAGAGCCGTTTGGTGCGCTACAGGGTGCGCAGGGGCGACACGCTGGGGGGTATCGCCGACCAGTTCAGCGTAACCTCGGAGCAGGTACGCAAATGGAATGGGCTGAAGTCGGGCAAGGTCAGCCGGGGGATGGTTCTGAGGATCTACACCGTAGGGGGAGGGCCGGAGACGCGGCCGGTTCACCACACTACCACGAAGCACACCCCTAAAAAGAAGCCTGCCGGGGCCACTGGCCAGGCCAAGAACTAGGCAAAACGAGGGCCAAAGGCCGAGTGGGGCGTTTTTCCTGGGGACGGGGCAGGCCTGCTTGAGAAGTGAGCAGAACGCTTGACAACCACGTTGGAGTGGGATAACAAAGCGCAAGGACGGAGCGAGGTATTCTCCGACGCCAACAGCAGGACAAGTTCCGAGAAGAAAGGCTATCAAGAGCCCCCAGGGAGGAGAGCATGGATTTTGAAAAGGATCAGTTCGAAGACGATGATGAGCTGTCGCGGCTAGAAGAAGACGACGATCTGGGCGGCGAGAGCGAAGGCGTAATCGAAGAAGAAGAGATTCTTTCGGTGGAAGAAGAACCCGCCGAAGGGGCCGGAGAGGAGGCGCGTCCCGCTCCGAAGGCTCCGCCGAGCAAGCCCGCTCCGAAGAAGGCGAAGAAAGCGGCCAAGAAAAAGGCCAAGAAGCCGGCGAAAAAAGCGGCCAAGAAAAAGGCCAAGGCAAAGAAAGCGGCCAAGAAGGGCGGAAAGAAGCGCCGCCGCTAGGAGTTTTTTCAAATTCGCGGACGGGCCTCTCGATTCATTCGAGAGGCCTTTTTTTTGGGGGGAAGTGCCGGGATGGAGCAGGGCAAGTGGGCGAAAGGGCTTGAAAGAGGAAAAGGCGAGTGCCAGAAGGGGAAAGGAACGGGCAATAGCGTCCTTGCCGGAAGAAGTACGTACCGATAAGATAACAGTGGATGTTACGGGCAATCGAGCAGATACGGCGAATGCGCGGGGGCGCGCAGTCGCACCTGATGCGGTGCGCGGACGAGAACTATTACGTGGTGAAGTTCCAGAATAATCCGCAACATCGGCGGATTTTGGTGAACGAACTGCTCGGAACAAGGTTGGCGCGGAGGTTGGGGCTGCCGACACAGCCAGTCAGCGTGATCGAAGTTCCGGAGGAATTGATCCGGTTGACGCCGGAGTTGTGTATCGAGACGCCGCGGAGCCGGATTCCGTGCGCAGCGGGGCTGCAATTTGGGTCGCGGTATCCGGGAGATCCGGACAAGGCGGCGCTGCACGATTTCCTGCCGGACGAGAAGTTGCGCGAGGTGGACAACCTGCACGAATTCGCGGGCATGCTGGTTTTTGACAAGTGGACTTGCAATACCAACGGAAGGCAGACGCTCTTTTTCGAGACCGAGCGTCGCGCCGAGCGGATAAAGGCCGGGGTTTTTGGAGTCGAAACTGACGCCACGGGCATCCCGGTCTACCACACGGTGATGATCGATCAAGGATTCTGCTTCAACGCCGGGGAGTGGAATTTTCCGGATGCGCCGTTGCGAGCCTTGTACGCGCGGAACCGCGTTTATGAAGGCGTGATCGGAATGGAGTCGTTCGCGCCATGGCTGGAGCGGCTGGAAAAACAGATCAGCGAGCGCGTGATCTCGGAACTCGCGGAGGAGATTCCGCCGGCGTGGTACGAGGATGATTACGACGCACTGATGCGGTTGCTGGAACACGTTTACCGGAGGCGGGGGCGGGTGACGGAGTTGCTGCTTGCTGCGAAAAACTCAAATCGGCAGCCGTTTCCGTACTGGAAGAACTGAGCGGCGCCCGGCGATCGGTGCGCAGGGGCAAAGGGCAGAACCAGTGATAGCCAAAAACCCGATGGCAATGTACAGGGCACTTGGCGCCAGGGGTCTGAAGAACGGGACTCAATAGGAGAAAGGTGATGGTCACCGAATTGACGGAAACAACTGCAATGGAACGAGCGTTTGCGTATCGCGTGCTGCGCTACACGCCAAACCTGGTGCGCGACGAGTGGGTGAATATCGGCGTGCTGGTGTTTGACCCGAAGAGCGGCGAGCGACGGTTGCGGCTGATTGAGGAGCCGGGCGAGTACGCGCGCGTGCGGCGGCTTCATCCGCAAGCGGATGAAGCGCTGCTTCGCGCACTGCGCGACGACATGGAGGATCGCTTCTCACGGGCGGGCGAACTGTTCGGCGAAGACGCGGGAAGAAACAACCAAGCCGATTGGCTGAAGCTTCTCGACAAGTGGGATGAGACGCTCTCGAACGTCTTGCAGTTGGCGCCGCAGAAGGGTGTGTATGCGAGCGACCTGGACGCAGAAACCGAGCGGCTGTACACGGATCGCGTGGCGTCACCAAGAGGAAATTCCCGAGTGGGTGCGCCGGGAAGCCGCGGCGCGATGCGGTCGTACTGCGCGCAGGTGTGGAAGCAGGCACGGCTGTGGGAGCGGCTCGAAAAAGGCGTGCGGGTGGAAGAGTTCACCTTTCCGGGCGATCCGATGCGGATCGACTACGGCTACCGGCGAAACGGGACCCGCGGCTTCGTGCAGACGCTGAGCGTCACCCGCGCGGCGGGAGAAGTGAAATCGCTGGCGTACACGGTGGAGCGCATCCGGAACAAGGTAAAGTCGAGCGAATTTACCGCAGTCACGGACGTGCACTTGATCACGGAGAATGAGCGCCATCGGTTCATTGATCAAACCTTACGGGACGCTGGAGTTGCCGCAGTGCCCCTGGAGGGGTTCGCGGTTTGGACGGCGAAGATGAGACCGTTAATTCAGTGACCGGTGTCCCGTAATCGTAAGGTTAGTGCGTCTAGGTCCCTGCTGTGTAGAGTCCGGCACTGCGCACAGGGCACCGGCCACTGCACTTGGTGTGTGGCACTTGTCGCGGGGCACCGACTGCTAGACAAGCGGCTCGGACCAGTTCTCGAGGGTCTCCTTGACCTTGTGGAGGAACTGGTGGGCGATGGCGCCATCAACTACGCGGTGGTCATAACTCAATGTGACGTAGCACATCGAGCGGATGGCGATGGCGTCGTCCACAACCACGGGGCGCTTTTCGATGGCGCCGAGGCCAAGGATGCCGACGTTCGGCTGGCTGATCACCGGCAGGCCGAAGAGGCCGCCGAAGACGCCGGGATTAGTGATGGAGAAGGTGCCTTCCTGAACTTCCTCGGGCTTGAGCTTCTTCGAGCGGGCACGCTCGGCGAGGTCGTTCAGGTTGCGCTGAATGCCGAGGAAGTTTTTCTCGTCGGCGCTCTTGATGACCGGCACGATCAGGCCCCAGTCGAGCGCCACGGCGATGCCGATGTTGATTTCCTTGTGGAGGACGAGGTTGGTGCCGTCGAGAGAAGCGTTCACCGTCGGGTAGGCGCGCAGTCCAGCCACGGCAGCTTTCACGAAGAATGGCATGTAGGTGAGCTTGGTCTCGTAGCGCTTCTCGAAGTCATCTTTGGATTTGGCGCGGATGGCGGCGACCCTGGTCATGTCAATTTCGTCCACCGAGTAGACATGTGCGGAAACGTGCTTCGAGGCCACCATATGCTCGGCAATTTTTTGGCGCATGACGCTGAGCGGCTGAATCTCATAACTGCCGAAGTAAATCCGTTCGCGGGGGACGCCGACTTGGAGAGCAGGGGCGTACTGGCTTCCGTGAACCGCGGGTGCGCCGGGAGCCGCAATCGGAGCGGGCGGGGGAGGCGGAGGTGCGGGCCGGGCAGCTGCAGCAGTTGCGTGCACGGCGGTGCCGGATTGGGACGCGATGGCCGCTTCGATGTCTTCCTTGGTGATGCGCCCGCCCGCGCCAGTGCCTTCGAGCGAGGCGAGGTCGATGCCGTGTTCCTTGGCCATGCGGCGGACCAGCGGCGAAGAATGAATACGTTCGGTTCCTGTGCCGGCAGCAGGAGCGGGAGCAGCAGCAGCGGCGGCCGGTGCAGAAGTCGGCGATGGGGCTGGGGCCGCTGGTTTGGCTATTGCGGGAGTGGGAGCGGGTGACGGTGAAGCTGCCTTCGTTGGGAGAGGCGCTGCCGCTGGGGCAGGCGCGGGAGCAGACGCAGCGGCCGAGGCAGCACCGTCGATAATGGCGACTACCGTCTGGATGGGCACCGTCTGGCCTTCGGGGATTTTAATCTCCTTCAAAACGCCGGCAGAGGGAGAGGGAATCTCGGCGTCAACCTTGTCGGTAGAGATCTCAAAGAGTGGCTCGTCGCGTTCAACCTTGTCGCCGGGCTTTTTGAGCCACTTGGTGATGGTGCCTTCAAAAATGCTTTCGCCCATCTGGGGCATGACGACGTCAACTGCCATGGGAGTCTTCTCCTTGCATCGCGGGCCGAATGGGCCTAGTGGAACCTAGATACTCCGGGGCGTTCTCGGGGTAGTCCGCGGAACCATAGTAGTTTACAGCCAAAGGCGCAGTGACGGAAGGCATGCACGGCCGCGTAACTTTCCATGTTCAGGTCAACCTTGCCAAAGGACGGTCGCTATCCGGGAAATCCACTCCCAAAGCAACTGCGGCAAGGCACGCAAATGTTGCCGCCAGGACCAAGTCAATGGGGTAAAGCCTCAGGGCTGTTGGTGGGGGTGAATGTAGCGTTGTGATTGTGGCGCCGATGATAATGGTCGAAACAGCAAGCCACTGGTACAAGCGTAAGCCGAGAACGACGGGAGTCTGAGGCTCGCCCCGATAGCCCTCTTCGATGAACCGAGAAACGCCGTTGCCGATGGCGTAAATCCCGCAGATCAACGCGAGAGGACAGCCCGAGATCCACAGTCGCATGAGCAATAGGCCGAGCATAGTGTTGCCCAGAATGGAATAAAGTTGCGTGGCGTGGATGGGAAACCCGGCAAGATCCGCCATAAAAGCAACTCGGGATCGGGGATGGCTAATGCGAATGCCGACTGATGCACTTGCAGGGCGGCCATGGCAACAACCATTTACCAAACAACGCATCCGTCCAATTGCCTGCATCCACGGAGCCCCAAGGCAATGAGCGGCGAGGAGTACCCAGCGTTCCTGGAAAAACAGACATGAGACGCCCACGCCAAGCAGCCCTCCGTAAAATCCAAATGGGCGCCGCAGGATTGACGAGCCTTCGACCCATTGCGCCCAAGCTCCCGCTCCGACGAGGCCCGCCACCACCGTGACCATCACTTTCCATTCCTTCCCTGGGCCTACCGCCGCGAGGACAATTGCCGATTGCACAAGAGCAGCCACGCCGGCGTAAAGGCCATGATTGATTAGGCGAAGCGGGCCGATGCGCCATTCCTTCCAGGAATTGGCGAGCCATTCGGCAACACGCCGCAGTGTTTCCCATGCGCGCTGGGGCTCCAAAAGAACCGGCGCGACCAAAAGTGCTGCAACGACATCCGCCACATAATGCATTCCTGTGGTGACACAGCTCACGGCCACTGTAGTGACGTAGCTCAATCCAATCCACCGGCGCCGGAAGAGGCGCGCTACAAGAACGGCCCAAATGACATGAAACGACGGGAAGGCCGCTACCGGCGGATACGCCGTGCGTTCAAATCGCAGTATCTGTGTCAGCCAGTCATTGTCCAAAAGCAAACGTCGGGGAGCGCTGGAAGGAAGAAACCAATAAATTGGAAACACAACTGCCATGGCCACCCAGGCAGAAATCGTCAATTGCCGGAGATCCTTTCGCGTCGGGGCGAGCCACGGCGCCGCAGCAACGGCCAGATAAACGCTTTCGTAGAAAAGCGAAGTCCAGGGATAGATCGGCAAACGTTCTTCGAAGTGAAACCCAAAACTCAGGCCGTGCAAAGGCAGCTGAATGGTGAGTTCATACAACGCGAGCCAGGGAACAACAACAAGAAGCAAGAAGCGAATTCGCTCCACTGTGGATGGTGGGGAATCTTCATCGGCCGGCAGAAAGGGGAGGGTACGGCCAAAGCGGCGCACAAGGTCGATGCGCTCGTATCCCAGCACCAACGCAACACAACCCAAGACCACGCAGGGAGTAACGAGCCAAAGGCCCGAAGCCGATTTGGCGACCATAGAAGCGCCAAGACAAAGGGCGACGAAGCCAATGTAAATGGGATGGGGAAGGTATCGGTATGACCCGCGGGTAACGAGTTTCGGAGGAGGAAAAGCATTCATGGGCAGACCACCACCGAACCTCCATAATTCGGACATTCCAGCGAATGCTGTGGCAAGGCCGCAGGCCGCAAATGCCCAGCCGAGAGCCGGGGTGCCGTACAAGGGCATCACAACTTTGTCTTGTAACGCCACAGACCACAAAATAAGCAAGGCTGGAAGAACCAAAACGAATAGTCCGCCATACAGGATCTTTTTCAAGTTCATCTCGGCCAACTCACGTTCTCATGGATTGCCCAGCCTTCAACAGTAGGCCTGCCACTCCTCACCAGTCGTGCGCGGCTGCGCCATTTGCGTTCGCTTATTTGGAGGAGCCGAACGGGAAACATCCTGTTAATTCCGGGAATCCGGCGCAGCGCTCCGGCCCCGAGTGGAGCATCGCGAATCACCAGTGCCTTGTCCATTGTGAGCAGTGCTCCTCCCCCAAAATTTATACAATCGTCTTCAAGGACCGGAGGAGCAACGGCTTCGCCATTCCAATAAGCGATTCGCCGTGAAAATTCACCTCGCCAGTCAATCCAGACAATCCAATCGGAAGCGCTCGTAAACCGCCCCCAACGCAGATTCTCCATAGGGAGTTCCCAAGGAGGTATGGACATTGTCAGTTGTTCCACATATCCGAACCCGAATCGTTCCCCGATCTGTGCTCGGGCTCGAGGCATGAAGCAGTGCCACTCGACGGACCCCTTGTCGCAACTGAAGATCGTGCACTGTATGGGCTCCGAGTCGGCCTTCCAGACCGCGTCTACTCCGAGCGCCTTCGCACGCCAGGAAATTGAAGAGCCGTTAACCTCAGGTGTTCTCGGCTTGCGGAGGGAGGTTCGCACAGTGACGTGGCCAGACAGACATTCCAGCATGCTTGAATAGTGAAGTCGGAGCATTCCCCAACGGAGAGAGCCGAGGTACAGAATCGAAGCTTCGCCGGAATCCGAAATGAAGTCCAGATACCACTTCGACAAATGGAAGGCAGCCATCGGAGGGGATCAGATCAAGACGGGGATGTCGGCGACGCCTGCGAGGCCGAAGACGCCGCGATAGCGCTCGATTTCCGAAGCGGGGCCGAGGGCCTTTTGAAAATTGTCGGAGAGTTTCACGGCAGGTCGGCCTTCGGCATCATTGAGTTTGCAGACAAGGCTGAGCGGATTGAAAGCGGAGTCTCCTTGCGGATTGCAGTCGCGGAAATCGTTCGTAAGCAGCGTGCCCCATCCGGCGCTGAAACGGATGCGGCGCCTGGCTTCCCACCTCTGCGCGTCGAGGAAATCGCGGGAGTCCAGAAAGTCCGCGGGCGATGCGCCATTGCGAAGAGTTCCGGCAAAGTAGGCGTGCAGGCCCAGGATGGCGTCCACCTCGAGAGCATCCGAGGCGATGAAAAGTTTTTGCCTGGGATCCTGGCCACGCTGCTCGAGCCAAGTGATGTATTCGTCGCCGGCCACATAAGGATCCTTGCTGTCGGCGCGCTGACCGGTCCACGACGCGACCCAATCGGGAGCATCGCGGAGGAATTGCGTGGTGCCGAAGGTATCGGGAAGCAAGATGAGTAATTCACCCTGGTAGGTCTGCTGCCAGAGCTCAAGCAAACGGTATTGCGAGTCTTTCAGTTCCTGTTCATTCCGCGCCATTGCCGCCAGGGCCATAGGCAACTCGTGCGCGTTCGTGCCGATGGCTTCCAAGTCGTGTTTGTAGGCAAGATAGGTGTTGGACGTGCCCTTGAACGAGCTGCCGAGGACGTCGCTCATGGCCTTCACAACGAACTCCTGCCACAGGAAACTGTGGCGGCGGCGGGTTCCGAAGTCGCTGACGCTGAGGCCGGGGACGCCGCGGAGGCGGGTCATTTTTTCCCAAAGCCTGGTCTTGGCGCGGGCATAAAGGATGTCGAGCTCGAATTCGCTGAGACGCTTCAGGCTGGCGCGGGTCTTTAGTTCACTGATGGTTGAAAGGGTGTAAATCTCCCACATGGTGGTTTCTGTCCAGAAGCCGTGGAAGCTGAGGGAAAACTGTCCATCCTTCACCGAGAGTTCATAGTCGGAGAGGCGGAAGCTGGATTCGAGCCATTCGAGAAAAGCAGGTTCGAAGATGCCGCGGGTGCCGTAAAAAGTGTTGCCGGCGAGCCAGATCAGTTCGGACTTATGAAAGCGGCGCTTGCGAGTCTGTTCAAGTTGCTCGCGAAGCTGAACCACATCAATGAGTTCGGCGAGGCGCACTTCGGCAGAACGATTGATGAAGGAAAAGGAAGCCCTGGTGCGCGGAAAGCATTTCCAGATGAACTGCAGCATCAGCAGTTTATAGAAATCGGTATCGAGCAGAGACCGCGTGATGGGGTCGAGGTCCCAGTTGTGGTCGTGAGCCCGTCGCGCGAGATTGATGATCATGAAGGAATACTGTACCGCACTTGGAGGGCATTGGGACGAAGGAGGGGCGGGACGATCGTTCGCAGGCTGTTCCTCGCCGCAAGGTTGAAGTGCTACTTAGTGGTGGTCAGGCTAAGAATCAAGTCGACTTCGTCCTGGCGGTAGGGTGAACCATCGGTGCGGAAGACTTCGTGGAACCACTGCTTCGGCTGGTGGTCTATGTACGGCTTTTGCCAGGAATCCCACGGGAGGTACGTTTGCGTTTTGCCGGCAACCAAGCCCCAGTTGATGGCCGCGACTTTGTTCTGTTTGGCAATCGGCAGAATGCCCGCGAACGTGCTCTTTCTTGGGCGGGCCATGTACTCGGTGCAGAGAATGGGGCGGTGATAGCGCTGCAGCTGATGCAGACTCTTGCGGAATGAGCGCGGAGAACCGTAGTCGTGGAAGGAGATCACATCCGACTGTTCGAGTTGGATCTTGCCGATAGGGTCGAGTTTTTCCGGCGAGGACCAATCCCCTTCCCAAAGGCCGCTGGTGAGCGGCTGTGAGGGGCCGACTTCGCGCGCCCAAGCGAAGGCTTTCGGAAGAAGGTCGCGGACCAGGTCTTTCTTGTTGGGCGGCTCGCTGCGCTGGTAATTGCCACCGCCGTCATTGCTCGGTTCGTTCCAGACGTCCCAACCGAGAATGCGCGGGTCGTTGGCAAAAGCGCCGACGATGCCCTTCACGTAGGCCTCGAAGCGCGGCAACTGTTTGGGATCCTGGAGCGCCGCACCCGGACTCTGCACCCAGCCGGAATTGTGGATTCCAGGACGCGGCGGATGTTGCGGTCCGAGTTGGGGATTCGGATCCCAGCAGGAATCGAAGAGTACGAACAAGATTTTGATGTGATGCTTGTCCGCGATGGCAAGGAAGGTGTCCATGCGCCTCTGGAAACCATTGGCGTCCTGTTGCCAAAGGAGATCATGAAGAAAGACGCGCATAGTGTTGAAGCCGATGGATTCGGCCCAACCGAGTTCGAGGTCGAGGCGCTGAGGATCGAAGGTATTGGCTTGCCACATTTCGAGTTCGTTGATGGCATTGGCAGGGATGTAGTTGCTGCCGACGAGCCAGGGCTGCTGAGCATACCAATCGGCAGCATGTTGCTCGGTCCAGCGGAGGGGTTGGGCGAACGAAGCTTTCAGAGTAAGGAGTAGCAGAAAAAGGACGCTGAAGAGTTTTCTCATGGCACGCGATTCATCCATGCCCAGCGTACATCATTTCGGAAAATGAGGACACGTGGATTACGGCCTAGCAGCAAAGGTGAAGTCCAGAAACTGGGATTCGCCGGCGTTTACAGTGATTTCCTTGCTCTGCGTGCCAAGACTTTCATGCCAGGCCGTGAGCGTGTAGCGACCGGGCGGGAGGACAGGCAGAGTAAAGCGGCCGTCCTCGCCAGTGACAGCGAAAAAGCTGGTTTTCAGGACCACAAAGTAGCCTTGCATCCAGGAATGGAGATTGCACTTGATGGGAATGAATTCCTCATGATCGTAGGCATAAGAAAACGGAGGAGTGCCAGGAAGTTGCATTCTGTTCCACTCCCGGTTGATTTTAGCCAAAGGGTGGACGTTGTGGGGGAAGGGGTCGCTATTGGAAATACGAACTTCCTGGCCTACGCGAAAGGCGAGGACGTGCGTCGTGTAGTGGCAACCTTGCTGATCCAAGGTCACAGAGGTTGCTGGAGGCGGCACATTCTCCGGGTCACCACTGGAAACATAAACGACGACATTCGCCAATGAGTTGCCTGGACCTGTGACGATGGTCTCCGGATACAGGGGATTTGACCAATGCATCTTCAAGCAGCTTGGTTCCTTTGAAACATCCACTGGCTTAAGCTTTGGCGTAGTTCCCAAGAGGGTGACCTTGCCGCTCACGGTTCCGCCGTTTGGACCGGCGACAACAAAAGCTGGTGCACACAGAGCGGTGAATGCGATGACCGCCGCTTTTGTCAGAATCATGACTGAACCTCCATCTTCCAAACCGAGGGAGTTCAACGAATTTGACCTGAGGAGTCACCCATTCCGCGCGCCGAGGTGGACAGGGACAGACTACGGGTCACTTGAGCGTGCAAACTTCCCCGTCGCAAGAAGCTTACTGGGCGGAAACGAAGGGCGAAGCTGAAAGGTGACGTTACGCGCCCAAACGATAACGATCGAGAGCTTATTCTCTACAAACAGAAGTACGTTGTGGACCTGTGCGCCCGACCGCGAATGGCCCTTGCGTGTGCGTCAAGGCCTGCCTGCGGGTGCAAGGTTCAAGCTGGGCCGAGTGAAACATCGCCGCCCTCACCGCAGGATGTCAACGAATCTGGAGGAGTTCGGTGAGAATGATGTCGTGCGCAGGGCCGTCCCCCGGAGAAC
>Ga0187778_10001248_pt1 | contig 17844 bp, 17 predicted proteins | sample 1015_Q2_SP5_20_M_FD_132418 | JGI IMG/M metagenome (GOLD analysis project Ga0187778, IMG submission 132418) | Tropical peat soil microbial communities from peatlands in Department of Meta, Colombia - 1015_Q2_SP5_20_MG | ecosystem: Environmental > Terrestrial > Soil > Wetlands > Peat | place...
CACCGGGTCTGCCTTCTGGTACGCTCTAATCGGTCTGATCAACGCCAACGTCGCGTTCTGGGCAACAATGGCGATCAGCATGCCTGACTTCACTCGTTACTCCAAGTCGCAGTTCTCGCAAACTGTAGGACAACTCCCGCTTCCGCTGCTCATGGGCGGAATTGGCGCGTTGGCAATCATAACAACTGGAGCATCAATCCTTCAATTCAAAGTTCCGATATGGGACCCCGTGCTCCTTTCAGCACTCGTGGTGTCCAGCCAGCCACTTGCCTATCTCACCCTCATACTACTCCTCTTAGGAGTGATAGTGGTCAACATCTTCGCTGACACGATTGGACCTGGCTATGACTTCTCCAACATCTACCCCAAGAGAATCACTTGGTTCATGGGAGTCATAATAGTGGTGGTAATCGCGGCAGTACTACAAGCCTGGAGCTACTACGCCAGCGCACAGACCTATGTGGAGAACTGGCTTCTAACCTATGGTGCCATCCTTGGGGGCGTTGAGGGGATTATCGCCTTCGACTACGCAGTCATAAGACGATTCAAGTTTGAAATCTACGACCTCTTTTATCATAAAGGCAGATTCAGGTACCTCAAGGGCATCAATCCCGCCGCTGTAATCGCATTCGTCGTCGCCATGATCGTCGTCTTCCCCCCGAGTGAATATCTTCCCGCGAGTTGGGTGGCATCCCTCCCGGTGAGCTACGCCTACTCTAGTGCCTTCCCAACCTACTCCCTCCTCTATCCAGGTCAGGACTGGGTATTCCAGAACGCCTGGATTTCCGCAATCCTGATCTCGGGCCTCCTCTACATCATTCTGATGGCCGGCTGGGTGATTCCGAAGTACCAACCGGAGCTCAAAGGGAACTTGGTCAAAGGGTACATCGCGGACGACACCGCGACCACCTTCGGAGTCATCAGGTCCGGAAGCGTCACAAACAAGAAGGAGATCAAACCAACACCGCCTTCAAGCGAAAGCTCCTAGGAGCGAGTGACTTCGAATGGCTGAGAGCTACGACCTCGTCATTCGCGGCGCCCGCGTCCTCGGTAGGCCCGCCGACAAGACCTTCGACATCGGAGTCGCTGGAGGGAGAATCAGGAAAATCTCTCCCCACGTCGCCGGCAATAGCGCAGAGGACGTCGACGCCAGAGGGAAGTTGGTCCTGCCCGGCTTCTACAACATGCACTTCCATCTCGACTCCGTGCTCAAGGTGGGAGACCCCAGGTACAACGTCAGCGGGACGCTCTGGGAAGGCATTCAAATCTGGGCAGAGGTCAAGAACAAGCTGAGCGAAGCAGAGATCCTCTCCAGGGTCGAGAGGGCAGTCAAGTGGATGGCCGCCTACGGGACCCTCTGGCTGAGGACTCACGCGGACACCACGACGACGAACCTCAACACTGTCAAAGCCCTCGTCAGAGGCAGGAAGGAGCTGAAGGACCTCGTCAACATCCAGGTGACGTCATTCCCCCAGGACGGGATCAGAACGGACCCAGTGAATCTGGAGCGCCTCGAGAAGTCGCTCGAGTTGGGCGCCGACAACGTGGGCATGATCCCCCACAACGAATGGACGAGGGAGGACGGCGTGAAATCCATTGAGGACGCATTTCGGCTCGCCAAGAAGTACAACAAGGACATCGATGGCCACATAGATGAGACGGACGACCCGTCTTCAAGATTCCTCGAGGTGGTCGCGGCCAACGCGGTCAGGAACGGCTGGACCGGCAGGGTGGCGGCTGGACACGTCACCGCCAGCCACAGCTGGGACGCGGCCTACAGGTACAGGATTTCAAGCCTCATCGCCAGAGCGGGAATAACCATCGTCGCCAATCCACTCATCAACATGCACCTCCAAGGGAGGCTCGACGGCTACCCCAGGAGACGAGGCATGGCCCCAATCAAGTTCTTCCTGTCCTCGGGCGTCAACGTCAGCCTCGGCCATGACTGCATCATGGACCCCTGGTACCCATTGGGCGTCGGAGACATGCTGCAATGCCTCTTCATGGCGGTCCACGTCGACCAGATGATGGGGCAGCAGGAGCTCGCCGACTCGATCAACCTCATAACCTACAATGCGTCCAAGGCGTGGAGGAACAGGGCAGAGTACGGCCTCGAGGAAGGGAAGAAGGCCAACTTCGTCCTCGCTAACGCGTACACCGTCATCGACGCACTCAGGACACTTGGTCCTCCGCTCTATGTCGTCAAGGACGGCAGGCTCATCGCAAAGAGCACGTCAAGGCTGTACAGCGAAATCTTCCACAACGGCAAGTGGGAGAGAATCGAATTCATCAGAAAAGACTGAGAATCTCTTATCCCCCGTTTTTCTTTCATTCGGGCCCAGGGTATTCTCTGCGGGAGAGCAGCCCGAGGTGAGTCTAATTAGGAGCGTCTTCCGCTACGCCTGAGAGCGTGACCGAAGCAGTCAGCGAACATGCCCTCTGGGGCCCCTTCTCGAGGGGATTCGGCGCCGGTCTAATCGCATTGGTCCTCTGGTTCATCGTAAGGCTCGGGGGGCTGGCGCCCTTCCCACCTGAATCTGCGCTCGGAGCCCTCCTCACGGTGATCCCTGAATCGGTTCAGGAGCCCGCGGTCCAGATACTGGGGGAGCTGGCAGGCCTGCTGGGACTCGCTGTCGCCGTCCTGGCGGCTGCAGCGATTTACGGTCTGCTTGGGATAGGCTACGAGAGGTACTACCTTCCTCGTTTGGGCGCACGCAACTCGCTTTCTAGGCTCGAAAACACGATGGTCTACTCGCTGATTCCCTGGCTCCTGTTCGGCGTCCTGGTGCTGCCGCTCTCGGGGGTGTCCTTCTTTGGAGTGGGCTCCGACTTCGCTTCGCCAAGCCTCCTCTGGGCGTTCCCCCTGACGATGCTCGTATTCCAGCTTCTCTGGGGGGTCCTGCTCTGGGGTAGGACGCGAGAAGGCCTGATGCCCCCTCCAAAGCCGGGGGTGGCAACTGTCGAAAGCATCGTCCCCCGGAACCCGGCGAGGAGGACCTTCATAGAACGGGCGATAGTTCTCACGGCCTCGGCTGTCCTGGTGCTTGCGAGCCTGGGGTCAGCCCTCGGGACATTCGTCTCGGAAGGAGGAGTGCTTGGCGAGGGGAGCCCCGTCATCCTTCCAGGCTCCTCGATCAACACGCAGGACGCGCCCGCCATCTTCCTGAACCCCCAGCTCGCGTCCCTGGTCGACTCTGAGGTGACTTCCAACGATTCGTTCTACAGGGTGGCCATAGACGTCTTCGACCCCAGCGTCGACGCCTCCACCTGGTCGCTCGCGCTCGGCGGACTGGTGGCCAATCCCAAGACCTACGCGATTGATGACATCAAGAACCTCCCAAAGGTGGAACAGTATGACACGTTCATCTGTGTCAGCAACTTCATCAACGGCGGCCTCATCAGCAATGCCCAATGGGGAGGAGTCCGCATTTCAGACCTGCTAGATAACGCCGGGGGGGCCTCCCCGGGCGCGGAGTACGTTGTCTTTCGCTCCGTTGACGGCTACAGTGTGGGGGTGCCGCTGTCTCGGGCCCTTGACCCGTCAAGCATGCTCGCGTACGAGATGAACGGCTCCACCCTCCCGACGCGCCACGGCTACCCCCTGAGGGCCGTGATCCCTGGCCTCTACGGGATGATGAGCGCGAAGTGGGTGAAGCAAGTGGATCTGAGCGACGCGGTCTACCTGGGCTACTGGCAGACCAGGGGGTGGTCGAACGACGCCATGGTCCAGACTGTGACGTTCATCCGCGTCCCCTCCGACGGAGCGACTGTGAGCCTGTCAAGGAACGGTGGGACTGTGGTACTTGGAGGCGTGGCCTTCGCCGGTAACAGAGGGATCTCGAAGGTCGAGGTCAGCGTCGACGGCGGGAACACGTGGCGGGAGGCGACGCTGAAGCCTCCGGCGTCCAACCTTACCTGGGTTCTCTGGGCGTTCGAGTGGGCCCCGAATCCTGGCAACTATCTCGTCTATGCGAGGTCGACTGATGGTGAAGGCGAACCGCAGACGTCCGCACAGTCTGACACTTTCCCGTCTGGCGCGACCGGGTACGTCATGTCCAGTGTGAACGTCATTCCCTAGCGCCCGGTCAAGGAGCCGGAGTGGCGGCCACCGATGGTGTACGGTTCTTGCCGATGCGGGACGAGAATACGAGCAGGGCCAGGCCGACTATGGCAACCACTGCACCGACGTAGATGTAGGTTGAGTTGCCGCTCATGAGCGAGCTCCCCGTGATTATGTTGGCTCCCTGTAGGCTGAACACAACCCCCGCAAGGAGCAGAATCACCCCAAGGATCATGAGGGCAAGCTTTCCAGAATTCACGGGGCCGTTGGGAGGTTATCCCCCTAATGAATCTGTTGTGCCGTGTCAGCGGATGTAGAGAGCTGCGAACTTAGTGTATGCCTCGTCGTAGTGCATGGGCTTCGGCGGAGACTTGAAGCCGTAGGCGCATATCTCTCCCACCGTCCCAACCTTGCCAATCTGCCTGCATCGATAGGCAGCCCTCACGACGTCCAAAAGGACGTTTCCGGCGTTGGCCCCGTCGGAGGAGCGAAGGTAGATGTCTACGGAGATTCCGCTGTCCATGAACGTGTTCCCCTCGAACCAGAAGTAGCTCGTCCTGTCGTTCCCCATGTAGTCGACGAAGTCTGTGGTCCCCGCTATCGTCTCGAACTTGTATGGGACCTCAGAAGCAACGGTGGTGGTCTTCACTTCGCGCTTCGCCATCTTGATCTCCTCGTCTATGGTGTTCAGGGTCTCGGAACCTCCTCCCACGTCGAGCTGATAGCTCTTGGACACCCTGATGCCGCGCTTCACCATCAGAGCCAGAAGCCCCTTGTGGAAGATCGTGCCTCCGAACTGGCTCATCAAATCGTCGCCGATTAGGGGGAGCTTCTTCTTCTGGAAGTCGGCCACCAGCCTGTTATTCCGCAGCACGAGGCTGGGAGTGCAGTTGATGAACCCGCACCCTGCCTTGAGGGCGGCCCTGGCGTACTCCTCAGACGAAGCGAGGGAGCCAGAGGAAATCAGGTTCAGAAGAAGGTCCGCGCCTGAAGCCTCGAGCTTCTCTGCCACCTCATCAGTTCCCGACCTTTCAAGCTTGACACCCCTGAGGTGAGGCGCCGCGTCCCCCTTCGAGACGCCCGCTTCGACTGTGACCTTTCCCCTGGGGACCGCGAGGTATCGCCTGGCAACGTTGGGAGGAGAGAAGATGGCCTTTGACAGCTCAAGCCCGACCTTGCGGGGGTCGACGTCAAAGGCCGAGACGACCTGCAGGTCCTTCGGCTTCAATCCTGCGACGTTAGGATGCCACAGCCCCTTTCGCCCGTCCCCTGAATAGAACTTCAGCCCCTGCACGAAAACCGAAGCGCAGTTTCCTACCCCGGCAACGGCTATCTTGACTGTCAAGCCTGTCACTTGAACTTCGCGAATATGGCGACGGCCCCGACCACCGAGAGGATGAAGCCGAGGGTGTAGTTGATCGTCACTATCTCAGAGGCTAGACCCGCGTCTCCCGCATTGGTGTAGGTGTAGTAAATCAGGACAAGCCCGAAGACGAGGATTATTAGACCCAAGAGGCGGATGAGGGCATCCACCCTGGACTGCTGTGCCTCGATGGTCAACTTTGAATTTTCTGACCAGTTGGCTCAGGGTATATAGCGCTTCTTCGCCATGAGAACGGCAATGTCGGTTGAATCGATCCTCGCAGAGATGAGGGCGAAGCGGGACCCGAAGGTAGTCGAGGAGATGCGTAGGTTCGGTATCGCGTCGGAAGGGACACTTGGCCTTTCGGTGCCATATCTCAGGCGTCTGTCGAAGCGAATTGGGCGCGACCATGGACTGGCAAACGAGCTGTGGGAGACGGGGGTCCATGAGGCCAGAATCCTGGCCGCTTTGGTTGACGAACCCGAGAAGGTGACCGAGACGCAGATGGATAAATGGGTGAACGAGTTCGACTCCTGGGACGTCTGCGACGGGTGCTGCGGGAACCTGTTCGATCGGACACCCTACGCCTACGCGAAGGCCCTCGAGTGGTCCGAGGGAAAGAAGGAGTTCGTGAAGAGGGCGGGGTATGCTCTAATGGCAGAGCTTGCCGTGCACGACAAAGTCGCCCCGAACGCCGCGTTCGTCGGATTCTTCGGAGCGATAGAGCGTGGCTCCACAGACTCGAGGAACTTCGTGAAGAAAGCGGTCAACTGGGCGCTCAGGCAGATCGGGAAGAGAAACCTGAGACTGAACAAGGCGGCCCTGGAGCTCGCAACGAAGATCTCCAAGAAGGAGAGCCCGAGCGCGAAGTGGGTGGCATCCGATGCCATCAGGGAGCTGAGCAGCGAAGCGGTCCAGAAGAGGCTCAGGCGCTCTTCATGAGCTCGAGCTTCTCAGGCAGGTACTTGTCGACGATGTAGCTCAGACCATACCGCGCGAAGGCCTCCTGCTCGCTCTTGCGCTTGTACTTCAGGAAGGTCTCGAGCTCGTCGTGCCACATCTTCTCTGTGTATCTGGGGTCAGCCTTCAGCTCGTACAGCCTCTTGATGTCGATTTCGGTAAGCTTGTCAGATGGCAGCTTATACTTCTGGATATCACTGGCCAAGACCCCAAGCCAGACGGACTCGGGGGTGGTGAGCTCCCTAAGATGGGCTGCGTTCGCTGAGCCTGACTTGATCACCATGGCAATGTGGGCTCCCCATGGATCCGCGTCGCAGAGGATGCCGACAGGGAGGCCCAGCTCCTGGTTGAGCCTGCGTATCAGGTAGCGCGTCGACCTGGGCGGCTGTCCCGCCGTGTTGATGAGGATCGCCTTGTACTTCTGGTGAACCCTCTCTTCAGTGAACCTAGTAAAGAGGCCACCCTTCTCGATTGCGAGGACCATCTCCGCGTCCGTGTCCCGGAACTCGGCGGTGGTTAGGGCAGGTCCTATCATCACACCGTCAGGGTTCGCAGACAGGTCGGCGATTTTCCCCTCGTACCCGGGGACGGTGTACTCGATTCTCATGTTTCCGAAGATGGCGCTCCTCTCCTCGGGATAGATGTTCATCCCTTCCCTGGCCATGGCCATCAGCACCTCCAGATCAGTGATCAGTTCGTCAGACTCGGCCTGGTCCTGGAACTCGACATTGAACGCTTGGGCCGAATAGAACACGTCCCTGAGAGTGGAGGTGCGCTTCTCGTCGACGAGCTTCTTCGCGAAGTAGGCCAGCCAGACAAGCTGGGTGAACGGCCGGATGTGCTTGATGTTTCCGGACGACTTCCTTACGGTGGTGGCGCCCAGAACGAACTGCTGGAGCTTCTTGTCGTATACAATGTTGCGGACAGATCGGCTAGCCAGGGTCAGACTGGGGAACCGGCCCGAGTCCAGATCGGTGTACACGCTGTCGCCGAGGTTCCTCAGCAGCCCCTGGACGGTGGTCTGCCTAGCTTCCGCCGTACTTGTCGATTGTTTCCTGGCCGCTTTCTTCCTGGTTGGCACTCTCTCCCTCCTCGACATCCGCCGGCTGCTCCTCCGCCGGGGATCCCTCTTCCTGGGGTGCGTCGCCCCCTTCGTGGATAAGCGCCCGATAGTTGGGTTCCTGCTTCTTGCCTGCCAGCTCCGTGGAGAACTTCGCGATGAGCGGCAGGTACTTCCCGTAGATGTTCATCTTCCTCTGGACGGCCTCCATGCTCCCCTTCTTCGAGAGGAAGATGCCGAGGCGCCTGAGGGCCTCCCGGGCCGCGTTCCTAATCTCTCTCTGGATTTCCGGCCTGTCCGCAATGTACTCTTTGCCGACTGTCTTGTAAGGAATGCGCGTCGAGCAGATGTGGGTGATCACGCCAACGGGCGCGTCCGTGGGGACATGGTACCTGCGCCAGTCAACCTCCTGGTTGAGAACCTCGAAGCTGACGTCGCTGCTTTCGTCGTAGAGCAGCGGGATGCGGTTGGCGAACCTGAAGAGCTTGACGCCGGACTGGAGGATCTTGCCTCCGTAGGCGACTCCCACCTCGACCAAGAAGGGGAACCCCGAGTAGGAGGATGGGGGCCTGTCAACGACCGTCGCGAATTCGGGCTGCAGCTCCTTGTTGATGCCCGCAAGGAGGATGTCCTCACCGATGGGGGAAAGCACCGCTGCGTCTGGCTGCAGGAAGTCGGGAAAGCGCTGGAGGGCGTCGACGATCGCCACTATCTGGTTCGTGTTGAGCCTCTTCGGGGGGAGGCGCGGGCTGATACCTGCGAACTCAAGGAACTTTGTGGCTATCTTATCCCCGACTCTGTGGAAGTGGGTCACCATGAAGCTCTTCATGTCGTGCTCCTCGGAGAGCTTGACTATGCGCTTGAACGCCTCCACGTCGACGCCGTACGGGTGGGGGAGGGTTTCCTGTGGAGCGGTCGGCATCGAGTTGGTGCCCCTTTCAAAGAAAGTGACCTGGCCCTGCGGGTCGACGAAGGTGAGGTTAGCATAGCTGGCGACAAGGGCTGTCTGCTTGAAGTAGTCCCCTATCTTCGAGGAAGCGCGAAGATAGTCCCCCTCGAGGACCATCTCGACCCTGGTCCCCGTCGTACCGTTGGAATCGCTGTTGAACCGCTTGAGCACCATGGGCCTGTTCTCGGTGATGTCTATCATCATCTGGAAACCATACTTCCTCTTCCCGTCGGGGGACGTGATTATCGTGAAGGGGCGGTTCGTGGTGATCTGCCCGTAGAGCATGGCCATCGTGCCTCCCAGGCCGAACATCCCCCTGGACTGCCGTAGGACGTATTTCGAGCCGTAGAAGACCTTCCCGAAGGCGCTGGGGACATGCTGGGGCGCGACGCCCGGTCCGTTGTCTATCACGACCAGGCGGTAGGGCTTGGGGTCTGGGACCTCAGGGTTAGCGCTCTCCGAGGTCATCCTCACATAGATTTCGGGGAGGACCCCCGCCAGCTCCGCAGCGTCCATGCTGTTCTCCACCAACTCCCTCACGGCCATGTAGAGGGCCCTCGCCGGGTTAGTGAAGCCTGCCAGATCGCGGTTGCGGTAGAAAAACTCAGAGGGCGATATTTCCGCGAACGTCGTCTTACTACTCATCAGCCGCTAACCTCCTCCAAACAGTAATTTCGTCTTGAGTTTTTCAATGAGTTGTACCTTTTGCAGGCGCCAGCGCTCCGCCCCGCAGGTATCTATGAGGTTAGGATATATCCTAACGCTCGAGTTTTTGCAATTTCTCCTCGATTGTTTCCGGAGAAGTGCCTTCCCAGAGAAACATGCGCTCCATCTTGTGCTTCGTCCTCGCCTTTTGGAGCGCGTTGTAGACTGTCTTGTGCTGGCTCCCCGTGGCTAGGGACCTGACGGCCTCCGACGCCAGCTGCACCTCCATGGCCTTCCCGATGATTGCAACAGTCCGCCCGTAGACAGAGAGGTGGCAGCTGGTGAGCTCCTCTATTACCCGTCTTGACTTGCCCTTCTCACCTATGACGCGCCCCCTTATCCTCTCCAGCGAGTTCACACTTCTGCCCGCGAATTCCCTTAGGTCGATCACCTCGAGGGCGGTACCTTCCTCGAGAAGTCGCCTGGCCCTCTGGGGGGAGAATCCGCGACCTATTGCCTCGATGACCCGTGTGGCCGAGAAGGGGTCGGTCTTGAGGACGCTCTCGGACTTCACCGTTACCAGACCCTCCCTGCTGTCCACGCTGAGCTTCACTCCCATCTCCTGCTCCAGGAAGCGCTTTGTTCCCCCCTCCTTGCCTATGACCGCTCCCACCCTCTCAATCGGAATGCGCACAACCTGCTCGAAACTCACTTCACAATCTCCTCCATCCAAGAATCAGCGTTTTCCTTGGCGATTCCACGCTTCCTAAAGAACCTGACCATGTTGGAGACATCCCTCTTCAGGAACTCCACGGACTGGGGGTGCGAGGACAGCACGGCGGACCCCATATCGAAGAGCACCCTTTCTTTCTCGGTCTTGAAGACGTTGAACTCGGAGAAGTCTGCGTGGACGAGCTTCGCCTCATTCCAGAGCCTCCCGAGTGTCTCGAAGGTCCAGTCGTAGTCCGTTTCGTCCACCTCAGTTTCGGCGAAGGTAGGGGCCGGCTGGGGCGGGTTGCCCATGTACTCCATGATCAAGATGTTCTTGAGGAAGGCGATGGGCCTAGGGACCCTGACGCCTGCGGCGGCTGCCACCTGGAGGTTCTTGAACTCCTTGCGCGTCCAGAGGTAGATGGTGTCCCTCGACCCCGACGGGAGCCTGCCGAACCTCCTGTCCCCGGCGATGTAGCCCAGGCGCTTGCGGAAGTCGGATGCAGATGTAAGGTAGATCTTTACGGCAACGGGGCCTCCATCTTCAACTTCGCCGAAGTACACCCGCGCCTCTTTGCCCGCGCTCACCACGCCATTCAGTTCGCGGAGGTCCTTCCTGGCTCTCAGCTGCTCGATGGCGAGGAGAGTCGCCTGGTCGAAAACTTCCTCCAGCACCTTCCGCTGATCTGAGTCTTTCCTCAGGAACCGGCTCTCCCTTTCGAAACGGAGGAGCCTCTCCCTCATCTTCCTTGATTCGCCGTACTCGGCCACGCGACGCCCGATTCCGCTGCAAATTTATACGTATGACAACGGGCGCGAAAACCTGTTCAAGATCAGAGGCGAGGTGGATTGGAGCAAGAAAATGACGAGCAAGCGGCAGAATCGCCGGAGAAGGAAGCGATAGCCCTGAAGAAGGAGCTCGCTGACGAGAAAAGGAAGAACGAGGAGCTTCTCAACAGCCTGATGTACGCGCAGGCCGATTTCGAGAACTACAGGAAGAGGATGGACAAGGAGGCCAAGGAAGCATCCGAAGCCATGGCGAAGGACCTTGTGACCAAGTTGCTCGTGGTCCAGGACGAGTTGGATCTTGCGGCGAAGCACGCAGCTGGCGGGACTGAGAGCGCCGAGCTCAAGGAGGGGATTGGCATGGTGAGGAAGAACCTTGAAGCGGCCCTAGAATCAGTGGGGGTAGAGCGGATCGAAGCCGTAGGCAAGCCTTTCGACCCGTCGGTGCACGAGGCAGTGGCGAAGGCCCAGGGAGACTCTGACAGGGACATGGTGGTCGAAGAGATCAGGCCTGGTTTCACCTTCAGAGGGCAGCTGCTGAGGCCGACCATGGTAAAGGTTGAATTGGCATCGAAGGCTACCGAGGGAGGCGAAGCCGGTTGAGTAGCGCGCGTGAGAAGATACTGGGCATAGACCTGGGCACAACGAACTCCGCCGCTGCTGTTGTGGAGGGGGGGAGGCCGGTAGTGATTCCGAGCGCCGAAGGCGCGACACCTGCGGGGAAGATGTTCCCATCGGTGGTTGCCTTCACCAAGGACGGACAGCTCCTCGTGGGAGATCCGGCCAGGCGTCAGGTGGTCACGAACCCGGACGGGACGGTCTTCGAAATCAAGCGGAAGATGGGGACGGACTACAAGGTCAACATCTTCGGCAAGGAGTACTCACCTGAGCAGCTTAGCTCCTACATCCTGCAGAAGATCAAGCACGACTCCGAAGCCTTCCTGGGCTACCCGGTCAAGAAGGTGGTCATCACGGTGCCAGCCCACTTCAACGACAACCAGCGCCAGTCGACGAAGGACGCCGGCGAAATAGCGGGGCTTGAAGTGGTGAGGATCATCAACGAGCCGACAGCGGCATCCCTCGCCTATGGTCTGGACAAATCCGAGAAGGAAATGAAGATACTGGTGTTCAGCTTCGGAGGAGGGACCCACGACGCCACCATCATGGAGTTCGGGAAGGGGGTCTTCCAGGTCCTTTCAACGTCCGGGGACACCCAGACAGGCGGGGCTGACATAGACAGGGCGGTCATCCAGGTGCTGTTAGAGGACTTCCGCTCCAAGACTGGAATCGACCTGTCGACAGACAGGACGGCCATGGCCCGCCTAAAGGAGGCATCCGAACAGGCGAAGATTCAGCTGTCCAACCTGACCTCTACAGACATCGACCTGCCCTTCATAGCGAATGATTCGTCTGGCCCCAAGAACCTCCACTACACCCTCACGAGAACGAAGCTCGAAGAGGTCGCCAAGCCCATAGTTTCGAGGACTGAGGAGACGATCAGGCGTGTAATCAGCGATGCAAAGCTAGGTCCGGATCAAGTCGACAAGGTGATACTAATCGGGGGCATGACGCGGATGCCTCTGGTCAGGAAGTTCGTTGAGGATGTGGCGGGGAAGCCCGCAGAGAGGGGAGTCGACCCAATGGAGGCTGTCGCCATCGGGGCGGCTATCCAGGGCGCGGTCCTCGCCGGGGAAATCAAGGACATACTACTACTCGACGTGACTCCACTTTCAATGGGGGTGGAGACTCTAGGCGGCATAACCGAGCACCTGATAGAGAAGAACGCCACCATACCGACGAAGCGGAGCAAGACGTTCACCACCGCCGCTGACTTCCAGACAGCAGTCACGATTCACGTGGTCCAGGGGGAGAGGACAATGGCCCGAGACAACGTGTCGTTGGGTATGTTCAACCTCGAGGGGATACCTCCTGCGCCCAGGGGCGTGCCTCAGATCGAGGTAACGTTCGATATAGACGCCAATGGGATTCTGACGGTGACCGCGAAGGACATGGGGACCGGAAAGGAGAACAAAATCACGATAACAGCATCAACGAAGCTCTCGAAGGACGAAAAGGACAGGCTGATCAAGGAGGCCGAGTCGTACGCGGACCAGGACAAGAAGAAGAAGGAGGAGGCTGAACTGAGGAACGAGTCGGACTCGGTACTGTACACCACAGAGAGGACGAAGAGGGACCTCGAGGGGAAGGTGGACAAGGCGAGCCTGGACAAGCTGGATGGGGCCGCCCAGGAGCTGAGGAAGGCACTGGGGGGTCAGGACATTGCACAGATTAGAGAGAAGAATGAGGCTCTGAAGAGAATCCTTCAGGACGTGGGCGCTTCGGCCTACCAGCAGGCGCAGCAGCGGCAACAGCAGCAGGCAGGATCAGGGCCAGGTCCCGGTTCCCCCGGGGGCGCCTCCAACGTTAGCGACGCTGACTACAAGGTAGTGGACGAAGGGAAATAGGAGGCCGTTGCCGTGGCGGAGAAGGACTACTACGAAGTACTCGGTGTGCCGAGGAACGCCACAAAGAGTCAGATCAAGGACGCTTACAGGAACCTTGCCCTGCAGTTCCACCCAGACAGGAACAAGTCCCCCGAGGCCGAGGCCAGGTTCAAGGAGATTTCAGAGGCATACGCGGTACTCTCGGACGACGACAAGAGAAAGGCCTACGACGCGGGCGGCAGGGAGGGGGTGTACCAGAAGTACAGTCAGGAGGATTTGTTCCGGGGAGCAGACTTCGGGGACATATTCAGAGGGATGGGAGGCTTCGGCTTCGACGACATATTCGCACAGTTCTTCGGAGGCGGGGGCGGGGGACGCCAGCCAAGCAGAGGGGAGGACCTCACCTACCACTTGCAGCTAAGGCTTGAGGACATAGCCGAGGACTCAAACAGGGAAATAGACATCCCGAGGAGTGAGGTCTGCCCGACCTGCAGCGGGAGCGGCGCAAGGCCGGGAACGACCCCCCGAGGGTGCGGCGTTTGCGGCGGGACCGGGCAGGTCAGGAAGGTTCAGTCGGCCGGATTCGCGCGGCTCGTTCGGATCACCGAATGCGGCAATTGCGGTGGAAAGGGGTACATCGTCGACAACCCCTGCCCTGACTGCCGCGGGAGGGGAACGGTCGAGAAAACGAGGAAGATACAAATCATGATCCCCGCCGGAGTTGAAGACGGGCACACTCTGCGCCTGAGGGGGGAGGGGAACGCCGGGGAGAGCGGTGTGCCGCCGGGGGACCTCTACGTAGTTGTGAACTTGGCCCCTCATCCCGTCTTCGCGAGGCGGGACGGCGACGTGTACATGGAAACCAAGGTGGGGGTCGTCCAGGCGATGCTTGGGGCGGAAGTGGTGGTTCCCACGCTCTACGGAGACGTGAAGCTCAGGGTCCCGAGCGGCACCCAGCCGGGGACCGTGTTCAAGGTCAGGGGAAAGGGGCTCCCGAGGTTCGGCAGGTGGGGCAAGGGGGACGAATACGTGAAGGTGAACGTCGAAGTCCCTAGGAATCTCAGCGGCAAGCAGAAGGATCTCCTGAAGCACCTGGGCGAGCTTCGCTAGCCGGCGAACTTGTAGATCATCAGGAACGGCACCTCTTCGATCTCCCTGACCGCCTCGGGCGCCCCCACGTCATTGTCCACAGCCAGCGCGACTGATCTCGATCCGGCCAGATTGACTATCGAGCATGTGCGGATGAGCCTGAGAGCCTCACCCATGCCGACGACCTCCCCGGAATAGAATTCCCTCGAGAGGTGGACCTTCAGCTGGCCTTCGGTGACCGTTCTCCCCACCAGCTCCTCGTCGCAGATGTTGACCAGAATTGTGCCCTTGAACTCAGCAGTGCGGACGGAGAAGCCCTTGGCGTTGGCGCTAGGCAACCTTCGCTACCGACCTCGCCCCGCAAGCCTCGCAGACCATGAACCACATCCGTTTGTCCTTCTCAAGGTGGGTGTCCGGGCTCCCGCAGACCGGACAGATGACAGCGTCCTTGACGTATCGCTGGAGGAGCTGAGAAAAGGAATCGCGATCCTTGCGACCAATGAATATGGCCCTCTCGCCGTCAAGCGAGGCCGCGGTGGCCAACTCCTTCGCCAGGTACATCAACACCCTCGAAGAATCGCGCCTGAGCAGTTTGGGGAACTCGGCGTAGTTCCTGAATATGGTCTTGTTCCCGACCCAGATAACGTCCGCTTCGGGGAGTTCCAGACGGAGGGCACCCGACTTCTTGGCATCCTTATCGAGGCCCGCCCTGGCCCTGGAAAGCAGCTCCTCGTACGAACGGGGCATACCCGAATCCTCCGACCATGCTATTTCAAGTCTTTGGAGCGGAAGACTATGAAAGGGGATTCTCAGGCCTGAGAATCCTGCGGGCCGGGCTGGAATGCTATGGCGCCAGGGCGGGCGCCGTCCTCATTCATGCGTGGTCCGGGGCCATGTTGGCCCGTTCGGTCGTCACCGCCTGAATCCCCTATCCGTACCAGGGCGCTGGTTTGAAGGCGGATGTATTCCAATCTGCTAAAGATTATATCAGAAACGGTTGGGGGCGTCCCGTGAAGTCGAGGGCAGAAATCGGAGTCCTTGGCGGGTCGGGATTCTACAGCTTCTTCAGGGGGGCTCAGGGAGTCGCGGTCAGGACGCCGTACGGCAGTCCTAGCGCAAAGGTCACGCTTTCGGAAATTAAGGGGAAGAACGTGGCATTCATACCGAGGCACGGGGCTCATCACGAATATCCGCCCCACAAGGTGCCCTACAGGGCCAACCTGATGGCTTTCAAGCAGATGGGAGCGAGTCGGGTCATCGCCCCGAACGCTGTCGGGAGCCTCAAGACGGATATCAGGCCCGGAGACTTTGTCTTCTGCGACGAGTTCGTCAACTTCACCAGCGGCAGGGAAGGAACCTACTTCGACGGACCAGCGACCACCCACGTGGGGATGGCACACCCCTACTGCCCTCAGATGAGGGAAATCGCCGTCGAGGCGGCCAGGAAGCTGAGGCTGAGGTTCCATTCAAGTGGGACCATTGTCGTAATTCAGGGACCGAGGTTCTCGACGACTGCGGAAAGCAGGTTCTTCAGCCGACAGGGGTGGGATGTCATCGGCATGACCCAGTACCCCGAAGCGGTGCTGGCGAGGGAGCAGGAGCTGTGCTACCTCAACATTTCACTGGTGACTGACTACGACGTCGGTCTCGAGGGAGACCCCAGTATCAAGCCTGTCTCCAACGAGACAGTGATCAGGGTCTTCAATAGCAAGATGGAGAGCCTCAGGAAGCTCATAGTGGAGATAGTCAAGGCGCTCCCGGAGCAGCGCAAGTGCGACTGCGGGTCGGCGTTAGAAGGAGCGAGGGTGAACGCCTGATGGGGTCACTGGGGAGGGAGGTCGAGCGGGCAATCAGGATCATCCCCGACTACCCGAAGAAGGGTATACCGTTCAAGGATCTGACGACGCTTTGGAAGAACGGGAAGCTGACAAAGAAAGTCAACGACGCCATGGAGAAGAAGTGGGGGAGGTCGAAGCTCGACAAAGTGGTTGGTATCGAGGCGAGGGGATTCGTCGTGGGCGCGCCACTGGCGGACAGGCTCGGGATCGGTTTCATTCCCGCGAGGAAGGTGGGAAAACTCCCCGGCTCGAAGGTCAGCATATACTATGAGCTCGAATACGGGAGACAGGGGATCGAAATGCACACCGATTCGATCTCCAAGGGAGACAGGATTCTGATTGTGGACGACCTCCTGGCCACGGGGGGGACGTCCAAGGCGGTGGCCACCCTGGTTGAAAGGATGGGAGGCAAAGTGGTGGGATTCGCCTTCGTAACCGAGGTGCGCGGCCTGAATGGTAGGCGGAAGCTGAGAGGCCACGAAGTCTACTCAATTGCGAAGAACGACTAAGGGCCGCCTGATAGGTGTCATCGCGGGGTCCGGGGTCACTGAGAACTTTGACATCGGCAGGCAGAAGGTCGTAAGCACCCCATTTGGTAGGGCGCCAGTATTCGTCCAGCCCAAGGGGGACTACGTCGTCGTCCCGAGGCATGGAGTCGCCCACGCGACTCCGCCCCATGGAATCAATTACAGGGCAAACATTGCAGCCCTCGAGCAGCTCGGGGTCAGGGAGATAATCGCGACGAGTGCGGTAGGGTCCATGAACAGAGAGTTCGGAGTTGGCCAGGTAGGCTTGGCTGACCAGTTCCTAGATTTCACGAAGGCGAGGCAGGCTACCTTCTTCGAGAAGGAGGTCATCCACACCGATATGACGCACCCGTACAGCGAGCGCCTTAACAGGCAGCTCATTTCTTCGGCGGAGAAATCGGGCCTGAGGGTGCGTCCCGGTCTCGTCTACGTTTGCGCCGAGGGTCCGAGATTCGAGACACCGGCCGAAATCAGGATGTACAGGGCTCTGGGGGGAGACGTGGTGGGGATGACAGGGGTGCCCGAAGTTGTCCTGGCCAACGAGAAGGGGCTCGAGTACGCCTCGGTGCTGATAGCGACCAACTGGGCAGCAGGGATGCAGGCAAGGGTGAGCCAAGAGGAGGTCTTCAGGGTCATGAAGGGCCTGGGGAACACCGTCAAACGATTGATAGACACGACGGTGGGAGCGCTTCGGGGGGAGAGGAATTGACAAGGGTCGCAGACCAGAAGCTGTGCGGAGAAGGGGAGAGGAACTTCTCATGGGCGAAGGCGCACATGGGAGTGCTCTCGGCGCTGGCAGAGAAGTACGCAAAGTCGAAACCGCTCGAAGGCGTCAGGATAGGGGCCGCTCTTCACGTCACCAAGGAGACATCTGTCCTGATAGACGCGCTGCTTGCCGCCGGGGCGGATGTCAGGCTCGCAGGGGCTAATCCGCTCTCCACCAAGGACGATGTGGCCGCCTACCTCTCGACGAGGACCGAAGTGTGGGCCTGGAAGGGTCAGTCGCCGAAAGAATACGGCTGGTGCATAGAACGGGTGCTCCGTTCTCGTCCCGACCAGCTAATAGACGACGGCGGTGACCTGCACGTCGCTGCCCATCTGTCTCGGGCTAAGGTTGTCGGCGGTTCGGAGGAGACGACGACTGGAGTTGTCAGACTGAAGGCGCTGGAGGCGGAGGGAAAATTGGCCTACCCCGTGATAGCCGTGAACGACGCAAGGACGAAGTACATGTTCGATAACAGGTATGGTACCGGCCAGAGTACCTTCGACGGGATCATGAGGGCTACCGCCCTTCTGCTCGCGGGGGCGAAGACTGTAGTCGTGGGCTACGGCTGGGTGGGCAAGGGGGTGGCCATGAGGGCGAGAGGGATGGGCGCGAGGGTGACAGTGGTTGAGGTTGATCCCATCAGGGC
>Ga0187778_10001249_pt1 | contig 17835 bp, 15 predicted proteins | sample 1015_Q2_SP5_20_M_FD_132418 | JGI IMG/M metagenome (GOLD analysis project Ga0187778, IMG submission 132418) | Tropical peat soil microbial communities from peatlands in Department of Meta, Colombia - 1015_Q2_SP5_20_MG | ecosystem: Environmental > Terrestrial > Soil > Wetlands > Peat | place...
ATCACGGGCGCCTTCCAGGACGTGCATGCAGCAAGCATGAAGCACGGTACGGACATGAGATCGGCAGCCATGATCGTCGCCGTAGGCAGAGTCGCTGACGCAGTCAAGACGCTAGGGGTATTCCCATAGGCACAGCCACCGCAAGACCAAGGCGCCTTCGGCAAAGCACCGACGGCGCTTTTCCTTCTGTTTTTTGAGACGAGAAGAGACGACCCTCTACGTTTGACCCGAACTGGCCCTTCGGGCCTGCGGCCGGAGCGGAAGGGGAGCCGCTCTCCGCTTTTCTAGAGGACTTTTCCGCCCCCTGCCATGGTCGCAAAACCGACCTCGCTTCTCTGCGACTTCGACGGCACGGTCACGGCAGTCGACACGGGAGTCCTCATCCTAGACAGGTTCACCAAAGGGGACTGGCGAACTCTCGACAAACTCTACGACCTCGGCCATGCAACGGTCGAGGAGGTCCTGAGCCGGGAGTTCGCGATGGTCAGGGCAGAAAGGGGAGCGATTTTGAATGCGATTGACGGGAAGGTACCGCTTCGACGCGGGTTCACGCAGCTGGTGAAATTCTGCACGCGAGTAGGAATCCCCCTCACAATAGTCAGTTATGGCCTGGACTTCTGCATCGAAAGAATCCTCGGTCGGGCGGGGCTCAGAGGCCAAGTTGAGCTCTGTTCCCCCCGGTCAAAGGTAACTCCGGAGGGGATCGTCTTCACCTACCCAAAGCGATTGGCTTCGGGCTCGGTCAACATGAAGGACGACCTCCTGTTGGGCTATAGGGAGTCAGGGTACAGGGTCGTTTTTGTGGGGGACGGAGCCTCCGACCTCCCGGCAGCGAGAAAGGCTGACGAATGCTTCGTCATCAGAGGGTCAAAACTCGAAGAGTTGTGCCGCAGGGAGGGCGTAGGGTGCACATCGGTGTTGAGCTTCGACACAGTCCAGAGGGCACTCCGGAAAGAGCAGTGGGCAGGGGACGACCGATACCCTGGGCTGCCTTGAGGCGCAGACAGCCGACCTTTGGATTCCCCCAAGGGCGGTCTGAAGCCTAAATACCCAGAGGAATCCCGGTCGTCCATGCTTGGGCACGACGAGGTCAACCGTATCGACAAAGCCGGCCTCTGGCGGGCCTACCAAGAGTGGCCGAACCTTTCGAACCGCGCCCTCTCTCAGCGGCTTGAGCTCCCCGTAGTCCATTCACCCGAATCCATCGTTCTCGGAGGGATGGGAGGGTCGGGGGCGGCCTGCGACGTTGTCGCAGACTGGCTGTCGGCGAACTCTTCCATTCCTGCATCGGTGGTGAAGGACTACCATCTCCCTAGGCACGTGGGGAAGCGGAGCCTTGTCATCGTGGTGAGCCTTTCCGGGAACACGAAAGAGATGACGAGCATACTGCAGGAGGCCGTAGCTCGCAGCTGCGACGTGGTGGCGCTCTCCTCGGGAGGTGTCCTGGAACAAATGTGCAGGAGACTTGGAGTCCCCCACAACAAGGTGGAGAAGATGATGGTTCCCAGAGCATCCCTGCCGGGGATGGTTTTCGTGGCCCTTCGGGTCCTAGGGGAACTTGGGCTGGTCAACTGTCAGAACGACCTGCGCGAGGCGGCCCTCAGCCTCGAAAGGATGGCCCCGAAGGTCGCACCCGACGTCCCAATCCGAGACAACGGCGCGAAAAAACTGGCGAAGGTCCTTCACGGAAAGAGGGCAGTAATTTACTCCCCTTCATTCAGCGCATCTGTTGGCCACCACTTCAAGGCGTCGATGAACGAGAACGCGAAGGTCTCTGTTGACTCTGGGTGCTATCCCGAGATCTTCCACAACGAAATCGAGACCTGGAAATCAGCCGAAGACCGGGCGGTGGTCCTTCTTAGGCGCCCTGATGAGGACGAGAACGTGAGTAGGAAGCTCGTTAGAGCCAAAAAGATCCTTGCCAGGGCAGGGATTCCCGTGGTCGAGGTACGTGAAGAAGGGGCCCTCCTCTCGTCGCTTCTGGACTGGTGCCTGTTCCTGGACATGGCCTCGATATACGCGGCGGTACTTAGGAAGATTCCTCCGATCTCTACCCCCTTGCTCGACAAGACTCGGACCGTGTAAGATAGCAGAGGGAGGATTCTGGGGCGGGCCGGATTTTTGAGGACCCGTCCTCAGTCCCGGTCTGTCATTTCACTTTGGCGACGCGGCCCGGGCGTAGACTTTGGTGACGTAGTCGCGTGCCATTCGGTAGGAGTTGAAGAGAGACCCGGCGGTCGCGATGGATGACTTGGACATCTCCAACCACCTTTCGTGGCCACTGTAGTAAAGAGGAATGACAGCGTCTGCGAGCTTCTGGTAAAGGGCGTTTTCGTCCTCTCCTTCGCCAGGCCCACTCGTGTCGGCCCACTCTGTCCTTTTTCCGATCCCCCAACCATTCACCCCGTCGATTCCCGCTTCCATCCACCAGCCGTCATAGACGCTGAGGTTCAGAACCCCGTTCATTCCCGCCTTCATCCCGCTCGTCCCGCAAGCTTCGAGCGGCCTCATTGGGTTGTTGAGCCAGACGTCCGACCCTGCCACCAGAATTCTGGCCATCTCGATACCGTAATTCTCCATTATGGCCACCCTAACCCCTGTCGCGCCGCGGTTGAGCAGGTCGGCCTTTCTCATCACGTCGACGAGTATCCCCTTTGCCGGGCCATCCAGAGGGTGGGCTTTTCCCGCAATCACGACCTGGATCTTCCCACTTTGAGAGGCGATTCGACTGAGGCGATTGGTATCTGAAAGTATCATGCCGTTCCTCTTGTAGGCTGTGAACCTCTTTGCCACCGTGATGGTCATCACCCCCTCCGAAAACCCGACGCCGGTCCTTTGATTCACAAGGGAGACCAGGGCACGCTTCGCCTCGTCGTGCGCCTGCCCGAGCTCCTCTGATGGAATCGAATAAGCTCCGGCCAGCAGAGCAGGAGTTTCCTCCCATCCGCGGATATGCTTGTCGAAGACTGACTTAACGGTCGGCCAGACCCATCTCTTGTGATATACCCCATTGGTCACGTAGGCGATGCCGCCGTGGCCAATCAACTCCTTGGAAACGAACCTGTGCTTCAGCGAGACCGCGTTGGTCACGCCGCTGTACTTCCCAGCGAGCCGCGACAGGCTGATCCTGCCGTCAAAAGCTTCTGCGTCCCAGTTCATCCACTTGTAGTTCCTGAACGCCTCACGGACCGAATCCTCAGGGAAGACGTCGTTCCCAGCAGCCACAGGAGTATGAGTAGTGAATACGCACTTCCTCCGCACCGCCTCGGCGCTGCCAAAGTCTCGTAGGAGTTCCACTACCGCGAAAGCGGCGTGACTCTCGTTGAGATGATAAATCTCGACATCCAGCCCGAGAGCCTTCAGGACCCTGTACCCCCCTGTTCCGAGCACGATGTCCTGGTTGAGCCGACTGGACTGCCCACCGCCATATAGCCGATCGGTGGCATCCCTGAAGTCCGAATCGTTCCCCGGGATGTCTGTGTCGAGGAAGATCACTCTCGTGTCCGTCTTCCCCTTCACAACATACTCCCAAGCACCGACCTTCTGCGTCCTATTCCCCATCTCAAGGGCAACAACGGCCTTCGTGTTGGTGAGTGTGGACTGCCAGTCCCAGGGCTGAGGGGAGTCCGCTTGCCCGACGAGCGCGTCCAGCTTCTGAGAGGCGTATCCTCTCCTTGAAAGGAGTGTCACGAACGTAGCAGGAATACCGAGGTCCGCGAAGGAGTAGGCCAGGTCCCCTGCAAGTATCCCTAGTCCTCCGCTGTAGGTGGGGACGCTGTCACTAAGGCCCACTTCCATCACGAAAACGGCGATTGTCAAGAAGTGTTTGGCAGGCCTCCCGCAGGGGCCTATAAACGAATCCTGAAGCAGACTCTGGAATGGACAGGGTACCCATACGAAGCGGCAGAAATGCTAAGTACAGCACGGTTTTCATGAACGAGAATTGAGGATTTTCATGCTTAGCTGGGAGTATCCTCCCAGAATTATCGGTGGCCTCGCCCGCCATGTGGAGGGATTGTCGAAATCATTGGCTGCCCTCGGTAACGAAGTGCACGTCGTGACCCTCGACTTCCCAGGAACCCAGCTGGAGGAGAGGACAGGCTCGCTTTTCATTCACAGGGTCAAGGTGGAGGTTCCTGCCCCGACGTTCCATACATGGGTTCTCCTCTTCAACCACTTCTTCGAGAAGCGGGTAGGACAGCTAGCAGGAGAGTTCGGAGCGCCGGACATCCTCCACATTCACGATTGGCTCACCGTGTCAGCCGGAGTGGCCAGCAAGCATCTGCTGAGGGTTCCCCTTGTCATGACGTTCCATAGCACGGAATCCTCCCGTTCGTCATCGTCCCAGTCCTCCGAGTCGTCCATGGTGCATGGGTTGGAATGGTGGGGTTCCTACGAGGCCGCGACGGTGATAGCCGTCAGCGGCTGGATGGGGGCAGAGGTGGTCGCCGAGTTCAAGCTACCTCCTCAGAAGGTGTACGAAATCCCCAACGGCGTCGACGTGGAGAAGTTCTCGAAGCCGGTGAACGTTGAGGCTACGAGGAGCAAGTGGAAAGTCCTTCCTGGCGAGAGGCTGATTACTGCGGTAGGGAGGTTGACCTCTCAGAAGGGTTTCGACGACCTGATAAGGGCATATCCTGAGATAAGGAGATCCGTCCCGAGTTCGAGGCTCCTCGTCATGGGGGACGGCTACATGCGTAGCGAGCTCGAGTCACTGGCCGAGAGGGAGCGGGTGAGGGGGTCGACCACCTTCGCGGGCTTCGTAAGCGACGCCGACCTTATCGATGCTATCAAGTCATCGGACATCGTGGCCGTTCCGTCCCGTTTCGAGCCATTCGGGATAATTGCCCTCGAAGCCATGGCAGGCGGCGCTCCTGTCGTGGTTTCTCGGGTCGGGGGTCTCGCCGAAATTGTGGAAGATGGGGTCGACGGCCTCGAGGTTGACCCGAACAGCCCGTCGTCACTCGCCAAAGCAGCGGTGAGACTGCTCTCAGACCAGGAGTTGGCGTCGCGGCTGACGGCAAGGGCGAAGGAGAAGGTCAAGGCGTATAATTGGCAGACCTCCGCCCTCAAGACCCTCGACGTGTACCAATCTGCCATCAAGGTGACGAGATTTGAGTGAGCTCCCCAAGAGAATCCTCGCTCTCCTCATGGTTGGGGGAGCCCAGTCTCCTGACAAGGCAGTAACAATCGAGGAGCTAGGGACCAAGCTCAGCGCCCCTCCTGAGGCTGTTTCAACGGAACTGAACGAGCTGATTGTCGCGGGTTACGTACAACTGATAATGGGCGAGGGACAAGCCCGGGCCTATCTTACTGGGACCGGGATAATAACGGCCTCCTCGACCTATTCCTGAATCCACAGCTCTGAAAATCGCAGCGAATGCGTGTTCGACCTCAAATAGCCGAGGAGCACGGAGCCCTGCGCTTGTCCGCCCTTGATGTCGCGGAGCTCCGCGTAGTCATCCCCGTGGGCGGAGAGGCGAAGAGGCTGAGGCCCCTTACGACAGGTTCATCGAAGGCGGTCGTCAGGATATTCAACAGGCCCCTGGTGGAGTTCGCAATGGTGGAGCTCGCCCGACAGGGGGTGAAGCACTTCATTTTCGGGGCGAAGGGGTACATCAACTACAGGAATCTCTTCGACTACTTCAGGGAGGGGATGGGTTTCTCCGCACAGTACGGAATCAGGCCCAGGGTCCACATCAAGTACCAGCCCAGGATCGATGACGTGGGGAGCGCGGACTCGGCGAGAATCCTGATGGACTACTACGACATGAAGAGGGACTTTCTGGTCGTCCAGGGGGACAACCTGTTCGAACTCGAAGTGGGCAGCCTCCTCGAATACAAGAAGAAGAAAGGTGCGTTCATGGTCGTCGTCCTGACCCCCGTCGAAGATGTGGAAGCCTATGGCGTGGCAGACCTCGATGACTCGGGAAGAATAAGGCGATTCGTCGAGAAGCCGAAAAGGGACGAGGCCCCTTCGCGGATGGCCAACACCGGGATATACTTGATCTCCCCCGAATTGAGGAAGGTGTTCGAGGAGTCGGAGATCCAGCGCATGATCAAGGTGAACAAGAGGCTGGACTTCGGCCTCGACCTCATCCCCTACCTCGTCCAACGGTACCCCGTGTATGGGTACTATATGCAGGGGGACTGGCAGGACGTTGGCACCCCTAGGGGGTACCTCAAGGCTGTCACGGGCATCCTGGCCAAAGGGGGGTGGCCAGGAATGGACCTGGGGGAGCCCGTCCCTCAGCTCCCCAACGTGTGGATTCAGGGAGGGTCGGTGGAATCGCTTCGAAGGAAGGAAGAGATAGTGCACAAGGCGCTCAACAAGGAGATTCGCTTGGAAGGGAGGGTCTTCATCGGCAGGCACTGCCAGGTCGAAAGGGGGGCAATCGTGCGAGACTCCTGTATCGATAACTTTTGCATCCTGGGAAGGGACGTGACAATCGAACGTTCCGCCATAATGGACAGGGTGGTGATAGAGGACGGGGCCGTGGTCCAAGATAGCATAGTCGGGCGGCACGCCAGAGTGCGGTCGTCAGAGAGGAAACCTACATGGGTGATGGGGCTCAGTGTGGTGGGAGACGACGCAGACGTAGGGGACGGGGCAACGCTTGCATCGACAAAGGTCAACCCAAGCAAAGCGGTACCTGCCGGAGCCAACCTTTCGGACCAATTTCTGGAGTAAGATTCAAAAACCCGTCAGGGCTGGAGGCCAATGTGTCATTCAGCAAAGTGACGTCCAGGATTCTCGAGCCGGTTCCGTCGGACAGGGCATTTTACTTTTATGCCGACATCGGTCGACCCCTCGGGGTCATAGCTACAGGCCTGAAGGAGTTCGGCTCCCAGCTCAAGACTGTTGAAGTTGCTTCACTTGAGTTCCATCTCCAGCGGCGGGACTTCGAGAAATGGGTACAAATGCTGGGGGACGCCGACCTGGCCAACAGCCTCGCCCGGCTCCGCGAGGGGGGCCTCTCCGGGGAGAAGCTCAGGGCCGAATTGGTCAGGGTGGTCCAGACCAGGGTGAGGCAACTGCAACGGACTCCTTCGAAGAAGTGAGATAACTCTAACATCGGCCGGCGGAGGCGGTCTGCTCCCCGAGCGGCCTAAGGACGTCTCTGGAGAACTCGGACGAGACCGCGCGCCATCTCCAATTCCCCGTGGCTGTTGCTGGGTTGTTCATTCTGGCCTCCTCCCCAAGGCCGAGGATATCCTGCATCGGGATTATGCTCACATCGGCGACCGACTCCATGGCCATGGCAATGAAGTCCCTGCTGACGGTGGCCTCGTTCGCCTCATGCCCTAGAAACTTCGAGAGTTCCGACCGCGCCTTCGGGTCCGCCTCGCCTGTGAACCAACCCCTGACGGTGTTCGTATCGTGGGTTCCGGTGTAGACGAAGGAGTTCCTCTGATGGTTGGGGGGGAAATGAGGGTTGTCTGGGGTCCCGTCAAAGCCGAATTGCAGCACGCTCATTCCGGGGAGCTCAAGCATTCCCATGGCGTCCTTGACGTCCTGAGTAATCTCACCCAGGTCCTCGGCGACAAACGGAAGGGCGGGGAATGTCTGCTTTAGCGAGCTGAGGAAGTCTCCTGGAAGGTGAACCCAATTCCCTTTGACTGCCGTGCCTTCCTCGGCAGGGATTTCCCAGTAGGCCACGTATCCCCTGAAGTGGTCCAACCTGACCAGGTCTGCGAGTTCGAGGCACCTCCTGATCCTGTCGTTCCACCACCTGTACCCAGTCTTCTCAAGAGCGCCCCAGTCATACACGGGGTTCCCCCACCTCTGGCCCGTCTCGCTGAAGTAGTCGGGCGGAACCCCTCCCACGAAGGACGGTTTCCCGTCCTGGTCCACTTTGAAGTATGTCCTATGAGCCCAGATGTCCACACTGTCGTGCTGCACATAGAAGGGAACGTCCCCCAGCATCCTCACTCCTCTGGACCTCGCGTAGTTCAGGAGGTCTGACCACTGTTCTTCGAAGAGGTACTGCGAGAAAATCGCCTTCTCGATGAAAGGAGCAAGTAGAGACCTCTTGCCCTCCATGGCCGACCTTTCCCGTCGCCTGAGGTCTTCGGGCCACTCGTACCAGGGTCTTCCCTGTTCCTTGGCAATGGCGTCGTAAATGGCAAAATCCTCGAGCCAGGACGATTGGGCCGAGCGGAAGGTCTCAAAGCTCTCCTGGTTCTTCACTCGGCCGTAGCTGAACTGAAATGACTTGTCAACGACGCGGTCTTTGAATTCGAGGGCAGCCGCGAAGTCGACTGTCCTTTCATTGTTTATGAAGGGTGCAGGAGAAGGCAGGTGTTCAAGATACCCCTCGGTGACAAGGCGTTCAGGGCTCAATAGAAGGGGGTTCCCCGCGAAAAGGGAATGAGGGCTGTAGGGAGAACCGTGTTCTGCCACCGGGGTAAGGGGCAGGATCTGCCAGAATGCTTGCTTCGCTTCCTGAAGCAGGTCCACGAACCTGTAGGCCGATTGCCCTATGTCCCCCACGCCCCAGGGTGACGAGAGCGAGGTCGGATGAAGCAATACTCCAGAACATCTGCTCAGGTTCAACTGTCGCTCATTGCCACTGCAAGACGGTCGTAGAGGTCCGCCCCGTTTCTGAACCTGGGGTCGTTGGGTTTTGCCCCTGAGAGGCGTCGCCTGAACTCGGCCTGAAGGCTCCGCTCATTGGAGCCGTCCGCAAGCTCGATGGCGCGCCTCGCAAACTTTAGCGATTGCACTGTCTCCATCCGAGACAAGTCCTCCCAGAACCACGCACAGCTCGCGAGCATGAGAAAAGAGCATTCAGTCATCTCCAGGAGTTCGGCCGCCCTCTTCTCTGATTGAGCTAGCTTCAATTTTCCTCTAAGGTAGCGCATCGCTTTGAAGCTGCCGCCAGCCATAACAGAAGGGTAGCGATCTCTGGTCGCTTCTGAATCCTTCATGATTCCCGAGGTCTGCTCCGCGTAAGTCCGTAAAATCTGTTCCCTTAGCCAATCAAGAGATATTCGTAGAGGGCTCCGCCACTCCTGGGTGTACCCCGGATGAATTTCGGAGCCGCAGCCGCAATTGCTCCTCCAACGCTCGACTCCGTGGACACAGCTCCAAGAGGTCCGTTCGGCAATCTTCACCTCGTGGGTGGGTGGAGAGAGAGACAGATAGGCGCCGTAGTTTGTCATAGTCACGGCGTTCCCTTCTCTGAATCTCGCCACGCACTCCGTCAAAGTCAGATACCCGTTCCTTCTGTGGTGGCCGTAAGTCTCGCCATCCGAGGCGACATTCACGAGCGAGGTCTCTTTGGCGTTCCCGAAAGCGCCCATCAGAGCATTCGAGAAAGCCTCGCCGCTGTCGAGGAGATTTCCGAAAGCAATGGCCGTCGAGAGCCCCCTGTCGAAGAAGAACAGACTTATCCTCCTCCCGGAAGGGAGCGAGCAGAAGTACGGGTGCCTCGGGTCGACCCGACCTCCTGAGACATCGGTCCACTTGGTTTCTCCCTCCTTCCGGACGCCCAGGGCCTGATGAGGAGAGAGGATGGTGTACTTGATGCCCGATTCAGCCAGAGACTCAAGGGAATCCAAGTCTACTGCGGTCTCCGGCAGCCACATCCCTTCCGGGTCCCTGCCGAATCGTTGGATGAAGTCCTCGACCCCCCACCTGGTCTGAATTCTGCGGTCGGTGGCGCTAGCTAATGGCATTATCATGTGATTGTAGACCTGAGCCATGGCTGAACCGTGCCCACCGAAGTGCTTGGCACTCGCCCTGTCCGCCTCCACAATCGCGTTGTGAACCTCGGGATGACGCAATTCGAGCCATCTAAGGAGAGTCGGACCGAAATCATAGCTAATCCAGGCGAAGTTGTTGACAGTCTCTCGCGTACGGCCAGCCTGGTCTGTCAGAGGGGAGGAGGTGTTCGGAGCGTAGCATTCTGAGGTGATTCTCTCGTTCCAGTCGTGAAAGGGAAGCGCAGATGCCTCCTGATTCAGGCTCTTCGTCCACGGGTCTTCCCGTGGGGGCTGATAGAAGTGGCCGTGAATGCAGACGAACCTCTGCATGAAGTGTGCCACGCCGACATACAGCCGAGTTAAACTTTGAGATGAGAGGCCGCGGTGAAAAGCGCCCCCCTATCCGTTGCAAGAGCTGGTGTAGCTATCTGGCAGCGGTAAAATATCGAGAAGTCCTAATCTCGGAAAAATCCAGCCGCTCTGGCGATCATTTCAGAAAGGCCAGGCAGAGTGCCCCAAGGAGCCCAACGTCGTCTCCAAGGGGGGTCAGGATGATTCTCGGAGGGCGGTTGATGGCGTACGTCGGGACCAGCTTCCTGATGGGTTCCAGGACCAGCTCAGCGTTGTTGAGTGCGACGGCGCCCCCGATTGTGATGAGAGAAGGATCGTACAGGTTCACAGTGGTGGCCACGCCCACCGCGTTGAGCCTCCCCATCTCCCTGGCGACCCTGACTCCGAACCTGTTCCCCTCGGCTGCGCGCCTCAGAATGGTCGCCGAATCGACCTGCCCGCGCCCAATCCCTAGTCGGTCCTCGAGCCTCCTTCCATGCGCCCCGCCAGAACCCTCCCTTGCCAAGGCCCTCGCGAGGTTCGGGAGGTTTCTCCCTGAACAGCAGGCCTCCCAGTGCCCCTTTCGGCCGCAGCCGCAGGTCAGCCTTTCTTGAGGGTCGACCACGACGTGCCCTATCTCGGCAGCGTTGCCATCCTTCCCGCTCAGTAGGTGGCCATCTACTATCGCTCCTCCTCCGATTCCGGTACTGATGGTAACATACACCAGATTCTCCTCTTTCCTACCTGCTCCGAAGGTCCTTTCCCCAAGAGCAGCAGCATTGGCGTCGTTCATCAGGACAACCCTTACGTCCAACGCCTCCTCCAGAGGCCCAACTATGGGGACGGACTCGTACGGCAGGTTGGAAGGCGAGGCCATTCTTCCCTTCTTAAGGTCGAGTGGGCCGAAGCTGGCTACGCCAATCCCGATGATGTGTTCACCCCCCGGGACCTGGTTCAGACCCTCTCTGACCCTTTCGACCAGTTGTTCAACGTACGCTTCTACCCTAGGTGGCTTGGCCATGTCAGTCGATTTCCGCCAAAGAAGCTGGCCTTTTTCATCGCCTACGCACACGCGGACCCTGGTCGCCCCAAGGTCGACCCCTATCCCGAATCGTCCTTGCACGCCCTTTGCACTAGGTCATGTCGGTAAATCCTTTGTGTAGCGCGCGCATGTGTTAATAACGCGGACGCCCGAAGGATTGCTCCGTGAAGATAGGAATTCTCAGCGGAGGCGGGGACTGCGGCGGGATTAACGCACTCATCCGAGCAGCGGTTAGAAGGGGGGAGGTGTACGGCTACGAAATCGTCGGCATCAGGAGGGGATGGGCGGGGCTAGTTGAGCCGGATACGCTCCCATTGGAGTATGGTACGATTGAAGACATAGTTTCAAAGGGCGGTACAATCCTCCTAACCTCGAGGACCAACCCGTACAAGAAAGACGGTGGGCCAGAGTCCGTGATGAAGAACGTCGAGAGGCTCGGCCTCGACGCATTGATAGTCATCGGGGGCGAAGACACGCAGGGGGTCGCCCACAAACTGGCTGCAAAGGGGCTGCGATTCGTTGGGGCTCCGAAGACCATGGATAACGACCTCTCTGAGACAGATGTGACCTTTGGGTTCGACTCGGCCGTGAACGTCGCGGTCGAGGCAATCGACAGGGTACGGACAACGGGAGAGTCGCATGAACGAGCGATGATTGTGGAGGTCATGGGGCGGGACTCGGGCTGGGTGGCAGCCCATGCAGGGATAGCATGCGGCGCACACGTGGTCCTGGTCCCAGAGGAACCAATTGACCTGGACGCTGTGTGCAAAACCGTTGAGGATAGGCGCAAGGCAGGCAAGAAGTTCTCCCTAGTAGTCGTGGCCGAGGGTGCGACCATCGGCAACCGCAATCAGGTCACCGTCGGACAGAAGCTGGACGAGTTCGGTCACCCGGTATTGGGCGGCATAGGTCCCCTGCTGGCTGCCGAAATCACAAAGAGGACGGGATCGGAGGCAAGAGAAGTGGTGCTTGGCCATCTCATCCGCGGGGGCCCTCCCTCCGCCTTCGATAGGGTGTACGCGACTAGGCTGGGATTCGCGGCGGTGGATGCGATAAAGGAAGGGAAATCGGACGTGATGGTGGCATTGAAAGGGAGCGAGATAGTTCTGGTTCCCGTTGCGCAGGCCTTGAAGTCGAAGAAAGTCGGGCTTGAGTTCCTCAGGCTAGCGCAGTCCTTCAGCTAGCTTGTTGCCCTGACGATCTCCTTGCAGGTCGGATAGGTCGCGGTGGCCCGTGTCCGCCCGAGCGACGTCGTCCACACTCAGCTCGGCAAACGTGGATGCATAGACGACGGGCTTGCCCCCATCTCTTCGACGGATATGACCCCGAGACCGAAGACGCCCTACATCCTCGGCGTCTGCCTTGTCTTACCCAGCCCGGCGGGGGCGAGGTTGAACTGAATCGTCTTGATTCGCGTCATCTCGTCGATACTGTAACCTACGCCCTCTCTCCCAAGCCCCGAGTCCTTGTTCCCGCCGAAGGGGAAGTAGCCAACGCCGTGGGCGGGGGCGTCGTTTATACTCACCGAGCCTTCCTCAAGCGCCTTTGCCACCTTCCAGGCCGTATAGAGGCTGTTCGTGAAGACGCACGAATCAAGTCCGAACGTGGACTCGTTCGTAAGTTCAATGGCTTCGTCCACGCTCTTCACCCTTATCACGGTCGCCACAGGGCCGAAGGTCTCCTCGCTGGCGATCCTGGCATTCCGAGGCACGCAATCTAGAACCGTCGGCTCAAAGTAAGAGGCGACATGCCTTCCACCACTGACCAGCCTCGCGCCCTTCGAGACTGCGTCGTCCACCAGGGACTGTACCCTTTCGGCCGCTTTCGGGTTTATCATTGGGCCCATGTTGAACTTCTTGTCGCGAGGGTCTCCCAGACTCCAATTGGCTATCTCGCTGGCGACCAGCTCCATGAAACGATCTGCGACTTCCTCCGTCAGGAACACCCTGCTTATTGCGTCACAGCGCTGGCCGGAGTACTTCAGGCTCCCTTCGAGAACCTTCTTTGCAGCCAGCTGTAGGTCGGCGTCCGGTGCCACTATGGCTGCACCCTTTCCGCCTAGCTCCAGGTGGAGCTTCTTCATTCCAGCGAGTGCGGCTACGTGCTTCCCGACCTCGGTGCTCCCGGTAAGTGTAATCATCCTAACTTGCTCGTGGCTTACGAGGCGGTCCCCCACGGTTCGTCCAGAACCGGTGATGACGTTCACTACCCCGTCGGGGACCCCGGCTTCCTGCAGGACCCTTCCTAGGAGGAGGGCGACCACCGGGTCATCGCTGGCTGGCTTCACGACCACCGTATTGCCGGAGACTATCGCCGGAATCACCTTGGCTATGACTGAGAAGAGTGGATAATTGAACGGGGTTATGCAGGCGACCACCCCCAGAGGTTCGTGAATCACGAGGGCGAACTTCGCCATCGTGTCCTCGGACCAGTCCCCCGGGATGTACTCTCCGAAGATGCTCCTCGCCTCTTCCATCGTCATCTTGATCCTGTTAAGCGAGGCCAATACTTCGCCAGTCGCGCTACTTGGGGGCTTTCCCGCCTCAAGGACCAGAGTGTTGATGAAGTCCTCCCGCTGGTCTTCGACGATGTGCCGAGCCCTGTTCAAAATCTCGATTCTTTCGATGGCTGGAATGTCCCTTATCGACCTGCGGGCTCCGTGGGCTGCGGCAACCGCACTCTCAACGTCCTGTACGGTCCCTGCCTGCACCTTCGCTATGACTGAGTCGTTGATGGGGGAATCAACATCCAGCGTACCGCCGTTCTGGGACCGGACCCACTTACCGTTTATGAGCATCCCGAGTTCTGGGACATCCCTCTTCTCGACACAACAACCATCGAAGAGCCTGGAGAGGAGGAGCCTGGTCGATTCTGTCTGGAACATGCAGTGCCACAGGGGAGCATGTAGAGATAAATCTGTTCATCCGATCGGTACTGGTAACCTGGGACCATGGCGGGTGGAAATAATTCACGCCGTTCCCGACGTACAGAAGACGGGGCTGGGCGGGAGGCAATTCGGAGTCAGTTGATGACTGACTACGACATCTACCTGTTTAGGCAGGGGAAGCATTCCAGACTGTACGAGAAGCTGGGCTCCCACATTACGGTCGAGGACGGGGGCGAGGGGACCCATTTCGCCGTTTGGGCCCCCAATGCCGCTAGCGTAAGCGTAGTGGGTGACTTCAACGACTGGGCGCCCTCCTCCACGTCGCTCTATGAACACAGCGACGGGTCGGGGCTTTGGGAAGGTTTCGTCCCGGGGGTAGGAGAAGGTTCACTCTACAAGTACTACATTTCGTCGAAGTTCGGAGGGTACACTGCAGAGAAGACGGACCCCTTTGCGTTTCTCTGCGAGATGCCCCCTAGGACCGCGTCCGTGGTCCACAATGTGAAGTTCGAATGGCACGACGAAAAATGGAGCAGAGACAGAGGGAGGCTGAATTCGCTTGATTCCCCACTCGCGATCTACGAGTGTCACCTGGGGTCCTGGAGGAGGGTCCCCGAGGATGGAAACAGACCCCCTTCGTACGCCGAGACTGCTCGCTACCTCCCCGGGTACCTGGAGGAGATGGGATACACCCATGTCGAGTTCCTCCCCGTCATGGAGCACCCATTCTACGGGTCCTGGGGGTATCAGATCACGGGATTCTTCGCCCCCACCAGCCGCTACGGAAGACCCGAGGACTTGATGTTCCTGATAGAGCAGCTTCACGCTTCAGGGAAAGGAGTCTTCCTCGACTGGGTCCCATCCCACTTTCCGACTGATGGGCACGGGTTGGGCTACTTCGACGGGACACACCTTTACGAGTACGCCGACAGTAGGAAGGGATTCAACCCCGACTGGAAAAGCTTCGTCTTTGACTACGGACGAGGGGAAGTGAGGTCCTTCCTACTGAGTAGCGCCGCGTATTGGCTTGAGAAGTTCCATGCCGATGGCCTTCGGCTGGACGCGGTTTCATCCATGCTGTACCTCGACTACTCGAGGGGACCGGGCGAGTGGGTCCCCAACGTTCACGGCGGGAGGGAGAACTTGGAGGCAATTTCGTTCATTCAGTCGTTGAACGAAGCCGTCTACTCCAGCTATCCCGACAGGCAGATGATCGCGGAGGAGTCCACCGCCTGGCCCATGGTGAGCAGGCCCACAAGCGCCGGCGGGCTCGGGTTCGGGATGAAGTGGAACATGGGCTGGATGCACGACACCCTTTCGTACTACTCCAGAAACCCCGTTCACAGGAAGCACCACCAGAACGAGCTCACATTCAGTCTCTGGTACGCGTTCAACGAGAACTTCATGCTGCCTCTGTCTCACGACGAAGTGGTGCACGGCAAGGGCTCCCTGCTCCGCAAGATGCCCGGGGACCCCTGGCAGAAATTTGCAAACCTACGCCTGCTGCTCGGGTACATGTACGGGCACTCGGGGAAGAAGCTGCTCTTCATGGGCGCGGACCTGGGGGAGTGGGACGAATGGAACCACGAGCGAAGCCTAGACTGGCACCTTCTGGACGAGCCGGCCAACGCCGGGGTCCATGCATGGGTGAGGGACTTGAACATGGAATACCGCAAGAATCCTGCCCTGCACGAACTTGACTTCGAAGCAGCTGGCTTCGAATGGGTCGACATCTCGGACTCGCAGAGCAGCATCATCTCCTTCATCAGGAAGGACAGGGGCGGGGAGAACAAGGTCCTGGTCGTCTGCAACAACACCCCCGTCCCTCGGGAGAAGTACGTCGTGGGCGTCCCTTCGGGTGGCACCTGGACCGAGATTCTGAACAGTGATGCAAAGGGGTACGGAGGAAGCGGCATTGGGAACATGGGGCGGGTCGAGGCGAACCATGCGGCAGCGAACGGAAGGCCATACTCCCTGTCTCTGACTCTTCCCCCTCTGGCCTCGGTCTTCTTCGTGAATTCAGAGCGAAGGACGCCATAATGCCGGGGCAGGTAACACCGTTAAATAGCGAAGGCCTAAGTCCAGGCCATGAAACAAGACAGGATGTCCCCCTTCCTGAGCGAAGGGAGGAGCATGCTGCTTGCCTACGACCAGGGCCTGGAGCACGGGCCTTCGAAAGATTTCGATGACAGGAACATAGACCCGACCTTCATCATGGAGACCGCTGTGAAAGGGGGCTTCAACGGAGTGATTTTCCAGAAGGGGGTAGCAGAGAGGTTCTACAACGGCAAAGTCCCGCTCATACTCAAGGTGAATGGAAAGACAAGTCTCCCTCAGGGTGAACCGGTGTCGAGGCAGGTCTGCTCGGTGGAACAGGCCGTCTCCCTGGGTGCCAAAGCCGTCGGGTACACCATCTACCTTGGGAGCGCCTTTGAGGCCGAAATGCTTTCGGAGTTCGGCAAGGTCCAGGAGGAGGCACACGAGAGGGGGCTTCCGGCGATAGCGTGGATCTACCCCCGCGGGGCGGCAGTGCAGAGCGACACTTCGAAGGAGATCGTCGCCTATGCCGCCAGGACAGGGCTGGAACTCGGGGCCGACGCAGTCAAAATCAAGTATACTGGCGACTCGGCCAGCTTCTCCTGGGCCGTGAAGGCTGCCGGCGGGGTCAAGGTCTTCATGAGCGGAGGCCCAAAGGCCCCTACCGACGAAGATTTCCTGAACCAGGTGAGGGGGGTCATCGACGCAGGCGCCACCGGGCTCGCGGTGGGGAGGAACGTTTGGCAGAACAGGGACCCGCTTTCGATGGCGGAGAAGCTGAGGAAGGTTATCTTCGGCGTGAGCAAGAAGCCTGCTACTTAGACAAGAATCTCCAAGACAGCACTATGCCAAGGACGGAGAGCAGGGCGGCGAACACGGCTAGCACGCTGAAGTCGACCCAAAGCGGAGCAAGGGTTGTGGTCGAGCCCAGCAGCATCTGCCTCACCGCGTCGTTTGCATAACTCACAGGATTGAACTTCACCACCGACTGCAGCCAATCTGGCATGATGCTTACCGGGAGCATCGCGTTGCTTGCAAAGAGGAGGGGTAGGTTCAGTAAGTTAATCATCGCCATCTGAGTCTGCCAGTCGCTAGACCTGAGGGCGAGCATCACGAAGAGCGACGAGAGTCCGAAGGCCATCAGGAAAAGTATCACGAAGGAGCCCGCGACCGTAAGAACGCTGAAGTTGGTTGTGTCCATGCCGAGGGCAACGGCGATACCCAGCACTATGGCCGCCTGTATCAGAGAGCGGATGACGCTTTGGAGGACCTTGCCTGTCACAATCGCCCCCCTTCCCACCGGAGTGCTCAGGGCTTTGTTCATGAAGCCGAACCTCCTGTCCCACACGACCGACATCCCAGCGAAGGCCGCAGTGAAGAGAATGATGAATGCGAGCATACCCCCAGCCAAGAAGGAGAAGTAGCTCGTTGTCCCGAAGGTCTTCAGGTTGATGAGGGTGACCTCGGCAGGGGTTATCCCGGGCTGACTCGAGATGAACGAGCCGAAGTTGAGAGCCTTGCCAAAGAGACCCAGCCACACTACCGGCTGGATGAGGGAGATGAATAGCTGAATCGGATTCTTGTACCACTTGACCAGGTCCCTGTTTGTGAGTGCCCAGAGCCCGTGAATGGGGCTCTTGTTGAGCTTCGGAGCGGCGCGGAACACCCTCTCGCGTTCTCTTTCCTCGCTTATGACCTGCTCCTGGGTAGTCACTGTGGATCTAACTGGAAGCTCGTCTGTCACGCAATTCTCACCTGCGGGCCCTCGCCATGGTCACACGGTGCTTGAACGCGTCCATCTTGTTGGCCTCCTCTTCCCTGATACCGTGGC
>Ga0187778_10001250_pt1 | contig 17826 bp, 16 predicted proteins | sample 1015_Q2_SP5_20_M_FD_132418 | JGI IMG/M metagenome (GOLD analysis project Ga0187778, IMG submission 132418) | Tropical peat soil microbial communities from peatlands in Department of Meta, Colombia - 1015_Q2_SP5_20_MG | ecosystem: Environmental > Terrestrial > Soil > Wetlands > Peat | place...
CCGCGGATCGATCGGCCCCCCGTGCACTGCGAGCAGACGGTCGTCCACGTCGAGGTAAAGGTCGGGGAGCGTCCGCAGAAAGGACACATAAGCGCTTCGGTTTGCGTGAGCAGCTCTGCTTCTCATATCGCTGCCGGAGACCGGCCGATCGTACAGCAAAGCCTCGTCGTGATTGCCGCGCAGTGAGACAACCGGAACCGTTTTTTGGAGCTCTCGCAGCTTATCGATAACTTCTCTCGGATGGTATCCGCGCTCCACAGTATCACCAAGGTTGAGGATCTGTTCAATCTTTGAGTACTTCTGCGTGAACCGCTTGTCCGCAGTAATTGACAGGATTGCCTCGAGCGCACGTATGTCGGCGTGCACGTCTGATATAACCAGTATTGACACGTTCACGCACCTTGAAGGGCAAAGTAGGTATTGTTTGCCTTTTGGACTTGTTCGAATTTGGCTTGTGTGCTTAAAGTGGTTCACGTGAAGTAGTGTGAAGCTGATAGCAGCCCAGAAGATGCACCACTTCTGTCCCGGAAGTCGCTCGCGAAATTACTCTTAGGCAGGTCGGTCGCACAATACTACCCCAGAATGATTGGCCCATAATTTGAGCCGATAACAAGCGAGAACTTGAAAGACTTGAGTTCGCTTTGCATCAGGTCGAGACATCGCTGAGTATACAGGTTCAAAAAAAGGGAGTGAGTGGTCAGTTCCTCCCTTTCTACTGAAATCCTGTTGAGAACAGAAACGATAACGGAGTTTGATGTCCGATTCCGCACACGCGCGAATTTCCCATTCTTTACGGCGGATACAATCCTAGGCCTTTATCACGCGGCGCGACAGGGCCATTTCGCATGTTCAGAATGTCCATGGATTCTGTGACGGCGTAGCCGACCTGCTCACCTGTTTCGTCATTGATAAGGTAAGATGGTCCCTCGAAAAAGGAGTAGAAGGAGTCATGCACGTCTTTCTTGCTCCAAGGATTGAGCGTGTAGTGGCGAGAGCCTTCGATGTCCACATCTTCGAACTCATAGGTCCATCCCCATGACAACCACTTGCCCGCTGGGGTCGGAATGTAGCTGTGCCGCTCTAGGGTGAAGCAATCAAACCATTGCGTCAAGCCGTCATCCTTCTGGTAGCTCCCGACTTTGTAGTCGTTGCAAAAACTGTAGAGGTCCGCGCGCGCGCCGCTGTCGAACAACAGGCACGACCATTCCCACCACACGGTGGTGAAGTCACCCCATTGCCGGTCGACCCAGGCCTTGCCCTCGACGTCGATCACGTGCTCTTTGTTGTTGTCGTCCGTGTATTTGATCTGGCCGGTGACACTGAGGCCCGGCAGAGAGTAGTAATAGCTCCAGTCCAAGCGGCTTCCTTGCTGGATGAGTCCTTCCTTCTTGTGGCGCTTATCCCTGGCATACAGGACTCGCTGTCCGCCCGTGAAATGGAGATTGTTGAAAGACAGATGAGGCGACGAGACCTGCAGATCCATGAGTTTGCCGTCGTATGACCACTTGGAGGTAAAATCAGCAGGATGTTCAGGAGGCATTGAGAGGCCACTAGGTATCTCGAAGCACAGCTCGTTGCGCCCCGGGTCCCAAATGTTGGTCTCATTCATAAAGCCAACATCTGTGTCGTTGATCGTCAGTTTGTTGTGATAGTCGGCAAAGCCGACCACCGCAAGGACACATCGGTAGCCGGGAAGGACATTGGGCGTCCCGGGGGGCAAGTTCTTTTCACCGACCATATGGAGCGGAGCCCATACGAAGAAATACGGATTTTTTTCCGCATCGTACAAGAGTCCGTTGACGTACCACCACTCGAGAGTCTTGATGGTCTGCCGCCCATGTGGTTGCCATTCTCGGACAGGATCGAGGTGACGCGGATCGTTAATATCATAGCCTAGAAATAGTGAAGGTTTATCTCCTGACATGTTTCTTTTCACACTCCTTTGATCCCGGTACTGATCGTCGACGTTGAGTGTTGTAACGGAATTACATTGTTGTGACTTTTTTGCGTTATAACGGTCTTCAGCTCTGCCGAAACAGAGGTCCTGACGAATACTGTAGCTATGAGGAGAATCTCGACAATCGGGGTAAAAACTGCTGTCATTTTCATGAGGAATACCTCGTACTTTCACAAAAGCATCGAAAAACGCATTTGTGCGTTAATGGGCACATAGAATGCCGCCTCAGCTAAGCGCGTGATGGAGAGCACCCGCGCGGCAGGAGAATCCCTACAGAAAAATGAGCATCGAGCTGACTCCCAAAAGAGCTCTACTGCGGCACGCTTTTGTTCGGAATCGAAAATATCAAGCCCTTTTTCCTATATAACTTTTTGTGACGAACGCTTGCCTGATGGTTGCTGCTGCGCATGTCTTTAAAGCCTCACTAGGCGTCGGTCTTGGCTGAAATGTTGAACTTAGACGATTGAGAGCACGGCCCCATATCAAGATTGACCCTTCTCGTATATCACTGCCCAAAAAAAACGCGGCTCACGTTGTCCTGAGATGGTGCCTTGAGTGCTGTCCTCCTCGCTTAAAGGCAGACGCGCACAATCCGGGGGTAGTCTTGACGTGCGACGATAGATTCACTAGCTGATCGATATAACCAAGAGGACGTCCAATTGCTGCTTGAAATGACGAGCGCCGACATGGATGCTAGAATACTCCGATTGGGGCGTCTTAGTCGGTGAAAGCTAGGGATGAATCCAAGCGAGTTCAGCGAGCCGATCTCTTCCGCTCAGCTTAGTGTGATCGGAAAGTTGTCTTTGAAGCTTCATCTATGCTCAGCATAGGTAAGTAACAAGATCAATGATCTAAACAGCCTAGCGGAAGCAAACGGGATTCATCGCTGTCAGTAGCTCTAATGCCTCGAGTAGAGCGGATGTAAGAGGGAAGTGTCAGCAACGTGCAGCTGATTGCGCGCAGGAGGTATCTCACGTAACATGGATGGAGGACTTTTAGTGGTCACGTATGCACTCTCATTTCGTTTGCTGCGCGTTCTCAAACGCGCTATTGTCGGTATGCACCACGATCAGGCCACCCTCGATTACGGTGTGAATCGTCTGTTCAATAAGGGCGATGTCCTGTTCGAGTCTCGTCAGTTCCCCCTTCGTCATCACATTCACCTCCGATGCACACTGCGCAGAGGAATTTCATAAACCCGCGTGACACCACCATTATGTGTGAAACTGTGACAGTTTTTTTGGTGTCCCATCTCAAAGCGAGACCCTACATGCAGCTCCAACGAGAGTTTATGCAGCAAAAGCCACGATAATTTCAAGATGATGGAACGTGTAACGGGACTTGAAACTCAATGAAAACAGTGGTCGAGGCGCGGCATGAGGGTCTCGTTGCTAATTTCTACCATCCGTCAGCTCCCGACAAACGACCGGGCATAATCGTCATAGGCGGCGCCGGCGGCGGATTCGGCAGCACGGGTGCAGTCAGTTCATTGCTGGCAAAATGGGGGTATGCAACACTCGCGTTGGCATATTTCGGTCTCGAGCATCTCCCCGCACGACTTGAAGAAATACCGCTGGAGTATTTCAAGCAGGCGATTACGTGGATGCAGTCAAACCCGTCGGTTGAGTCAAGCAGTATTGGGCTTATGGGCACCTCAAAAGGCGGCGAGGCCGCGTTGTTGGTAAGCGCAATGTATCCGGAGATTCGAGCCGTGATAGCATATGCCCCGAGTCACGTTATCTTCCAAAGCGTCGATTATGACTGGTCAGAAAAGACGGCGCCCATGTCCTCGTGGACGTTAGAGGGCAAACCACTACCGTTTGTGCCATATCGGCTGGACTGGGGCCTTATGGAACGGCATGGCTTTCTCCTTGGATTGTACCTCGCTAGTCTCCAAGACCACAAAGCGGTGGAACGTGCGATCATTCCCGTCGAGCGAATCAACGGCCCCGTCCTGCTAATATCTGGCAAGAAGGACGCCATTTGGCCGTCGAGCATGATGTGCGACCGTGTCGTCGAAAGATTCAGCCAACACCATTTCAGCTTCGCCTTTAGACACGTGAGTTACGCAAACGCGGGGCACCTCCTTGCCGGGCCAAGCCGCATTGCACCGCGCTCGCGAGATCGGGAACAGAAGCTGAATTTCGGTGGCACCGAAAGCGCGAATGCTGCTGCCAGAGACGATGCGTGGGCAAAGGTGCGTGAATTCTTAAGCGCGCATCTCGCGCAATGATTGCAATCTGAACTTTACGGACGTGTCCGCAGTTCCTATCGCCAACTGGAGTCGCGCGGCTATGGAGGATATGTCATATTATCGTCTCGTTGTAGATGGACGATCGACCTGCAAAAAATAATGCCTCGTCTGAGGCAATCAATGGCGGATGCGGATTCATGGTTTGGCGCGATATCGATTTGACGTCAATGCCGATTGCGGACATACACTTCCAAAAACGCAGTCGGATGTGGCTACGAGTTATGACACGTGCCGCTTCTGGCGATGTCTGGTATGCGAACCTTTTCGCCATACCGAGTTCGTGTCTGAGTTGCTAAACGTGCGTAAAATGATGTTTTCAAAGCAAAACTTTTACGTGTATGCAATTGGATAAGCAAATTACAAGGCGCTCGCATATGAAAGATTCGCGAACAGCAGAATTTTACACCGCTGAAGAAGCAGCCGATATATTAGGCATTTCCGCTGATGCGGTGCTGCGCCGCATAAAAAGCAAGCAACTGAAAGCGGTCAAACGTACTTGTCTAGATACTCAAAGAGATGTTTCTTCACGCTGGTATATCCCAAAAAGTGCGCTGCGTCTACAAGCGGTCGCTGATATCACGACCACAAAGAGAGACCTCGATGTATCAGTGTCCCGCGATGTGATCTGCGAGCTGTTAACTGAACACTTAGACGTATTCTTGCGGGCTGTGGATGAACGTCTGAACGAGACCGATGAACGAATAGACCAGCTAAGGCGCGCAATTACCGCAGTACAGGCGACGATCGCGCCCGAAGTAATTGTTGCACTCCGAGCACAGCTTAAGGCTATTGAGATAGAACTTACCGACATAAAGGAAGGCGTAGACAACGCATCCATAGAAAATGCGGTTCGAAGTGCAGAGACCGCAAGCAATTTCCTTATGGCTTATATGACACGCGCATCTAGATGGCAGCGTTTCGTAAATCGCGTCTTCGGACGCCCGCTTGAAGAAGAATAAAGCTGAGCGTACATTTGAAGCGCTGCGGCGTAAAAAGCCCAACGCGATATACGCCGCTTCAAGAACGCGGGTCACAACCGAGGATCGTGGCATGTAATCTGCTATAATGAAGGCCGCTGGAGAAATTGCACACAATTGCCAGAGCGCTGGTGGTTGCTTTTAGGAGCCTGGCGAGTGAGTTTTCGTGAGTCTGCCACAGCGATGTTTTGACCTCCAACAACTGCGCTGCTACTGCCACCAGTTCCATCAAGAACTGGTCAGCGAAGATAGTCGGCCGGATTTAATATGAGATACGCCTTTCAAAAGCTCGAATTTCAAACTGGATAGTTAGAAAAATATCGGGCGGCGTTGGCCGCCAGGCGTCGTGTCAACTCCTTGCTGACGTGCGCTCTGATATACGCGTTTGCTTTGCCTCACGGTGATGGTTGCTTCAAGGCAGTGATTGCCGCTAGCAGCGGTTATCTTTCTCAGCGACCAATACTGGCAACAACACTGTGATATGTCCTCTCTTCTCGCGGGCAAATCGAACCACGAGGCCAAACGGCCTGTTGTTACGCCTTTCGCCGCGTAGCTTCAAGCGTCTGAGTAGTCTATTATTCCCAGTCTGTTGCCAAAAGGATCTTCAAATTCGACTGCCCGTCCAGTGGCAATCTGAAACGGCTCTGACAAGAATCTCAAGCCCCTTTGCTTCGACCGTCCGTATTCTTCTTCTACGCCATCGACCAGAAACCAGATTGTTGGCGTTGTGCGAGGAAAATTGTGAATGTCCTTAAGATAAGTGCAGGTTCTTGATCGCCAACGGTAAAAGCTACCATGCCTTTTTCCGAAAAGTCGAACTTTGCAGGAAGGCCGAGCATCAGATGGTAGAAATCTAGTGCTTTGTGCAGATCAGTTGCAGGCAAAAAATGTTGTCATAATTTTCATCGATCGCCCTTTTTAATCATTCAAATCGGCCTCCTCACCTACCTTTGCTATCTATGTATCCTACTACACAATGAAGCCATTTCTTAGAAAGGATTCCGCTCTCTGCTAAGATCTCTTGCGATTGCTGGCGATATAGTAAGGAGACTCATGCCGTAGGCCCGCGAGTATCTCAATATTCACTATCGCCATGGCGTTTGTCATCGGGGAATAACATAGCGAGTGCTTACGTTCTCCTGAGAGCCCAGGCTCACTTGCGTAACAGCCGATCGCGCCAGCCCCTGCGGGCTTGCCCATCCTGGCGCCCTGACGTTTCTGATGGATCCCCTAAATCATTGGTCTTGGTCTCGAAGGTAGCAGCGTTGAGCAGTAACGCAAGGGGTCGGGCGATACTTGTCTCAAGCACGGAATAAGACTGACGCACAAAACCGAGTTCTTCTCGGATCATTTTGAGTAATTCGTTGCGGTGCTCCAGTTCTGTGTTCAAATGCTCTATTTCAAGCTGTACTTCTTTCAGGGCGTAAGTGACCAACTCGGCAGCTACGCGAGCCTTGGTCTTCTTTTCTGCTTCGGCCCGACTAACCACTTCATTATATGCGCTGTCAGAAAGCGTAATACAAATTTGTTGGGCCATCAAAGGGCATAAGCGTTCTTCCCATAAAAAACCGTCGAATTGCATTTTGTAGCATTTAGCTAAAATGGTGAGAAACGGCCAGCTAGATTCTGGACGTCCACGGAAGATCACTGGCCAGTGTCTCACCGAAAATCTATTTGTTGTACCCACGAAAAATGGTAAACACAGGGGACTTACCTGCAAAAAATGGAGGTATCATTTGTCCCATAACAAGGTATAAATAAAACAACGTCTATAATTAAGATGATTATGAGTGGGCGATGCGACACCGCCTATTAAGGAAACGACACCTCCCTTGCGTTTTTTCCTTATTTCTGCATGGGTTTGCGGTGCCTGGTGCCTCGCTCCGGCTAACCTGAAGCGTCGCCCACTCGTAATCGTATAATAAGTTCCAGTTATTGGCTAGCATGTTTTGAAAAGCGGGACGGTCCAGCTCTTTGGATACTAGGTTCGGTTTGACGTCAATGCTAAGGTGGCAAGTTTGGATTCTCCAGTCCAGGATTAGAAAGCTCGCTACGCAGGTTTTGACTCGAGCAGCTACGCGCTTATCAGTCTGAGAAAGTAATATGAATTAGTCCTTGACAGACGTAGTAATTATAACAGCCCCAATGGAGCATAAGTGATAATCTCAACGTATCATACACACGCGCGGCTAATACAAAACAAAGCTTAAGCGAAAATGCGACCAGTTGATGTTAGCATGGAAAGCGAACAATGAAACAGAAAATCTTAATATCAGTAGCTGTTGCCCTAGTGTTAGTGGTTGCGAGTATAATTAGCTATCTCTGGCGTGTGTTTCAGATAAGCCAAGCAAATAGAACGACTGATCGGGAAAAACAGGAGGACGGCGAAAATCCACGGGAGTCCGCACGATAATTTCTATTTCTTTGCAGTTCCTTAACCCACTGATGCCCGAACTGTTTACTAGATTGCTTTCAAGGACTGAGCGAGGCAGAGCCCGCGGGGTCGACTTTTACATCTCTCCGATTGGATCAGTGGACACGGAAAGTGCTGTTGGATGTGCTCGAGGATCTGGTCGTATACCATCTGAGGCAGCTTGTATTCATCACCGTGTGACACTCAGTGGCGCACCCGCTCCTCATATCGCTCAGGTTCAAACCGCTCATCCTCTATAATACGTTGCGCGACACAGCACCGCCCGTTCTAACTCTGTTGGCGTCGTTGAATGTGCTCAGATCATCAGTCTACCTGCACTGCATTCAATCTCTTCAACATGGTAGCCAGCTCATTATCACGTTTAGCACCACGACCGTTGACAAAGTGCGCAAACGTTAACATGTCAGCTGCTGATTGCGACGTATGGCAACGCACCTAGCGCTCTATACTCCCGTTCACAAGGGCCTTCGTGCCCGCCTCTGCAGGGTGTCCACCAAAGCAGGGGCTCTCGACTACGTTGACCACGCGAAGTTAGACGCATTTTACAAGGAATTTGAAGCAGCCGGTGTGCAGATGCACGTTCATCATGGATGGGAAGAGAAGCCCTTCACGCATTGTTATCAACTGAGGTTCCGGGCTGTGCTGAACACCTCGAAAAGGAACATCGTGAGGCACATGACCGCTTTGATAGGCTCATAGCGCAGCTGGACTTAATACGTAAGCAATCAGAGCCTGACAAACAGCGGGCGCTTGGGCTTGAATTTTACCTTGCGCTAAACCGTTTTGTAGCCTTTTTCCTGCATTACCTCGACGAGGAGGAAGAACGCGTTCAGCCTGCACTGTGGAATCTCAGCACGACAGAAGAACTTGTCGACGCGGTCCAAACCTCGTTTGATGTGCCGCCGGAACAGGCGAAGGCAAATCTCGTGATGATGATTGCCGCTATTAATGTTGAAGAGCTTGTATCCCTCTTTACTTCCATGAAAGAGAGGGTACCGACCTCAGCCTTTCAAAACGCACTCACTGTTGCTAAACGTATTCTCAACCCACAAGATTGGGAGACGCTAAATTCTCGGCTTGAGAGTGTGTAGAGGCAGCTGATGAGGCGCGCTGTCGCGACGCGGTGCTACATGCGGCCTCGTGTGGATGTACACGTCGCAACGTGACGGAAGGGTAGCTATCGGAGTGTGGCGCCGACCGTGTTGCAAGGCACGTGCACATGATATCATTCAACATATACACGATGCGATCGCTATATAGGTGGACGGCACGCCGCATAAAATCTGCCGGATCTCTCAACTAAAACGCAAAATGTTAGTAATTCTCTCCTTTCTGAGTGATATATGAGTATTTTTTCCCAAAAATATTTAACTCATCAGTATCATACCCATGTATACCTATGACCGAAGATGTTGACTCTGCGATGGATGAGACTGATTTAGTGATACTCGATGCCCTTGCAAAGAACGCCCGGGTCACGCTATCTAAGATGTCAGAAGACATCGACGTGCCTGATGCAACCATCTCTCATCGGCTCAAGCGGCTTGAACGAGAGGTGATCAAGGGATACACCGTGATCTTTGACCCAGGCGCGGTGGGCTTGGACATGACCGCGATCATCATCATCCAGACAGAGACCGAGAAGCACAGCGCGGTGAAATACGCGCTGGCAGACCTCGACGAGGTCTCAGAGGTGTATAGCGTATCAGGAGAGTATGACCTTCTGATAAAGCTCTGGGCTCACGACATGGAGGAGCTCAACCAGCTCATTGACAATAAGATACGCTCCATCGACGGGGTCGACGATTTGACCGAGATGATCGTAATGGAGCGCGTCAAGGAGGGGACCGTACCCCTCCTGACGTAGCGGAGGGAAAAGACATGGCCTTGCTAAGCCTGAGTGAAATAGTAAAGAAACCGGTGATCGATGTTCACGGAGAGAAAGTGGGAAAGCTTGCAGACGTTATCGTGTCGGCAGAAACGCCGTATCCGGTCGTTATGGCGCTGACCGTACGCACGGCTGATAAACGCACGCTGAACGTTCCGTGGACGCAGGTGGAAGGCTTGGGAAGGCAGATCCCGCTCAAAGTCGGACGCGACGAGATACGTCCGTACGAGGCGAAGGAACACGAGGTGCACCTGGTCGAAGACGTCCTCGACCGACAAGTGATCGACGTAAAGGGGAAGAAGCTGCGCCGCGTCAACGATCTGCAGCTTTCTACCACGAACGGCGCGTATCGACTCATCGGGGTTGACATCGGCGTCCGCGGGCTGCTGCGACGGCTCGGATTGGAAAAAATTGCCGACAGAACGCGAGTGCGCATAGAGGGGAATTACATCAGCTGGGGCAACGTTGATACGATACACAGCGGGCCGTCTGCGGTGCAGCTGAAAGTCCCGAAGCACAAGATCACTAAGTTTCACCCCGCCGATATTGCGGACATCCTTGACCAGCTGAGCGTCAACGATGGACTAAACCTTATCAACTCACTCGGCGAAGAGGCTGCCGCGGACACGCTGGAAGAAACGAGCCCTGAGCGTCAAGTCTCGCTCATCGAAGGGATGAAGACAGAGCGCGCGGCAGGGATCCTTGAAGAGATGTCCCCAGACGACGCCGCGGACTTACTCGGAGACCTGCCTGTCGATCGTGCAGATGCCATCCTTGACCTGATGGAGCCCGATGAATCCGAGGACATACGAGAGCTCCTCGAGTATCCCGAGGATTCGGCGGGGGGCATTATGACGAACGAGTTCATTGCGGTGCACGCCGGCCTTACTGCACAGCAGGCAATCGAGGAGATTCGCACTGCCGCGTCTGATGTGGAGACCATTTATTACGTGTATGTCATCGCACAAGACGGAACGCTTGCGGGGGTAATCTCGCTCCGTGAACTCCTGCTCGCGCGTCCCGAGAATAAGCTTGCTGCGTTCATGCACACCGACCTCATTACCGTCAACGTGAGGGATGACCAGCGAGACGTGGCGAAGAAGATCGCCAAGTATAACCTCCTCGCACTTCCAGTTGTCGACGACGAGAAGAAACTGAAGGGCATCGTCACCGTCGACGACGCGATTGACATCGTTTTACCGACCGCGTGGAAGAAGCGCGTTCCCAAGATGTTTAGTTAAAAGGGGTGATGCGCTTTGGACTACCGGGTCATCACTCGTTACTTCAGGAGTTACCTCAGCAGCCCGTGGTTTATCAGGCTCGCCATCTTCCTCGCCGTCTTGGGCCCGGGGATCATCACCTCGAGCGTCGACAACGACTCGGGCGGCGTCCTCACCTACTCCCTCGCCGGCTCGAATTTCGGCTACCTCCTCCTCTGGACGCTCATCCCCATGACGGTTGCACTCGCAGTCGTGCAGGAGATGGGCATACGGATGGGCGTCGTCACGGGCAAGGGACTCGCTTCTTTGATACGCGAGAAGACGGGCGTCAGACTCGTTTTCTCTATTATGGCCGTACTGGTGGCGGTCGACTTTAGCAACACGCTCGCCGAGTTCTCCGGCATCTCGGTGAGCGGCTCCATCTTCGGCGTGCCTCCGTACGTGTCGCTGCCCCTCGCCGGCCTCTTCGTGTGGGCGTTAGTCACTCGCGGGAGCTACAGGAGCGTCGAAAAGGTGTTCCTCGTCGCGTCGGCCCTCTACGTCTCGTACCTCATTTCGGGATATTTGGCACACCCTGACTGGAAACTCTCTACCGTGAGTTTGTTTGCGCCGACCATCGTGCCCAGTAGCGCGTATATCCTCATGCTCGTGGGGGTGGTGGGGACGACGATCGCGCCGTGGATGCAGTTTTACATCCAGGCGTCAGTCGTCGAAAAGGGGGTCCCGCGCAAGTACCTCAACTACTCGAGGCTCGACGCCATCACCGGTTCGATGGTGACAAACATCGTAGCGTTCTTCATCATCATCGCCTGCGCGGCGACCATATTCGTAAACGGGATCCCCGTGAACACCGTCGCCGACATATCAGCCGCGCTCGGCCCGCTAGCGGGTAATTACGCGGCGGTGCTGTTTGCTTTTGGCTTCCTGAACGCCTCACTGTTTGCAGCGAGCATTCTACCCCTCTCGACGGCGCATTACGTCTGTGAAGGGTTTGGCTTTGAATCAGGCGTCTCTAAGTCGTTCAGGGAGGCCCCCGTATTCCACGGGCTCTATGCGGGGATAATAGCGCTCGCGGTGATCGTCGTCATGCTTCCGAACGTGCCCCTCCTCTCCATCATCTTCCTGTCGCAAGTGGGCAACGGGATACTGCTCCCCTTTATCCTCATCTACATGCTCGTCATCGTGAACGACAAGAAGATCATGGGCGAGCACGTTAACACGCGGGCGTTCAACTACATCGCGTGGGCCACGGTCGTTATCATGATCGCGTTGAGCCTCATGCTCGTCCTCCTTGAGCTCATCCCAATTTCGCTTTGACGAACCGTAACGACGATGCGGCAAATGATGAATACACACGAGTGGGAGAGGACGGCGAGATGCAGATCTGGAACCGTGGTATGCTTCAATCGGTTCCAAGCAGGCAGGTGGAGAGATGGATAAATTTTGGAAAATATGGTGTTGGCTCGGGATACTTGTCTATAGTCTAGGGGTAATAGTCCCGATGATTAACGTAACGATCGGGTATTGGGTAGACGTAGCGGCGCTTATAATCGGCGCCGGCATGGTCGTCGCGCTCTGCGTCCGCATGATGCCGGAACCTGAGACGAAGAGAACTTGGTAACAGGGATTTGATGTTGCAGAGCGACATGCAACAAAACAAGGATTGAAACTAGCCTGACATAAACTCCTTCCGAAGCTGAGAGTCGTGTAGAGCGAGATCCACGAAAAAAGGTTAACAAGGATGTCAACTTAAGACTATAATGGTGTGAGCACTTCTCTGCTTGGGATACAAAATGCTCACACGATTGACAGAACAGAACTCCTTGAGATTTCTAACGTTTTCGATCGCGAGCGGAAGTCGGATAGGCTCCGCTCGTTGGGAATCGCGCTCCTCTACTTCGGCCTGTCGTGTCAGCAGACGCCGTATCCCATCGTTATGACGCTGACCGTACGCACGGCTGATAAACGCACGCTGAACGTTCCGTGGACGCAGCTGGAGGGCTTAGGAAGGCTGTTGTATCCAGCCCTGATCGGCGGAGCTTTTCGTTGCAATCCCGTATCTAAAATGACCAAACTGATCGTTCTCCACAGTCGATTTGTAGCCTCCATGATTTCACATTGGATTGGCAATTACGATATCAAACTGCTTCAGAGACGCTCCATCAAGGAACTTTAGATTGGTAAAGGTATCACCGCGTTGTAATTCTGCCTCAAGGGTATGGAGCATGACTTTCATCATTGCGATGGCTCACGTGTCGCCTTCGCTCTCTTAGCCATACGAAAAGAGTTTCTTCGGATCTTTGCCCTCTCGCTCTAGATAGTAATATGATTCAATGAGCATTCCCCCGCTTTCGCAACATGGATCATAAACCTCGTTACCTTCCTGAGGGTCGGGAATCTCCACCATCGTCCTAACGACCACTCATGGAGTGTTAAACTCCCCTGCCCGTTTTGGGCCTCTTCGTTAAACTTTTTGAAGAGGTACTCATAGATCGTTCCTAATGTATCTGGTGAAATATCATTGTTGCCCAGTTGAAGCCGACTAAAACACTCTATAAGCCCTGTAAGTCGATCTTGTGGAAGCTCCTCCTGGTTGTTAAAATCTGCTCAGCTGATAACGCCTTCAAGCAAGGATTTCGTCTTAGCGATTTTAGCAAGGGCGTCATTGAGCTTCTGCCCCTCATTCTGAGTGATTATGCGGATGCCCGACCACAAACACTCTTCAGGGAGTGTGAAACGGTGAAATCTCCGTTTGGCGACATCTTCGTCCTTATATTTCTTAAGGAGTGCTTGATACTCCTCTTCGGAGAGATGAGATAATCGCTTAAAGAAGAGCAATGAAGCATATCACTGCCATATCGTTCAGGCCTAACTGCATCTCGGAGGATGTCGCGCGGCCTGGCGGAGCGCGTGCTCCATCTCGTCTAGCGTCAATTCTACCTTAGCGATTTTTGCCTCTCATTGCTACACTATCTTTTCTTTAAGCATAGTTGCATCATCTAAGAAGCCCTAAGCAGCAAGCCGAGCTACAGGCTCAATCACTTATGTCTCGTGTAACAGACCTTTGGCCTTTTTAAATCGATCATATGCACACCCCCGACGGGCGCGCCTAAAAGCGGGTGGGGATATCCCATGCTAACGATTAAGTCGAATTGATAGTATAGTGCATTGATTTGCGGCAACATGAGGATAAGAAACGTCAAACTTACCAGAGTCGACCTCATTTTTCTGGCATTAGGCGGACTGATCCTTTTCCTTTTTATTCTCGATATCGCCGGCACAAAAATTTTGTTTAACGGTGACGCAAGTGCGGCAAGCTTTTTGCTGAGTGCCCTGCCGCAAAGTCTTGCGGCACTCTTTGCGATAAGTTTCTCTATCTTGATTATCACTCTTGAGTTTTCAGCATCAAAATATACGCCGAAATTCTTGCACTTCCTACTCGAATCAATTTTCAGCGATTTTCAAATCGTGGGCGTCATCGTGGTTTTCATTTCAACGATGTTTCTCAACTTTATTGTTTTGGCCCACATAAGTGGCCCTAGCATATCCAACGAGATCAGAGCCATGACGTCGCTTGGCATAGCCTTGACAGCCTGCTGCTTCTTGTTACTTGTCAATCTTTTTCGTCGCGTTCCGCGATTCTTCAATCCGCAAGATATCATAGAAAGTCTCAGGTTGAAGATCACTAATGAAATCAGGCCGCGTGAGAACGCCGAACTTGTCGCAATTCTAGGAGATATCGCTAAGAAAGAAACAATTCAAGGTAATGTTGATGTATCGCGTGGCGCACTGACGGCGCTTGAAGAAGTTTCAATCTGTAATTTTAAGAATCGCAGAGAAGGTTTGAACGAGGAGGCGTTGGAACAACTCTACGATATATGTCGTACTGCAGTCAGAACTGACGATGCGGATATAGGAATCGAAGCTGCTGCAGTGGTCGGTGCGATATGCAGCGCTACAATTGACGAAGGCAGCAAATACCTTGGCGGGTTTCGGTACTTACGAGAGATTGGTATACTCGCTCTTGATCACGCGCGAGGGATCGTCCATTCACAGCTGCTGTTGTCCGTATCGCATCTGTTCAGGGATTTAATAATGCGCGCAAAAGAGAAGGACAGAAGTGTGCAAGCCCTGTTCGCTATCATGCAGATCTTCATTCTAGGGAGCTTCTACAATACGAACCACGAGTCAATAGCTAACCATATAATGGATGACATTACGTCTGTTTGCTCAAAACGCGAAGTTGAAGTGGCTTATCGCGGATTAATGGAGAAGAAAGAGACGTTGAGGTCGTACTTCGGCGGAAAAGATCCTGAAGAAGTAATTAAGCACTTTTACGACGCCCTAACAGCGGATTGAACGCCCTCTTGAGATTCATAGCTGTACGTCAGGAATATGATGTTTATCAGAGCATTTCAAATTGCACAGCTCCTGCTTCGCTTTGGCAATGGGGCAATCGGGCGAGTGTTTATCGGGACCACAGTGCAAGCAGGCGTGATCTAGCGCATTGAGCGCATGATCGACTTGATCGAATGAAACCTCTTTTCCGCTGTATTTCCATTTGCCCAAACTATCAGCCTCCAGCTAATCACTTGTGTACTTATATTGTTCTACCTATAAAAATGGCGGGAACATTCGACCTTTGTCACCAGAGCTGCTGTGAAATACGATGGGCGGGTTGTTAGAGGACTCATCATGACGCTGGTTGAGATGAGCCTGCTTGATGCGCCCCCGTTCGGGGCAGCACCTCTTTGTCCGAGCTCTGCGTCAGGCATTGCGCGGGTATCGCTACAAGCTTTGTAAACAACTCAGTCAGCTTGCCAACCGACATGATCATTCGAATACACATCAGAATTTTCACTCGCGTCACGCGAGGTGAATGCGTTTTGGGCATCGACATCAATCAGGCGAGATAGCCGCTTATGCCCGCAACAGCGCCACATGTTTTGACTTTTCCAGAAGCTATCATCGGCTCTGTTTTGTGGCCTGAGTCCGTCAGAAGAGCTGCTTGAGCGCCGGCCTGTACTCATCGTACAATAACTGAGAGCTGTTCCACGCTTCACTGGGCATGCGTTCTGGCACCTTGAGATAAGCTTCCGCCGTAAGCACTTAGAGAGATAGAATGCAGACTGATGCTATTTGAGCCGCGATGACTCACGCAACGGTTCGTTAAGACGACCGCTCTGGATGAGCCGTAGGCCCTTGGGCAACCGGCAATGTTACCGTAAACGTCGACCCTTTCCCTATCTCACTTTCCACCATAATCTCCCCACCGTGCGCTTCGACAATGCGCTTGCAGGCTGCTAACCCAAGTCCAGTGCCCGTCTTCTTGTTCGTAACGAATGGCTGGAAGAGCCTGACCTTCAGCTCACTAGGAATGCCTATGCCGTTATCCTCAACGCGCAGAGTGACGGTTTTTGCGTCGATTTTCGCATCTATGAGCACCGTGCCGCCGTCAGGCATCGCCTGTATCGCATTGTTAATGAGATTGGTAAGTAACCGCTGTATGAGGTGCGGGTCTGCCGAACAACGTATGTCGGCGATATCGGTGCTGATTTGTATGTCTTCTTGATGCGGTATCGATGCGATGACGTCATTAACCACTGCCACAACCGAAATGTTGCGCCGCTCGGGCCTGAATGATCGGGCGTACGCTTGAAGGTCGGTTACGATCTTGTCCATATACGCGACTTGCTCGCTTACCTTAGCAAAGAGTGCGTCCATCATCTCGCATTGTTTGGTACTTCGCTCCTCGACGGGTAATCTCTCTGAGCGCAATTTTTGCAAGTCAATGATGTATTGGAGCGCTTGCAAAGGACTCCGCAAGTCGTGGCCAATCATAGCGGCAGTTTCGCCAATGCCAGCTAACCGTTCTGCTGCCTTGAGTGACTCTTCTGTACGTTTGCGGTCCGTTACATCCCGTGAAATGGCGATCACTTTGTCGACGTTGCCTTCATTATCGTATATGGGGCCAAGCGTATATTCCTGGTACCCGTACCCGTCGGCTCTCAGGTACGGCATTTCATCCTTCACTGTGTGCCCCGTGCCCAGAACGTAGTAGGCGTGTTGCTCGAATCGTTTGGTGGTCGCGGGATCGAGTCTTACGTCCCTCCACGCCTTGCCCGCTATCTCGCGGCCACGAACGTTCTTCCTTGAGGGATTTATTCTGCTCTCATACACAAGTCTCAGATCCCGATCAAGGATAAAAAGGTAATCGGGGGACGCAGAAAGGATGCCATCGAGCGTTTTAGCCAGACCGGCAGCCTTATCAGCTAATTGCTGTCGCTCGGTTTCGATGCGTTTCTCTCTCGTCACATCCCGGCCGATGATGAGCACGCAAGTGATCTTCTCGTCCAGATCGGCAATCGGGTAAAGAGAGGTCTTGAATCGCCGTCTCTTGTATACTTCTTCAACGTGGAAAGGTTCGCCTGAGCGTATCACTTCAGCGACCCATTCCGGTCGTGCCTTTGCTAGTTCAAATGGCTCGGCATCGTATGCTGAAGTGCGTTTAACCTCCGCTTTGTCCTTTCGCGGGGGAGGGAGGGCCTTGTCATTGCCGGCGAGGATGTTCCCTCTTGTGTCAATGAGCAGCGCTGCTCCCGAAAATGCATTGAGAATGGCATGCACCGTGACGAGACGTTGAAGTAGTGCAGCGCTCTGTCGTTCATCCACTGCCATGTCGGCCTCAGCAACACTCGAGACGTGATCTTCGGGCGTCCTCAAAGAACGTTCGTGTTCATGAACATAAGATCTCATCGGGCTTAAGCATATCTTCGTTCAAATACGAGTCAAAGTGCCGAAAGTAGGAGGTGGAAGCATCCATAAGGCAAGCAAAGACAAGGTCTGGCACGAGGATTGTTCGATCACCGTGACGAGGCGTCGAATAGATGTCATACGCGACGCAAGTGCTTCGGAACGAGAAACGAGACCAGTTCACGGCCAATATATGTGGTACAGTGTGAGATGCACCGGTTGAGACGCATCGATCCTTTATTGCTAAACGTTTTGTGAATGGACCGCAGTTTGCAGCACATAAACTCGCGGCGATGGGAATGAGCAGTCGTTGCTGCGCAAAAAGCCCAAGAGGAGTGTTTTA
>Ga0187778_10001251_pt1 | contig 17818 bp, 12 predicted proteins | sample 1015_Q2_SP5_20_M_FD_132418 | JGI IMG/M metagenome (GOLD analysis project Ga0187778, IMG submission 132418) | Tropical peat soil microbial communities from peatlands in Department of Meta, Colombia - 1015_Q2_SP5_20_MG | ecosystem: Environmental > Terrestrial > Soil > Wetlands > Peat | place...
CATGGGCACTCGCGTCTACGCCGAGGTCTGGGACGAGAACCCCGAGCACGGCAACCAGGCTCTCGACGCGGTGATGCAGTTCATGCACCACGTCGATCTGCTGATGAGCCATTTCCGGCCCGACAGTCAGCTGAGCCAGATCAACGCGCGCGCCGCGCTCGAACCGGTGGTCGTCGACCCGGAGCTGTTCGACGTGATCCAGAAGTCCATTCACTACTCGCAAGTGACCGACGGCGCCTTCGACATCACCTACGCGAGTGTCGGATATCTCTACGATTACCGCCGTCACGTGCACCCGAGCGATGCTGAGATCGAGGCGGCGCTGCCCGCCGTCGACTACCGCAATCTGATACTCGATCCGGCCCGGCACTCGGTGCGCTTCGGCCACGAGGGCATGCGCATCGACCTAGGCGGCATCGCCAAGGGCTGGGCGGCGGATCAGGCGGTGGCGATGCTCAAGGCGCGCTTCGGCATCGCCAACGGCATCGTCACCGCGGGTGGCGACTCGCGGCTCCTGGGCGATCGTCGCGGCCGGCCGTGGGTGATCGCCATCCGCGATCCCAACGACCCGAGCCGGGTCGTGACCCGGATCCCGCTTGCGGATGTCGGGGTCTCGACTTCAGGCGACTACGAGCACTTCTTCGACGAAGGCGGAGTCCGCTACCACCACATCATCGATCCCAAGACCGGCAAGAGCCCGCACGAAGTGCGCAGCGCCACCATCATCGGGCCGACCGCCACCGACACCGAAGGGTTCTCGAAGGGCGTGTTCATCAAGGGCCCGGTGGAGGGCATCAAGCTGGTCGAGCGCTATCCGGGGATGGATGCGGTGGTGGTCGATAAGCACGGGAAGGTCTGGTATTCGAAAGGCCTGGCGCCGATGCCGGCGCAGGCCGCCGCCCCGCACTGAAGCCTGACCAGGCTCAGAAGTAGAACTGGATGTAGATCTGCTGCGACAGCGCGTTGTTGCGGTACAGGGGGCCGGTCCCGGGCACCAGGTGCTCGGTCTCCTCGACGTAGGCATTCCGGAAGTCACGGTAGCGGTACATGATCTCGTCGATGCGGTACGAGATCGTGCTCTTCTTGAGGAACCGCCACGGCGAGCGCATGAAGTCGTAGCTGATGCCGCCACCGTAGGACTGGGTGTAGAGCGAGGCGAGCTCGCGGTCCCGCGCCTCGTAGGTCTGGTAGTTGGCGCGCGGGAACAGGTCGCTGTAGAAGGTCGCGGCGTTCTGCGTGTAGTAGCGGTAGGTGACATCGACGATCAGCGCCTCGTCGAGGAACGGGTGGGTGTAACCCACGTTGTAGGTCTCGGCGCGGATGCCCCAGGTGTCGTAGTAATAGCGGAAGCCGGCGTTGGCGGCGGCGTGCCACGACAGGTAGTACTTGCCGGCGAACGCGAACGCGTTGCCGGTGCGGGTGGTCGGGTAGGTCTCGGGCGCGAAGCTGAATCCCGAGGCGCTGGTCGGATCGAGATAGCGGATCGAGCGATACGGGTTCTGCGTGTAGCCCTGCTCGGTGTTGGCCTCGTAGTTGAAGCTCATGATCAGGTTGCGGGTCATGATCTGCGAGATGCCCAACGACCAGTTGCGCCGGTCCAGGTGCTGACGCCCGAAGGCCGGATCATCGATTGTGGCTCCGCCTTCGACTCCTGACGGGTTGATGCGCTTGGTGATCACGTCCCAGCCCTTGCTGGCCGACAGCGTGACCGTGGTCAGATCCCCGAACATGCTCTGCGCAATGCTGAAATTGACCGTGCTCGAGTCGTAGTCGTTCTCGATGCTCGACAGCGCCTGCAGGCTGTAGGTGGTCTTGTCGCGCAGGTAATCAACGCCGATGCTCTTCGCCTTGCGGTCCTCGCGCAGCGGGCTCGCGCCGGTCGTGATCATGTCGATCGAGGCGCCGGTCACCTGGTCGATCTCGTACTCGGCGTGGATCGACACCTGGTCGCCGGCATTGACGCGCACCAGGTACGCGGGCCCCTCGGCGACGATGCCGCCGCCCTCGTAGTGCTTGTACATCATGTCGAATTCATCCGGCGGCAAAACGTCGCCGTGCGCCACCGCGAACGCGAGCAGCACACAGACGATGAGCAGCCGGATACGCAGGCGCATGTCGATCCGCGTCCCGAGCCTCAGTTGCAGCCGCAGCCGCCGCCCGCGGAACCGTTGCCGCCGCGTGCGGCTTCCCGGTTCTCGTAGACGTGGTGGATGTAGCCCGCGGCGATGCCGGCGCGGTCCCAGGCCATGATCGGATCGGCCAGCCGTTCACGCTCGTACGGCTTGACCCACGGCTCGACGTGGCCGCAGCCGGAAAGCGCCGCCGACAGGGCGAGCGTCACCAGACAGAGTCGCCGCATGCTCGCTACTCCCGCAGCAGGGACCGCACCTGATCCAGGTACTCGTTCTCGTCGCCGGGCTTGTAGGCGCGGTGCAGCCAGCGCACCGTTCCCTTGCGGTCGACGATCACCGTCGACGGCATCGCGTTCACGCCGTAGAGCTTGGTGACGTCGCTCTTCTTGTCGAACAGGATCGGGAAGCTGACCGGGGTCTGCTTCAGGAAGCCTTCGGCGTCGGTCTCGCTCGGCTCGACGTTGACGCCCAGGAGCGTGAAGCCCATGGGCTTGTACTTCTTGTAGATCTGGTCGAGCAGCGGGAATTCCTGGCGGCACGGGCCGCACCAGGAGGCCCAGAAGTTGATCATGACCACCTGGCCCTTGAGCCCGGACAGCGACACCGGGGCGTTGCCGCCGCGCAGGGGCAGGGTGAAGTTGGCCGCCGGCTGGCCGACGACTTCGGTGGCGAGCGCCACCGGCACGAGCGCGAGCACGGCGGTGAGCGCGAGAGTGGTGAGCGTAGTGCGAGCGAGCATCGGTCGATCCTCCATCAGAAATAAACCGTTACGCCGAGGGCGGTCTCCAGGTTGTGCGTCGTCTTCTGGTAGCCGAGCAGGTCGACTTGAAAGATGTGGTCCTTGACGTCGAGGCGCAGCGCCAGCCAGTCGTTGAGCGTCAGCTGGTAGCCCGCGCCCAGCATCACCGTGAAGTGATCGCCGCCGGCGAACTGGGTCGCGCCCACGCCGGTCTGGACGTAGACGTCCGAGTTGTAGGCGTGGTTGCGGCCCAGGAACACCTCGCCGGGGAACAGGTTGTAGCCGAAGCCCATTTCGTAATATGTGAGCCTTCTCTGACTCTCGGTCAGCAGGTCCGCCGAGCCCGACAGCACCTCGTAGGACGTGCGCCCGGTGTTGGTGCGCCCGACGCTGGCTTCGGCAAAGAAGTCCTCAGAAATGTGGTAATCGAGACGCACGCCGTAGCTGGCATTGACGCCGAAGTCTTCGGCGCTGTAGGTGCCGGCGAAGGCGCCGAGCTCGAAGTCGGAGGTCTTGATGCGCGGGGCCTTGACGGTCCGGCGCTTGACCTCCGGTTCCACGACCGCGGGCGTGCCGCCCTCCGCGGAGGTGACCTCCACCGGCGCGCTGGCAGGCGCGGGGTGGCGCTTGAACGGCCACATCGAGCAGCCGCCGAGGGCCACCGCTAGGGCGCTCAGAAGAAGAACGCGAAGCCAACTTTCCATTCGTTCCTGTCCTCGTTCTGGGCGCTCTTGGTGAAGATCACGTAACTGCGGTAGTCGCCGCGGAACATGAGACGCCGCGCCAGGTGAATCTTGATGCCGGCGCCCCAATAGGCGAGCTGCTCGTTGCGATCGGGCGGCGCGACGATGGTGGCGCGCGGGATGATGTGCACGTAGCCGGTGCCGAGATCGACGAACGGCGCGAAGCGCCAGTCGGGCCGAAAGGTGTGGGTCAGACCGATGGTGCCGAACACATCGGTCGATGAAGACCCGAGCGCCTCGCTCAAGCCCAGCTCGGCGCTTAGGTAGTCGTTGAAGGAGTAACCGACGTAGCCGGAGTTGACGTTGCCGCCGCCGAAGTTGCCGGTCTGAAATCCTGCTTCCCAGGGCGAGGCGTCGTAATCGCGCTTGTTCAGGTCCTCGAGCCGCAGTGGCCGGCCGTCGGCGAGCAGCGTGTGCTCCATCTGGCTGCGCTCGGCCCAGCCGACCTTGCCCTTGTCATCGCGGACTTCGAACCAGTCGGTGCGGCGCTTGAGGATGTCGACCGAATCGCCGCGGCCGACCACGTAAAAAACCGGATAACCGCGCCCGGGGCCGGTGTGCAGCTCGAGATAGGCATCCGCGACCGTGACGCGGACATAGCGCTGCGAGTCTGCGTGGTTTGGCTCTTCGGCTCCGAGCGCCTGTCCCCCCATGCTGACCAGAATAAGTAATGTGGCGAGGGGCAGGCGTTGGCGCATTTACTCAGTTGGCGACGGGGATCGCGAATGGGTCGTTGTAGTACTGGGCGCCGATGTCGAGCCATTCGGCGACCAGGCGGAGCTCGGCCGGGCTCAGCCAGCCGTTGTGCGTGCCGCCGGCATCGAACTCGGCGAAGAAGCCGGTCGAGGCCAGCGCGCTGCCGCCCACCATGGGTGGCGGCAGCATCGGTGCCGGAACCTGGGTCGGCAGACCTGTCTTCGGGTCGATCGGACCCGGGACGGTCTCCGGCACGAGCGCGCCCATATTAAGCACGAGCGGTTCGCGCGGGAACAGCAGTTCCTGGAACGAGGTGAGCTGGTCGGGCTGTGCGGCCGAGGCGGTCGCCGACAGATCCAGCTGTCCGGCCGGAACCATCGCGCCCATCGCGCCCTTCAGGCTGTGACAGCTCATGCAGGTGGTCGCCGCCGTGCCGTCCTGAGCCAGCAGGCCGGCGGGGAAAGCGCCGTTGGTGACCTGAGTCCGGTCGAGTGCCCACAGCGGCGCAATGTGCAGGACGTAGTGAATGGTGATCCGACACTGCGCGTTCCACTGGGTCGGGACCATGAGCGACGGTGGCGCCGGCATGGCGGTCACCAGCTGTTCGCAGGCGTTGTTGCTCAACGGCGCCGGCGTGTTGAGTAGCTGGTAGGTGTAGCTCACCGAAGGCATGGCCTGGCCGGTCCACTCGTCGACGAAAGTCACATCCACGGACGGACGCATGGCCGCGCACTCGACGTGGCCGCCGGGCATCTGCAGCGACGGGCAGTCGACGCGCGCGCGCGCCTCCGCCATGGTCTCGCCGGCGTGTGCGCCGCCGGCGCCGAGCACCCCGGCGGCGGTGCCGGCGAACGGCCCGGCGACGATGGCGCCGGCATTGGCACTCTTAAATAAGCCGCTGCGGCCGTGCGAGAGGGGTGCCTGGCCCTGGGCGCCGGCCGCGGGCTTGTGACAGCCGTTGCAGGTCAGGACCTCGCCGGTGCGCACCTGCATCCAGTTGTTGTGCGTGGTGCCGATGCGCCGCCCGTTGACGTCCAGCACGGAGATCTGGAAAGCGACGTTGGACGGGATCTCCAGCATCACCGACCCGTCCGGATCAACCACCCCGTAGCCGAGAATCTCGCGCATGAAGTTGGAGGCGCCGAAGGCGCTCGCCGGTATGTTCTTCAGCACTTCCTTGTCGGGCAGACCGACCGCCTTCTCGATGCGGATGAAGCGGGCGGGGCGCGTCGGGTACTGCGCGTTGCTGGGATTGCTGACCGCGGCGATGCCGCCGGGTGCGGTATCCACGCCGTCGAAGTCGTAGACACTCTTGATGTCGAGAATGCCGACCTGCGCCTGGCCGAGCGTCTGGTCGTAGTTGACGCCGGCGACTGCATCCAGCGCCACCGGCGGGTTCGGCACGCGCGGTTGCAGCGCGACCACATCGGTGTACATCACGCCTTCCACCGGCGGCGTGATCGGCTGCTGCGTGTTCTGGTTCGGGTCGTAGATCCAGATGCCGTACAGGGGCTCGGCCGTCGTGACCGTCTTCGCCTGCAGCGCCGTGGTGGTGCAGGGCTCGATCAGGCCCTGGGTGTTGACCAGTCGGCACGGCGTCCAGCTCACCAGCAAGCGGTTGGTGCCGTCCCAGAGCGGATAGACGCTCGAGAACCGGCCGCCGGGCGAGGGCCCGGGCACGGTCACCACGGCATTGACCACGGCCTTGCTCTGGGCCGGGCCGGCCATGCCGGCCGCCGCCAGCACCGGCTGCGTGTCCTCAACAAAATCTTTGACGTCGATGATGGTGACGTCACCGCCGAACTCGGTATTGCCGGCAGGCGTGATGCCGTTGTAGGCGGTCACGTTCGCCGGCTGGTTGCCGGTCGGGTAGGGACGCATCAGCGCGATGATCTTGCCGTCCGGGCGCGAACGCGCCTGCGTGAACTGGATCATGCCGCCGGCACTGCCGGTGGCGTGGCTGTGCTTGCCATACAACAGCTGCAGGTTGCTGCCGTCCGGGTTCATGGCGTAGAGCGCCATGCCCTGATCGGCGCCATCGGGATTGTCCCAGCGCGTGAACACCACCCGCCCGTCATTGAGCACCGACGGATCCAGGTCGTGGCTCATGTTGTATTCGACCTGGTGGATGTTGGTGCCGTCGGCATTCATGACGTGCAGCGTGAACGCCGGCTCGTTGCGGTCGCTCTCGATGCCGGCGCTGAACTCCTGCTCGCCCTCGTCGATCAGCACCGCCTTCTCGCCCTCCTGGCGCGTCGAGGAGAACACGATGCGTCCGTCGGGCAGGAAGTGCGGCGCCACGTCGTGGCCGCGGCCGGCGACGATGTCGCTGGCGATCACCCGGAACGTGGTATTGGACTTGGAGTCGTATTCATAGATCGACCACACCGGCTGCTCGTCGGCCTTGACGCCCTTCATGAGCGGCGGGCGCATCGAGAACACCAACAGCGTGCCGTCGAAGGACACATCCAGATCGCGCACGTCCCAGGTGCCCATGGTGATCGCGCCGGTCAGGTTCTGCTCGGCCGCGGCCGGCGAGGCCTGGGCGCGCAGGAACACATCGGCGGGTCCGTTGAACACCTTGTTGCCGCCGCGCTGGATCCGGATGTCGTCCGTGAGTGGCAGCGCCGTCGGATTGGTCTTCAGATTCGGCAGCGTGCGTTTGATGTACGCCACCGGATAGTCCGGAGACACCGGATCGTTGGCCGCCGTGGCGCCGACCGTCAGCGCGCTCCAGCCGCCGCTCGAGCACGCGCATACGCACGCAGCTGCAGCCGCTGTCACCAGCGCCCGCACACTGCGCAAGATCAACGTGCCTCGCATCGTCTCGATGGCTAGGTCGTTCATCGTCCCGTACCTCGCATCATTCGCAACCGCGGCTTCGCGCGGTCGCGGGTTCAAACCCCCGCCGTTGCTGTGTCGTCGGCCTGCGCCGCGTACCGTGGCGCGTGTAGCGCGCGCCGCTGTACTCGATCGCGAACGATGCCGCGCAATGATGTCCGGCGCCCGCGACACATTCTGTTAAAGCGCTCACAGAAGACAAGTGCGTCCAAGATTGACGCGTGCTGCTGACTTTGACTCTGTGCGACATCGCCTTTCGCGCGCGCACGGGACATAAGTCCGCGCGCGCTGGAAATACAGTGATCAGGTTACACGTGCGCTGTTCGCGCCGTAATGTCGTAAAGCTGCGACTTAGGGTTTATTTGCGAACCCGATCACGCGTTAACACTTGTCGCAGCCCTGAGACATTACGCGCCGACCAATGGCTGTCTATATTTGCTCCCACGCGTACAGCAACACGCGAGTGGGACGGCCATGAAACACACCACGGCAGTGGCGACGGACGAGACCGGAATGCGGCGCGCGCCTCAAAAGCGGCGCGGCCTGGCGCGCGGCGTGGCGATTGCCATCGCTGCAGTCGCGCAGCTGGCCACGGCAGCCGCGCTCGCGGGCCCGAACGAGCAGGCGGCGCGCATGTTCCAGCGCCTGACCGGCGTCCCGCCCGATGATGCGACGCTGGCCTCGATGTCCACCGACATTACCCAGGGCAACGCGCTTGGGGCGGCGTACACGGCCATGCAGAACGACAACTTCTATAGTGTCGTTCTTAAAAACTACGCCATGCCCTGGACCAACGTCGCGCAGACGCAGTTCGCGCCACTCAATGACTACGTCGCGACCGTGATCGGCATGGTGCGCGACGACGTGCCGTTCAACACGGTGCTGTCGGCCGACATCATCTATATAGGTGCCAGCAACCTCGGGCTGCCGGCCTACTCGAACACCGACGACAATCACTACACGCAGCTCGAGCTCAGCGGCGCCAAGCTCGGTAACCCGGCGGTGCTGGTCCAGAGCAAGCAGTCGACCGTGACCGGATTGCCGGCCGCCGCCACCGCGGGCGTGCTCACCAGCCGCGCCGCCGGCCAGGCGTTCTTCTCGCTCGGTACCAACCGGCGCATGTTCCGGTTCACGATGATCAACTTCTTCTGCGGCGACATGCCGAACTTCATGGATACGACCCGCCCCACGGACCGTATCCGGCAGGACGTCAGCCGCAGCCCGGGTGGCGACAGCCAGTTGTTCTTTAACAACTGCGTCGGCTGCCACAGCGGCATGGACCCGATGGCGCAGGCGTTCGCGCACTACGACTTCACGACGCCGATCAACCCGTCGACCGGCGCGCCGGATCCGACCAACGGCCAGCTGACCTATACGCCGACGACGATTGCGCCCAAGTACTTCCACAACAACCTGACGTTCCCGGATGGCTTCATCACGCCGGATGACAGCTGGAGCAACCGCTGGCGCACGGGCCAGAACTCGCTCATCGGCTGGGATCCGACGCAGACCGGCTCCGGCACCGGCATGAAGTCGCTGGGCGTCGAGCTCGAATCGACCACCCAGTTTGCGCAGTGCCAGGTGCAGCAGGTGTTCCAGACGGTCTGCCTGCGGCCACCGTCGACGGCGGCGGACTACGCGCAGGTGACGACCATGACCGGCGATTTCAAATCGGGCGGCTACAAGCTGAAGCAAGTGTTTGCGGAAGCCGCCGTCTACTGCATGGGCAACTGAGGGAGACGCGATCATGACTTTCGCACGATTCCTCGGAGATCTCGGCAACCGCGCGCGTCACGCGCAGCGGCTGCTCGGACTCGCCCTCGCACTGTCCGCGGCCACGCTCCTGGCCGGCTGCGGTGCCGGCGGTGTGTCGAACAGCGTCAATCCCGTCACCGGGACTGCCGCACCGGCCGCCTACACCGGTCCTGCGCCCCAGAACCAGGACGTCCAGGCGTTCATGATTAATCTGTGGATGAACATCCACACGACCGACCGCTGCGGGTCCTGCCACATCCAGGGCGTGCAGTCGCCGTCGTTCGCGCGCAGCGACGACATCAATCTCGCGTACCAGGCTGCGAACACGGTCGTCAACCTGAGCAACCCGTCGCAGTCGATCATGGTGCAGAAGGTCGGAGGCGGCCACCACTGCTGGCTCGCGGACACCACCGCCTGCGCGGACACGCTCACCACCTGGATCTCGAACTGGGCGGGTGTCACCGGCGGCGCCACCGCTGCCACCGTGCAGCTGACCGCGCCGACCGACATGGCCGCCGGCGGCAGCAAGAACTTCCCGGCCGACCCGACGCTGTTCCAGAACAACGTCTGGCCGTTACTCACCAAGTACTGCTCGCGCTGCCACCAGCCCAATGCGCTGACGCCGCAGTCGCCGTACTTCGCCTCGCCGGACATCAACGTGGCCTATCCGGCCGCGCAGCCCAAGATCAACCTGAACAACCCGGCAGCGTCGCGCTTCGTCGTGCGCCTGGGCACCGAGTTCCACAACTGCTGGAGCGTGTGTGCGCAGAACGCGGCGACCATGCTGGCCGCCATTCAGACCATGGCCGCCGGCATACCGGTCACGCAGGTGGATCCGAGCTGGGTGATCTCGCGCGCCACGACCATGCTGGATGGCACGATCGCCAGCAGCGCCGGCCGCTACGAGGCGAGCATCATCGCCAAGTACGAGTTCAAGACCGGCACCGGCACCGTCGCCTACGACACCAGCGGTGTCGAGCCCGAGCTCGATCTCAACTTCTTCGGCAACGTCACCTGGGATCCGGCCTGGGGCGTGCAGTTCGCGAGCGGCAGTCGCCTGCAGGGCACCGCGTTCGCGAGCCAGAAGCTGGCCACCATGATTCAGTCGACTGGGGAGTACTCGGTCGAGGCCTGGGTGGCGCCCGCTGATGCGGCCGACAAGATGGCGTACATCGTCAGCTACTCGGGCGGACCCGGGCAGCGCAACTTCACCGTCGCCCAGGACGTCGGCAACTACGCGTTCCTGAACGAGAACGGCATCACCAGCGCCAACGGTATGCCGGCCCTCGAGACGCCGACCGCCAACATGGTGCTGCAGCCCTCGCTCCAGCACGTGGTGGCGACCTACGACCCGATCAATGGCCGCCAGCTGTACGTCAACGGCATGCTGGTCGCCAACAACGACCCGCAGAAGGGCGGCAACCTGAGCGCCTGGGACCAGACCTTTGCGCTGGTGCTCGGCAGCGAGGTATCGGGCAGCAACGTGTTTACCGGCGAAGTCCGGCTCGTCGGGATCTACAACCGGGCACTGACGCCGGCGCAGATCCAGATGAACTTCAACGCCGGGGTCGGCCAGAAGTACTACGTGCTGTTCAACATCTCGACCCTGATCAATCAGCCGAACTCGTACGTGATGTTCATCGTCAGCCAGTACGACGCCTACTCGTACCTGTTCGAGAAGCCGACCTTCATCATCCTCGACCCGAAGGCGACCCCGACCACCTTCGAGCTCGCCGGCATGCGGATCGGCATCAACGGTCAGGAGTCGAACGTCGGCCAGGCCTACGTCCCGCTGGATGTGATGGTGGGCGCGAGCGGCTACACGGCGAGCGCCGGCTTCCCGCTGACGCGCGTCGGTACCACGATCCCGCTGGCCAATGGGCCCACGAGCGACGTGTTCTTCCTGACCTTCGCCAAGCTCGGCTCGCTGACCAACGTGCAGACCGACCCGGTCCCGGCAGTCCCGGCCCCGGTGTTCTCGACGCCGCCGTCTGACATCGGCGTCAAGAGCTTCGACCGGCTGAATGCGACCATGTCGCAGGTTACCGGGGTGCCGGTGCAGACCGCCGCGGTGACCTCGCTGTTCCAGAACCTCGAGCTGTCACTGCCGGCAACGCAGGACTTCCAGTCCTTCGTGGCCTCGAACCAGGTCGCGATCGCCCAGCTGTCGATGCAGTACTGCAACTCGCTGGTCAACGACGCGACGCTGGCCACGGCCTACTTCCCGGGCTTCAACCTGTCGGCTGCGCCGTCGGTCGCGTTCACACCGGCCAACACGCAGACGCTGGTGAACCAGCTGATGAACAACGTGCTCGGCACGACGGTCCTCGCGACCGATCCGAACCGCGCGCAGACCGCAACCGAACTCACCAACCTGATCAACGGGCTGGCGAGCTCGTGCGGTGCTAGCTGCCCGGCCAACCGCACCGCGTCCGTCGTCTCGGCGGCGTGCGCGGCCCTGACCGGCAGTGCCGCTACCCTGGTGGAGTAACGACCATGATCATCCGCCGCAAACCGCCCCGCGAGCTCAAGCTCAACGAGCCGATCCGCCACGAGGCCTCGCATAAGCGCCCGGTCACCCGGCGCGACTTCATCGCGCAGGGCTTCATTGGCGGATCCGCGACGATCATCGCTCCGCCGATGCTAGCCGCGGCGCTGACCGCGCCGCGCGCCAGCGCCCAGACCGCCGGTCCGCTGGCGGCCGACATCCAGGCGCTGGTGGCGACCTGCGGCATCACCAACGGTGCCGGCAAGATCCCGTTCATCGCCTTCGACCTGTCCGGCGGCGGCAACCTGGTCGGTTCCGAAGCTTTGGGCGGCGGACCGGGCGGGCAGACGGACTTCCTCTCGGCCGCGGCCTACGGTCTGCAGGGACTGCCGCCGACCATGCTGCCGACCAACCCGACCTTCCTCGACCAGAGCATGGGCATCGCCTGGCACTCGGACGGCGCCATTCTGCGCGCCATCAAGGCCCGGGCGGCCGCGGCGACGCTCGCCAACACCAACGGCGCAGTGATCGCGGCCAGCTCGCAGAATGACACCAGCACCAACCCGCACAATCCGATGTATGGCATCGCGATGGCGGGTGCGAACGGACAGCTGCTGCGTCTGATCGGCACCGACGCCACCATGTCGGGCGGCAACTCCATGGCACCGGCCGACGAGATGGTGCCGGCCTGGACACCGAGCGTCATCGACCGCGGCTCCGATTCAGCGGGCCTGGTCAACACCGGACTGCTGACTCAGCTCCTGGCACCGGCAGACGCCGTGTCCGTGCTCGAGTCCATGGAACGGATCTCGGCCTTCAAGCTCGCCAACGTCAATACGCAGCTCGCGAACGACGCGGCGGTCAAGCAGGTCGCACAGTGCAACTACGTCAAGGCCGCCTACCTCGCGGACCAGTTCCCGAACTCCTCGGTGCTCAACCCCGACCTCGACCCGGTCGTGGTCGATCAAAGCGCGACGCGCGGCAGCGGTATCTTCAGCCAGGCCGAGTACCAGGCGGACAGCAACTTCCAGAAGACCGCGGCGGTGATGAAGCTCGTGGTCAACGGCTATGCCGGCGCTGGAACGATCGAGCTCGGCGGCTACGACTACCACGGTCAGGGCCGCTCCACCGGCGAGACCCGGAACTTCGAAGCCGGCGCCTGCATCGGTGCGGTGCTCGAGTACGCGCGCCGCGTCGGCAAGCCGGTGATGATCTACGTGTTCACGGACGGCGGCATCAACGCCAACTCGACCATCGACACGTCGGCGGCGGGCCGTGACAAGTTCATGTGGCAGGGCGATAACAGCACGGTCACCTCGACCTTCTTCCTGCTGTACAACCCCGCCGGGCGCACGCCGGCCCTGGCGCTGCCGACCGGAACCAACCAGATCGGTTACTGGAACTCGGACGGCAACATCAACATCAACTCGAGCCCGGCCGGCAACGCTGTCAACCTGCTGGTGCAGACGGTGTTGCTCAACTACTTCGCACTGCACGGGCAGTCCGGCACCTTTGCCAGCACGCTCGCCAGCTACGGAGTCACGGTCGGACTGGCGCCGTCGCTGTACAGCAGCCTGATCGCGTTCCCGGCGATCTGTAACGGCACGATCGCGGGCGGCACGTTCACCTGATAGCGCCCCGTCGGCGCCCGAACGGGCGCCGGCGGCGCGTGACCCGTCGACCATTTCCTTTCCAAGGCCGGGCAGCCCGGGCATGCTCGGCCGATGACTGCATTGGCCCTCCTGGCCTTGAGCGAGTGCCCGAGCTGCCGTAACGGCCCGCTGACCGAGGCCGGAGGGGAACTCCGTTGCGACGCCTGCGCTGTGCGCTACCCGTCCCTGGGCCCGGTGCCGTGGCTGTTTCGCGATCCGGCGACCGTGTTGGGCGAGTGGCGCAACCGCCTGACCATGTATCTCGAGGAACTCGTGCAGGAGGAACGCCGCGCGCGCGCCGATCTCGCGGATCCGACCCTGCTCGATGCCTCGCGGTCGCGGCTGCAGCGCCTCGCGGATGCGTATGGCGGCCAGCGCGAGCGCGTCGCCGCGTTGCTTGCGCCGCTGGCGCTCGGTGCAACACCGGCCGCCCTCGCCACCCAGCGAGCGTTCGCGACCCGCGTGCCACAGCACCAGGATCTGCATTCCTACTACACGAACCTGCACCGCGACTGGGTCTGGGGCGCGGAGGAGAACGCGCGTTCCGCCGAGCTGGCAGGGCGGGCGCTGGCCGCGCAGCCCGGGCAACGACTGCTGGTACTTGGCGCGGGCGCAGGTCGGCTCGCGTACGACCTGCATCAAAGTGCGCCCTGGGAGCTGACGGTCGCGCTCGACATCAACCCGCTGCTGCTGCTCAGCGCCGAGCGCGTGCTGTCCGGGGGTTCGCTCGAGCTCTACGAATTCCCGATTGCGCCCCGGACCGGGGCCGACCACGCGCTGCTGCGCACGCTCCAAGCGCCGGCTCCGGCCCGCGCCGGACTGGAGCTCGTGTTCGGCGACGCGCTCGACGCGCCGTTCGCGGCGCAGAGTTTCGATGCGGTGCTCACGCCGTGGCTGATCGACATCCTCGACGAGGATTTCCTGGAGCTCGCGCTGCGCGTCAACCGGCTGCTGCACCCGGGCGGACGCTGGGTGAACTTCGGCTCGCTCGCATTTCCCGGGCGGGGCCCACGGGCGCGCTACGCGCCCGACGAGATCGAGAAGTTGCTCACGGACGCCGGATTCAGAGTCGGCGAGCGGCAAGACGCCGAGCTGCCCTACATGCGCTCGCCGGCAAGCCGCCACGCGCGCGTCGAGACGGTGTACCTGTTCTGCGCCGAGAAGCACGCACGCGCACCGCGCGCGGCCCGCGCACCAGCGGCAGTCTCCTGGCTCGAGAACGGCGCGCTGCCGGTTCCGCCGCTTCCGGAACTCGAGGTCACCGCGCTCGCCAGCCGACTGCAGGCGTTCATACTCGCGCTCATCGATGGCAAGCGCTCGGTCGACGACATCGCGCGCTACGTCACAGAACAGAAGCTTTTGGCGCCGGATGCGGCGCGGGCAGCGGTGCGCGGGCTGCTCGCGCGACTGATCGAGGAGGGCGCGCGGGCCGGCCGACAGTGACTTTGGTCGCAGTTTGTCGCCGACTGGCGACGCGGCTGCGAGGCGCGCAATTTTGTGAAACATCTTCGCTTTCCGCGTGACCGCGCGCGTTGACACCCCTGTAGCGCTGTGCGACTTTTACTAAATCTGCCAAGGGCAAACTCGTCGCAAGGCGAGGACGCAAAGCCACCGATCCGTAGGCGCGGACAGCGGGGTTGCCACGAGCCGGGATCGGCCGGTGTCGACACCAGCAGTCCGGCCCAACGGTGAGGCGACGATCGCAGCGCATGGCGGTCGCGGCGCCGGCACGGCCGAGCGATCAGCCTGGCGCGAGGGACCGACCGCCGGATGAGGCGCATACACACACTATCCCGCCGGGCGACCGCGACGCCGGCTGCGCGCGCGGCATTGTGTATTGCGCTCGCAGCGGCGCTGGTGACCGCGATCGGCACCGATTCTGCACGCGGCTCGGAACGCGAGACGCAGGCAGCACTGGTCGGACGCGGCGCGCCGGACTTCACGTTGCGCGCGCTCTCCGGCGGCGCAGTGCGGCTCTCGGATCACATCGGCGATGTGGTGGTGGTCGGATTCTGGACCAGCTGGTGCGGGACCTGCCGCGCCGAGCTGCAGCGTCTCGAGCGACTGCATACGACCTATGCGAGCGCCGGGCTCGCCGTCATCGGCGTCAGTCTCGATGACGACGAAGCCAAGGCCGCGGAGCTGGCGAGCTCGGCCAAGACCACGTTTCGCAGTGGTTTTGATGGCGCCAAGACCGCCGGCCCCAGCTTTCATGTCAACGGCGTGCCGCTCACGGTGCTGATCGACCGCGGTGGTGTGGTGCGCTACGTGCACGGCGAGATCAGTCGTCAGGACGAGCGCGATTTGGTCGACGAGATCCGCCGGTTACTCGATGAGTGAGGGATTCCGATGATCAGTCGAAACATTGCGAGCGTCATACTCGGGAGTGTGCAGCCATGACCCCGCGTGCACTGCGCGCGAACCGCGTCGCGCTCCTCGCCCTTGCGCTTACTTGTCTCGCGGCGATCGGCGCGAACGCCGAGGACGCGCCGGCGGCTGCGGCCCCGGCAGCGGCCGCACCTGCAGCCACGCCGCCCGCAGACGCCGCGCCAGATGCTGGCGCCGCGCCGGCCGCTGAAGCACCGGCCGCCAGTGCTGACGCCCCGGCCAAGGCCAATCCGGAATTCAAGAGCCTCGACTCCGACGTCCAGGATCTGAAGAAGGAAGTGCTGGACCTGAACAAGGACCTGTTCCAGCTGGAAGAGGAGCTGCTGTTTCCGGCCAACACGCAGGTGGCGGTGTTTCTCTCGGTCGACGTCGGCACTTACTTCCAGCTCGACTCGGTGCAGGTCAAGCTCGATAACAAGGAAGTCCAGAACTACCTGTACACCGATCGCGAGGTCGACGCGCTCAATCGCGGTGGCGTGCAGCGCGTCTACCTTGGCAACGTCAAGATCGGCAAGCACGAGCTGGTGGCATTCTTCACCGGCCAGGGTCCGCACGAGCGTGACTACAAGCGCGGCGCCAAGCTCAGTTTCGACAAGGGCGTCGGCGCCAAGTATCTCGAGCTCAAGATTTCCGACCGGCAAAGCAAGGAACAGCCGGAGTTCATGGTCAAGGAGTGGGAGTGAGTCGAGGCGTCGCAACGCCGGGCGCCGCGCGCCTGCTGTGCGGCGCCGCGCTCGTGTGCCTGCTGGTCAACTCGGCCGGCGCCGCGCACAAGCCCAAGGCGGGGCCGCATCCGGGCTCGCTGCCACCGATCGAGGTCCAGGACCTGTACTACGGTGACGTTCTGTTTCACCTCTATTCAGGTGACGACTTCGGCGCCCTGGTGCGGCTTAAGGCAGCCATGGAGCAGAACCGCATCCAGCACCACTTCGCGGACGCAGAGCTGCTGCTGGGTGGGCTGTATCTGCAGGACGGCCAGCACGCGGCCGCCGGCGAAATCTTCGCACGCGTGCTCGATCGCAAGGACGTGCCGCCCGGAGTCCGCGACCGCGCGCGCTTCTATCTCGGCAAGGTCTGGTATCAGCGCGGCTACTACGACCGGGCGGCGGCAACTCTGGCCGATGCCGGCAGCCACTCGCTGCCGCCGACCATGGACGCCGAGCGGCGCATGCTGCAGGCCGAATCGCTGCTCGCCCTCGGCCGCTATCCCGATGCCATCGCGGCCCTTGAGCACTGGCAGGGCCCGCCCGACTGGCAGGTGTACGCCCGATACAACCTGGGCGTGGCGTTGATTCGCAGCCAGCAGCTCGATGCCGGAACCCAGGCGCTGGACGCGGTTGGCAAGGTTGCGAGCTCGAGTCCGGAAATCATCGCGCTGCGCGACAAGGCCAACCTGGCGCTCGGCTACGCGTACCTGCAGGCCCAGCAGCCGGATCGCGCACGGGCGATGCTCGAGCGCGTGCGCCTGGAGGGCCCGCTGTCGACCAAAGCGCTGCTCGGCGTCGGCTGGGCGGACGCGAACGGCGGGCAGTACCGCGCGGCACTCACGCCCTGGATGGAACTGCACGGCCGCAACCTGCTCGATTCCGCCGTGCAGGAGTCGTACCTCGCGCTGCCGTACGCGTACGCGCGTCTCGGCGCCGACGGGCAGGCGGTCGAGTATTACGAGACCGCGGTGCACGAGTTCTCCACCGAGGCGGATCGCATCGACGAGTCGATTGCGGCGATCCGTTCCGGGAAGCTGCTCGACACGATCGTCAAGCACGAGGGTGGCAATGATCTCGGCTGGTCGTGGCAGCTCACTAACCTCCCGGACGCGCCCGAGAGCCGCTATCTCTACCACCTGCTCGCACGCAACGAGTTCCAGGAAGGTCTCAAGAACTACCGCCAGCTGCTGCACATGGAGCGCAACCTCGATGCCTGGCAAGACAGCATCGTCGCCTTCGACAACATGCTGGCGACGCGGCGCGCGCGCTACGACGCGACCATGCCGCTGGTGAACGGCAAGCTCAAGAACGTCGACTTGGACGACATGCGGCGCCAGCTCACCGAGATCGAGTCGAAACTTGCGGCAGCGGAAGCCTCGGGAGATGCGGTCGCGCTCGGCACCGACCGCGAGCGCGAGGTGTACTTCAAGGTCCAGAAGCTGGAGGCGCTGGCCGCGAGCTCGACGGACCCCGGCGCGGCCGATGCCCGCGAGAAGCTGCGCCTGATCAAGGGCGTCGAGTACTGGCAGATGCACGCGGGCTTCAAGGCACGCGCCTGGTCGGTGCACAAGAACCTGCGCGAGACCCAGCAGGCGCTGCGCGATACCCAGGGCGCCTGGACGCGCGTTCAGGAAGCGAAGAACAACGAGCCCGACCGCAACGGCGAGTTCGGCAAAC
>Ga0187778_10001253_pt1 | contig 17804 bp, 18 predicted proteins | sample 1015_Q2_SP5_20_M_FD_132418 | JGI IMG/M metagenome (GOLD analysis project Ga0187778, IMG submission 132418) | Tropical peat soil microbial communities from peatlands in Department of Meta, Colombia - 1015_Q2_SP5_20_MG | ecosystem: Environmental > Terrestrial > Soil > Wetlands > Peat | place...
GCGGAGGGTAGCGGAGGGTATACGGCCTGTCCGCCGCACCGATACCCTCTGACCCCATGTTGCGCCTGCCCGCGGCCGTGCACGCCGAGATGGTGAGCCACTGCCTCGGAGGCCTGCCCGACGAGGCGTGCGGTCTGCTCGGGGGCGATCCCGCCACGGGCTCCGTCTCCACCTGCTACCCGACCCGCAACCTCGCCGCCTCGGCCAAGGTCTATGCGCTCGACGGTCTCGAGTTCCAGCGGGTGGAGGAGCGCGCCGAGTCCCTCGGGGAGCAGGTCATCGCCGTCTTCCACTCCCACACCCACACCGACGCCTACCCTTCCCCCACCGATATCGCGCAGGCCAACCCCCTCTATCCCGACTGGCACTACGTGCTCGTGTCCCTGCGCGACACCCACCCGGTGGTGCGGTCGTACCGGATCATCGGGGGGCGGGTGGAGGAGGAGCCGGTCCTCGTCGACGGCCGGTAGAATCACCAGCAAATCAGTCAGGAATCGCCTCGACGGGCCATCCCGCCGCGGCCGACACTGGAGGGAAGGCATTGGCCGTGGAAGTGCGTCTGCCGACCGTGCTGCGGGCGGCCGCCGGCGGCAACGCGACCGTGACGGCGAACGGGTCGACCATCGGCGAGGTCCTCGAGGACCTGGTGCGGACGTACCCGGCCATGGCCGGCCAGGTCCTCACCGACGAGGGCACCCTGCACAAGTTCGTCAACGTGTACGTCAACGACGACGACGTCCGCTACCTGGACCAGCTCGACACCAAGGTCACGAGCGGCGACCAGATCTCGATCCTGCCGGCCGTGGCCGGCGGCTGAGCGCCCGGGCGCCGGTCGGCGGCTTCGGGGGAGGCGGGCGTCGTGGCCTACGCGTCGAGCGTCCTCGACCTCATCGGGGACACCCCGATGGTCGAGGTGTCCACGCTCAGCCCCAACCCCGACGTCCGCATCCTCGTCAAGCTGGAGGGCCAGAACCCGGGCGGATCGGTCAAGGACCGGGTCGCCCTGTCCATGGTCGAGGAGGCGGAGAAGGACGGCCGCCTGACCGCCGGGGCCACGCTCCTGGAGCCGACCTCGGGCAACACCGGCATCGGCCTCGCCCTGGTGTGCCGGGTGAAGGGCTACACGCTCAACGTCGTCCTCCCCACCAACGTGTCGCCGGAGCGGCGCCAGCTCCTGGAGCTGTGGGGCGCGCACATCATCGAGTCGCCGGGGGAGGAGGGGTCCAACGGCGCGGTGCGCATGGCCGAGCGCATCCACGCCGAGCACCCCGAGTGGGTCTTCCTCTACCAGTACGCCAACCCGGCCAACCCCAAGGCGCACTACGAGGGGACCGGTCCCGAGATCTGGCGGGACTGCCCGGAGGTGACGCACTTCGTGGCCGGCCTCGGGACGTCGGGCACGCTCCTCGGTGTGGGCCGGTTCCTGAAGGAGCGCAATCCGGACATCGAGGTGTGGGCGGTCGAGCCGCCCGCGGGCGAGATGGTCGACGGCCTGCGCAACCTGGACGACGGCTACATCCCGCCCATCTTCACGGACCTGGGCGGCCCCGACCTGCTCGACCGCAAGACCATCATCAACCCTCGCCAGTCCATCGAGTGGACCCGGCGGCTGGCGGAGGTGGGTGTCTTCGCGGGGATCTCCTCGGGCGCGGCCATGGCCGGCGCGGCGCGCTGTGCGCAGTCCATCGAGCGGGGCGTCATCGTCGTGGTCTCGGCGGACGGCGGCTGGAAGTACCTGTCCACCGGCGCGTGGACCGACGACATCGACGTCGTCACCGAGCGGGCCAAGCGCACCATCTATTTCTGACGAACGCCCCTCTGACGAACGCCCCTCTGACGAACGCCCATGGCCCGCCGCCGCAAGTCCACCGTCCAGGCGCTCCCGGCGCACCTGCACCGATCTGACACGTGGAACGGGCTGCGCGCCGGGGACCCCGTGGAGATCGCGGGCGTGACCGGGCGCGGCCTGCACTGGGTGTTCCGGGCCCATGTGCGCAACGAGCGCAACGGGGCGGAGTCGGTGGAGGTGGCGGGTGGGCGCGACGGCGAGCACCACGTGCGTTCGTTCCTCCCCGACCAGGTCTTTCCCGTCCGCGGCCGGCGCTCGGCCGGGGGACCCTCGTTGGCCGAGGCCCCCCAGCTCCCCTTCGGGTGACCGCCGCCAGGGCCGGGCTGCCCTAGCCTCGCGGGGATGGACCGCCGGCCTATCGGGATGTTCGACAGCGGCTTCGGCGGGCTCAGCGTCGCCCGGGCCCTGATCGACCTCTGCCCCCAGGAGCACGTGGTCTACGTCGGCGACACGGGCCGCTATCCCTACGGCCCGCGCCCGCTGTCGGAGGTGCGGGCCTTCGCCACCCAGATCGCCCGGTGGCTGGTCGACGAGCACGACGTCAAGCTGGTGGTCGTCGCCTGCAACACCGCCTCGGCGGCGGCGCTCGACTCCCTGCGGGGCACCCTGTCGGTCCCCGTGGTGGGGGTCATCGAGCCGGGGGTGCGGGCCATGGCCAAGGCGACGCGCAACCGGCGGGTGGGCGTGATCGGCACGGTCGGCACCATCTCGTCGGGCGCCTACCAGCGGGCGACCGAGGCGCTGACGGTGCCCCTGGAGCTGACGTGCGCCGCGTGCCCGGGCTTCGTCGAGTTCGTCGAACGCGGCGAGACCCGGTCGGACCAGGTGGCCGTGCTCTCCGAGCGGCTCCTCGCCCCGGTGCGCGATGCCGGCATCGACACCCTGCTGCTCGGCTGCACCCACTACCCGTTCCTGGCGCGCACCATCGCGGACGTGATGGGACGTGACGTCGTGCTCGTGTCCTCGGCCGACGAGACCGCGTTCGAGGTCCGGGCCATCCTGGCCGCCGAGGGCGTGGGGCGTGCCCCGGGCCACGACGGCGACCTGCGGGCCTACTCCTCGGGCGACCTGTCGTGGTTCCGGTCCGTGGGCAGCCGCCTCTTCGGCGGCGAGCTCGGGGAGATCGGCCGGCTGGCGTGGCCCGAGCCCCCGCCGGCGCCGGCCCACGAGACGGGCCCGGCCCGGGACGTCGCGTCGGGATGACGCTCACCCTGACCGTCCTCGGATGTGACGGCTCACACGCCGGGGCCGGCGGCGCCGCCAGCGGCTATCTCGTGCGCTCGTGGCAGAGCGGCACCGCCGTGTGGATCGACGCCGGGCCGGGGACCTTCGCCAACCTCCAGCGGTTCTGCGACCCGCTGCGTCTGTCCGCCATCGTCCTGACGCACGAGCACGTCGACCACTGGAGCGACGTCGCCGGCTTCGTCACCGCGGCCAAGTGGACCGTGGGACCGCCACCGGCCCCCATCCCCGTGCTGGCGCCGCCGGGCATACGCGAGCTCGTGCTCGAGGACACCGACGGGGTTCTCGACTGGCGCGCCGTCGGCGACGGCGACGGCGCGCAGGTGGGGGACCTGCGCCTGCGCTTCTCGCGCACCGACCATCCCCCCGTGACCCTGGCGGTGCGGGTCGAAGGACCCGGTCGCACCCTTGCGTACACTTCGGACACCGGACCGGGCTGGTCCCTCGAGGCGCTCGGGCCGGAGGTTGACCTCGCCCTGTGCGAGGCGACCTTCACGGAGAACCACGAGGAGCCGGGCGTGCACATGAGCGGGAGACAGGCGGGAGCCTCGGCGCGGCGGGCGGGCGCCCGGCGCCTGGTCCTGACCCATCGATGGCCGATGGTGTCGCGCGCCGCGGTGGAGGCCGAAGCGAGCGAGACGTTCGGCGCGCCGGTCACCTCCGCCGTCGTCGGCCACGGGTACTCCCTGTGAGCGGGCCGGCGCCGACCCCGGTCCCCGCGGAGCGCGACCCGCGCACCTTGCGGCCCGACGGCCGCGCCGTGGACGAGCTGCGGCCGGTGACCTTCGAGCGCGACTTCACCGTCTTCGCCCCGGGATCGGTCCTCGTCTCCATGGGCCGGACCAAGGTGCTGTGCACCGCCTCGGTCGAGGACCGGGTGCCGCCGTGGATGCGCGGCAGCGGGCGGGGATGGGTGACGGCCGAGTACTCACTGCTGCCGGGATCCTCCGCCGAGCGGATCGGGCGGGAGGCAGCCAAGGGCCGCCAGAGCGGCCGGACGCAGGAGATCCAGCGGCTCATCGGCCGCTCGCTGCGCGCCGTGACCGACCTGGTCGCCCTGGGCGAGCTCCAGGTCACGGTGGACTGCGACGTGCTGCAGGCGGACGGCGGGACGCGCACGGCGTCGATCTGCGGCGCCTACGTGGCTCTGCACGACTGCTTCACCCGGCTCCAGCAGCGGGGGCAGCTGCGCACGCAGCCGCTCACCGACGCCTGCGCGGCCGTGTCGGTCGGCATCGTCGACGCCGCGTGCATGCTGGACCTCGAGTACGCGGAGGACTCGCGCGCCGAGGTGGACATGAACGTGGTGATGACCGGATCCGGCCGCTTCATCGAGGTCCAGGGGACCGCCGAGGGGGCGCCGTTCAGCGCGGGCGAGCTCGACGAGCTGCTGCAGCTGGCGGAAGCGGGCATCGCCACGCTCCTCGAGGTCCAGCGCGAGGTGCTGGCCGAGCCGCCCACCGCGCGTTGACCCCCTCGGCGCCGACCCGGACGGTGTGGCGAGGGTGCCACAGGTGAGCGGCAACGGTGGCGGCAGCGCCCAAGGGGTGCTGCGCCTGGTGCTGGCCACGGCGAACCCCGACAAGGCCGTGGAGATCGCCGCCATCGTCGACGACGTGGCGCACGGCCGCATCGAGCTCGTGGCGAGGCCCGGTCACGTTCCCGAGGTCGACGAGACCGGCCACACCCTGGAGGAGAACGCCAGGCTGAAGGCCCTGGCGCTGCTCGAGGCCACCGGGCTGCCGGCGATGGCCGACGACACGGGCCTCGAGGTCGACGCGCTGGGCGGTGACCCGGGGGTGCGCTCGTCGCGCTATTCGGGCGAGCACGCCACCTACGACGAGAACGTGGCCAAGCTCCTCGCCGAGCTCGCCGCCGCCGGCGCCATCGACGAGGCGTCGCGTGCGGCCCGGTTCCGGACCGTGGCGGTGGCCTGCTTCCCCGGGGGTCGCCAGGTCGTGGCCGAGGGGATCGTCGAGGGCCACATCGCCCGCGAGCGGCGAGGGGCCAACGGGTTCGGCTACGACCCCGTGTTCGTGCCGGCGGGCTCGACACACACCTTCGCGGAGATGACCGCCGCGCAGAAGCAGGCCTGTTCGCACCGAGGCCGCGCCTTCCGGGCCTTGGCGGTGGGTCTGCTCTCGCCGCCCTGACCCAGCCGGAGCCCGCCGCCGTCAGCGCGATTTTCGACGGCACCAGGCTCGCCCGCGCGGCGTTCGACCGCGTTGAGAGAGTCCTTCACCCCCTGATGTGACTTGTGGCCCTCATCGTGCAGCGCGCGTGCTCGTAACGTCACTAACAGTAGTGAGTTGTGTTCCGGTCATCCGGGCGTGATCGACGGACGGAGGCGGTGAACATGCGGACACGACGGGCGGTCTCCCGAACACTCCTGGCCTGTGGCCTCGTGCTGGCCACCGGCGCCCTGGCTGTCGCCACCGGCGCGGCGGCCAGCCCCGCACCCGGCCCCCGCTGGGCGACGACCGGCCAGGTCACGGTGCACAAGACGGACCAGGCCGGCAGAGGGCTCGGCGGCGCTGGCTTCACCCTCTATCCCGACGACCACGGGCTGATGGGTCCCCCGACCCGGTGGTCGTGCCAGATCCCGACGACGGCCTCGTCGTGCAGCACCGGCCAAGGGGTCACGCCGGGCACGTACTTCGTGGTGGAGACCACGGTGCCGAAGGGCTATGTCGCTGCGGCCCCCCTGCTCGTGACCGTCAAGGCCGAGACGACGAGCGCGCTGACCTTCGTCGACGAGCGGGCCCCGGGCGCGGTGACGGTCACCAAGACCGACGAGGCGGGCACGGCGCTCGCCGGTGCCGGCTTCACCCTCTACACCGACGTCGGAGGCGCCCCGGGCACGGCCACGGCCTGGACCTGCACCATCGGATCGGTGGTCGACGGCGTCGCCTCGTGCACCATCGTCGGCGTGGCGCCCGGGAGCTACGTCGTCGAGGAGACGACCGTGCCCCCCGGCTATGCCGGCGGTGCACCCCAGCGCGTGCTGGTGGTCTCGGACGCGGTGGTCGCGGTCACGTTCGTGGACGCGCAGATCCCGCCGCCGGCCCCGACCACCGGCGCGGTGACGGTCACCAAGACCGACGAGGCGGGCACGGCGCTCGCCGGTGCCGGCTTCACCCTCTACACCGACGTCGGAGGCGCCCCGGGCGCGGCCACGGCCTGGGCCTGCACCATCGGATCGGTGGTCGACGGCGTCGCCTCGTGCACCATCGCCGGCGTGGCGCCCGGGAGCTACGTCGTCGAGGAGACGACCGTGCCCCCCGGCTATGCCGGCGCCGCCCCCCAGCAGGTGGTGGTGGACGCGGGGGCGACGGTCGCCGTGACCTTCCGTGACGTCCCCGGAGCCACGACCCCGGGCGGGTCGCAGACGATGCCCGCACCGCTGTCGGGGGCCACGACGGTGCACACCGGGAAGCCGTGGGCCGGCACCCGGCTCGTCGTGGTGGGCGTCGCCGTGCTCGGGCTGTCGATGTTCCTCGCCGGGCTCGTCCTGGGCCGGCCTCGCCGGCCGGCTCGGAACGCAGGCCGTCGATCCTGATTCCCTCACTCGCCGCCGTGGACGGGCCCCGGCTACGGTGTCGGCCCGGACAGGAGGACGAGCATGTCGGACGAGGACCTGAAGAGGATCATCGGCACGCCGATGAACAAGGCCACCGTGGTCGTCGAGCGCGGGCCCGTGTCGAACTTCGCCACTGCCGTCTGCGACGACAACCCGGCCTACCGGGACCCGAAGGCCGCCGCCGCCGCCGGCCTCCCGGCCATCCCCGCGCCGCCCACCTTCCCCTTCGTCATGAACACGTGGGGGGAGTTCCCCGAGCTGCAGCCCGACGACAAGCCCACCGGGAACCCCATGGGCGAGGTGCTGGGGCCGCTCATGGCCAAAGGCGGGATCATCCTCCACGGCGAGCAGGAGTTCGTCTACCACCGGCCCGTCTACGTGGGAGACGTGCTCGACGGTGAGGGCACGGTCGTCGACGCGTACACCAAGGACTCCAAGGGCAGGACGATGACCTTCGTGGTCACCGAGACCGTCTGGAAGGACCGGCACACCGGCGAGCCCGTCGTCACGTCGCGCTTCAACGTCATCCACCGGGCGTGACCCCGGCGCGATGAGTACGACGACGACGACGTGGCTCACGGCAGCGCAGTGGGCGGCGGTCCTGCGCATCGGTCTCGGTCTGTGGTGGCTCGAGAGCTTCCGGCACAAGAACCTCACCGCGTGGATCAAGCGCCAGGCCGGCATCAACTGGGCGGCCGACATCGCCGGCAAGCACCGCTTCGCCGTGGTGCGCACGGGGTTCGACTCGGTGGTGCGGCCCCACCCCAAGACCATGACCTGGGTCGTGCTCATGGCCGAGCTCTCGCTGGGTCTCGGGATCACGCTCGGGTTCCTCACCCCGATCGCCCTCTTCGCTAGCATCGCCCTGAACCTCTTGTACTTCGTGCTGATGATCCACGACTGGGCGGAGCAGGGGCAGAACCTGATGATGATCCTCGCCGCCGTGGTCGCCCTGGGCCTCCACGGCTGGCAGGTGTGGTCGCTGGACCACGCCATCGGCCTGTTCCAGTAGCGGCCGGCCCCACCTGGCCCGGGTCCCGACCCGGGGCGTAACGTGTTCTAGTTCGTCGGCGGGCACCGGAGCACCGGGCCCGACGAGGCGACCCGAGGGCAAGGGGCGAGTCGACATGCCGATCGGCATCGGGGAGGACCACGAGGAGCTGCGCCGCACGGTCCGGCGATGGGCCGAGTCCCGCTGCGGACCCGAGGTGCCCAGGGCGCTGCTGGACGCCGACAAGGAGACCCTGCCGCCGTTCTGGGAGAGCCTGGCCGACCAGGGATGGCTGGCCCTCCACGTGGACGAGGCCCACGGCGGCCAAGGCGCGGGGTTCTCGGAGCTGGCGGTGGTCGTCGAGGAGCTGGCCCGCGTCCCCGCGCCGGGCCCGGTCATCACCACGATGCTCGCGGCCGCCGTGGTCGGCGCCGTCCCCGACAACGAGGTGCGGCGCCGGCTGCTCGCCGGGCTGGCCGACGGCACCATGCCGGCCACGGTGGCGCTCACCGGCAGCGGCACCCTCGAGGGACGGAGGGACGACACCGGCGCGCTGGTGGTGTCGGGCACGCTGCGGCCCGTCCTCGGCGTCATGCTCGCCCGGCTGGTGGTCGCACCGGTGGTGGAGACGGCTGGCACGTCCCCCTGGGCCGAGGGTGACGGCGCGGCGGGGCGCGTGGTGTGGTGCGTGGTGGACCTCGACGCACCGGGTGCCGCGGTCGAGCCGGTGGCGAGCTTCGACCAGACGCGGCGGCTGGGGGTGGTGCATCTCGACGGGCACCTGGTCGGCCACGAGTGGCAGCTGCCGGAGCTCGAGACGGCCGTCGTCACCGATCTCGCCCTGGTGATCGCCGCGGCCGAGTGCGCCGGCGGCGCGCGCTGGTGCCTGGAGGTCGGCACCGAGCACGCGATCACGCGCCGGCAATTCGGGCGCCCCATCGGCCAGTTCCAGGCGATCAAGCACAAGCTCGCCGACATGCTCGTCTCGGTCGAGCAGGTCACGGCACTGGCCTGGGATGCAGCCGCCGCGGCCGACGCCCCCGACGTGGGCCAACGCCGGCTGTCGGCCGCGCTGGCGGGCGCCATCGTCCTCGACGCCTATGTCGAGTGCGCAAAGTCGTGCATCCAGGTCCTCGGTGGCATGGGCTTCACGTGGGAGCACGACGCGCACATGCACCTGCGCCGTTCCTTGAGCCTGCGCCAGGTCCTCGGCGGTTCGTCCGCGCTGCGGACGCTGGCGGCGCGCGCCGTGCTCGCCGGCAGCCGACGCTCGCTCTCGACAGAGCTGCCGCCGGAGGCCGAGGCGATCCGGGACGAGGTCCGCCCGCTCGTGGCCCGGGCGAAGGATGCCGGCAAGGGCAACCGCCGGCGGGCGATGGTGGAGCTGGGGCTGCTCACCCCGCACTGGCCCGCCCCCTACGGGCGCGACGCGGGGCCGGTGGAGCAGCTGGTGATCGACCAGGAGTTCGCCGCCGCCGAGCTCCAGCGCCCGAACCTCTCCGTCGGGGCATGGGCGTTGCCCACGATCATCGCCCACGGCACGCCCGAGCAGCAGGAGCGCTTCGTCACGCCCACCTTGCTCGGTGAGCTGGTGTGGTGCCAGCTGTTCAGCGAGCCCGGGGCGGGCAGCGACCTCGCCTCGTTGTCGACCCGGGCCACCGAGGTGGAGGGCGGCTGGGTCCTCAACGGCCAGAAGGTGTGGACGTCGGTGGCCCAGCGCGCCGACTACGGGATCTGCCTCGCCCGCACCGACCCCGACCTGCCCAAGCACGCCGGGATCACCTACTTCCTGGTCGACATGTGCAGCCCGGGCATCGAGGTGCGCCCACTGCGGGAGATCACGGGGGACGCACTGTTCAACGAGGTGTTCCTCACCGACGTCTTCGTGCCCGGCGACTGCGTCGTCGGCGAGGTGAACGGCGGCTGGCGCCTGGCTCGCACCACCCTGGCCAACGAGCGCGTGTCGATGTCCTCGGGCATGACCTTCGGGTGGGGGATCGAGGCCATCCTGGGGTGGCTCTCGGGGCGCCCGCACCTGGCCGACGACATGGTGACACTCGACCGCCTGGGTGCGCTGCTGGCCGAGGCCCAGTCGGTGGCACTCCTGGGCCAGCGCACCACCCTGCGCTCGGTGTCGGGGGTCGAGCCCGGCCCCGAGGCCAGCGTGCGCAAGCTGCTCGGCGCCGAGCACGAGCAGCGCGTCCAGGAGCTGGGCCTGGTCCTGCTCGGGCCCGAGGGGGCGACGACCGAGGGCGACGCCGCCATCTGGAGCCGTGGGTTCCTCTCGACGCGCTGTCTCACCATCGCCGGGGGGACCAGCGAGGTGCAGCGCAACGTGATCGGGGAGCGCCTGCTGGGCCTCCCCAGGGACCCCGAGCCCAGCGGTCCCACGGGTTGACAGCGCGCGCGGCGGCCGCACAAGCTGCGGGCCGGTCCGCCGGTGTGACGACAATGGACAGGCGCCGCGGGCGGCGCCACGACCAGGGAGGCAAGGCGACGATGGGCGAGAGCACCCTCTACTACGAGGACGTCGACAAGGGGGACGAGGCGCCGGTCAAGCGCCACACGCTCACGCGCACCGACCTGGTCCGCTACGCCGGCGCATCGGGTGACTACAACCCCATGCACCACGACGAGATCCTGGCCACGGCGGCGGGCCAGCCCTCGGTCTTCGGCCACGGCATGTTCTCCATGGGCCTGCTCGCCTCCGCGCTGACGGACTACGTGGGCGTGGGCACCCTCACCCACTACCAGGTGCGCTTCAGCCGCCAGACCTGGCCCGGCGAGGAGCTCGTCACCAGCATCGTCGTCACCGCCAAGCGCGACGAGGACGGCAAGCACCTCGTCGACCTCGAGTGCAGCCTGGCCAACGCCGACGGTGAGGTGAAGGTGGTCGGCGAGGCGACGGCCTCGCTGCCGTCTCGGGGCTGATCCACCGGATCGGCCGCCCCGCTGGCATGCCGCGCCGCTGAGCGATCGCGCGCCGCGCGGGTTGGCGCGCACCGGGCGGCACGCGCCGCGCGGGTCCGCGCGCACCGGGCGGGACGGGCCGAGGCGAGGGGACGATTGGCGTTCGGGGCGCGATGGTAGGGTCGGTCGAGGAGCCAACGTCCCATCCACCGTCCGTCCCACAGGGGGTCGCTTCTTGGCGTCGACGCGCACCGGGTGGGGCCTTCGCACGCTCGCCGCCCTCGGTGTGCTGGCCGGCGTGCTGGCCGGGTGCGGGAACGCGACGACCAAGGTCACCGACGCAGGCCCGGGCCCTGGTCGACCAGTACCACGTGTTCGCCGTGGTGGGCGTGGCCACACCCTCGTTCACCGGTGCCTCGTACCTGGCCTCGCACGACGTACCCACCTTCGGGCTCAACGTGAACCCCAACTCGCAGTGGATGGCCGGGCCGTCCATGTACGGCAACACCGGGTCCTACAACGACTTCACCGCTCCGCAGCTGCAGGCGGTGTTCCTCGCCGAGCAGCACCACGTCCACGCGGCCGCCATCGTGTCCTACAGCATCGCCGAGGCCCAGCAGGGGTGTCAGACCGTCATCACCGCGTTCCACAAGTACGGCATCCCCATCGTGGTCGACGACCCGAGCGTGCCCGCCGATGAGCCAGTTCCTGTCCTACGCGCTGCCCGGGATCCCCTACGGCTGCGTGTTCGCGCTCATGGCCATGGGCCTGGTGCTCACCTACAAGGCCTCGGGGGTCTTCAACCTGGCCTTCGGCGCGCAGGCCTATGTCTCGGCCGTCGTCTTCTACGAGACGCGGCGCCACGGCTGGCCCATCTGGGCCGCCTTCGCCGTGTCCGTGGTCCTCCTCGGCCCCGCCATCGGCTTCGTGCTCGACCGGTTCCTCTTCCGCTACACCCGGACCGAGCCCACCCTGGTGAAGCTGGTGCCCGCGCTGGGGCTCCTGCTGGCGCTGCCGAGCATCACCCAGATGATCTTCGGCGGGGGCCAGCTCCTCGGGCCGCCGTCGCTGCTGCTGAACGCGGGCCGGGTGTACTTCCACATGGGCAGCCTGGCCGTCGACGGACTCGAGATCGCCACCGTGATCGTGACCGCCGTCTCGGCCCTGGGGCTGGCCCTCCTCTTCCGCTCGGGCGGGCTCGGCCTGCGCATGCGGGCGGTCGTCGAGAGCCCGCGTATGGCCGAGTTGGCGGGCATCGACGCCGACCGTGTCAGCGCGTCGGCGTGGATGCTGTCGAGCTTCTTCGCCGCCCTCGCGGGCGTCCTGCTCGCCCCCGTGTTCGCCGCGCTCACGCCGACGAACTTCACCGACCTGCTGGTGGCCGCCATCGCCGCCGCCGCCTTCGGCGGCTTCGTCAGCCTGCCCCTCACCTTCCTCGGGGGGATCCTCCTCGGCGTGTGCCAGGAGATCGTGGGCGGCTATCTGCCGTCGGGCACGATCCTGGCCTCGGGCCTGCGCCCCGCCTTCCCCTTCGTGGTCCTGGTCATCCTGCTCGTGGCCATGCCCTCGTTCCGAAGCCGCGGCGAGATCGAGGACCCCCTGGCCGCGTGCGACCCGCCGCCGCCCTCGCTGCGACCGCCCGAGCGCATGACCGAGGTGACCCTCGGGGTGCGGGCCTTCGGCGCCCTGGTGGTGGTGGTCTTCGTGATCTCGGCCCTCACCTGGGTGTCGGGCAACTGGCTCTATACGCTGACGCAGGGCCTGGTGCTGTCGGTGGTGTTCCTCTCCATCACGCTCATCACCGGCATGGCCGGCCAGATCTCGCTGTGCCAGGCCACCTTCGCGGGCGTGGGCGCCTTCACCGCCGGCCAGCTGGCCGCCCACCACGGCACGCCCGTGCTCACCGGGCTGGTGGCCGGCGCCCTCATCGCCGCGGCGGTGGGCGCGGTGGTGGCCGTCCCCACCCTGCGCCTGGGCGGGATCGCCCTGGCGCTGGTGACCCTGGCCTTCGCCCTCATGGCCGACAACATCCTCTTCGCCTACTCGTGGGCGGGCAACGGTGCGAGCGGTGTGACCGTGCCCCGGCCCACCATCGACGCCGTGAACTTCAGCGCGGGCGGGAGCTTCTTCTGGTTGGCGACCCTCTTCCTGGTGCTCTGTGGCGGCGCGCTGATCCTCATCCGCGGGGGCACCACGGGCCAGGAGCTGGCCGCCATGCGCGGATCGGAGGTGGCCGCGCGCACCATCGGGGTCAACGTCTCGTGGCGGCGCATCGTGGCCTTCGCGCTGTCCGCCGCGCTGGCGGGCATCGGCGGCGTCCTCTACGGATCGCTCCAACAGACGGTGTCGTCTCACGACTTCAACTACCAGTTCTCCTTGGTGTTCGTGGTGGTGGTGGCCGTCATCGGGGTGCACACGGTGGCCGGGGCCGTCGAGGCCGGGATCGCCTATACCGTGCTCCAGCAGCTGATCAGCAACCTTCCGTCGCGCTACAGCTCGCTGATCGCGGCGGTGTTCGGACTCGCCGCGCTGACGTACGTGCGCCACCCCGAGGGCGTGGTCGCCTTCGGCAAACGCTGGTTCGTGGACCGCGTCGAACAGGTCGTCGTGTACGTGCGCCGGCGTCGCGCCGGCCGTGGCGCGGCGTTCAGTGGGGGGGAGTGACGGTGGCCCTGCTCGAGGCGATCGACGTCTCCAAGGGCTTCGGCGGGGTGCGGGCCCTGGCCACCCTGTCGCTGCGGGTCGACGAGGGCGAGGCGGTCGGCCTCGTGGGTCCCAACGGCGCGGGCAAGACCACCTTGTTCAACTGCCTGCTGGGGCTGGTGCGCCCCGACAGCGGCACGGTGGCCCTCGACGGCGTGCGGATCGACGGCATGCCCACCTACCGCCGCAGCCGCCTGGGCATCGGCCGCACCTTCCAGCGCCTGGAGCTCTTCACCGGCATGACGCCGCGCCAGCACCTCCTGGTGACCGCCCGGGTGCGCAGCGGACGGGGGCATCTGTGGAAGGACGTGCTCGGTCTGGGGCGCCCGACGCACGAGGAGCTCGCCGCCGCCGACGAGCTGCTCGAGCTGGTCGGCCTCGCCGCGCGCGCCGATCTGCCGGTGGAGGCCCTCAGCCTGGGGGAGGGACGGCTGGTGGAGGTGGCCCGCGCCCTGGTGGGCGAACCCCGGCTGCTCATGCTCGACGAGCCCTCCTCGGGCCTCGACGACGCCGAGACCCGGGCCCTCGTCGCGCTGTTGCGCCGCGTCCACGCCGAGCGGGGCATCGCGCTGCTGCTCGTCGAGCACGACCTGGAGATGGTGGCGGCGACGGTGGACCGCCTCGTCGTCCTCGACTTCGGCCGCCTCATCGCCGACGGGCCCGTCGACGAGGTGCTCGCCGACGTCGGCGTGCGCCGCGCCTATCTGGGTGAGGAGGGCGCGCCGTGAGCGACCTGCTCGAGCTCTCCCACGTCGACGCCGCCTACGGCCCCTACCGGGCCCTCTTCGACGTGTCGTTCACCGTGCCCGAAGGCGGCGCGGTGGCGCTCGTGGGGGCGAACGGCGCAGGCAAGTCCACCGTGGCCCGCGTGGTCTCGGGCCTCGTGCCCGTGACGCGCGGCAGCGTGCGCTTCGCCGGCCGGGACATCGGCGGGCTGGCGGCATGGCGCGTGGCGCGCCTGGGCCTGGCCCATGCGCCCGAGGGCCGGTCGGTGTTCGCCACCCTGACCGTGGAGGAGAACCTGGCCCTCACCTTTCGCCGGGCCGCCGGGCCGCGGCGCACGCCCGCGTTGCTGACGCGCGCCTACGAGGCCTTCCCCCGGCTGGGGGAGCGGCGCCACCAGGCGGCGGGGACGCTGTCGGGCGGCGAGCAGCGGATGCTGACGCTGGCCCGGGTGCTGGCGCTCCCGCAGCGGTTGCTGGTCGTCGACGAGCTGTCCCTCGGGCTCGCCCCGGTGGTCGTCGACGAGGTCTTCGCGGCGTTGCGCCGGGTGCTGGCCGAAGGGACGTCGTTGCTGGTGATCGAGCAGCACGTGCCGAGAGCCCTGGCCCTGGCCGACCGGGCCGTCGTCCTGGTCCACGGCCGGGTCGTGGCGGCGGGACCGGTGGCGGAGGTGGCCGATGCCATCTCGACCCTGCTCCCGGCGCGCGCCACCTCGCTCAGCCCCGCGGAAGGCGGCGACGAGTCGGGCCGAGCGCCAGGCCCGGAGCCCGGTCGCTAGGCGGTCAGCAGCCCGGCGGCGTCCCCGTCTTGTTCTCGGTCTGGTAGAGCAGCTCGAAGAGCCCGCAGATGGTCACCTTGGCCACCAGCCAGTGGCCGTTCACGTAGGCCGCGTAGCCCGTCGAGTTGGGCAGCAGGACCTGCCCGCCCGGTCCCAGGATCGAGTACGTGACCTTGGCGCAGGGCGACGGCACCTTGGCCGCCTGGCAGTCGCTGGACGACAGGATGGTGGCGGAGGTCACCGTGGCACCGGTGGCCGAGGTCGACAGCGGCGACGACAGGGCCTCGTTGATGGCCGTCGTCAGCGCCGAGCCGCCCTGGATGCTTGCCTCCATCTTGCTGGCGTTCTTGCTGGCCAGGTTGAAGAGGGTCCCGTAGACGACCCCGATGTCCGACTGGGCCGTGGCCGGGTTCGGCGGGGGGGTGGTGGAGCTGCTCGAGCTCGAGCAGGCGGCCGTGGCGACGGCCGCCGTGGCCAGGACGGCTGTCGTCCAGCCCCAGCGTCGCCGGCGAGTGGTCGTGGACGGGCCGGTGGATGCGGCGTCGGGCTGCTGGTTCATCTCTCCCCCCAGGGTCGCGTGGCACGGACGGTCGACTGCGCAGGCAGGTTATCCGCCCCCCGGTCCCGCTTCCGGGCATACCGCCCGGCGGGGCCCCGGGAGGTGGGCTCGAGCGGGGTCGGGCAGCCGGCCGGGCGGGCCAGGCCGACGAGCCGGCCCGGCCCAGGCGAGCCGGCCCGGCCCAGGCGAGCCGGCCCGGCCCAGGCGAGCCGGCCTAGAAGAAGCTGAATGGCGGGAGCCCGGACTTGAGGCCCTTGAACAGCTCGCCCTTGGCGTCCGCCAGCTCCTTGGGCGTCCACCCGTGGTCCCGCGTGACGGACCCGGCCGGCGACCACCCCTTCATGACCCACACGGAGCCGCCGAAGACCACGAAGTTCTGGCCGTTGACGTCGGCCGCCTCGTCCGAGGCCAGGAAGGCCACGAGCGGGGCCACGTTCTGGGGCCCGAAGGCGTCGAACTTGCCCTCCTCGACCTTGGCCATCTCGCCGAAGAGGTCCTCGGTCATCCGGGTGCGGGCGCGCGGCGAGATGGCGTTCACCGTCACGCCGTAGCGCTCGAGCTCACGGCCGAGGATGATGGTCATCGCCGCGATACCGGCCTTGGCGGCGCCGTAGTTGGCCTGGCCCGCGTTGCCGAAGAGCCCTGCCTCCGAGGCCGTGTTGACGATCCGGCCGTGGACCTCCTCGCCACCCTTGGAGCGGTTGCGCCAGTGCACGGCGGCGAAGTGGGACATGGCGAAATGTCCCTTCAGGTGCACGCGGATGACGTCGTCCCAGTCGGACTCGTCCATGTTGAAGCTCATCTTGTCCCGCAGGATCCCGGCGTTGTTCACCAGGATGTCGAGCTGGCCCCATGTGTCGACGGCCTGGGCCACCAGGCGCTCGGCGCCGGCCCACGAGCTCACGTCGTCGGTGTTGAGGGCGGCGACGCCGCCGGCGGCGGTGATGTCGTCGACGGTCTGCTGGGCCGGGTGGACGTCCGCGCCCTCGCCGGTCCGGGCGGCGCCGACGTCGTTGACGATGACCTTGGCCCCCTCGGCCGCGAACAACAGGGCCTCTTCGCGGCCGATGCCGCGTCCCGCGCCCGTGATGATCGCGGTCTTGCCGTCGAGCATTCCCATCTGGAGACCTCCTGGATCCCGGCCCTGCCCCGTGTACCCGCCCGGGTCGAGCGTCACGATGACACCGGATTGTGGACCCGGGCAGCATGACCGAAGCCGTGGACGAGGGTCAAAACCACCCCACCCCCGGCGGCGACTGGGGCCCAACGGCGCTGCGCCGGGGGCCGGGGCCTTCGGTAGCGTCGAGCCATGGGCCCCGACCCGCCGCCCGGCGCCTACGGCACCACCCCGCCCGGCGCCTACGGCACCGCCCGCCGCCGCAGCCTGGAGGACCCCGAGGGCTTCTGGGGCGAGGCGGCCGGGGCCCTGGACTGGGACCGGGTGCCCCAGACGGTGCTCGACGACGGTCGGCGCCCGTTCACCCGCTGGTTCCCCGACGGTGTGCTCAACACCTGCTTCAACGCCCTCGACCGCCACGTCGCGGGCGGCCGGGCCGAGCAGGCCGCCCTCGTCTACGACAGCCCGGTCACCGGGACGACCCGGACGTTCACCTACCGGGCGCTGCGCGACGAGGTCGCCCGCTTCGCCGGGGTGCTGCACGGGCTGGGCGTCGTGCCGGGGGACCGCGTCGTGCTCTACATGCCCATGGTCCCCGAGGCCGTGGTGGCCATGCTGGCCTGTGCCCGCTTGGGGGCGGTGCACTCGGTGGTCTTCGGCGGCTTCGCCGCGCAGGAGCTGGCCATCCGCATCGACGACGCGCGGCCCAAGGTCGTCGTGTCCGCCTCCTGCGGCATCGAGGCGAGCCGGGTCATCGAGTACAAGCCCTTGCTCGACCGGGCGGTCGAGCTGGCCGAGCACCGCCCCGCGTCGTGCGTGGTGCTGCAGCGACCGCAGGTCGAGGCGGCGCTGGGCCCGGCCGACGTGGAGTGGGACGAGGCCATGGCAGGCGCGTCGCCGGTCGGCTGCACGCCGGTGGCGGCCACCGACCCCCTCTACATCCTCTACACCTCGGGGACGACGGGGAAGCCCAAGGGGGTCGTGCGCGACAACGGCGGGCATGCGGTGGCCCTGGCCTGGAGTATGGCCAACGTCTACGACACCCACGCGGGCGACGTCTTCTGGGCCGCCTCGGACGTCGGCTGGGTGGTGGGCCACTCCTACATCGTCTACGGCCCGCTCATCACCGGCGCCACCACGGTGCTCTACGAGGGCAAGCCCGTGGGCACGCCCGACGCCGGCGCCTTCTGGCGGGTCGTGCGGGACCACGGGGTGCGGGCCCTGTTCACCGCGCCCACGGCCTTCCGGGCCATCAAGAAGGAGGACCCGAAGGCGGCGCTGCTCGCCGGGTACGACGTCTCCACCCTCCGGTACCTGTTCCTGGCGGGGGAGCGGCTCGACCCCGAGACCTA
>Ga0187778_10001254_pt1 | contig 17789 bp, 7 predicted proteins | sample 1015_Q2_SP5_20_M_FD_132418 | JGI IMG/M metagenome (GOLD analysis project Ga0187778, IMG submission 132418) | Tropical peat soil microbial communities from peatlands in Department of Meta, Colombia - 1015_Q2_SP5_20_MG | ecosystem: Environmental > Terrestrial > Soil > Wetlands > Peat | place...
GTATTCGAGCACCGGCTTGAGAGCGTGAATCGGCGCAACTCTTTCGCTGACCACCAATGCAGGAAATGGCGGCCTTCCGTCGACGACAAATGTGCCGAGCGCAAAGGTGGAGCTGTGCATTGTCATCACGAATTGTCTCTGGCCGACATCGCCTCAATCCTGCCGCGCGCCCCGATTCGCTGCGCTGGCTGTCACGGGTGTCACATCGGGCTCTGGAATCGCGGGTTCGGGCGCCGGAGGCATTGTCTCCATGAATGATTTGGGCCCGTATTCCAGGTTGCGGAACATCACGTGAGATCCCTGCGATGGTCTCCAGACTGTCGGCTGCCAATCGGGGATGTAGTTGCGGTACCCGCCCGTGTTCAGCTCGACACGCAGACCCACCGGGTCTCGAAAATACAAGTAGCCCTGCTCACCGATTCCGTGCTTGCCAGGGCCGAACTCAATTGGAGTGCCTGATTCTAGGAGCATGTCAGCTGCACGCAAAAGATCCTCATACGATGGGACCCAAAAAGCGACGTGATGGAATCGTCCGGGGATCTTCGAGAAGTCGCCGCCGAATCCCAAATCGTGCGACTTTTCGTTCATAGTTAGAACGCCGAATACAGCGGTGCCCGGGTCCTGGTCGAGAACGGTGTAACCCATGAAGCGAAACCCAAGAGTATCGCGATACCACTCACAGGTTTTCATGACGTCCTGCGTGTTCAAGGTAACGTGATCGATCTGCCGCGGAGCAATGCCCCGACCGACGTATCGCTGCGGACGATCCGGATACGTCGATCTAAGGTCAGCAGGTGCGTCGAAGCGATCAACCTCCCAGAAGACTTCGTGCGTGTGTCCGCCTGGGCCGCGAAACCGGTACGCGCGGCCGTGCCCAACCGATTTGTCGCGCCACTCGCCAAGGATGCCGCTGGCTTCAATCCTCGCCGCCGCCTCGTTGAGCTCGTCCGAGCCATCCGCGCGCCAAGCGGCGTGACCGAGACCAGGCTGGGCCGACGCAGTAAGCACTAAGCTGTGATGGTAGTGTTCTCCCCAACAGCGTAAGTACGCCGATTCGCCGGTACGGGCGCTTTCGACAAGCCCGAGGGTATTCGTGAAAAAAGCGACCGATTCTTCAAGCTGCGGCGTCAATAACTCTACGTGCGCGAGATGAGACAGGATGTGTCTAGACATATGGGCCTCGCTTCAATGACGCATGACTTGCATGACCAGCCACGATAGACGCATTATTTGATATTTGCCAAATCGCTTGTCGGCATATGCTGTATCCACATGACGGATAGTTGGTGTCCCGATGAAACTCTCTCAATTCGACCTCAACCTTCTGGTCGCTCTCGACGCCCTGCTGACCGAAAAAAACGTGACGCGTGCGGGCATGCGCATACATTTGAGTCAGTCTGCTACCAGCGCCGCACTCGCGCGATTGCGAAATTCCTTTCAGGATCAATTACTGGTTCGCGTGGGCGGAAAGATGGTATTGACGCCGATGGCCCAGAGCCTCGTCAAGCCGGTACGAAACCTTTTGCTTCAAGCGCAGGCTACCATCGCAACGCAGGCTCGGTTTGAACCGGCGACTACGCGCCGGCGTTTTTCGGTTGCCGTCTCTGATTACGCGACCACCGTTTTCATGGCGGATGCTCTGAAAAATCTTCAGCACCTGGCGCCGCACCTCACCTTCGAGTTGGTTCCCACGAGTGAGCGGGCGGTGGAAGCCCTGGAGGCAGGGGCCCTCGACTTTCTCATTGCACCCGAAGTGTTCGCATCGAAGACCCATCCCAAGATGCCTCTCTTTGAAGACACGCACACGGTAATTGCCTGGACTCGGAATCGAAGTGTGAGATCTAAACTGTCGTTGGACGAATATCTGAGTCTCGGTCACGTCGCCGTGCACGTTGGCGAGGGAGCCGGACCGAACTTCGATGAGCTGTTCCTTCGGCGCCTGAAGTACAAGAGGAGAGCCGAAGTAATAGCGCACAGCTTCGATGTCGTCCCTCACCTCGTCGTGGGCACGAACAGGATTGCCACTGTCGCCACGCGCTTGGCAAGAAAGTACGCAAGATTCATGCCGCTAAAACTAGTCCCACTGCCGGTCCACGTTCCGCCCATGACGGAAGTACTTCAGTGGCACAAGTTTCACGATCGGGACACAGCGTACGTTTGGCTTCGGGGAGTATTGATTGACCAAGCGGCGAGATTGCTCGGCCCTCCTTCTGATCCGGGAAATGGCCGTGCCGCAGTCGATCGGAGCAAAACGTAGCCCGCCGCCCCTCCAACCTATTTCACGATGGTGCTGCGACTTTGCGCACTCAGGCTCTTTCCCGCCCGAAGTGGACGACTCGATTTTGAGGAGCTTGCGAGAGCGGCGAACGAAGCGACGGCATCCGCTGTTTTGGGAGAGAAACGCTACGCAGATTCGAGAACCAGTTTCAACCCCAGCGCGGGGTCCGGGTAAATTCCGCGATTAGGACGCGCGCCGGAGATACGTGCGCAATTGCTGAATGTCGCCAGACTTCCGAAGGGTACGCATGACCCCTGCTTCGATCTGTCGAATGCGCTCGCGCGTGAGGCCAAGCGCCTGACCGACCTGCTCAAGGGTTTGCTCGGCTTCCCCGTCGATGCCGAAGCGCTTCCTGATGATGGCCTGTTCGCGCGGAGAGAGCATCTTGAGAACGGAAGATGTCCGTTCCTTCACGTCGAGATCCATTACGGCGTCCGACGGAGAGATGCTCGCCGCATTTTCGATCAAGTCGCCGAGGTGGGATTCCTCGTCGTCCCCGACCGGCGAGTCGAGTGACAGCGTCTCCTGAGCGGACCGCATCAATGCTTCCACCTTTTTCGCTGGCAAACCTATTCGCTGCGCGATCTCTTCCAAGCTCGGATTTCGATTGAGTTGCTTCGCAAGTTCACCCTTGGTTCGCGCCATCCGGTTGATCACTTCGATCATGTGCACCGGCAAACGGACCGTGCGTGCTTGGGCGGAAATCGAGCGCGTCACCGCCTGCCAGATCCACCAGGTCGCGTAGGTAGAGAACTTGAAACCGCGTCGCCAATCGAACTTCTCGACCGCTTTCATCAGGCCGATATTGCCTTCCTGAATCAGGTCGAGCAGGTCGACGCCGCGATTCTGGTATTTCTTGGCAACCGACACAACCAGACGCAAGTTTGCTTCTGCCAGCTCGTTCTTGGCTCGCTCGGTTTCGGTCTCGCCCCTCCGGATCATTTCCAGTGTTCGCTTCAGATCTTTCGCGCTGAATCCGGGGACTGCTTCCAGCCGTTTCAGCTCCGCGCGGGGAGCGCTCGATGCTGTGTCCAGCGCCAATTGGATAGTGCCACTCAAGCGAGTCCTCTCCGCAGCACTGAATTGGATCGACCGCACGAGTTCGGAGATTTTCACCGCCGTGCGCGCCACGCGGTACCGAGCGTGGACGAGAGCCGGCCTGTTCGATTTCGAGAAGCGCGCCAATTGCTTGGCCTGTCGCGCTGCGTTCTTGGAGAGTCGGGTGATCTTGTCGAACGCTTCGAGAGTCTTCCGAGTCTTGCTTTCGAGTTGTCGCGGCGTGAGTTCTTCGTCGCCGCATTCGATGACCTCGTCGATGCGGCAGTTCTGATACCGCAAGTCCACCGCCATGGCAGTAATCTCTCGCCACACTACAGGAGAGCGCGAGATCGCCTTCAAAGTCCGGGCCTGGCCGCGTTCGATTCGCTTTGCCAGCGCGACTTCTTCTTCCCGCTCGAGCAATCGCCGCCGTCCGGTCTCTCGGAGATACAAAGCGACGGGATCAGCAGACACGAGCGACTCAGTCGGCGATAGCTCGGATTCTGCGGCGTACGCGGGCTCTTCCTGGGTCGCTGCAGCCGAAGGGACCACTTCCGCTTCGTCCTCCGCCTGCAGCAGATCGATGTCTTTTTCAATGTCTTCGTTCACGGCTGTCATCTTCTACTCCAAAACAAAATCTACGCGTTCTCGAGGTAGGTCACCCACTCGCCATAGTGTCCGCGGCTAGTCGGCGATACCACGACCGAGCGCATCCGATTGACGGGGAAGGGCTTAGCGCATCTGCGTCGAGGAAGGCACCTACTCTTACTCGCGCATATTTTGATGCCGAAAACGCCCAAAACGATTCACGTTTCTGACCTCGATCCAGCTATCGTCGCCCTGTTTTCGCGAACCAGACCGGACGAATATCCCGCAGGAAGATCCGCGCCGTTACGGGGCCAACGTGCTTGAATTCTTGCAGTTTTCTCGAAAGTTCCGAAGTTGTGCGCGAGCTGGACAACAGCTTTGTTACTGTCCCGTAGCGACGCCTGAGCTCCTGGCAAACCTCAAGCAGTTTTGTTGCTGTCGAGAAGTCGTAGCGGACGTAGTGCGCGCGGTCGAGCAGCCGTACTAGTTTGTCCCATCCAGCGCGCATGATTGCATCAGCGCTCGTCAGGCCAGCGCCGACCAGTTCGCGGTAAGCTTGCTCGGCAATCTCGGTTTGAATCGGCTTTCCGAACAGCAAACACGCGAGGAACCATTTGAATAGCTCCTCTTCCCTCCGCGACGCGAGATTGATCCGCAGGCTGCGCGAATAGGATTGACGCCCGCCGATCTTGCGCACCCCAGCGGGCCGCAAGCAAATGGCCTCTCTTCCCCGCTTTTCTGCAAGCGCCATCCTTCCAACTCCCAAGAGGGCTTGTAGCGCATTCGTGCGAAAGAAGAAGTGATGCCCGTCACGGGCGTCGACGGATCGATTGCTTCAGCTTCGTGCCAATGAACCGGAGAAACGGGGCCGTTCGAGTTCGGGGCAAACTCTTGTTAACATATTCACATACATCCCTGGAGGATTGCATGCAAAGCGAGCCAATTATGGATTTGGCCCATCTGGGCCACCTGGAATTACTCACCCCGAAGCCCGACGAAAGCCTGAAATTCTTTGTCAACGTGATGGGGATGACAGAATCGGGCCGCGAAGGCGAGTCCGTTTATTTGCGCGCATATGACGACTACGAGCGGCATTCGCTGAAGCTCACGGCCTCAAAATTGCCCGGCATGGGACACGTGGCGTATCGCGCGCGGAGCCCTCAGGCGCTCGAGCGGCGCGTCGCAGCGCTCAGGGGTTCCGGCTTTGAATTCGGCTGGACAGATGGCGACCTCGCGCACGGTCCTGCCTTTGTATGCAAAGATCCGGATGGCCACAAGATCGAGCTCTACTACGAGACGCAGTGGTATGAAGCGCCGCCCGAACTGCGACCCGCGATGAAGAACCAGGCGCAGAAATATCCCGCGCGTGGAATGAACGTGCGCCGGCTCGACCACTGGAACGGGTTAGCCGTCGACATCGAAGCGAACCGCGCGTTTTTCGAAAAATATCTTGGCTTCCGGCTGACCGAGCAAATCGTCCTGAATGACGGCTCGGAAGCCGCGATGTGGATGACCTGCACGAACAAGAGCTATGACTTCGCCTACACGCGCGATCACACCGGAACGAAGGGCCGGTTTCACCACATCACCTATGCGGTGAATAGCCGCGAAGAAGTGCTGATCGCGGCGGATATCGCGCTGGAAAACGGTGTCTACATCGAGACGGGCCCGCACAAGCACGCGATCCAGCAGACATTCTTCCTATATTTGTACGAACCAGGAGGGAATCGTGTGGAAGTCGCCAACGCAACTGCGCGCCTGATTCTGGCGCCCGACTGGAAACCGATTCGCTGGAGCGAAGCCGAGCGTAAGAAAGGTCAAGCCTGGGGGCTCAAGACGATCGAATCGTTCCACACCTATGGCACGCCGCCCGTGTGATGGTTTACCGGACATGCCAGAATTGCGGCGCGAATTCGATAAGATCCGCGCCGCAATCCCGCTGAGCCACTAATCCCCCGCTGATTTCGACTGTTTCATCGCCTGCTGCATCTGCACCATCATTTGCCGCATCGCTTCACCCGAACCGGGCGCACGCTTTTCGCGCCAAGCCTCGAAACGGTTTACGTGCTTTTCCAGATTGGCGTATTGATGTGGATTCTTGCTTCTCTCGCGCATCGCAGGCACCAAAGCTTTGATGCGTCCCCAGACGGCCCATTGCTCTCCGGTATTCTCGAAGAAAAAGTCCTCATCGATCAGTCCGCGGTTCACCATGCTGGCCGCCATTTCCCAATAGCTGATCACCATACGCACAGACGCGTTTCCCGCGCTGCCCGGCGGCGCCTGCTTGTTCATGTCCTCAAGCGAGGTTGGATTGAAGCTCGCGAAATACCACTCGCGGGCCTCGCGCATGCGAGGTTCGCGCCGCAGCTCGTAGAGCCGGAGCAACAGGTTTGCCTGATCGTGCGTCACTTCTCCCATCGTTTCCTCCATTGGAATGGTCGGATGAAAATCCGCCGGTGCTTTACGTCTGAAAACTATGATGACTGTGCAGCCGCCACGGCGCCGTGCAGCTCGACCTGGTGCGCCTGGCGCAGCGGGATGCGCGATTCCTCGAAACCGAGCTTGATGCGCCGCCGCAGCTCGCGTGCCACGTCGTCCTTGCGATTCAGAGCGGTTCGAACCTGCAGTCGCAAGACTGTGCCCTCCAGGGACAGCGATTCTACGCCGAGCACTCGCGGGCCGTCGAGCAGCGCGGGAGACCAATCGGCGTCGTTGCGGAAGTCGCCGGCGATTTTTTCGAGCGTAGCAAGCGCGCGCCCGACTAGCTCGTCCGACGGAACAGTCACATCCACGAATGCCTGGGACCAGTCGCGGCTCAGGTTCGCGACCTGCCCGACCAGAGAGTTGGGGATCGTCACGATCGCGCCACTGACGTTGCGCAGAACCGTTCGACGCAGTGTGAGATGTTCGACGCGCCCCGTTTCGCCGTTGAGTTGAATGAGGTCACCCACGACGTACTGATCTTCCAGAACGATGAAAAATCCATTGATGAGATCCTTTACAAGATTCTGCGCGCCGAATCCGAATGCCAAGCTGCCTACAGCCGCAGCCGCTTCGAACGGCGTGACGTCGAAGCCGAACTCCGGGAGCACCATCAACGTGGCTACAGCGACGATGATCGCAACGCCTACGCTGTAGAGCAGGCCGGCGAGAGTGCGGGTCTGCTGCTCGCGCATCCGTGCTCCACGAGCCTGCACCTTCGCGATGTCGATCACGCGCGTCGTCAGCGCCTTCAGGATGCGTGTCAGAACGAATGCGATGACTGCGATGACCAGAATGCGCGCGCCACGCGTGCCGGCGATCTCCATCCAATGTGCGAGCGAACTTGTCATGGAATATTGGGAGCGCGATTATACCATTCACGAGACGGCAGCCCTTACAGCGGCGCGAGGCCAGCACTGGAAAAGCGGCGATGCACGTCTTGGCTTTGCTCGGCGGTGCGCTGCAAGGTAGAATCGAGCTATTCGTTCGTCCCAGCGCGCCCGTAGCTCAGTTGGATAGAGCGTGTGCCTCCGGAGCACAAGGTCAGAGGTTCGAATCCTCCCGGGCGCGCCACTGCAACTTCAGATTCTACCGATGCAAAGTCTTCGCGATTCAGTACTCGGGTGCTCTGAACGAGTTTTGCGAGCGTTTTTCGCAGGCCGTGTCAGTTACCTGTGCCAAATAGCAGTATCTCCTGCGGGCTGAAGAGAGCGTTGTCTCTGATCGAAAGCCTGCCGCTGCGCTGACCCTTCGACTGCGGCGTAAACGTGATGTAAATGATGCAGTTCGCCGACGGAAGCACGGTGCTGCCGTCCGTGCACGTGGTACCGGAAGCGATCGCAAAATCGCCGAAGATATCGACGTCCTTCAGATTCAGCGGGGTAGTGCCTGTATTGGTAAGCGTCACGGATTTAGCGGCGCTGGTGGTGTTCGCCTTCTGGGTGCCGAATGTCAACAAATGCACGTTCAGCGAAGCCTGTGGATTGATGATCGTTGCCGTCATCGGCACGGACTGCGGGCTTCCTGCGGCTGAGTCGGTAATGATAAGCGTTGCAGATTGGGTGTCGCTTTGATGCGGTGCCGGGAAAAACGTCACGAAAATTATGCAGCTCCGTCCTGCGGACAGCGGGAAATTGCAGAACGGGCTGAACGCGAAGAATTCGTTCAGGTTGCCTTGTGAAATTGCAATGTTCCGGATGTTGATGGTGCTGGTGCCCGTGTTGGTGAGCGTAATGCTCTGCACTCCGAATGCCCCGAAGTTGACGTTGCCGAAGTCTACGGACGTGGGCGATATCTTGAGCGTGCTCGTCGAGGCGGTCACCGTCTGTTGCACGCTCAAGGAAGTGCTGGTGGAGAAGTTGGTGTCGCCGGAATAGACGGCAGTGAGCATGGGCGATTCCACCGTCTGGAACGTGATCTGGCAGCTTCCCGCTCCGGCGGTGAGCGAAGTTACCGTGCAGCTCTCTCCGGTCGAAGCACTCACCTGCACGCTGCCTGTGGGTGTGCCGTTGCCCGTGACCGACACGCTGATCGTCACCGCCTGTCCCGTCACCGACGGATTCGGCGTGTTCGAAGTGATCGTGGTCGTGGTCGATGCCTTCTCCGCAGTGACGGATGCCGCTTGCTGCGGAGCCGGCGAGTAGTCGGCATTGCCGGCCTGATTGGCAGCCAGCTGGCAGGTTCCCGTGCCGCTGATCATGGTCACGGTCGTGCCGTTGATCGAGCAGGCCCCCGATGCCGTGATCGTCACCGCCAGGCCCGACGTGGCCGTTGCTGAAACCGGGAAGCTTGAGTTGTACACCGCCGTTTCCGGAGCTCCGGTGAAGGCGATCGTCTGAGCCTGTTGTGTGACCGTCAGCGTCGTGCTGGTATCGGTAGCTGGGGCGAAGTCGGTGTCACCGGCATAGCTGTAGGTGATGGTGTAGGGGGTCCCCGAAGGTGGAATCGCCGCCGTCGGGAAGGTGAGTGAGAACACACCGTTGGCGCCGAGTGTGGTGCTCTGCACTGATCCGTTGATCGTCACCGAGACGGTCTCACCGCTGGATGGGTACGTCGGCCCAGGCGCCGAAAGCGTTCCCGTCAGGTTGACACTAGAAGTGCCGAAGGGAATCGACTGCGAAGCCGTCAGCCCGCTGAACGATGTCGCAAGAGCCTCGACCGTGACTCCCGCAGCCGAGAGCACCTGCTGCGTGGGTTGTTCGTTGACCACACTGGCCACCGTGGCCACGTTCACATAGGAGCCTGCCGCAGCCGATGCGCCGCTGACGTGCAGCGTCGCGCTGGCATTGGCCGCAAGGTCTCCGAACGTGCAGGCCAGCACCTGGCTTCCCGCGGATCCTGTGATTCCGCAGCTTCCCGGACCCGTGTAGGTGCTGAGCGACCAGGAGGCGCCCGCCGGCAGCGGATCGTTCAGCGTGACGTCGGGTTCCGTTCCCGGGCCGATGTTGGTGACCGTGATGGTGAACCCGATCGTGCTCCCGGCATTCACACTGGCGGCGTCGGGAGTCGAGGTGACGCTCAGCTGTCCCGAGGTGGTCGGCGGGAAGGCCACCACCACATCGCTCAGATGCTTGGTCGTGCCTCCGATGCCGGGATCGACCGGTTCGCTCGAATCGAAGAACGTAGTGATGTCGAACTCGAACTGGCAGGAGTAGTTCTGCGCCACTCCGCCAATGGTCATCAGCTCGGTGCAGACGGTGCCGATGGCATCCGAGGGGCTCTGAGCCGAGTCGGGATCTTCATACAGGCGCGGCGAACTGCCGGTCCAGTAGGGAGCCGGAGGAGTGAACGTTCCGTTGTTGAAGGTGATCTTCCAGTTCACCGGACCGGAGTAGGACCCGGGATCGGGCACGTTGCCCGGAGTACCGACATACACATCGTAGTGGACGCAGTTGCCGTTGGCGTAGGGGTAGCAGAACGGCGTGATGGTGTTGCCGTTGGGATCGGTGCCGTAGCCAAAGAAAGTGCTAAAGCGGCAGTCGAAGTCGTTGAGCACGGTGTTGCCTACTTCGCAGAGTCCGTCGAACTGGGAGGGAGGAACTTCGGTCGCGGTGACGGTGAGGTTGAACGAGGAGTTGACCTGGGAGAGCTGCAGCTGGAAGGCATGAGCATTGGCGTCGGTGCAGGGATTACCCGGAGTGGGAGTGGGATTCGAGGGGCAGTCAAACGATGCCTGCTGAGAGACATTCGACCCTGCATTGAAGGGCAGATCGACCGACACTGGCGGCGGGATGAAGTTAGCCGTCACATTCAACGCCGAGCTCACCGTCAAGTTGCAAGAAGTTCCTGTTCCCGACGAGAAGCAGGCATTGCCCCAGCCGCCGAAGGTGGAAGGAGAAGTGGCGGACTCATTCAAACTGATCTGTGTGCCGCTGGCGTAGCTCGCCGAGCACGTGCCGGTCACCACGCCATTCGACTCGCTGCAGTTGATCCCGCCCAGGTTGTCCGTCACCGAGCCGGTGCCGGTCCCGATCTCGGTGATCGTCACTGCATAGTTCGGAATCACTGGGCCGAAAGTAGCCTGCTCGGTCTGTGCGCTGTTCATCGTGATACTGCACGGCCCCGTTCCACCGCACGTGCTCCAGCCGTTGAAGGCTGTGCCAACGGCCGGAGTTGCCGTCAGAACGACGACGGTGCCGCTCTGATAGCTGGCTGAACACGTACCCGTCACAACGCCCGCTGTATCGACGCAATTGATTTGACCGAGATCGTCCGTCACGGTGCCGCTGCCGGAGCCGGGTTCTGCGATCGTCAGCGTGTAGGAAGTCGGGCTCGCCGATACCACACTAAGTACGACCGAAGTTGAGTTGTAAGCGACGCTCCACGCGAGGCCCGATGGCAGCGCTGGCGAGTTGATCGACGAAAACTGTCCCGCGATCGCAGATGCCGTCAAAATCGTGAATGAATTTCCCAATGAGGGCGCAAACCCTCCGATGAGCCGGACACTGAGCGCACCCGCGAGGCTGGCGGCTCCTGCGACTTTCACTTGCGAGTATTGAGTTCCAACCGTCGTTCCGCCGATCGCAACTTCAAACGATCCGGTCGAATTTTGAGTGTACGAACTCGGAATGTTCAGCACGCCCGGTGACGGAACGTCACCTGCTTCGATGACGCCCGCGTTCGTCGTGTTCGAGGACAGAGAGCCTGTACCGGAAATCACACCGGTACCAGAGGTGCTCACCCCGCTAGAAACGCTCAACGTGCCGTCGACTTGAGCGATGCCGCCGCTGATTGAAAATGTCGTGACGGAGTCCGACACGCCCGAAGGAATCTGGATGAAGCCAGCTGTCTGCATATACGCGGGGATCGTTAAGCCGCCCGGTCCTGAGATTGAGTTTCCGGAATTCGTGAGAGACGAACCAGCGGTGTCCTGGCGGATGTAGGGAGAGTTGCCGTTGCCGCCGATTGACATAACCACAGTGCCGCCGCCGGTGAGTGTTACTGCCCCGCTCATACTTAAGAACGTCGGGTTCCCATTGGCTGCGACCTGGAACGAGCCGGTGTTATTGATCGTCCCCAGAATCTCTGTATCGGCATTGTTCTGAATCGTGTAGGTGGCGGTGTTGTTCACTGGGCCCTGCGTGATCCCGTCCAGAACTACGCCATTGCTGTTCGCCGTGCCGAAGAAGGTCCCGGATACACTCGACGAAATAAATGTTCCGCCCTGAATGTCCGCACCGGTCAAGAACTGCACCTGAGAGCCGGCCCCGGCGGTTATGGTTCCGCCCGCATTGTTCAAGGTTACATCGACCTGCAGGATGCCGCCGCCATTGGCCTGGAATTGACCCTGGTTCACCGCTCCGCTGGCATTCACAAGAAGCACATTGCCACCGCTATTCGCGTTTACGAGGCCGCCCGATTGGTTGATGAAAGTCAACCCGTTGTTTCCGATCTGGCCTCGTCCGGAAATGGTGTTGTTGACGTTGGTGAGCGTCGAGTTGCTGCTGTCCTCGCGAATATAGGGTGAGTTTCCGTTGCCTCCGACGGTCATTACCACTGAGCCCCCGCCGGTCAGCGTGACCGTTCCGCTGGCGCTCAGGAAAGTTGGGTTCCCATTGGCTGCGACCTGGAACGAGCCGGTGTTGTTGATCGTCCCCAGAATTTCGGTGTCCGCGTTGTTCGCGACCGTGTAAGTAGCCGTGTTGTTCAACTGGCCCTGCGTGATCCCGTCCAGAACTACGCCATTGCTGTTCGCTGTTCCGAAAAATGCCGGCCCGTTGATCGTGTTGAGGGTGCCCGCTTCGATGCGCGCACCAGTCAGGAATTGCACCTGTGCGCCGCCGCCGTTGGCCGTAATGTTGCCGCCCGAGTTGTTGACCACCGTGTTGATCTGCAATACAGCGCTTGCGGTCGCCTGCAGCAAATTCTGATTCTGGATTTGCGCGGCGTTGAGCAGCAACGCATTTCCCGTCGCACTCACGACACCCTGATTGACGAAGAGCGACAGTGGCGCCGAGCCTCCTCCGCCGACTTGGCCTACTCCGGAAATCGTGTTGTTCACGTTCGTGAGCGTCGAGCCAGCCGTATCTTGACGGATGTAGGGTGTGTTGCCGTTACCGCCTATCGACATCACGACAGTGCCGCTGCCGGTGAGTGTTACTGCCCCGCTCATACTTAAGAACGTCGGGTTCCCATTGGCTGCCACCTGGAACGAGCCGGTGTTATTGATCGTCCCCAGAATCTCTGTATCGGCATTGTTCTGAATCGTGTAGGTGGCGGTGTTGTTCACTGGGCCCTGCGTGGTTCCATCGAGAACGACGCCGTTGCTGTTGGCAGTTCCGAAAAAGGTTCCCGCGCCGCTGCCAGACGCTAATGTTCCGCCTTGAATGTCCGTACCGCTCAAAAATTGCACTTGAGCACTGGTGCCGGCGGAAATCGTTCCGCCCAAATTGTTCACGCTTACATTCGTTTGGAGGATTCCGCCGCCCGTGGCCTCGAACAGACCTTGATTCACCACGCCGGATGAGTTGATGAGCAGACCGTTGCCGGAGCTGCTCGCGTTCACAGTTCCGCCCGGCTGATTGATGAACCCCGCTAGGGGCGCAGATCCGCCTCCTCCGATTTGTCCGCGTCCCGAAATCGTGTTGTTCACGTTCGTGAGCGTCGAGCCAGCCGTATCTTGACGGATGTAGGGTGTGTTGCCGTTGCCGCCGACGGTCATTACCACCGAGCCTCCGCCCGTCAGCGTTACTTGGCCAGCCAGGCTCAAATACGTCGGATTCCCGTTTGCACTGACCGTGATTTGACCGGCGTTTACGATTGCGCTGGTGACCTCAAGGTCTGTGTTGTTGCCGATCGTCAAGCTGCTGCCGGCGTCGATAACGAGGGTTCCGACTTCAACGCTGCTATTAATTGTCACGGCCGCCGGTGCAGCACCGTCGTCGATGCAGACGGTCGCATTCGCGCCGTTGGGAACCGCGTTCGTGCTCCAATTTGACGCAGTGTTCCAACTGCCTGACCCTCCACCGATCCAGATCGAAGCGCCGACCGCGTTGCAAGCCGTTGTCCCTGTAAGCGTGAAATTCGCGATAACGGTCTCGTTGCCCGTCATCGTGACGATGCACGAGCCAGTTCCCGAGCAGGCGCCGCTCCAGCCAACGAAGGTGGAGCCGGCCGCCGGCGTCGCCGTCAATGTGACCATTCCGCCTTGCTGAAAGCTTCCGATGCAAGTGGGCTGGCAACTGATACCGGCCGGCATGCTCGTCACCGCGCCGAATCCGGCTCCAGCTTCGCCGACCGAGAGCGTCACGGCGTTGGCAGTCACATTCGTCGAGGTGGAGGCGGAGTTATTCGCAGCGTTCGGGTCCGGCGTGGTCGAAGTCACATTGACCGTATTAGGTAGCGTTCCGGCGAACTTCGGCGTCACCACGATTGTGATGGTTGCATTCTGGCCGCTGGTCATTGTGCCGAGAGTGCAGGTCACCGTCGTGGTTCCTGTACATGAATCGAGAGTCGTTGCGGACGACAAGAAGACAACGCCGCTGGGAAACGCGTCCGTCATCGCAACATTGAAGGCATCCCCCGGGCCGTTGTTGGTCACTGTAATCGTGTAGCTGACTTGCGCGCCGCCGGCCACAGAAGTTGGCGCCGAATTCATCGAGACTGACACGTCCGCGCCGCCGGGTTGTGGCTGGCCGAGGATCGCAATGCCTCCGAGTGAGAAACTGGAGGCGGAGCCGGGGATTCCAGTGTTGATCGTGTTTAGCAAAGCGCCGTCTGAGAGTCGGACTTGATACACCTTGCCGCTCGACGCGTCGATCGTCCAGAACGAGAGGCCATCGAGGTTGACGGCCAGTGCGTAGAAAGGTCCTCCGCCGCCAGGTGTGTAAGTTTGACTAACCGAGCCGGCGGGACTGAGCCGCACAATTTGCGTCGTATCCGCGACGATCACGCTTTTGTCGCTCAGTTCACGGATCTGATAGGCTCTGCTTCCCGGAAGATTCGTCGCGAAATCGGGATTCTGATAGTTGTACAGGATATCGAAATTTCCGACCGAGTTTCCCCCCGTTGCGTAAAGCATCGTCGCATTGTCATCCAGCAGCTCGATGAACTGGCCGCTATTTGAGCAGGATTGGTAAGCCGGGAAGAATGTGCTTGTTGGTGCTCCATTTTTGGCGTTGGCGAATTCCGAAATCGGGGATGCCTGGCCGCCACACGCCCCGACAAACACGTCTCCCTGCGGATCGATGAGCACGTCACTGGGGGCACCGTTGCTATAAGTGCCGAACGTTGTTGGACCGGAAGCATTGTTTCCAAAAAACTCGACGGTGCCGTCGGGAACGCCGTTGGCCACTGGGTTTGCAGCGTATAAGTTGCCGGCCTGATCGAAATTCATCCCGTATATCTCGCCGGCCAAATTGCCTGAGTTGAGTACCTGCGCCAGTGTACCGTCGGGGTTATAGACGAAAATCATCCCGTCGAGCGATCCCACGAAAACCTGTCCTTGAGCGAAAGCCTGCGCCGGCCCACTGAAGACCGCCACCGCCTGCGGCCCGCTGAGAGCAATGTCGCTCTCGATGCTCAGCGGGAACTGACACGGGCCCGTTCCCGCCGCGCCGACCACAGGCGAGCCGCAAAGTCCAAGCCATCCTGCAAACGTCGAATTGCCCGTTGCTGTGGCAGTCAGCGTTACAGTCTGCGTTCCGCCCGGAAAATTCGAAAACGTGCACGTGCCGCTTGCGATGCCGTTCGTGACCGTGCAATTGATTCCGGACGGGCTGCTGGTGATCGTGCCACTCCCATTCCCCATACCAGAGACCGTTATCGAGGCGTTGCCGAAAGTCGCCGTGACGTTTTCGTCCCCGCTCATCGTCAATGTGCAGGGCAGAGTGCTTGGGCAAGTCGTATTCGATCCGTTGACCGTCCAGCCGGTGAAGACAGAACCCACGCCGCCAATTGCGGTCAGTGTAACCGTCTGCCCTAGCGCGAAATTCGCCGTGCATATGACCGCGGGGCATGCGATGCCGCTTGGTGAGCTGATAACAGTCCCGCTTCCGAGTCCCGCCTCTGCGACGGAAAGCGTCGCACCTGGAAGCGCCCCGGCGGTACCCGTTACCGCCAGACTGAACGAAGGATTCGTCGGGTCGTTCGTGGAAAAAGTGATGTTGCCGCTGAAAACCGCTCCTGGAGCCGCGTTCGCTGGTGGCGTGAAGAAAACCTCGAGCGAACAAGATCCTGCCACTGGTGAAATCGGTGTCGGCGCCAGCGTCGCCGGATTGATGCACAGGTTCTGCAACGTGAATCCGGCTGGCACAGTCACATTGGTGATGTTGAGATCGTCGAGGCCGTTGTTTGTGATATCGATCAGGCCAGGGTTGCTCGCCGCGCCCGGCAGCACGGTGCCAAACGGTGGGAGCAAACTCGTATTGACGTTTGCAACCGGTGCCAGATGCACGCTTCGAATGCGATTGTTTCCCGCGTCGGCGATGTAGAGGTTTTCATTGCTGTCGATCGCGACGCCGAAATTTGAGAGCATGGCTTGTGTGGACGGTCCGCCGTCCCCCGAAAACCCACCGTCGAGATTGTGAATGTCGCCGGCGACTGTGATGACTGACTGATCGTTCGCGTCGATTCGGCGGACAACGTTGTCGTATCCTCCGCCCACGAAAAGATTCCCGTTCGCATCGAGTGCGACTTGTGCGGGGAAATGCATGCTCGCAGAGAGAGCCGCACCGCCGTCTCCGCCAAACGTAGGCGATCCGTTGAAAGCGTACGTCGTGATGTTGTGCTGCGCCGTGTTGTCGATTTTTCGAATCACATTGTTGGCGGCGTCCGCGACATACAGATTGTCCTGTGAGTCGAAGGCCAGGCCGTACGGGACGGACAGCGTGGCAAATGTAGCCGGACCCCCATCGCCGGAATACCCTGCAACGCCTGTCCCCGCGTAGGTCGAAATCGTTCCAGTGACTGCATCCACGCGGCGAACGACATCGAGGTTCGTGTCACTGATGTAGAGATTCCCCGAAGAATCCGTGGCCATCCCCCCGATATTCCCAAACGTGGCGCTGGCGGCCGCTCCTCCGTCACCGCAGCCGGGACTTGTGGTTGGATTGCACACGGCTCCCGTGCCCGCATATGTCGTAATCGTGTTGGTAACACCATCAACACGGCGCACAACGAGGCCGGAATCGGCTACGTACAGGTTTCCTAAGCTGTCTAACGCGAGACCGAAAGGCGAGTAAAAGTTTGCTTGGGTCGCCGGACCATTGTCGCCATTGCCGATCACGTATGTTCCGTCAATATCGTTTCCGGCGTACGTGGTTATCGTTTGCGTTGAACCATCGACACGACTCACACGGAAGTCATTCGCGAGGAATAGATCCCCGGCACTATCGGCGACGAGCGTATGAGGCGCAGGTAGAACCGCACTCGTCGCTGCCCCGCCATCACCTCCTGTTCCACCGCCGGCATAGGTTGAAATTACTGACGGAGGCCCGGGCGACACCAAACGAATCCTGCCGGTTCCGAAATCCGTGATGAACAGATTCTCCGCGCTGTCAACGAAGACATCGTATGGGTCGTTCAGGGAAGCAGCAGTCGGTGACCCACTGTCGCCGCAGCCATTAATGTAGGTTGTGCATAGGGAACCGCTGCCTGCCACGGTGGTGATGATGTGGTCCGGCGTTGTGTCCACCATTCGGACGCGATTATTTCCACGGTCAACGATGAAGAGGTTGCCGAGTCCATCGAAGGAAAGACCAACGGGGAGGAACAGGCCGGCCGAAGTTGCTGGCCCGCCGTCCCCTGAGTACGTGAAGAGATGGCCCGGGCTGCCAGCGTAGGTCGTGATGATGTGGTTGGCGGATGTGTCCACGACGCGGACGACGTCATCGTTGGTATCCGCGATATAGAGATTGCCGGCCGCATCCGTAGCTAGGCCTGCTTCGTAATATTGGAAGTTGAGTCGGGCACTTGTGGCGGGGCCGCCATCTCCATTGGTCGCACCTGGTGTTCCGCGAGTCCCATTGCCCACATAGGTTGTAATGATATGCTCCGGTGAATTGTCTACTAGTCTGACGACGTCGTTATTCGAATCGGCGATAAAAAGATTCCCGTTGCTGTCGAGGGCCAGAGCGGCCGGGAAGTTCAAAAGCGCGCTGGTCGCCGGGCCACCGTCGCCACTATATCCGCCGAAAAATCCCGAGCCGTCATATTGAATGCCCGAGCCAGCGTAGGTGGTAATTACCCCGGTATTCGCATCGACGCGGCGAACTCGGTTGTTTAGGGAATCTGCAATAAACACGTCGCCGTTTGCGTCGACAGCGAGGCCTTCTGGGAAGGCGAGTTCTGCCTCCGTGGCGGGCCCCCCATCGCCCGAAAATCCCTCTATCCCAGTCCCGGCGTAAATGGACATTTGACCTTGCGGAGTAATTTTGTAGACAACCCGAAGCCCAACTGAGGAGAA
>Ga0187778_10001255_pt1 | contig 17784 bp, 13 predicted proteins | sample 1015_Q2_SP5_20_M_FD_132418 | JGI IMG/M metagenome (GOLD analysis project Ga0187778, IMG submission 132418) | Tropical peat soil microbial communities from peatlands in Department of Meta, Colombia - 1015_Q2_SP5_20_MG | ecosystem: Environmental > Terrestrial > Soil > Wetlands > Peat | place...
CCCAAAGAACCGCCGGCGGCGTTGCTCCTTGCTGGTCGAGCGCAAAAACGCGCAGGGGCATTGCACTCGCGTTTTGGTCGACTGCTCGCCGGATTTGCGCATGCAGTTGCTGGATGCCGCGGTCGACTGGCTCGACGGTGTGCTGATCACCCATGAGCATGCCGACCATACGCACGGCATTGATGATCTAAGGCCGCTTTTTGTGCACAAGCGTCGCCGCGTCGATGTCTTTGTGGATGAACCGACGTCCTGGGCGTTGCAAGCCCGCTTCGGCTATTGCTTCAAGAGCCCGCCTGGCAGCGAATATCCGCCAATTGCCACGGAGAAGCACCTGACAGCCGGCCAGTCCGTTACCGTTGAAGGGCAAGGCGGACCAATCGAGGCGCTGCCGGTCCTTCAGGGTCACGGAGACATGCCGTCACTCGGGTTCCGTTTTGGCAATGTTGCCTATTCGGCCGATATCAAGAACCTGCCGGCTGAAAGCGTCGGCGCCTTGGCTGGGCTCGACGTATGGATCGTCGATGCGCTCCGCAAAAGCCCGCACCCAAGCCATTTCAACCTCGATGAGGCGATCGAGTGGATCGGCAGGATCAAGCCCAAACGGGCAATCCTGACGAATTTGCACACCGACATGGACTACGCGTCATTGCGGGCAGAATTGCCGCCAACGATAGAGCCAGCCTACGACGGTATGCAGTTTAGGTCTGGCTAATGTCAGCTGGCGGCCTTTTCCTTGATGGGCTTGAAATATCTAACTTTATGTAATTTGGTGAAGACCGTTTTTGAGCCGTAACCTGAGCCAACCTCGCCAATAATGTTCCATAATATGTCTTATGCGAATCGCGCATCCACGGTCGCGGCGACAGCCGACCTTTGGTAGCGTTTCGCAATTGGCCACCAAACGCAGCCCAAGCCCAACCGCAGTGAAGCCTTCCCGCGATATTTCTCGCCTTATCGAAATCATGGCGGCTCTACGTACGCCCGGCACGGGCTGCCCGTGGGACCTGGAGCAGAATTTCCGAACGATCGCGCCCTACACGCTTGAGGAGGCCTATGAGGTTGCGGACGCGATCGCTCGCGACGATCTGGCCGGTCTCAAGGACGAGCTTGGCGACCTGCTATTGCAGGTCGTTTTTCACGCGCGGATGGCGCAGGAGCAAAGCGCCTTCGATTTTGCCGACGTAGTCGAGACAGTTACTGCCAAGCTGATCCGTCGCCATCCTCATGTTTTTGCGGATGCCGACGGCAAGACTGCCAAGGCCGTTGAAGGTTTGTGGGAGCGGATCAAGGCTGAGGAAAAGGCCGAACACGGTGAAAGCGCGCGGCGCGGGGCGTTGAGCGGAGTATCAGTCGCCCTGCCCGCGTTAACCCGCGCCTTGAAACTCCAAAGCAAGGCCGGACAGGTTGGATTTGACTGGAATAATCCGCGTGCTGTCCTCGCCAAGATTCGCGAAGAAGCTGATGAGATCGAAGCAGAGCTTGACTGCGGTGACGACACATGTGTGGCATCCGAAATTGGCGATCTATTGTTCGCAGTCGTCAATCTCGCCCGCCACCTTCGCGCGGATCCAGAAGCTCTGCTGCGCGAGACCAACCTGAAATTTGAGCGGCGATTTGCGGCAATCGAGCGCGCACTGGCTGCCCGGGGAAAAACGCCCAAGGACGCGAGTCTGGCTGAGATGGATGCTCTCTGGAACGAAGCGAAAGCAGCCGAAAAATCGTAAATTCAGGCGTTGAACTTCGCGCGCACTTGTGCGGCTTTGCTCGGATCTGCGCGCACGGTAACCGCCAATCGGCCATCGTCCCGCAGATTCTTGGCTAATACCTCGGAATGACGATAGAGCCAACTCAAGCCCGCACCATCGGCGGCATCGACCGAGACTTCGAGCGTTTGACGGCTTTCGGCCAGCCGTGTTTCGATCACGTCGATCAGGTGATCAATCCCCTCACCCGTCAGCGCCGATACTGTTACAGGGCGCTGCTGCGCCGGCTGTCGTTCCACACGATTGACAAGAGTTGCGCGGCCGTCATCACTCAGCCGATCAATCTTGTTCCAGATTTCGATCAGCCGCCGGTCGGTGGCTGCAATATCCAGTTCGGCCAGCACCTTTTCCACGTCGTGAGATTGCGCTTCGGAATCCTCGTGCGATAGGTCGCGCACATGCAAAATTACATCTGCTTCGACGACTTCTTCCAAAGTGGCCCGGAAAGCTGCCACAAGCATCGTGGGAAGATCTGAGATAAAGCCGACTGTATCGGATAAAATTATCCGCGCGCCGTGAGGTAATGCGACTGCCCTAAGCGTCGGATCGAGGGTCGCAAACAGCATAGCGGTAGATAACACGCTTGCCGCCGTCATACGATTGAACAAGGTTGACTTGCCGGCATTGGTGTAGCCTACCAAAGCGACAATCGGATAAGGCACACGCTTCCTGCTGTCGCGGTGCAGTTTGCGTGTGCGTTTAACCCTGTCGAGTTCCGTTTCGATGCGTGCAATGCGCTCCTCAATGACGCGGCGGTCAGCTTCGATCTGTGTTTCGCCTGGTCCGCCGAGGAAACCAAATCCGCCGCGCTGCCGCTCAAGATGTGTCCACGAACGGACCAGGCGACTTTTCTGGTAAGTGAGATGTGCGAGCTCAACCTGCAAGGCGCCTTCGCGCGTGCGAGCCCGCCGCCCAAAAATCTCCAGAATCAAACCCGTGCGGTCGATGACTTTTGTGTTCCACGCCTTCTCCAGATTGCGCTGCTGAACCGGAGAGATTGGGCAATCCATAATTACAACGGACGCGCACAGACTTTTTGCAACACCAGCAATCTCATCCACCTTGCCCTTTCCGATATAGGTCGCGGGCCGGATATCGCTAAGCGTTACTAGTCCTGCTTCAACTACAGTGAGATCAATCGCGCGGGCAAGCCCGACCGCCTCCTCAAGACGCGCATCTGGTGTCCGCCCGACCGCGTCCCGGTGGCCGGCACTTTTGCGCGCTGAAGTCTTGACCCATGGCTCGATGACAATTGCACGGCCTGTCTCCACGCCCGGCGTTGCCGGGCTCAGGAGATCGGCGCGCTGATCACGGCGGCGTACTTCCAATTAGACTTTATCTCCGGCCGGAGGCTCTTCGGCGCCTTCAAACAGTTGGATCGGGTGTCCCGGCATAATCGTAGAGATCGCATGCTTATAGACAAGTTGGGAATGCCCATCCCGTCGCAGTAGCACGCAGAAATTATCGAACCAGGTCACCACGCCCTGCAACTTAACGCCGTTCACCAGAAAAATGGTGAGTGGTATTTTGCTTTTGCGGACGTGGTTGAGAAAGGTGTCTTGCAGATTTTGCGCACGATCGGCTGCCATGGCCGTGTTCCATTTTTTGCTCGCGTCTAGCGCGCGAGACCTTTCTTTGCCCGGATCCTCCGCATGCACATTTGACGTGCCTGCGACCGCCTTTGCCCCACGCATAAGCGATGCCGAGGCCGGGAGGACTCTATTAGATGGCAGGGAACATGCCGGTGCAAGCAATTCGCGCAAGCTGCATTAACGTGTTGAAATACCGCGATTTTCGGTTCTTGCTGCCAGTTCAGACAGCCGGGTTTACGGGGCTGCCTTCGGCATAACGGTGATAGTCGCGACGCAAGCCCGTTGCGATGAGGCCGGGCGCGCCATTGCCGACCGGCTGACCGTTGATGGTCACGACCGGCAGGACGATTTGGCTTGCCGAGGTGATGAACGCCTCGCGAGCCGCGTAGGCTTCCTCGACCGTAAAAGCACGCTCCTCAAAAGCGAGCCCCTGTTGCTTGATAACATCAATGACCACCGAGCGAGTGACTCCGGCCAAGATGTCGGAGCCGAGCGGATGCGTAACAAGTTTGCCGTCGCGGCTTACGATCCACGCGTTCGACGACGCGCCCTCGGTAACGCGGCCCTGCGGATCGGTGAGCCAGGCTTCCCGCGCGCCCTGGTCTCGCGCGACCTGTTTGGCCAATACGTTCGGGAGCAGCGCCACCGATTTGATATCGACCCGTTGCCAACGCATGTCGGGTACAGTGATGACGGCGATCCCTTCCGCCGCCAGTTGCTCCAGGCGCTCAATATCGCTGGATCGCGCTGTCACAACCAAGGATGGGCGCGTATCCGCCGCTGGAAACGGAAAGTCGCGCCGCGCCGTTCCCCGCGTGACCTGCACATAAACAATGCCGTCGCGCACTCTGTTACGCCGGATTGTCTCACGCATGACGACGCCCAGCGCGGCGGGCGACATCGGCCGTCTCATACGCAGCTCTCCGAGGGAGCGGTCAAGCCGCGCCATGTGCCGACGCTCGTCGATCAGACGGCCTCCCCTCACCTCGCAGACTTCATAAACGCCATCCGCGAATTGATAGCCACGATCCTCGACCGAGACCTTGGCGGAGTTCTGCGGCAAATAGCGGCCATTGACGTAAGCGATGCGCGACATGGATTGCTAGTCGATTCCGAGTGCCTTGAGTTTTCGATGCAGAGCCGAGCGTTCCATGCCGACAAATTCGGCGGTGCGCGAGATATTACCGCCGAATCGGCTGATCTGCGCCATCAGATATTCGCGCTCGAACACTTCACGGGCATCGCGCAGCGGTAGCCCCATCAATTGTTCGCCGCCGTTGCCATTCGGCATGCCCGGCACCATCGAACCGACGTCGGGCGGCAACATGCTGGCATCCATGATCGCATCCGGATCGCCGCTCGCAAGAATAAGCAGCCGCTCAATGTTATTGCGCAGTTGTCTTACGTTGCCGGGCCAGTTGTGGGATTGGAGGACAGCCATCGCGTCTTCGCCGATCCGCCGCTTCGGCAGCCCGGTAGCCTGCGAAATTTGATCCATGAAGAATTCAACAAGATCGGGGACGTCTTCGCGGCGTTCCGCCAGTGGTGGCACCCGGATGGGGACTACCGCAAGCCGATGATAAAGGTCCTCGCGGAATTTGCCTTCGGTAATGAGCAATTCCAGATTGCGCGCCGTTGACGATACGATGCGCACGTCCACGGCGATCTTGGCGCTCCCGCCGACACGCTGGAAGGTTTGGTCGACAAGCACGCGCAAAATCTTGTTTTGCGTTTCGCGCGGCAACTCGGCGATATCGTCAATAAATAGCGTCCCCCCATGGGCTTCTTCGAGCGCGCCTGGTTTGCGGCCCTCCGATCCATTGGATTGATCGACGCCGAACAATTCGATTTCCATTCGTTCCGGCGTTATCGCCGCGGCATTGATCACCACGAAGGGTCCGTTTGCCCGCCCCGAAAGCTGATGGAGCGTCCGAGCTGCCAGCTCTTTACCCGCCCCTGAAGGACCAACGACAAGCACCCGGCTATTGGTCGGCGCCACGCGTTCAATCGCCTGACGAAGTTGCCCGATCGCCGCCGAATGCCCAACTAGTTTGGATGGCAGCGGCGTCAACTGCTTGAGTTGCTTTACTTCGCGTTTTAGCCGCGAGTTTTCCAGGGCGCGGTCGGCCACCAGTACCAGCCGGTCAGCCTTGAATGGCTTTTCGATGAAATCATAAGCGCCGTGCTTAATGGCGGCGACTGCTGTTTCGATGTTGCCGTGCCCCGAGATCATCACGATCGGGAGCTCGGTATGCTCTTGTTTCATGGCGTCCAGGAGTTGCAGGCCATCAAGCTTGCTGCCCTGCAGCCAGATATCAAGAAACACCAGGCTTGGCCGGCGCGTCGCAACCGCCGCCAACGCATCGTCGCTGTTGCGCGCCGTACGGGTGCTGTACCCTTCGTCCTGCAGGATACCCGCCACCAAATCGCGGATGTCGGCCTCGTCATCGACAATTAGAATTTCGGCGGCCATTTATATCACCCGCTCACGTTCTGCGATTTGTCAGCTTCAGCTGTGTCGGCCTTGCCCGCCGCAGTAAAGCGGATCCGTATCCAGGCTCCTCGCTGCCCCGGAATCTTGTCGGCGGCGTCGCGTAGTTCAATGCTGCCGCCGTGTTCCTCAATAATGCGTCCAACTATGGCCAGCCCGAGGCCGGTCCCCTTTTCTCGCGTCGTCACATAGGGTTCCAGCAGGCGGCTGCGATTAGTCTTAGGCAAGCCGATACCATTGTCGACGACGTCGATGACAATGTCGGCGCCATCGCGTGCCGCATGAACACGAATTGAGCCCTTCCCGAGCTCACCCGGCGGCACCGCCGCAATTGCTTCGGTCGCATTTTTGATCACGTTCGTAAGCGCTTGTGAAATCAGCCGCCGGTCAAATCGGGCGGGCATGGGGTCTTCGGCGATATCAACATTGATATCAATTTCCGAATTGCCTACGCGCATCAGGAACACCGTCTGCCGCACTGCATCGGCCACATCTTCCGAGGCGATGACCGGCTTCGGCATCCGGGCGAAATGTGAAAACTCGTCCACCATTCGTCGGATATCGTCGACCTGACGAACAATAGTGTCCGTACATTGCTCAAACACATCGCGATCGTTGCCGATCATTTTTCCATATTTGCGGCGTAACCGCTCGGCCGACAGCTGGATCGGAGTAAGCGGATTCTTGATCTCATGCGCAATTCGACGCGCTACGTCGGCCCAAGCCGATGTACGCTGCGCTGATACCAGTTCCGTTATGTCGTCGAGCGTTACCACGTAGCCGCGGTCGGATTCCCCCGACTGCTCGCTCGTAATCCGCACGGACAGATTGCGTTCTCGTCCGTCGCGGCTGATCGTAATCTGGTCCTGTGTGAGCGTACCCCCTTGGGCCGCAGCCATTATGTCCGCAAGCTCTGGCAGTACTTCGGTCAGCGGGCGGCCAAGAACGTCACTTTCGCTACGACCGATCAGTTTTTCAGCCGATCTATTGAGAATACTTACGTTACCGTTGCCATCGACGCCGATCACTCCCGCGCTCGCGCCTGCAAGCACGGCCTCGGTAAATCGCCGGCGGCTGTCGATCACATCGCGAGCCTGCACGATGTCATCGCGCTGCGTGCGCAACTCCTGTGTCATTCGATTGAATGTCTCACCGAGATGCGCGAGATCGCCTTCCGCCTGGCGGACAGGCACTCGCACATAAAGGTTGCCTGTAGATACCGCATTCGCGGCGCCTATCAGTCTTCGAATAGGCGCAACAAGACGATTGGCAAAGTTCAAACCGAGCCAAACGGCCGACAGAAGAACGATCAATGCAATGACCGTGTACATCAATCCAAAGGCCACCTGGACTCCCGCGCGTCGCGCTTCGATTGCAGCGTATTCGGTGACGCTCGCGCGCGTCGCCTGTAGTTGCGGCACCACACGTGGATCGAGGAGCCGGGCGACATAGAGATAATAGTCGTCGTATTGTTCGAGTTTCATGATCGCGACGACGTAGTTGGCATCAGGCAATAGAACGATTTGCGGCTCCTTGGCTGTTATGTGCGCCAAGGCGTCGCGCGGCGGCAGCGCAAAGGTTTGGTTGACGTTCGTGTCCGCGCGAGCAATGACCTTCAAATTTTTGTCGAGCACGATCGCGGCGGCGAGCCCGCGCACAGACGCGTGGAACGTAAGAAACTGCCGAAGCTTGTCAGGGTCCTGATCGAACGTTGCCTTGCTTCGTGATATGTCAAACGCGATCACCATCGTATCGGACCGCGCGATCTGGGCGTTGTCGCGCAAGTAAGCTTCGGCCACGATAAGTGAGTTTTCGATTGCCGCGCGGGTGCGCGTCGAAAACATGCGGTCAAGACCACGATCAAGCGTAACGCTTGCAACGATCGCCACCATGATCGCGGGTGCCGCCGCAATAACCGAGAACAATCCGACGATACGCACGTGCAGACGCGCCGCCGCCCGGCCGCTGCGGCGCGCTTGGACGATCTGCCAGACCTCCCGTACGATGATGCTCAGTAGCAGCAGGACTGCGGCCGCATTGCCAAGCAGCAACGTCACCACGACGTAGTGTGTCGGTGAAACCGGGGTCAGATCGGCAAGAACAACAAAGGTGACAAACGCCGATAGCAGAGCGAGTCCGACCGCAATCGGCCCGAGGATGCGTGTCTCCCCCCGCCTTATGGGTGGAGCGGCGAGCGCGGTCTCGGCGGTGGCCTGTTCTATGGTCATAGACCCTGGTCGGCGAAGGCTCGAGTTCGGGGGTTCGGCTCAAAAACTCGGCAGCAGAAGAGCCAAGCAGGCTCCCTGCCTGATGCTTTTATACAACAATGTTGCCGAATTGCGACAAAACATGGGCTTTGTCCGCCCTAGTCCGACAAATCAATGGGATAAGCGGATGCGGAACCCAAAAAAAGCACATTGGCCGCCGCACTAACACGGCTTATCGCCCGCCAATGTTACGCGATGCCGCCAGAAACTTGGCGGGCGTCAGATTCTGATCGCGGAAGAAAATGACGTTGTGTTCAAGCCAGACTTGCCGGATTTCTCGGATGACATTGGCGCCCGGCTCGGACGCGAGATCGATTCCCAGAATCTCGGCGCCTATTGAACTTGACAGCCGCGCCGCAATTCAAAACCGGTTCCCGCCATGATCACGGTCTTTGCTACTGCGATGTCTTTGGCCGCAATTTAACATGGCCAAGGGTCTGCCCCCCGCAACGCCATGCAATCATCCGAGGGCAACCTGAAATGAACCGCCGTTTAGCCGCTAGCCGCCGCTCCGAAAGACCTGAATATCAAGGTCACGGATTTTCTTGCGCAAGGTATTGCGGTTGACCCCCAGGAGATCGGCGGCACGAATTTGATTGCCGCGCGTGGCAGCCAAGGCCGCCGTGAGCAAGGGGTGTTCGATCTCGCGCAAAATACGATGGTAGAGGCCTGCGGGAGGCAAACCGTCTTCAAACCCCGCAAAGTAGGCAGCCAGGTGCCGTTCCACCGCCGCGCTGAGACTTTCGTCGCTACGTAGCTCTTCCCCACCTGCCGGCAACGTTGGTTGCGCCAATTCCGCGTCAATCACGGCGGCCGTGATTGTCTCCTGCGGGTAGAGCGCGGCCAGCCGGCGTGCGAGATTTTCCAGTTCACGCACATTGCCGGGCCAGCGATGGCGTTTCAGCCGCTCAAGTGCGGCCTGATCGATCTGTTTGCCCGGCAACCCTTCGCGCTGCACCTGCGCAAAGAAATGCCGGATCAGATCAGGAATATCCTCGGTCCGCTCGCGCAGCGGCGGCAATCGCAACGGAACGACATTCAAGCGGAAAAACAAATCCTCCCGGAACAAGCCCTGTTGAATTAACAAACGCAGATCCTTGTTCGTGGCCGCGATGATACGCACGTCACTTTTGATCGGGGTGCGCCCGCCGACCGTAGTGTATTCGCCTTGTTGAAGCACACGCAGTAAACGGGTCTGCGCTTCCATCGGCATGTCACCGATCTCGTCCAGAAAAAGCGTACCGCCTTCGGCTTGTTCGAAACGGCCGGCGCTGCGAGTGTTGGCGCCGGTAAAAGCACCTTTCTCGTGCCCGAACAATTCAGACTCGATCAGGTCACGCGGAATAGCAGCCATATTGATGGCAACAAAGGTACCAGCCCGTCTCTTGCCATAGTCGTGCAGCGCGCGCGCCACCAGCTCCTTGCCCGTACCGGATTCGCCGGAGATCATCACCGTAAGGTCGGTCTGCATCAGGCGGGCCAATACGCGGTAGATTTCCTGCATGGCCGCCGAGCGGCCTACCAGCGGGATACCCTCGAATTCCTCATTTTTGGCGTTCGCGGGTCGAGGGTCCTTCGGCTCAGAGAGCGCCCGGCCGATAATCGCAATGAGCTCCTTAAGATCGAACGGTTTCGGCAGATATTCATAAGCCCCGCGTTCGGACGCGCGAATTGCCGTCATGAAGGTGTTCTGCGCACTCATGACCACGATCGGCAGATCGGGACGCGCCTTCCGGATACGCGGTATCAAATCGAAGGCGTTCTCATCGGGCATGACGACGTCGGTGATAACCAGATCGCCGTCGCCTTGCGTGACCCAGCGCCATAGCGTTGCGGCATTGCCGGTCGAGCGCACCTCGTAGCCAGCGCGCGACAAGGCCTGATTGAGAACGGTGCGGATCGCCGCATCGTCATCAGCAACTAAAATGCTTCCCGTTGGCATGTTCGTAATCTCACGGGCCTTGCATGGATGGTGCATCGTCAGCCATTTCGCCATCACCACTGTAGATCGGCATCAACACACGAAAAACGGTCCGCCTCGTCTGCGATTCACACTCGATGATGCCACCATGGTCGCCGACAATCTTTGCCGCCAAAGCAAGGCCGAGGCCGCTCCCGCTTTGTTTGGTGGTGACAAAAGGATCGAACAAATGCGGCATCAGGTCTTCCGGCACACCGGGGCCGTTATCCTTGACGCAGAATTCGAGCGGTAAAGAAACGCGCGTTTTGCTTCCGGGCACGGAAAGCCTGACGCCCGGGCGGAAGGCAGTGGTCAGCTGTATTTCGCCATCGGCTACCGTTTCTCCGATTGCCTCGGCGGCGTTCTTCAGCAGATTGAGAAATACCTGAACAAGCTGGTCGCGATTGGCTAGCACCGGCGGCAGCGACGGATCGTAGTCCTCAACGAACTTGACGTGGCGGGCAAAGCCCGATTGCGCGAGCCGCTTTACGTGATCGAGAACGACGTGAATATTGACGGGCTCGCGATCAATTGGCCGTTCGTCGGCAAACACCTCCATGCGATCGACGAGCTTCACGATCCGGTCGGTCTCATCGCAAATTAGTTTGGTGAGCGGGCGATCCTCGTCCCCAGCGGACTGCTCGAGCAATTGCGCCGCGCCGCGGATGCCCGATAGCGGGTTTTTTATTTCATGCGCGAGCATGGCGGCCAAGGCAATTACCGAGCGCGCCGCGCCGCGATGCGTCAGCTGGCGATCCATCTTCGCGGCAATGGTTCGTTCTTGCAGCATCACCACGACATGAGCCGGATATTCGGGAAGCGGCGCTACGTAGAGATCGACAAGCCTTTCTCCGGGATTGCGCGGAGTCGCCAGATCGACCTTGTATTCGTTTACTGCCGCGCCGCGTTGCCTGACCTGCTCGATCAGTGTGAGTAACGGTGAGCCGAACGGCACCAGCTCGCGCAGCATATGCCGCCGCAGCATCGGGATCGACGCTTCGAAAAACTGTTCCGCCGCAACATTGGCATCGGCGATCTTGCCGTCAGGCGACACCATGATCACCGGATGCGGCAAGGCGTGCAGCATTGAATCTGTTGGCGTGCTGACCACCGTTGAGACGGCTTGCGCGCGCGTCATGCGGCTGCCCTCCACGTAAAGTCATCGTAGGCTTCGGCAAGGAGCTGGCGCGCTTGTGCCGGCGCTTCAGCCGTCAGCACCCGGCTGCGATGTGTTTTCAATACTTCAATTGGAGCTCTGGCGGTTGCGGCAGCAGAATCAAGAGCCCAACCGAGGTGCTTGCGCGCATGGCGGCGGCCGATGGCGAGACCATGGTGGTTCAACATTTCCTCGTAGAGGTTCTCGATGAGTCTGAATTGCTCGGTGAGAGCGGGCGCCCGTTCGCGCGAGCCACTAGCGAGAAAGCGCGCGATCTGCCCTGGCAGCCAGGGCTGGCCCTGTGCGGCGCGGCCGATCATGATTGCATCAGCACCGGAGGTGGCGAGAGCGTGCGTAGCGTCCGCGCAGGATCGGATATCGCCGTTGACGACGACAGGAATCGACACTGCTTGCTTGACTGCGCGAACCGCCTGCCAGTCAGCGCTGCCGTCATAGAACTGGCATCGGGTGCGGCCATGCACCGTGATGAGTCTAATGCCGGCCGTTTCGGCACGACGGGCGAGCGCGGGGGCATTCATTGTGGAGGCATCCCAGCCCAGCCGCATTTTCAAGGTGACCGGGATGCGTACCGCGGCCACCGTTGCTTCAATCAGGCTCAGCGCGTGATCGATGTCGCGCATAAGCGCCGAGCCGGCCGCCCCATTGGTGACCTGCTTGGAGGGGCAACCCATGTTGATGTCGATGATGTGGGCACCCTGTGCCTCGGCAATGCGTGCGCCTTCTGCCATCCATTGCGCTTCGCAGCCGGCGAGCTGCACCACGTGGATGCGCACACCCTGCCCTTCGCTGCGCACAGCGGCCTCGCGCTCGCCACGTACAAGTCCGGCGCAGGCCGTCATTTCCGATACCACCAGGCCCGCGCCGAGCCGCTCAGCAAGGCGTCGGAACGGCGTGTCGGTAATTCCCGACATCGGGGCCAGGAACACACGGTTCGGTATGGCAATCGCCCCGACCGCGACCTTACGGCTCTGAAATTCTTTTGGTTTTTGCCCCAAGGCCCTGCTGCCTATCATTTAGGCTTCCTCTATCTCTGCCTAGAGTTTAGCCAGAATGAATTAGAGCGCAAGTGCTGCAGTGCAAAATAATTGTTTATTCTTAAGGGTCCAGCAGCGGCGGACGCGTTTTCGTGGCCGTGAGAACGCGCTAAAGGCAACCACGACTTATGGAGCCCCGGAACATGCAGGTCGCAGCCGTCGTAGTGGCCGCCGGTCGCGGCGTGCGCGCGGGCGGCGAATTGCCAAAGCAGTTTCGCCAGATCGGCGGCGACACGCTGCTCCGCCGCGCTCTCTTGAGCTTCGTTGAGGCTTCCGATGTCAATCTCGTACAGCCAGTCATACGGGCCGAAGACGCCGACATCGTCCGCGCGCTGACGCACGGTATGGATGTTCTCGCGCCGGTATTTGGTGGCGCGACCCGCCAGGCCTCGGTGCGCGCCGGGCTGGAAGCGCTGGAACCACGCCGACCCGACGTCGTCCTCGTTCACGATGCTGCGCGGCCGTTTGCCAGCGCGGCGTTGATATCCCGGGCGATCAATGCCGCGAAACAAACTGGCGCAGCAATACCGGTGTTACCGGTCACCGATACAATCAAACGTATCGACAGCGCTGGCACAGTTGAAGCAACGCTTGAGCGAAGCTCCCTTCGACTGGTCCAAACGCCGCAGGCCTTTGCCTTCTCTGCCTTGCTCGAGGCACATCGCCGCGCTGCCGCGCAGAAACGTGACGATTTCACTGACGACGCCGCGCTTGCGGAATGGGCGGGCTTGAAGGTCGCTGTCTTTGCGGGCGAGCCCGGCAATGTCAAACTTACGACAGCGGATGATTTCGTGCGTGCGGAGGCGATCCAATCTGCGGCCCTTGGGGATATCCGCACCGGCTCTGGCCTTGATGTGCACGCTTTTGGGCCCGGTGATCACGTTACGCTCGGCGGCATCCATATCCCGCACGGCCAGGCACTTACGGGTCATTCCGACGCCGATGTTGCGTTGCATGCAATCACCGATGCCCTCCTCGGCGCTCTCGCTGAAGGTGATATTGGCGCGCATTTTCCGCCGACTGACCCGCAATGGCGCGGCGCATCATCCGACCGTTTTTTCACGTTTGCCGTCGAGCGCGTGCGATTACGCCGCGGCCGCATCGCGCATCTCGATTTGACGATTGTGTGTGAGGCGCCACGCATCGGTGTGCATCGGGACAATATGCGCGCAAATATCGCAAGACTAGCCGGCATAGAGATTGAGCGGGTGGCGGTGAAGGCCACGACGAGCGAAAAACTGGGATTCACTGGGCGTGGCGAAGGGATCGCTGCATACGCGACCGCAACTGTTCGTCTGCCTTGGGAATGATCGAATGGCGCAACGGTCAGCAATCGACGCAGCAAGGGCCCTGCTCGACATTTGCACGAAAAAAAAGCTGACGCTGGCGACAGCGGAGTCATGCACCGGCGGCTTGGTTGCTGCCGCAATCAGCGAAATTTCGGGATCTTCAGCGGTCCTCGATCGCGGCTTCGTGACCTACTCAAACGAAGCAAAGCAGCAGATGCTCGGCGTTACGCCAGCCACAATCGATGTTTACGGCGCCGTCAGTCGGGAGTGCGCCGAAGAGATGGCTAAAGGCGCGCTTGCGCATGCGTCCGTCGATCTTGCTGTGTCCATTACCGGCATTGCAGGTCCGACCGGCGCAGTATCGGGGAAACCCATCGGTCTTGTGTTTTTCTGCGCCGCTTCGCGCAGCGGTCGTGTGATCACGCATGACCGCAAATACGGCGACATCGGACGAAGCGAAGTGCGCGAACAATCGGTGCTGCAGGCGCTGGCTATGCTGCAAGAACTGGCGCAAAAGGAAGAGCCAAGCCCGCCCGCGGGCAAAAGTAAGCAAAAGTAGGCCAAGAATGGGGGCTTTTGCTTCGGCTCTATTGGCGTAAGATCGCCGGTCGGTCGCCGGCACGGGCGCGCTTCTGACAAGAACTTCCCCGGTCGGGCGGGCCGACGTCAACGAGGGGAAACGCCATGAAACGTCGTCAATTCCTGCAAGCCGCGGGCGTCGGGCTCGCCGCGTCGGCTGTTGCCGCGCCCGCAATTGCGCAATCGTCTCCGGAAATAAAATGGCGGCTGACCGCGAGTTGGCCAAAGTCGCTCGATACGCTTTATGGCGGCTGCGAATATTTCTCAAAGCGCGTCGCCGAAATCACTGACAACAAATTCCAGATTCAGGTTTTCGCCGCCGGTGAAATCGTCCCCGGTCTGCAGGTGCTCGACGCCGTGCAAAGCGGCACGGTCGAGATGGGCAACACCGCAATGTACTACTACTGGGGCAAGGACCCAGCTTTCACGTTCGGTACGGCGCTTCCCTTCGGGCTGAACACACGCCAGATGATCTCCTGGATACGTCATGGTGGCGGTGAAGAGCTGCTCAACGATCTGTTGAAAGATTACAATTGTATAGGTTTTGCGGCAGCCAATACGGGCGCCCAGATGGGCGGCTGGTTCCGCAAGGAAATCAAGACGAGCGAAGACCTTAAAGGCCTTAAGTTCCGCGTCGGCGGTTTTGCCGGTACGATTCTGTCTAGATTGGGGACTGTGCCGCAACAGCTCGCCGCCGGCGATATCTATCCGGCGCTTGAAAAAGGCACGATCGACGCCGCCGAGTGGGTCGGACCGTACGACGATGAGAAGCTCGGCTTCGCAAAGATCGCGAACTATTACTACTACCCGGGCTGGTGGGAAGGCTGTGGCCAAGCCCACAACCTCATCAACTTGCCGAAATGGCGCGAGCTTCCTAAGCCCTACCAGTCGGCGATCATCACGGCGTCGAACGATACCTGGGTCTGGACGCTGTCCAAATATGATTTTGTTAATCCGCCGGCGTTGCTTCGGCTTGCTGCGGGCGGCGCGCAATTGCGTGCATTCCCGCAGCCGGTCCTTGAGGATTGCTACAAGGCAGCCGGAACGATCTACAGCGAGCTTTCACAGACAAAGCCGCACTTCAAAAAAATGTATGACAGTCTGGTACCTTATCGCGCCGGCGCTTACGCCTGGCTACAGGTCGCTGAACTCGGCTTCGACAGCTTCCAGATCCGCATGCGCGCGCGAACTTGAGCCAGATTTCTGCAGAAAACCCCGGAGCATTTTGCTCCGGGGGTTTTTTATCGCCCACGGCTCCTGTGGGGCTAGTGGCCGCCACCATCGATGAAGCGCAATAATTCAGCGCGAACGCGCGTCACAACGCTGTCCCATACGCGCGTCTGGTCTTGCCGAAACAAGCGTGCAGTCGGATACCAGGGACTGGTGTCGCGATCGAGCAACCATCGCCAATCGGGCAAATACGGCAAAAGAATCCAGACCGGACGTCCCAGCGCGCCCGCAAGATGCGCAGTGCTCGTGTCCACCGAGACAACGAGATCGAGCTGCACCATCAACGCCGCGGTTTCGGAAAAATCCTGGAGGCCATCGGAAACCTGGAGAATATCACTGCGTTGCTCGAGCACCACCGCGTCGGCAGAACGGACATCCTTTTGCAAACTGACAAAAGTCGCGCCTGTGTCCAGGATCGGCAGAAGGACGCTTAGACCAACAGAGCGATTTTGATCCCGCTTGTGTGCCGAATTGCCCGACCAGATCAGTCCGACCCGGCACCGGCTCTTCACACCAAGCCGAGTGCCCCACTCCGCTAGCTTTCGGGCAGATGCATTGAGGTAGGGCGTCGATGACGGGATTGTTTCGAGCTGGGTCCCAAAGGCAAGCGGTAGGCTCAGCAAAGGGCAATGCCAATCGAAATCTGGCAACGCCTCACCCCTGGGCACAACCGCCGTTACGCCTGGCACACTGGTCATCAGGTCGCGCAGCTGCCGATGAACCTCAAGGATGACCCTGCCGCCCCGCGCGGCCACTAAAGGCGCATATCGGCAAAATTGAATGGCGTCGCCGAGTCCCTGCTCGGCATGCAGCAATATGGTCTGGCCATTAAGTGCTTCACCGCGCCAGAGCGGTTGCGCAAAGTCGCGCTTGGCGATCGCCATTACCTCGTATTTCCAGCGCCATTCGTACTCTGCAAAGCCGCGCACGAAATCGCCGGTGAGAAGGCGCAGCGACGCCGCATTCCAGTGTGCCTCCGGAAAGTCAGGCTGCGATGTGATTGCGCGATCGTAGCTTACCAGCGCCTCACTGTGACGCCTGAGCTCATACAGGGTCGCACCGCGATTGGATAGCGCCTGCGGGTAGTCCGGCTGCAATGCGAGCGCGCGATCGTAGCTAGTCAGCGCCTCTTCGTAGCGCCCGATTTCATGCAGCGTGGTGCCGCGATTGTAGTGTACACCCGCGTGACTAGGCTGTAGCGCGAGCGCGCGATCGTAAGCGGCCAACGTCTCTTCGTAGCGATTCAGGCTGTTAAGTGAATTGCCGCGATTGAAAATCGCTTCAAGGAGATTTGGTCTTAAGGCAAGTGCCCGATCGAAACCGGCAAGCGCTTCATCAAAGCGTTTCAATTCATTGAGGGCGTTGGCGCGGTTCGCATGCGCTTCAGCAAGATCAGGTCGCAGCGTGAGCGCGCGATCATAGCTCACGATGGCATCATCGTAGCGTTTCAACTCATGCAGGACGCCACCCCGATTGTAGAGCGCTTCAACCGTATCCGGTCGCAGAGCGAGCGCGCGATCATAACTTGCCAGCGCCTCGTCATAGCACTTTAGATCATACAAGGCCGCACCGCGATTTATCAGGGCGGCCGTATGATTGGGTTGCAGCGCTAGCGCGCGCTCATAGCTTTTCAAAGCTTCGTCGTAACGGTTTAACGCTTTCAGCGTATTGCCGCGGTTGGACAGGCCTTCGGCATGTTCGGGCTGCAAGGCGAGCGCCCGGTCATAGTGCGCCAGAGCAAGTTCGTGTTTGCCCAGCATGGCCTGAACGACGGCCAGGACATAAATCGCATCGAAGAAGTTTTGCTGTCTGGCGACGATTTGCTGGCAAATTTTCTCGGCTTCATCGAATTGGCCCGCACGGTAGGCCGCAAGCGCCTGGTTGAGCGTCTGCGGCATTTTAAGTGCGGGGCTCGCCATTGCACCAGGTGATGTTCTCGCGCAATTCGGGAATGAGAATCACCCGATTGCCTCGTCTCGACGCTATAGTCGGGGACCGCAGTGTCAAGAAGGCGAGGTTCGCTTCCGACCGTAGATTGCATTGGCGCGCTGTTCGAAGGCGCTGGCAAACCGCCGAAAGGCTGCATCAAACATCGCGCCCATCAGCAGGGCAAATGTACGGCTCCTGAATTCGTAATTGATAAAAAACTCGACATCACACACCCTCTCCCCGACCGGATGAAACGTCCAGCGATTCTCCATATGTTTGAACGGGCCGTCGAGATATTCCACCAGGATTTTCAGGCTTGACTTGTCGAGCGTAACGCGACTGGTGAAAGTCTGATGGATCATCTTGTAGGCAACCGTCATCGCCGCGACCACGACACTGACGTTGTCTGGCTTTTGTGTGCGGCTCTGCACCTCCATCGCGCTGCAGAGTGGAACAAAATCGGGATATTTATC
>Ga0187778_10001256_pt1 | contig 17760 bp, 17 predicted proteins | sample 1015_Q2_SP5_20_M_FD_132418 | JGI IMG/M metagenome (GOLD analysis project Ga0187778, IMG submission 132418) | Tropical peat soil microbial communities from peatlands in Department of Meta, Colombia - 1015_Q2_SP5_20_MG | ecosystem: Environmental > Terrestrial > Soil > Wetlands > Peat | place...
CTGGTAGGCCGTACTGGATTCGAACCAGTGACCAACGGATTAAAAGTCCGCTGCTCTACCAGGCTGAGCTAACGGCCCCACGAAGGGCGCGGATTATATCGTGAAGTCGCACTTCGAGGCGTGTTGGCAGAACCAGCAAAGCCGACGCGACTCGCGTCTACTGCAAATCGCGGGTGAGAAACGCGGGCAACGACAGGAAGTCGATCCCCTCCTCGCGCAGCGCTTCGGCCTCTTCGCTCGTTGCCTGGCCGCGGATCGCGCGCTTGGGAACCTCTTCGTAGTGGATCTTGCGCGCCTCGTCGGGGAAGGCCGCGCCCACATCGGCCGCGCTCCGAACCATCTTGCGCAGATGTTTCAGCAACTCGGCTTCACCGCTCACCGCCACCGTTTCGGCTGGCTCGGTGCTGGGCGTCGGTGTCGCGGCAGGGGCGGGCGCAGGCGCATGCCCGACCTGGATGTTGGCCGAAGGCCTGCGCTCGATGGCGGCGTCGTCGCACATCGGGCATCGGATCATGGCGCTCCGGCGCTGGCGCTCATAGTCCTCCGCCGAGGCAAACCACCCCTCGAATCGGTGTAAATGCGCGCAGGCGAGTTCGTAAACGATCATCGATTCTCAGTCCCAGGTCAGGATCCCGCCTCCACCCTCCAATATTGGTACTTGAGCGCCGCCGCACAACCGCCAACGATCGCCAGCAGAGCGAGCACCGACCCAAGCGCCAGGGTCGAAATGCCGCTCAGCCCCTGGCCAATGGTACAGCCCAGCGCGGTGACGCCCCCAAAACCCATTAACATGCCACCGGCAATATGGTTGACCAGATCTTCGGTCGACGCAAACCCTTCCCAGCGGAAGGTCCGGGTTACCAGGGCCATCGCCGCCGATCCGGCGACCGTGCCCAGCACGCCGGCGATGCCGAAGGTCAAGATCCGCGACTGGTCGCTCCATAGCATCAGCAGTTCCAGCAGGTAGGCGTTCGGGGCGACGAATGAGAACGATTCCGCTCTTCCTGAATTGGTCGCGACAAACGCTTCTTCGAGCGTGCGCGGGTCCTCGGCGACGTAGCCCAGATGTCCCGAGACATACCAGCCGCCTACGATCACCGCGCCGATGACGAGGCCTCCCACGATCATCGTGCGCGCGGCGCGGAAGTCGCGGCTGGCCAGCGCGAACGCGGCGAGCGCCACCGCCACCGCGAGCGGCAGGCCGGAGCGGACCAGCGAACTGTCGCCGACCAGCGCCGCGACCACGGTCGCAAGATCCGAATGCGATGCACCAATGGCACTCGTGTCGAATCGCACGGGATCGAGCGCGCTCACACGCCAGACCGCGAACAATCCCTTGAGCGTCATGTACGCGGAGATCGCCAGCACGATGAGCACGACCAGCGATTTGAGATTCCCAGCGCCCAGGCGCATGAGGTTCTTGCTCCCGCAACCCGAAGCGAGCGTCATGCCGAACCCGAAGAGAAAGCCGCCCAGAAGAGACGAAAGCCAGGCCACGCGCGGGCCGGTGTAGATCGTCTTGCCGAAATCGACCTGCCCTGTCGACCCGAGCAGCGCAACGCCGGCGATCGCCACGGCCATGGCGAGCAGCCACATGCGCATGCGGCGCCAATCGCCCACGTGGATCGCGTCGGTCACCGCGCCCATGGTGCAGAAGTCGACGCGATGGGCCACTGCCCCGAAAACCGCCGCCAGGCCGAATGCCAGCCAGGCGACGAGCAGAGCGATGTGATCGACGTTGTCCATGCCGAGATGTTCAGCGCAATTATGGCATCCGGCTTCCGCTAACCCCGCGGCGGCCTGCCCGTCGTTCATACCACATCAACATCCGGCCGCGAGCGGCCCAGGGAGCCAAACATGAGCAAAGCATGGAAATGCTGCACAGCCGCTGCCATCGCCGCCTGCGCGCTCGCGAGCGGAGGCTGCGCCAGCGCGCAGTGGCCGGCAACGCGCGTGAGCGTCGAGATCGTCGACCGCAACGAGGGGCGGGTCCTGCCCGTCTACGCCCATGCGGGGCGACGCTTCGTCGTCGGCAAGCCTGGAAACGAATACTCGATTCGCGTGCGCAACACGAGCGGCGAGCGCATCCTCGCCGTGATGAGCGTCGATGGCGTGAACATCATCACCGGCGACACGGCCTCGCCTGCGCAGTCGGGTTATGTGCTCGCGCCCTACGAGACCGCCGAGATCGCCGGCTGGCGCAAGGACATGTCGCGCACAGCGGCGTTCTACTTCACGGCGCTGCCCGATTCCTACGCGGCGCGCACGGGCCGCCCGGACAACGTCGGCGTGATCGGCGTCGCGGTGTTTCGCGAGCGGCAGCGCCCGATCCCTTACGGCTCGATCTCCAAGGACCGCGCGAGCGCCGATCGCATGGAGAGCAGCGCCGACCGCCCCGGTGCCGCGGGCACGCCTGCGCCCGCGGCGCCGCTTGCCGAGAGCGCGCCCTCGAAGCAGCAGCTCGGCACCGGTCACGGACGCAGCGAATCCTCGTATGCGCAATACACGACCTTCGAGCGCACGAGCGACTCGCCCAGCGAGACGATCGCGATCTATTACGATTCGTACCAGAACCTGCTCGCGCAGGGTGTGCCCGTCGGCGCGCCGCCGCTGGCGCGCTATCGGCCGGACCCATTCCCCGATCGCGGCCGATTCGTGCCCGATCCGCGTTGACGGGCTGGTTGCCGCATGCTTTCCCTCACCCCGCAACCCCTCTCCCGGGGGAGAGGGGCCGGCTCTTCGCCTCTTCCCGTGGGAGAGAGCCTGCCCCCGACCTGATCGGGGGCCGACGCGCGGCAGCGCGGCGGGTGAGCGAAGACGCCTCAACCATCCGACTCATTGCAATGCTGCGGCGAGCGCGGCGCTTGTCACCTCATGGCCCCCTGCGCATACTGGGCAGGCCATGCCCGCCTCCGCCGCGCCCAGCGACGAAGACTTGATGCTCGCCTACGCCGCCGGCGACGGCGCGGCGTTCGACACGCTGTACGAGCGGCACAAGGGCGGCGTCTATCGCTACTTGCTGCGGCAATGCCGACACGCCGGCGTGGCCGACGAACTGTTCCAAGACGTGTGGATGAATCTCATCCGGGCCCGCACCGGCTATGCGCCCATCGCCAAGTTCACGACCTGGCTGTATCGTCTCGCGCATAACCGCCTGATCGATCATTACCGCGCCAGCGGTGTCGCGACGCTGGTGTCGGCCGACGACGATGCGCACGCCGATGCAGTGGCTGCGATCGCTGCCGACTGCGGAGACGAACCGAATGCCCGCGCCGAGAATCGCGAGCTCGGCGAACGGCTGAAGAGAGCGGTGACCGCGCTGCCGGCGGCGCAACGCGAGGCTTTTCTGCTGCACCAGGAAGGCGGCTTGTCGCTCGGCGAAATTGCCGAATTGACCGGCGCGGGTGTGGAGACCGTGAAGAGTCGGCTGCGCTACGCCATGAACAAGCTCCGGAGCGATTTGTCCGATCTGTACGAGCCCCTGCGATGAGCGAGATCGATCGCGAACTCGAAGCTGCCTGGCGTGCGGCTAGCAAAGAGCAGCCTCCGGCGGCGCTGGATGCTTCTGTCCGCGCTGCAGCACACCGCGCTGTCGACGCTCGCCCCGGCAAGCCGAAGTCCTGGTGGTGGGTCAAGACGTACTGGGCGCCGCTGGCTGCCGCGGCCATGGTGACGATCATCGCCGTCGGCATCGTCCAGCTCACCCCGCCGGAGCAGGTCACCCCAGGCGTCGTCGCGGAGCGAGCGGCTCCGCCGCAACCCGCCGAGCAGGATTCGCGCAAACCTTCGGTGCCGCCGCCCACGGCCGCCGAACCGGCGCGCCGCGATGCCGCCTCGGCAACCGACGAGCTCGCGCGCAAGCGCGACGCCGAGGATGCGCGCAAAAAGCTCGCGCAATCGCCGTCCCCGACGCAGCCGGCTTCGAACGTAGCCGCAGTAGCAGAGCAAGAAAAAAAGCGCGCCTCGACCGTGCAGTTCGCGGCAAAGGAGGAGCAGCGACCCGCCGCGGCGCCCGAGGGCGCGCCCGCCGAGGTGAAGACTCAAAGCGCGGGCGTGCCCGCCCCGGCTGCGCGCAGCGAGCCTTTCCCGGCGGCACAGGCGCCGGCGGAACGTGGTCAAGCGGCGGTCGCTGCGGCGGCCCCGGCAGCTGCGCTTCGACGCAGCGAACCGTTCCCCGCCGCGCAGCCCCAGGGAATAGCGGCCGGTGCTGCGGCGCCTACCTTGCGCGAGGCCGCGCCCGAAGCCACCGCCAAGCTCGAGGCGGCGGGCGACAAGGCGCCAGCGAAACCCGAGCTGGCCAAGATGGCAACCATGGATCAGGCCCGCGCCAAGGACGCTGCCGCACCGCGCCCGGCCGATGAATGGATCAAGCTCATCCGCAGGCTGCGCGCGGAGGGCAAGAGTGAAGAGGCTGCTAAGGAGCTTGCCGCGTTTCGCGCAGCTTACAAGGAGCGCGCCGACGAGCTGCTTCCCGCCGATCTGCGCGCAGCCAAGCCGTAGCCTGGGTTGAGTCGTTGTAGCCTGGGTTGAGCCGCGCAGCGGCGAACCCCGGGGCCGCTTTCGCGACGCTTGCGGCCGCCCCCGGGATTCGCGTCGCTCATCCTGGGCTACCCGATGCAAACGAGCGCAAGAGCTTCTTGATTGGCGCTGGCAACGCGGCGCCCGCAGCTTCGGCGAATGGCAGCCAGACGAGTCCAGGCTCCTCGGCGTGCATCGGCCAGCGGCGCACCATGCAGCGCTGCGGCGTAAGGGTCAGGCGGAAGTGAGTGAACGCATGCTCCAGCGCCGGCAGCGCTTCTCGCGGCATTACATCGGCGCCGAAGCGCTTCCGGCAATGCCTCGCCGCATCCGCGTTCGGCTCAACCTCGGGCAGGCTCCACAAGCCTGCCCAGACCCCTGTCGACGGGCGCCGCTCGAGCAGCACTTCGCCGGCGCGTTCGATGATCAGCGCCTTGACCGCGCGTCGCGGAAGCGCTTTCTTCGGCCGCGGAGCGGGCAACTCTTCGATGCGAGCGCTGCGCCTCGCCTCGCAGTCCGCCGCGATCGGACAGGCCGAGCAGCGGGGCGCCTTGCGCGAGCACACGGCCGCGCCGAGATCCATCAGTCCCTGGGTGTAGGTTGCGACGTCACGAGCCGGCAGCAGCGCCTCCGCGCGCGCCCACAGCGCGCGCTCGACGCGAGCTTCGCCCGGGTAGCCCTGGATGCCCTCGTGACGCGCCAGCACGCGCTTGACGTTGCCGTCGAGAATCGCGGCGCGGGTGCCGTGCGCAAGCGCGGCGATCGCCGCCGCGGTCGAGCGGCCGATGCCGGGCAGCTCGGCTAGCGCCTTGGGGGTGCGCGGCATGACGCCGCCGTGCTCGGCAACGATCGCATGCGCCGCGCGATGCAGCAGATGCGCGCGCCGGTAGTAGCCCAGCCCGCTCCACAGCTCCAGCACGTGGCCGAGCGGAGCATCGGCGAGAGCCTGCACGTCCGGAAATTCGGCGACGAAGCGCTGGTAATACGGGATCACCGTCGCAGCTCGCGTCTGCTGCAGCATGATCTCGGAGAGCCAGATGCGATAGGGGTCGCGCGTCGCCTGCCACGGCAGATCGTGCCGGCCGTGCGCTCGCTGCCAGGCGATCAGGCGTGCGGCGAGCGGCTTCATTCGTTGACCAACCACTCGAGCGAAGCGGGCGGATGCCAAGCGTGACGAGCAAGCCCGCTGCTAGGCCGCTCGCTAACCCTTGGCGAGGCGCTGGCGCGCCTTTTCCGCAGCTTCTGACTTCGGGTACCTGCTGATGATCTCTTCGAGCGTTCGCTTCGCCGGTGCGGCTTCGCCCAGGTCAGCCTGGCAACTGGCGATGTTGAGCAGCGCGTCGGGCACCTTCTGGCTGTCGGGGTAGGTCGACAAGAGTTGCCGCTGCGTGCCGATCGCCCCGCGGAAATCGCGCTGCGCGTACTGCGCGTTGCCCGCCCAGTAAAGCGCCGACGGCGCGAGTGGACTCTTCGGATAGGTCTTCACGAACGACTGGAAGCTCGCAATCGCCGCGGAGTAGTTGCTGCTCTTGAACTGCTCGAGTGCGGTATCGTACGCGCGTTGCTCGGCGCCCGCGTCGCCGGGCTTGCCCGTCGCCGGCGGTGCGGCCGCCGTCGCTCCGGGAGGCGAGACGGTGTCGCCGCTCGCGCCCGCTCCGCTTTCGAGCTTGCGCAGCCGCGTGTCGAGATCGACGTACAGATCGCGCTGGCGCTTCTGAGTCTGCTCGAGCTCGTAGCTGAGCACCTCGTACTGGCCGCGAAGCTTGGCGACATCCGCCTTGATCTGCTCGACGTCGCGCAGCACGTCGACCAAGCCCGCGCTTTTTGCTTCGAGCGTGTCGAGGCGCTGCAGCACCGATCGCTCCAGCTGGTCCACGCGAACCTTGAGCGCGTCGATGCGCTTGCGCGCCTCGTCGTCGTCGAACAGCGCGGCGCGCGCCGGCATCGAGGCGAGCTCGAGCGCCAGCATCAACGCGGCCGCAACCGAGGCGAGTCGCACAAATCCCGAGCCTCCCATCGAACGCTCGCCTCCGTCCTGTCGAGGCTCAGAAATCGCTTGCGTACACGATCTCGTCGCGCCGGTTCTGCGCCCATGCAGCCTCGTCGTGGCCGTCGACCCGAGGCTTTTCCTTGCCGAAGCTCACCGTCTCGATCTGCACTTCGCCGGCGCCGAAGATCAACATCATTTTCTTCACCGCGTCGGCGCGTCGCTGGCCCAGGGCGATGTTGTACTCGCGGCTCCCGCGCTCGTCGGCGTTACCCTGAATGGTCATGCGCGCGTTGCGGTTCGCCTGCAGGTATCGGGCGTGTGCCTCGATCAGCGGCTTGAATTCGTCCTTGACCACGTAGCTGTCGAAGTCGAAATAGATGATGCGCTTGGAGAGGATGCTGCTCGGATCCCTGAGCGCACTCTGCCCGGCGCCCATGGCGGTGCCAGTAACGCCGCTTCCGGTCGTACCCGCGGTGGTGGCGCCGGCGGCCCCCGTCGCGGGAGTGCGATCCTCGACCGGCGCCCCTTCCTCCTTCGGTGGCGTGCTCTGACATGCAACGAGGCCGAGCACGATCAATGCAGCGAAGAATGACTTGTTCATTGGGTTCTCCTTGGAAGCCTGTTAACGCCGAAGCTAGACCGCCGGCCTATTTCGCCAACGGGCCCCACGCCGGCTCGCGAACGTCAATTGCTGCGGCGGTCAATCGCTGCTTGACGCGTCCATCGCTGGAGACCGCGGCCAATATACCACGCCCTCCGCTGTTCGAGGCGTAGAGGATCAACTTGCCGTTCGGTGCGATGCTCGGCGATTCGTCGAGCGTTCCCTGCGTGAGCACTTGCACCTGGCGAGTTGCAAAATCTTCAAATGCGATGTTGAACTGATTCCCGTCGCGGCGAACGAACACGAATCCCTTGCCGTCGGGCAAGTGCCGGGGCGACACGTTGTAGGTCCCCTCGAAGGTCATTCGCTCGATGGCGCCGGTGGCGAGCGTCAATCGATAGATTTGCGGGCTGCCGCCACGATCCGACGTGAAAAGGATCGACCGCCCGTCCGGCGCGAAGTTCGCTTCCGTGTCGATGCCGGCCGAGCTCATCAGGCGCTGCGCGCCGCTGCCGTCGACGTTGATCAGATAGAGCTGCGAGCCGCCGTCCTTGGACAGCGTCACCGCCAGCTTGGAGCTGTCCGGCGACCACGCTGGCGCGCTGTTGCTGCCGCGGAAGTTGGCCACCACCTGCCGCACACCGGTCGAGAGCGACTGCACGTAGATCACCGGTTTCTTGTTCTCGAGCGACACGTAGGCGATTCGGGTCCCGTCGGGCGACCACACCGGCGAGAGCAGCGGCTCGTTCGACGTCACGATCGTTTGCGGGCTGTAGCCATCGGCGTCGGCGACAATGAGCTCGTAGCGCGGTCCCTGCTTCGAGATGTAGGCGATGCGCGTGCTGAACACGCCAGCGTCGCCGGTGAGCTTTTCGTAGATGACGTCGGCGATGCGATGCGCCGTGGCCCGCAACTGCGTCGGTAGAACCGCGTAGGTGAAGCCGGCAAGCTGGGTCTGCTTGACGACATCGAGAAGCGTGAAGCGGACTTCGATCCGGCCGCCGTCCACCTGTGGGCCCACGCTGCCGACGACGAGCGCGTCGGCGCCGCGCGAAGTCCAGTCGCCGAAGCGCACTTCCTCGGGGCCCGAGGGCCGCGGGTTGACGCCGCCGGGATCGATTAGCCGGAGCCGCCCGCTGCGCTCCAGATCCGCGCCGACGATCGAGCTCACGCTCGCCGGGTATCCGGCTTCGCCGCGAAACGGCACGATGGCGATCGGAATCGCGGTCGCGCCGCCGCCGATGATCTCGATGGTGAGCTGCGCCCGCGCGGTGCTCGCCGCCAGCAGACAGAGCAGCGGGAGGATGCAGCACAGGAATCGGGGCATCTGGCGGGAAGTCGCGGGGTCGCGGTTCGTGGTCCGGCAACGACGCACCGAGCCCAGGAGCATGGCGATTATAACGGACCGTTCCACGATTCCAGGTTGCGACATCGCTCTGTTCACTGCGCGCGCACCACACCGTCGAGGCCGAGCGCCGCGCGCAAGCGCTCGGCGCTTCGCGCTGCGTCCTCGCGCGTCGAGTAGGGTCCGACGAAAACGCGGAACCATCCATCGGATTGCCGCACCTTGGCTTCGACGCCGAGTCCCGAGGTTTGGTTCGCCACGCTGGAGACGAAGTTCTGCGCGTTGGCGTTGTTGGCGAAGGCGCCGAGCTGCACGACATAGCCTCCGGTCTCGGCGGCGACCGGCAGCGGGGCCGTAGCGGCGGCTTCGGCGACCGCAACCGGCGGCAGCGTGACCGCCACCGGGAGCGGCGCATCGGCCGGCAGGACGCTCTCGACCTCGACCTCGCCGCTGCCTCTTTGCGCGATGCCGATACGATCCGCAGCCGCGTAGGAGAGATCGATCACTCGACCCGGATGAAACGGCCCGCGGTCGTTGACGCGCACCACAACGCTCTTGCCGGTCGCGAGGCTGGTCACCCGCGCGTACGACGGCAGCGGCAGCGTGGGATGCGCGGCAGTCATCGCGTACATGTCGTAGGTCTCGCCGATCGCGGTCTTCTGGTTGTGGAACTTGCGCCCGTACCAAGAGGCGATGCCGCGTTCCCTGTACGGCGCGAGGCTCGTCGCCGGGACGTAGTTGACGCCGAAGACCGAATACGGACGGTTGGCGAAGCGATGCAACGGCTCGAGTCGCGGAACTGCGTCGGGAATGCTCGCCAGATTCGCAGGCGGGTTCTCGCCGGGGCCGTCGTCCTTGTAATAAGCTCCGGGCTTCGACGGCGCTGTCGCCGGCTTGGGCGGCTCACGCGGCGCCGGCGCCTGGCAGGCAGCGAGTGCCAACACCATCGCAGCGATCAGCGGCCGGTTCTGGCAGCAGATGCGTTTCAGGTCTTCACCAGCTTGCGGTTCGCCTGCACGTTCATCAGGATGCCCAGCCCGATGAACAAGCTCACCAGCGCGGTGCCGCCGAAGGAGACCAGGGGCAGCGGAACCCCGACGATGGGAAGCAGCCCGCTCACCATCGCCATGTTGACGAAGGCGTAGGTGAAGAACATCAACGTGATCGCCCCGGCGAGCAGGCGGGCGAACATCGTCGACGCGTTCATGGTGATCACGAAGGCGCGAGCGATCAGCAGCAGGTAGAGCACCAGCAGAACGGCATTGCCGATCAGCCCGAACTCTTCGCCGAACACCGCGAAGATGAAGTCGGTGTGGCGCTCCGGCAGGAAGTCGAGATGCGTTTGCGTGCCGTTGAGCCATCCCTTGCCGACGATCCCGCCCGAGCCGAGCGCGATCGACGCCTGCGAGCTGTGATACCCGGCCCCCAGCGGGTCGCGCGCCGGGTCGATGAAGGTGAGGATGCGCTCCTTCTGGTAGTCGTGCAGATGAGTCCAGATCAGCGGCGCAGCGGCGCCGGCGCCGGCGGCCAAGCCGACCATGATCTTCCACGACAAGCCGGCGAGATAGAGCACATAGAAGCCCGATGCGGCGATCATCAGCGCGGTGCCCAGATCCGGTTCCCGCTTGATCAGCCACACCGGTGCCACGATCAGCGCAGCGGCGATCAGAAAATCGCGGAAGCCCATGCGTGTCTCGTGGCGCTGAAAGTACCAGGCGAGCATCAGTGGCAGCGCGATCTTCATGAGCTCCGAAGGCTGGAACCGTGCGACGCCGATGGTGAGCCAGCGCCGCGATCCGTTGACGACCGTGCCGCCGAGCGCCACCGCGCAAAGCAGCAGCAGGCTGAGTGCGTAGAGCGGCACCGCGGCACGCAGAAGCTGCTGCGGCGGCACGTTGGCGACGATCCACATCAGCGCCAGCGCGAGGCCCAGTGCGCCCGCCTGGCCGGTCACCCGGGCGACACTCTGGTCGGACGCGGAAAACAAGGTCACCATCCCGACGCCGACGATCGCCAGCGCCGCCGCCATCAAATAGGCATCGACGCGGCGCGCCAGCAATTCCCAGACGCGGGCGAGGATGGCGAGAACGGTGGACATCGGCGTCATGCGCGGGGCCTAATCGCTTTCGTCGTCGGGCTCGCGCGGCCCAGCTCCCGGCGCCGCCGGCAATCCGGTCTGCTCGCCCAGCAGGAAGTAATCGAACACGGCACGAGCGACCGGTGCCGCGGCCTGAGCGCCGAAGCCGCCGTTCTCGACCAGCACCGCCAGCGCGATCTGCGGATGGTCTGCTGGCGCGTAGGCGATGTACCACGCGTGGTCGCGCAGGCGCTCCTCGACACGTCCCGCCACATACTTGGTGTCGGTCTTGAGTGAAAACAGTTGCGCCGTTCCGGTCTTGCCGGCCGAGACGTACTTGGAGCCGACGAAGGCCTGTGCGCTGGTGCCTTCCTTCGGCACGCCCATCAGCGCGTTCTTGATCACCGCGAGATGTTCCGGCTTGACCATCAGGGTGCGCAGCACTTGCGGCGCAATTTCGCGCGTCTCACCGCTTGCCACGTTCTCGATGCTCTTCACGACGTGCAATCGGAACAAGACTCCGTCGTTGGCGATCATCGCGATCGCCTGCGCCTGCTGCACGGGGGTGAACGCGTTGTAGCCCTGGCCGATACCTGCCGAAATCGAGTCGCCCAGGTACCACTTGCGGTGCTCTTCCCGGTAGTTCTTCCCCGAGAAGCGTTCGCGTTTCCACGCGCGCGAGGGCAGCACTCCGGGCAACTCGCCCTCGATGTCGATCCCGGTCTCCTTTCCGTAGCCGAACTGCGACATGAACGCGAAGGTGTCGTCGATGTCCGTCTCACCGGCGAGCGTGTAGTAGTACGTGTCGCAGGAAACGATGATCGAGCGTGGCATGTCGACATAGCCATGGCCGCCCGGCTTGTCGTCGCGGAAGCGATGCGCGCTACCGGCGATCTGGTAGTAGCCGGGGTCGAGAATCGCCTGCGTCGGTGTGCGCTTGCCCGAAGAGAGGGCGGAGAGCGCGAGGAAGGGCTTGATGCTTGACCCGGGCGGATACGCGCCGCGCAGCGGGCGGTTCAACAGTGGCTTGTCGGGGGATTCGTTCAACTGCTCCCAGCTCGCCGGATCGATCCCGTCGACAAAGAGGTTGGGATCGAAGCCCGGCTTGGACACGAAGGCGAGCACTTCGCCGCTCGCCGGGTCGAGCGCCACCAGCGCGCCGCGACGCTCGCCGAAGGCGCGCTCGGCGACCTGCTGCAGGCGGATGTCGAGAGCGAGCCGGACATTGTTGCCGGAGACCGGAGGCGTTCGCGAAAGCGTGCGCACGGCGCGCCCGCCGGCGTCGACTTCCACTTGCTCCACGCCGGTGATGCCGTGCAGCTCGCGCTCGTAGGAGAGCTCCACGCCGGATTTGCCGATGTAGTCGGAGCCCTTGTAGTTGGCCGTCTCTTCCCATTCGTCGATGCGCTTGACGTCGCGGTCGTTGATGCGGCCGATGTAGCCGATCAAATGCGAGGCGACCTCGCCGAAGGGATACTGCCGGAACAGCCGCGCCTTGATCTCGACGCCCGGGAAGCGGTAGCGGTTCACCGCGAAGCGCGCGACTTCCTCGTCGGTCAATCGCGTGCGCAGCGGGAGGCTCTCGAAGTTCTTCGACTCCTCGAGCAGCTTCTTGAAGCGCTTGCGGTCGCGCGGCTGGATGTCGACGAGGGTCGAGAGCTCGTCGATCATGGCGTCCAGGTTCTTCACCCGCGATGGCGTCACCTCGAGCGTATACGCCGAGTAGCTCTGCGCGAGCACCACGCCGTTGCGGTCGGTGACGACGCCGCGGTTGGGGACGATCGGCACGATGGCGATGCGATTGCTCTCCGCGAGCGTCTGATAGTGCTGGTGCTCGATCAGCTGCAGTTGGACGAACCGTGCCAGCAGGCCACCGAAGGCGACGATGATGATGACGCCCGCGATGCTCATCCGCCGCCGGAAGTATTGCAGCTCGCGCTCCGGGTTCTTGAGCTCGGGCGGTTGGAGAGCGTTGCGGCGAAAGCGCTTGGCGAACAGGCGACGCATTAGCTACCTTTCTCCCGGGGAGCGCGGCGGCCGCTGCGGCCATTGCAGCAGCACGGTGAGCGGCGGCCACAGCAACGCGCCGGTGAGCGAGCCCACCGCGTACGTCCACCGCGGCAACGGCGCGCCGCCCACGACCCGCACCAGCGCCACCAGCGCCGAGCAGAACAGCAGCAGCAGCGCGACCTGGGCCGCCTGCTGCCACAGCGGAAAGCGCAGCACGCGCCGGCGAAAGTACTCGGCCCCGTAGGCGAGCACTGCGTAGGCGAGAGCGTGCTGGCCGAACACGGTGGCGTCGGCGACATCCATCAGCAATCCGAGGCACCAGGCGATGCCTACCCCGATCAATCGCGGCTCCTGGATGCACCAGTACAGCAACACCAGCGCCAGAAAGTCGGGCTTCAGGGCAAGCGCAACAGCGGAGAGCGGAAGCATGTTCAGCACCAGCCCGGCAAGCAGCGTGATCAGCACGAACCACGGCTTGACTGGGAGCAGAATCTCCTCAGGACGCGCCGGGGTGAGAAGGGTCGCCACTGTCAGCCTCGGCGCTTGCCGCGACCCTTCCGCGGCGCGTCGCTTTCCGCGGGCTCCTCGGGCCGCGGCGGCGCCGCGGCCGCCTGTCCCAGGATCAAGAGCTGCCCGCTCGCGTCGACGCCGGCGAGCGGCTTGCAGGTGACGCGCGCGAACATCTGGCCCGTTTCGCGCTCCACTGACGCGACGACCGCGACGGCGAGTCCAGCGGGGTACGTTCCGTCCAGACCGGAAGTCAGCAGCCGGTCGCCCTGCTGGATCTCGGCGTTGGGCGAGAGAAACCGCAACTCGGGCAGGCGCCCCGTTCCCGCGCCGTACATCACGCTGCGCACGCCGCTGCGCTCCACCTTGACCGGCACCGCGTGATCCTTGTCGGTCAACAGCGTCACCTCCGACATCTGCGGGAAGACGCGCGTCACCTGTCCGACGACGCCGAGCTCGTCGATCACCGCCTGCCCGGGCAGCACGCCGGCCGACTCACCCCTGTTGACAAAAACCTTCTGCGTGAACGGATCGCGACCGGAGTAGAGGACTTCCGCCGCCGTCGCCGGGCCGCGCAAGCGCGCCTCGACCCGGGCGAGCGCGCGCAGACGGGCATTCTCCTGCTCGAGCAGCGGATAACCCTGCGCCGCGGGCGCCTGTGCCAGGAGCTGCTCGCGCAGAGTCGCGTTTTCGCTCGCGAGCTCTCTCTGCGAAGACAGATACGAGCCGAAGTACGCCAGCGCCTCACCCGGGAGCTGCTCGGCGCGCACCATCGGATACAGAACGATCGCGACGACCTGGCGGATGTTCTCGAGGTAGCGGTACCGCGTGTCGGCGAACAGCAACGCAAGGGATATGAGACCGAAGAAGGCCAACCGCGTGAGCGGCGACGGGCCACGGTGGAAAAACGGTGGCGGCTCGACGGTGATGTGTCGCATCGATCGAAGTCAGGGCTTGCAGCAGGCCGGACAGCGAATCCTCCCGGCGCGGCGCAGCGGCAAGGGGATCCGTCGTTCCACGCGAGAGAGAATTGTTCAGGTATGGACAAACACGGCCGTCAATCCGATGTGAATATCGTCGACAGCTTTTCCATGTTCTCCAGCGCCCGACCGCAGCCGCGAACGACGCAGGTCAGGGGATCGTCGGCGACGACCACCGGCAGCCCGGTCTCTTCCATGAGCAGGCGATCGACGTCGCGCAGCAGCGCACCGCCCCCGGTGAGCACCATGCCGCGCTCGGCGATGTCGGCTCCAAGCTCGGGAGGCGTGCGCTCGAGCGCGCTCTTCACCGCCGAGACGATGCTGTTGAGCGGATCGGTCAGCGCTTCGAGGATTTCGTTGCTCGACACCGTGAAGCTGCGCGGGATGCCCTCGGCGAGGTTGCGGCCCTTGACTTCCATTTCCTTCACTTCCGACCCGGGAAACGCGGAGCCGATCGTCTTCTTGATCTGCTCGGCGGTCGTCTCGCCGATCAGCATCCCATAATTGCGGCGGATGTAGTTGACGATCGCTTCGTCGAACTTGTCGCCGCCCACGCGCACGCTTCCTGCGTACACCATTCCGCCGAGCGAGATGACGCCGACCTCGGTCGTGCCGCCGCCGATGTCGACCACCATCGAGCCGGTCGCTTCCGAAATCGGAAGATCAGCGCCGATGGCGGCCGCCATCGGCTCCTCGATCAGGTACACCTTCGACGCTCCTGCGCCCAGCGCGGACTCTCGGATCGCGCGGCGCTCGACCTGAGTCGACCCGCAAGGAACGCAGATGATGATGCGCGGGCTCGGCGAGAATAGCCGCGAGTCGAGCACCTTCTTGATGAACTGCTTCAACATCTGCTCGGTCACCGTGAAGTCGGCGATCACGCCGTCCTTCATCGGCCGTATCGCGGTGATGTTGCCCGGCGTTCGCCCGAGCATCTGCTTCGCGGCGAGGCCGACTTCCTGGATCACGCGCTTACCGTTGGGACCGCCTTCCTGCCGGATCGACACCACCGAGGGCTCGTTGAGCACGATGCCCTGACCGCGAACGTAGATGAGCGTATTCGCCGTGCCGAGGTCGATCGCCAGATCGCTGGAGAAATAGCCTTTGAAAAATTCGAACATGAAGCCTTTCGGTTGCAGCGGAAGCCTGCCGGCTCGCCCGCTCATGACAGGGGAATATGATACCCTATCGAGCACCGTTTCCGCATCGTTTCTCCAGCTAAATGCCCCTTTCGCTCGACGATGTGCAGCGCATCGCCTGCTTGGCACGAATCGAGATTACGCCGGCCGAGGCCGAGGACGTGCGCTCGAAGCTCGACGGCATCTTCGAGCTGATCGGACGCATGCGCGCGGTCGACACCGAGGGCGTGGAGCCGATGTCGCACGCCCTGGACGCGGTGCTGCCCGTGCGCGATGACCGGGTGACCGAGATCAACCGTCGCGAAGACTACCTGCGCGTCGCGCCGGCGGTCGAAGCGGGCTTGTACCTAGTGCCCAAGGTGATCGAGTGAGGATTTGCGGCTCAGCGCGGCTCCGGCGGGCTTGAAACCCACCGGACCTGCCGCCGGTTCGGTTCTTCGCTTTCCAACGTGTTTACGGCGCCCATCGCGGAACTCTCCGCAGCGCTCGCAGCGAAGCGCGTTTCCGCTGTCGAGCTGACCACGAGCGCGCTCGCGCGGATCGACGCCGCCAACCCGCAGCTCAACGCCTTCGCGACCATCGACCCCGATGGCGCGCTGGCGAGGGCCCGCGACGCTGATGCTGCGCGCGCCGCCGGCACGGTGGGGCCGCTGGCAGGCATCCCCGTCGCCCACAAGGACGTGCTCATGACCGCGGGCTTGAGGACGACCTGCGGCTCGCGCATGCTCGCCAACTTTGTGGCGCCCTACGACGCCTTCGTCGTGCAGAAGCTGCGCGACGCGGGCATGGTGCTGGTCGGCAAGACCAACATGGACGAGTTCGCGATGGGCTCGTCCAACGAGAACTCGTTCTTTGGCCCGGTGCGCAACCCGTGGAATCCGGACTATGTGCCGGGCGGGAGCTCGGGCGGCTCCGCGGCGGCGGTGGCTGCGCGGCTGGTGCCGGCAGCCACCGGCACCGATACCGGAGGGTCGATCCGTCAGCCTGCCGCGCTCTCCGGCATCTCCGGCTTGAAACCCACCTACGGGGTCTGTTCCCGTTACGGGCTCATCGCCTTCGCGTCGAGCCTCGACACGCCCGGGGTGCTCGCGCAGACGGCGCACGACTGCGCGCTGCTGCTCAACGCGATGGCCGGGCACGATCCGCGCGATTCCACGAGCCTCGACCGGCCCATCGAGGACTACACCCGCGATCTCGCGCGGCCGCTCAAGGGGCTGCGCATCGGGCTGCCCAAGGAGTATTTCGGGGAGGGAACCGAGCCCTCGGTGGTCAAGGCGATCGACGCCGCGTTGGCCGAGTTGCGCGGGCTGGGGGCGACCACGGTGGAGGTGAGCCTCCCCAGCGTCGATCTCGCCGTCCCCGTATATTACGTGATCGCGTCGGCGGAAGCTTCGTCCAATCTGTCGCGCTTCGACGGCGTGCGCTATGGACATCGCGCGGCACGGTACGCCGACCTGGCCGACATGTATCAGAAGACACGCGCGCAGGGTTTCGGCGCCGAGGTCAAGCGGCGCATCCTGGTCGGCACCTATGTGCTCTCGCACGGCTACTACGACGCCTACTACCTCAAGGCGCAGCAGGTGCGCCGGCGGATCGCCGAGGATTTCCGGCGGGCCTACGAGCGTTGCGACGTCATCGTTGGGCCGACGTCGCCCACCACCGCGTTCAGGCTCGGCGACAAGGTCGACAACCCGGTGAAGATGTACCTGAACGATATCTTCACGGTAGCGGCCAACTTGATCGGCGCGCCGGGAATCTCGATTCCCTGCGGATTCGACAGGCAGGGACTGCCGGTCGGCATGCTGCTCCAGGGCCGGCACTTCGGCGAGGCGACGCTGCTGAACGTCGCGCACCAGTATCAGCTCGCGACCGATTGGCACGCCCGAGTGCCGCCGGGGTTCGCGCCATGAAATGGGAAGTGGTCATCGGGCTGGAGACCCACGCCCAGCTCTCCACGGTGTCCAAGATTTTTTCGGGCGCCGCGACGGCGTTCGGCGCCGAGCCGAACACGCAGGCGTGCGCCGTCGACATCGCGTTGCCCGGCGTGCTGCCGGTGTTGAACAAGGGCGCTGTCGAGCGAGCGATCCGCTTCGGGCTGGCGGTCGGAGGAACCATCAACCGCCGCAGCGTGTTCGCGCGCAAGAACTACTTCTACCCGGACCTTCCCAAGGGCTACCAGATCTCGCAGTACGAGATTCCCGTCGTGCAAGGCGGCTCGATTCGCATCGCTTCGCCGATGCGCGGCGAAGTCGAGGTCCGGCTCACCCGCGCCCACCTCGAGGAGGACGCGGGAAAGTCTCTGCACGAGGATTTCCACGGCATGACTGGCATCGATCTGAACCGCGCCGGTACGCCGCTGCTGGAGATCGTGTCCGAGCCCGACCTGCGCAGCTCGGAGGAAGCCGTCGCCTACGCCAAGGCGCTGCACTCGCTCGTGCGCTGGATCGACATCTGCGACGGCAACATGCAGGAAGGAAGCTTCCGCTTCGACGCCAACGTGTCGGTACGCCCTGTGGGCGAGCCGAAGCTCGGCACGCGATGCGAGATCAAGAACCTGAACAGCTTCCGCTTCCTGCAGCAGGCGATCGAATTC
>Ga0187778_10001259_pt1 | contig 17743 bp, 17 predicted proteins | sample 1015_Q2_SP5_20_M_FD_132418 | JGI IMG/M metagenome (GOLD analysis project Ga0187778, IMG submission 132418) | Tropical peat soil microbial communities from peatlands in Department of Meta, Colombia - 1015_Q2_SP5_20_MG | ecosystem: Environmental > Terrestrial > Soil > Wetlands > Peat | place...
CCTCATTGCAGGCGCGAGACGGTGAACTTGTGGGAGATATCTCGGTGCGACACGCGGCGCTCGAAGGCGGTGTAATTAGTGGCGCCCAGGTCGCGGAAATGATCGATGAGCTGCCGATGCTCGCCGCTCTGGGTCCCTTCACAGAGAAGGGAATCGAGATTCATGATGCACAGGAACTGCGCGTGAAGGAAAGTGACCGGATTCGAACGATCGCGCATGGTCTACGGGCCATGGGCGCGAGCGTCGTAGAGTTTCCTGACGGGCTGCGGGTCGAAGGCCGTTCGGCAGGAAAGCTACGCGGCGCGGCAATCGATCCTGAGGGGGACCACCGCATCGCCATGGCGCTGGCCGTCGCGGCACTGGGTGCTGAAGGCGATACGGTGATCCGCGATGCCGAATGTGTGGGCGTATCGTTCCCGCAGTTTTTCTCCACCATGAAGCGACTGCGCGGAATCGAAACTTAATTGGCGGAACTCCGGAGTCAAAGGTGCCGATCAGCCGGCCTTGCGGAGATGAACCGTCCCGTAGCTGGTAGTGATGTTGAGCATCGGTCCGGCACCACCAAATTGCCCGCTGATTTGACCCTGAGTCTCTTCGTTCAAGGTCTTTAGCGACGCAGACTGAAAGTCGCTTTGCACCTCTCCCGACCGCGAAGAAGCAGAAACCGCAAAGCTCGATCGCGCCGGCAAGGTAACGTCGGTGTCCCCCGATTCATTCTTCACGATGAGGTCTTCGCGCGGTGGCGCCGCGTATGCGACCTTCACGTCGCCGTGCGTATTGAAGATTTCGATCTTGCCGGCGACATTTTTCACGTCAATGTCCTTGTTGTGCGCAATCAGCTTGACCGCTCCATCGGCGCCTGCGAGGGTGATGTCGCTGGAATCGGCGTCGAGGCGGCCCGTAAGGTGCTCAACAGTTAGGTCCGCCCAGGGGGAGACGCAGCGCACTGACTTCGCGATATTCGCAATCCGAACTGAGCCGACAAAAGCCCCTTCGATCGTGGCGTCACCGGAAACGTTGCTCATGTCAACATCGTCGCCTCGGCCGGTGAGTTTCACGTTTCCATCTACGCCTGAAACTTTCACATCGCCATGTTGAGACCCAATGGTGACGTCCGAACCGACATCATGAATCTGGACATCACCATTGAACGAATGAGCGACCACAGTCCCAGATACTCCAGCAATTTCGACATCGCCATGCCCGGTGCTGACTTCGAGACTAACCGCCTTCGGCAGAGTCACGTCCAAATCTGTGCTCGTGAGAGCTCGAAAACCGAACCGGCGGACCGTATGAATGTGGTAGTCGTTGCCGGACTCCTCAATCACTATATCCACGTTTCGCATCTGCGCGTCCGCTGCTGACTCCGACGGCCCCCAGGCGGTTTGTTTCAAGTTGACGCGAAGCTCGCCGCCTCCAACAGAGTGGATGGAAATGTCTCCCCTCTCCGTTTCGATCTTTAAGTGCGCCCCGGCAGGCAACGTTTTCGGTGCGATCTGACGCGTTTGCGAATAGGACTGATGGAAAGGCGGAATCTCGATATCGAGGTCGGCCGCATGTTCCCGAATCCAATCACGAAACACGAAACCGGCGAGTACAAACGCGAGCAGGATCATCAGAGCGGCCTCACCCCCAGACAGGAGCGGTGCCCGCGGCTCCCCGGCGCGCTGCGCGGAGAAATGATCCACCAGCTTAGCGACGCCCCAGAGAATGATTAGAACCGGCCAGTAAACCCGGATCAAATGCCCGATCCCGAATGAAGGATCGAAGCGATCGAGCAGGAAAATGACACCGATCAGAATCAGGAGCAGACCGGCAAAGATGGAACCTCGTCGTGGAGCCCCGTTGCTCATGTATTTTTCAAGGCCCCGTATGCCCCTCTCGAGAAACCATTGCTTGACACACTAAGATCCCTCCCAAAACGATCAATGCGATGGGCCAGAGATCGAGAAAGCTGAAGCGTGAATATTCTCCGACGAGGAAGAGCACACCCAGCGTTATCAGCATCACGGGGAAGATCAATCCGCGCGTTCGGCACTGCAGGCATGAGCAGCGTGGCGCCGTTGGCGTGGCCATGAGTCGAACCCCTAAGCGCTTTCTTTCATGCGATCCATGAGTATCCAAACGCCGAGTGCAATCAGCGCGACCGGCCACCCCTTGATCAACCATTCTTTGTGCAGCAGCCCGAAATTTGCGAGCAGGAAGATAATGCCGAGCGCGATGAGGACGATGGCGCCCATCGGCGTTCGGCTGCGTTGGCGCACAGTCTCGATCGTCTGAGCTCCTCCGAGTCGCCGGGCCCTGGCAGTGCGAAATGCCTCGATCGGCATGTAGAGGGAGAAACATATGAGCGCAACGATCAGGAATCCTTCGTAGCTGTCCGGAACATCAGCCGAAAGAAGCGCGATAATTCCACCAAACACTGCTACGTGGATCAGCGCTTTGATGTACTCGCCGTTGTAGACGGCGCCGAGACCGGGAATGAATCCCAGTGCAAGAGCCACTCCCGGACGGCTGCCCGAGACGCCGGCCCCGGAAACCACCGACGATGCTGAGACGATCGATGAGAGGCAAGTCTCGCAATATAGAGCGCCGCCAACTTCACGCGTACATCCAGGGCAGAGCGCTTTGCCGCATTGCCGGCAGTATCCGGTCGCTGCGACATCGGTGTGGACGGCACAGTTCATAGGTAGCTCCTCGGAATTTCGTCGAGTGGACTCGCTGGCCATCCACTGACTATCAGCATGGCGAATTCTGCTGCACTCTGGGTGGAGCGGTGCCCGGCGGGTGGCGCGGCTTGCGTCTTGGGACGCGCGTAGGAGTCCGGCGAGTGTTGTTGTGGTGTGGCTTCGGGCTGTCTATCTGGCGCTGGTGTCGGTTCCGCGTTCGGTTGAGGCTCGGCAAAGAGCCGCGACTGGATCATGTAGACCACGTGCAAGTCGTTGACGATCTTGACACCTCGAGCGTAGGTGAGGTGTATGTGACGGTTTGCGCTGTAATACAAATTCACCGGATTCAACGCCATTCTGCGCGGTAGCGCCCCGAGTGCGTGGAATACGACAAAAAACGAAACGGCTACGGTCACAACACCCATCGCCAGCCGCATCGGTGAGATTGCAGGCAGCCAAGAAAACCAGCCTTTCGCAGACTGCCTCTGCATCGATGCCCCGCGCGTGGCGGCGATGATCCTGGAAGCGAGAAACGGCGGCTCGTAAATCTCAGGCAACTGTCGCACCCGCTGCACGACGCCACCCACCTGCGCGACGAGGCGTGTGCAGCGATCACATCCGGATGCGTGCGCAGAATAGGCGCTTGCTTCGGCCGCAGCGAGCCTACCTTCGAGGACGTCGCTCAATCGTTCTTCCGTTAGTGTGCAATTCCAGTTCATTTCTCGTTCGCCTGTTCGCGCGCCTACGTGGGGCGAAATCCCATTTCCTCGAGAACCCGCGCCAACTCGATGCGTCCCCGGTTAATTCTTGATTTGACCGTGCCTTCGGGCACTTGAAGCACAACCCGAATCTCGTCGTAGTCGAGTCCTTGCAAATCGCGCAGGATCACGGCCTCGCGCAATTCAGGCGAAAGTTGAGTGAGAGCCCGTTGCACTTGCGCGCTCAGTTCGCTCGCCTCGGCCCAGCTATCGGGAGTGCGAGCCGGGGAGGGTCGCTCGTCGAACTGCGATAGCGCATCAATCGAATCGGTCTGCCGGTCGCGACGAGTGCGACGGTAGTGGTCGACCAGCAGATTTCGCGTGATGCTGGTCAGCCACGTGGTGAACGCACCTTGCGCGGATTGATAGCTCGCGAGCGTCCGGTAGACGCGAATGAAAACCTCCTGGCTTAAGTCCTCAGCCGCAGCAGCATTGCCCGTAAACCGGCAGCAAAGGTTATGGACGCGCCGCGTGTGCCGCCGCACAAGTTCCTCCCAGGACGGCCCGTCGCCCCGGAGACAGAGCTGCACCAGTTGAGCGTCGGGCTGCAATCCCTTTCAGCCTCGTAACCTGCATTACCACTCGGCCTCACTGGATGGAACGCACGATGAGGCCGAAAAGTTCCCTTGGCGCGGCATCTTATTCGTCCCGGCACTGGAAACACAAGAATGAGTACTGAAGGGTTCGATCCTTACATTTTCTGGGTGCCATTTGGAGCGCAGTCGCAACAGCGGAGGTTGTGCTCCTTGACACTCTCAAAAGCTTGCTGCTAGGGTTCAAACCGGATGCTTCGAAACTCGCGACGTTACGTGTTCCTCCTTCTCGCTTTTCTTGCGCTCGCTTTTCTTCTTTACAAATTTCGCAATGCAATCTCGCTGGAGGGATTCCGCTGGGGCCTGGTTGCGGCTTCGCTTCATCACGCCCGGCTTTCTCTGCTCTTGCTCTCGCTCCTGACGATATACGTCTGCTACGCAATTCGGGCGCTCAGATGGGTGCGTTTCTGCCGCGGCCTCGGCGAAGCTCACTTCGGCAACGTCTATAGCGCCACGCTCATGGGTTTCACCTGTGTGTTTCTGCTTGGTCGAGCCGGTGAGCCGGTCCGACCGGTCCTAATCGCGCAAAAAGATTCGCTCTCGATGCCGCGCATGTTTGGAATTTTCGTCGTGGAGCGCGTGTTCGATATGGGGGCGACGGTCGTGCTCGCGATCGTCGCGCTTTTGTTATTTGAACAGAATCGTTCGGCTAGCGTTGCGAACGACCTTGTACTCAAGGCCGCTCGTTCCGCAGGCGTCATTTTGCTCGCCGGGATAGTTGCGGCAGTCTCGTTTCTGGTGTACTTCCGTCGGCACGGCGCCAGCTGGCTGGCCGCCAGACTCGAACACGGAAAATGGCGGCGCGGCTGGCGCGGCAAGGTCGTGCTAGTGCTGCAGGGATTTAGCGAAGGCCTGCAAAGCATCCGAACTTGGCGGGACCTTTTTGCGCTCTCTGGCTATAGCGCCGTGCACTGGGCTCTAGTCGTGTTCGTCTATTTCTGGACAGCACATGCATTTCCGGGGTCACTGGCCGCTCTGAGTCTCAGCAGCATCATCCTCGTGCTGGCCTTCACGCTGGTCGGTTCGGCGGCGCAGTTGCCGGTAGCTGGCGGCGGATCGCAAGCCGCGAGTTTCCTTGTTCTGACGCTCATATTAGGAGTAGAAAAGGAGCCCGCGGCAGTCGCGTCAATCGTCTTGTGGCTTATTGCCTTCGCCGGATGTTCCCTGGTGGGAGTGCCGTTGCTTTTGCGCGAGGGTTGGTCGATGGCCGAATTACGGCGTATGGCGCGCGATGAGGAAGAGGCCGAGGAGAAACAACTTCTTGCGGACGCTGAACGCGTCGCAGCATCGAAAGAGAGGCCGTAGTGAAGTGCCCTTTTTGCGCGCACCTCGATGACAAGGTAATCGACTCGCGCGAAGCGCGGACCGGCGACATGATTCGCCGTCGCCGCGAATGTTTGAAGTGCAATCGCCGCTTCACCACCTACGAACGCATCGACGAAATTCCATACATGGTCATCAAGAAGGACGGCCGCCGCGAGAAATTCGACCGTCAGAAAATTTTGCAGGGACTGCTCAAGGCGTGCGAGAAGAGGCCTGTGCCGGTCGGCAAACTGGAAGCAATTGTGGATCAGGCCGAGGCTTTTGTCAGCGAAGCCGCCGATCGCGAGCGGACGACCACTGAGATCGGCGAGCTGCTTATGGCGCAGCTCAAGAAGCTCGACAAAGTCGCTTACGTCCGGTTTGCTTCGGTCTATCTCGATTTCAAAGACGTGAAGGAATTCATGGACGAGCTCAAAGGCCTTCTCAAAGAGCGAGCCCGGAAGTGAACTAGGCTTGCCAGACACCCGCCGCAAATTTCTTCACGGTACGGAACCCGAGACTTTCGTAGAGTTCCACAGCGCGTTTATTGACGGACGTCACTGTCAGCGAGAGGTATCGGTAGTTGCGTCGGCGAAGTGCCTGGATCGAATGCTCCATTAAATGGCGGCCGACTCCGGACCCCTGATAGCCGGGCATCACGCACACTTGCGTTGTGTGCCCGACTCCTTCCGCAACGGTTGAAGTGAGTATCATTCCGATTAGGCGATCTCCCGTTGCGGGCCGCACGAGAAATGAAGCCTCCGGCAAGAACTGTCCGCAACCGGGCAGAAGCACGATATTACGCAGAAATCGCAGGCTGCCGGGCTCGCTGCGGTATTGATCGTTGATCTGGCCGTCCACATGGTTTGCGTACGCAAGCTGGATGAGGCGGGCAGCGGAATCGAAGGCGCGATCGGTCCACGGCTCAACGCGCAAGCCTGCCGAAAGCGGCGCGCCCTTCAGTCTGGCATCGTCGAGCGACAGGAGCATGAATTGACGGGCGTGCAGTCGAAAGTGTTGAGAGAGGAAGCCTGAATCGAGGTCTATTCCGAAGGGCATGAGTTGCGCTTCGATCCGTTCGAGCCGCGGCATCGATCGAAGCATGCTCAGCATTTCGGTCAGCAGGCGCTCGGTAGCGATGCCTTGCGCGTGCTGCGACGAGACGAACAATCCGCCGATCAGGCCTTTGTGTTCTTCTACAACGTAGAAACCGTAGCCGGTCAAGTGGCCGTCCTCGAGCGAGGCGCAGCCTCCCAGAGCGTGTGAATCGATGAATTTGCGCACGAGGTCGATCGAAGGCCGGTAATCCCAGTAGAGTTCTTCCCGCCATCGGCGAGTCTCCTCTTGGAACAGGCCCTCGAGTGACCGTGAATGCAGCTGGCGAAGGTCTACGATCTGCATGAACGCCCGAACGTCCCCTCGGCCCATTATAGCTTCGAGCCGTGCCGGAACACAGTACGCACGGATTGCGCTTCGGTAACGGCGAAACCGGGTTCCCGGCGAACTGTGCTAACATTTCCTCGCCGAGGCGCGTACGCGCAGCGCCCGCGCCTATTGCATGGTAGTGCTTCCCGAACTTCGCTATCCCACATCGCGTATTGCCAAGGTGTTGTCAGGAATCCTGGCGCTGCTTCTGTTTGGTTTCGCGACGGTCGCCACGGTCTCCGGATACTTGCTGTACCAAATTCTTCACCCGCCGCGTAACGCGGCCACTTTCGATCTCAATGTGATGATGGGTCACCCGTCGACGTTCTCATTCGACGTTCCGGGTGCCTCGTCGCGCGAAGGATGGCTGTTCCCTGGATTGCGTGGAGCGCCGACAATCGTGGTCTGCCATGGATACTCGTCTCAGCGAGCCGAGGTGCTGACGCTCGTCACAGCGCTACAGGACCACCAATTCAACGTCTTTCTCTTCGATTTTGCGGGCCACGGGACGAGTCTTGGTACAACCACGTTGGGCTATCACGAAACTGCCGAGCTGCGCTCAGCGATTCAGGCGCTTTCCGCGCGCGGTGATGTGGATCCTCAGCACCTCGGACTTTGGGGCGTCGATATGGGCGGCTACGCGGCGCTGGAAGTCGCAGCAGCCGATCCGCGCATCACAGCCTTTGCCGTGGACGATGCCTACGACGATCCACGCTCACTCGTAAGAATGGAAGTGCAGAAATCTGGGCTGACCGCTCTGCCTTTTGTTCTCCGCCTTTCCGATTTCGGCTTTCGAATGGCGAACTATCCGTTTCGCGACGAACCGCCGGTCTCGACGCGCTTGGCTCGCACGCGAGGCGTACCCAAGCTCTTTGTGCAATCCGAAGATCGGCCCGCCCTTGCAAATGAGACTTTTCAGCTCTTCATCAAGGCTCCCGACCCGAAATCTACTCTGCGCGAAACGCAGAGCTATCGCGACATGTCGGACGACGACCGCAAGACTTACGAGAGCCAGATTGTGAACTTCTTCCTCCAAAGCATGCCGCCGACTTCAGCTCACTGACGCAAAACGGGCGCTGCCGTCACCGGTACATACATAATCCCCGCATAGTGCTCGTCAAGAGATCCGCCGATCCTGCCGAGCTTTCCGATTTCCTTCGCGCCTTCCGCCGTGGTTAGTACGAGAGCCGGCCGGTTATCGGATGGGGACCATTCCGGAAGCTCACGTCGAAAATAGAACGCCAGCCCGTAAATCCAATTGCGGCGCAGCCGGTAGGTGAAGATGCGGTCCGGGCGACGATCGTTGTGGAGGAACAGGGCGTGCGGCCGCGCGGAATAGAAGTAGTCGAGCAACGGGAGGAAGCGCGCGCTTGCAGCTTCGACAGCGAGAATCATCCACAGTGCGCATAAGCCTGCGGCAACGCCTAAACTTTGCCGATATCCTGCAAAGATTATTCCCGCTGCGATCAGGGCAGTGACTCCGAGAGCGGCGTAGCCGAGCACGGAAACCGACGCCGTTTCTTGGTACGCCGCGAGCGCTGCCCAGTCGAAGCGCTGCGCGAACCGCAGAGCGACAATGGCAACACACAGGCAGGTAACGGCGATGATTGCCGATAGCGTTGCCGGCGTGGCGCGGTGTTTCGCGAACGCGCGGCCCATCGCTAGAGAACAAATCAGGGCGAGGGGCGGAATCGCCGGCAAGATATATCCAGGCAGTTTCGATTGTGAAAAGCTGAAGAATGCAACCGGGAATACTGCCCAGCACGCAAAGAAAAATCCGGGTGAGTCAGTCCAGGTTTTTTCGCGCCACAGGCGGAACCCTTCTCGTGCGACAGGCCACAAGAGCCCGGTCCACGGAACGAGTCCGACCAGCACGATCGGGCCGAAAAACCAGAGCGGCTGGCGGTGCTGAAACATGGGCGTCAAATACCGCTCCACGTTGTGCTCGAACAAAAACACTCGGAGGAAGTCCGGATTGCGAAGCGCGCAGAGCACGTACCACGGCAGCGCGATCACACAAAACACCGCGATCCCCAGGGGATGCGCCAGCCGAAACGCTGCGCGCCATTGCTTTGTAGTGAGAGCCCAAATCGCGATCGCTCCGCTGGCGAGTGCAACTGCGGCTGGCCCCTTCGCCAGCACTCCCAGTCCAAGGAACAAACCGAACAGTACGATTGGCAACTTCTCTGAGCCGGCGAAGCCAACGTCTCTCGCGTTCGCGCGCAACGCGCCCGAGCGACGAAGAAGGGCCGCTGCGCTCGCCATGGCAAGCGTAATCGAGGCGCTGAATAGCATGTCAGGAGACGCGGAGCGCGCGAATCCAATGCCGGCCACGCTCGTCGAGAAAATCAATGGTGCAAACAGCGCGAGGCTTAGTTCAAAAGCTTGTTCATTATCGTAATGTTTCCAGCCGAGCCGGCCGATCGCGAGCGCAGCTGCAAGCGCTGCGATCGCAGAAGGCAGCCGCGCGGCCCATTCGGCTGGCAAATGCAGGTCAAATCCGATCGCCGCGGCCCAGTAATAGAGTACGGGCTTCTCAAACCAAGGCGCGCCATACAAACGCGGAGTCACCCAATCGCCAGTCTCTGCCATGGCGCGCGCGATCCAGACGTACCTCGGCTCGTCCGGTCCGACGAGCCCCAATGCACCAAGATGCCCGAAGAGGCAAACTAGGAAGGCGAGCGCAGCTATCGCGAGCAGCCCGGCTCGCTGCCGTCGTTGAGCGAGGTTCATGTCGTTCAAAGCGCGTTCGAGTCTATCACCAGCCGATTCGAATTGAGTTTCACGCATGCATTCGCAAACTACGGTGCCACTGGTGTCCGATAGACGTCTCCCGCATAATGGCTCGCGATGCGGGAATGGCTCGAGTACATCGCGGCATGGACAGGGTTAAAGATGCTGGAAATTTTGCCGAGGCCGGCGGCGCGGTTCGTGGGAGCCAGCTTCGCAGCTGCCGCGTACTTGATACGCCCGCCACTCCGTCGCGCTGCAATGTTCAACTTGCGCCTCGCGTTCCCGGATTGGACCGATGCCGAACGCCGGCGCGTAGTCAAAGGCATGATCCGACAGGTCGGCTGGATGGCTGGGGAGTTTTCTCAGTTTCCTAAATACAATCGCCGGAAGATCGAACGAATTGTGGTTGTAGACGGTTTCGAGAATTTCGAAAACGCGCGGCGGCGTGGAAAGGGAGTGCTATTTCTCACCGGCCACATGAGCGCTTGGGAGCTCGCTCCCTTTGCGCAAGCGCTCTACGGATATCCGCTTTATTTTCTTGTTCGCCCTATTGCCAACCGCCGCCTCGATGAACTCATCAATCGCTACCGCTGTCGCTCTGGCAACCAACCGATTGAGAAGAATCGGGCAGCGCGCGCGATTCTTAAAATTTTGGGCGAGGGTGGCACGATCGGCGTTCTTTCGGACCACAACACGTCGCACGAGAACGTCTTCGTGAATTTCTTCGGCGTGCCGGCGGCGACAACCTCGGGGCTCGCGAGGATCGCTCTTCGGACCGAGGCCGCAGTTGTGCCCGGGTTTCTTTCGTGGGACCCGGAGATTCGAAAGTACCGATTGCGATTCGAGCCGGCTGTCGAGCTCTCCCGCTCAGGCGATGAAGAGGCCGACATCGTCGAGAACACCGCGCGCTTCACGCGTGTGATCGAGGGCTACATCCGCGCGCATCCGGACCAGTGGCTCTGGGTTCACAAACGCTGGAAAACTCGCCCGCCCGGCGAAAAACCGGTTTATCCGTTCTGATCGCTACAGGGAGAGTACCAATGACGCGGACTTTGGGAGAACTGGCGCAATTCTTGGGAGCAAGGCTCGAAGGCGACGCTCTCATTGAGGTCAATGGCGTGGCGAGTCCCGAACGGGCGGGCCCCGGTGATTTGATCTACTGCGATTCACCGCGCCATTTGGATCGTGTTGTGAGTTCCGCGGCGCGGGCTGTGATCCTATCGCCCGGCAGTGAGTTGGCCGGCAAATCCGTTCTCCGAGTGCGCGAACCGAAGCTTGCGTTCGCGAAAGCAGCGGTTTGGATACTGGAAAAGCCGGCTGCTGGAGCGTCAGTTCATCCGACCGCCGTGGTATCAAGTACCGCTCGAGTGGCGGCAGGCGTGTCGATCGGTCCTTACGCTGTGATCGAAGACGAGTGCCGAGTCGGTGCGAACTCTATAATAGAAGCTTTCTGCTTCATCGGCAGCGGCGCACAACTCGGCGAAAGCTGCCGTCTTCATCCTCGTGTGACCTTGTACCCGGGGGCGCACTTGGGAAATCGCGTCGAGGTACATTCGGGAGCCGTGATCGGAAGCGACGGTTTTGGTTACGTGTACGGTGAGGGCCGCCACTGGAAGTTTCCGCAGATTGGCAGCGTCGAAATCGGGGACGACGTGGAGATCGGCGCAAATGCGACGATTGATCGCGGCTCGCTAGACGTCACTCGAGTCGCCACTGGAGTGAAGATCGACAACTTGGTTCAAATCGCGCACAACGTTCAAATCGGCGAGCACTCGGTGATCGCCGCTCAAACGGGCGTGTCGGGCAGCAGTTCAATTGGCGCGCGGTGTGTCGTTGCGGGGCAGGTGGGAATCGCGGACCACTGTCGAATTGAAGACGGAGCCACGCTCGGAGCCCAAGCCGGAATCCCGTCTGGAAAGACAGTTCGTAGCGGACAGACGGTATGGGGCACACCTGCCCGGCCTTTGGATAGGTTCAAGGAGCAATACGCTTATTTTGCCCGGCTGCCGGAATTGGCCGAGCGCCTCCGGAAGTTGGAGGAGCGCGAATAGCATGCTAGGGTGCCGACCATCCAGTGTGCAGACCCGTGGCTGTGTCACTTTTGGGAAGATTGTAGCTACTTCGGGGCAGCCCAAACGACGGAGCCGACATCATAACTTTCAGATCAAATGAAGCAATGTCTTGTGTTTTCAGTTGACCGGCGAAATCATACAAAAGATAATACCGGGGAGCGTGGCTAGTAGGCATCTTCCGGGCCGGGAGGCTAAGTTCCACTCCCAGTCTAAACTTCATAATGCCCAGAACTTAGTAGGGTTTGCGAACCGCGGGGTGCAACCACAGGCCAGAACCAATTGCCGCGGCGGGCTCAACTGTGACGATTTATGTCTGAGGGGTTGATGACACCGGAGGCAAGGCTGCAGGTTGAGGCACCAGGCAGTGCCTCAGAGGGTGCGACGACCGTCGCGCTGCGTCGCGATGTCGAATCGCAGGTTTCCCAGGCCATTTCCCGCGCACTTAATTGGTTTCTTTCAGGCCAGCATCAGGACGGCTACTGGTGGGGCGAGCTTGAAGCCGATACGACGCTCGAATCCGATTACATCCTGTATCTCCACATTTTGGGCCAGTCCAAGTCCGAAAAGGTGGAGAAGCTCGCTCGGTACATTCGCGATCGGCAGCTCCCTGACGGTGGTTGGAATATATTCTACGCCGGCCCTTCCGAATTAAACGCGACTGTGAAAGCCTGGGTTGCTCTGAGGCTTGCAGGCGATTCGGCGGCGTCTCCGCATTTGGAGCGTGCCAAGCAGAAGATCCACGAATTGGGTGGGCTGGAGCGCACAAATTCATACACCCGCTTTTATCTCGCCATGGTCAGGGTGGTGGATTGGTCTTATGTTCCGGCAATCCCGGCGGAGATCATGCTCCTTCCGGGCTGGTTTCTGCTGAATTTGTACGAGATGTCTTCATGGACTCGCGGCATTGTCATTCCGCTCGCCATCGTCTGGGCGCACAAGCCTGAGTGGAGTCTCCCCGATGGCGTGACGGTGGATGAACTCTATCGCGAGCCCGGCGTCAAGCCGCCGTCGCTCTCGTGGGACCGGCGAGTCGTCTGCTGGAAGAATTTTTTCCTCGCGCTAGATCGCAGTCTGAAGCTCTACGACAACTTGCCGTGGAAACCATTCCGTCGCGCAGCTCTCTCGCGCGCCAGAAAATGGATGCGCGAGCGATTGGAGCGCAGCGAAGGGCTCGGCACGATTTACCCCGCCATGATGAATTCGGTTTTTGCGCTTCTGGCGGAGGGTGGCGATACGACCGATCCATTGCTCATGCGCGAAGTCGATTTTCTGGCCCGATATGAAATTGAAGAGCGCGGCACGCTGCGCGTGCAACCCTGCATCTCGCCGCTATGGGACACCGCGATTGCGATGGTCTCGCTTCAAGAAGCAGGCCTCGATCCGTCGCACCCGTCGCTGCTGGCCGCATCTCGATGGCTAGTGCGCAATCAGATTTTGGGGCCCGGCGATTGGCAGGTGAAAAGTCGAAAGGCCCAGCCGGGCGGATGGGCGTTTGAATTTCGCAACGACTTCTATCCCGACGTCGACGATACCGCTTTCGTGTTGATGGCGCTGAGCCGCGTCGACGACCCTGACGGGGCGCGCCTGCACGCTTCGATGAAGCGCGGTCTCGCGTGGCTCTTGAGCATGCAGAACAGCGACGGCGGCTGGGGCGCGTTCGACCACGAGAACAATCTCGAATTCCTCAACAATATTCCCTTCGCCGATCACAACGCGATGCTCGACCCCTCGACTGCTGACGTGACCGCGCGGGCGCTGGAGTGCCTCGGGCACATGGGTTGGTCCGCAACGCATCCGGTCGTACAGCGTGCCCACGAATATCTCAAGCGCGAACAGGAGAAAGACGGATCGTGGTTCGGCCGCTGGGGTGTCAACTACATCTACGGTACGAGCGGCGTCCTTCGTGCGCTCGAAGCGGCCGGCGTCCGCGCGGAGCAGGAAATGCAGCGCGCTGCCGAATGGCTGCGTTCCGTCCAGAATCCTGACGGCGGCTTCGGCGAGACGATTCTCTCGTATTACGACACAGCGCACAAAGCAAAAGGGAAGAGCACTGCGTCGCAAACCGCATGGGGTCTGATCGGACTTCTGGCTGCTGTTGGTCCGGACGATCCGGCGGTTGCGCGCGCCGTGGTCTGGCTTGTTTCACATCAGAACGAAGACGGCACGTGGGACGAAGCCGAATTTACGGGGACGGGATTTCCGCAAGTGTTCTATCTGAAGTATCACCTCTACCGAAATTCTTTCCCGCTCTACGCTCTGGCGCGCTACGATAATTTGCGCAAAGGCCGTGCGAGATTTCAGGGAGTGCAGGTGCCCGCAGCCGAAATCGAGCATCCAAATGGATATTGGGGGTAGTGGATGAGAACTCCGTTAAGCATGTTTACGAGCATGTCCGCTTACATCATGCGCAAAGGCCTAAGCGGCGCGAAGAAATTCCCGCTCACGATGATGCTCGAGCCGCTGCACACCTGCAATCTCACGTGCACCGGCTGCGGCCGCATTCGCGAATACAAATCGACGATCAACGAGATGCTGACCGTCGAACAGTGCCTGAAAGCTGTCGATGAGTGCGGCGCGCCGATCGTTTCGATTTGCGGCGGCGAACCGCTCATGTACCCGGAAATAGGGAAGCTGACGAGCGAGATTCTGGCGCGCAAAAAGCACATCTACCTGTGCACCAACGGTATCTTCATCCGCAAGAAGCTGAAGGATTTCAAGCCGACCTCGCGCTTTTTCTTCAACGTCCATCTCGACGGACTCGAGAAGACGCATGATATTTGTGTGGAGCGGGATGGCGTGTTCCGCGAAGCGGTCGAGGGAATTAAGGCTGCAAAAGCAGCCGGCTTCCTGGTCACTTCGAACACCACGATTTACAAAGAGACCGACATCGAGGAGATCGATCAGCTTTTCGAGTATCTCCAAACCCTCGGCGTCGACGGCCACATGGTTTCACCTGCGTACTCCTACGCCGCGGTGGATACCAAGGACATCTTCATGTCCCGCGAGGAGATTCGCGAGAAGTTCATCCAGGCGAGCCAACTGCTCGAGCGCTACAACATCATGACGACACCGGTGTACATGGAATACCTTCGCGGAGAGCGTGAGCTGATGTGCACGGCGTGGGGCAACCCTACTTACAACCCGCGCGGCTGGAAAGGCCCGTGCTATTTGATGACGGACGCTCACCATCAATCGTTCAAGGACTTGATTGAGAAGACCCCGTGGGAGCAGTACGGACGCGGCCGCGATCCGCGTTGCGCGGACTGCATGGTCCATGTGGGCTACGAAGCTTCCTCCGTTTTGGGAGGCAACAAGAAGTTCGGTGATACTTGGAAGCTTTTGAATTGGACGTTTTCGGGGAAGATGGGCGGCCTTCTGAAAGATCGGCCCGCAACGGCCAGATCGAAGGCCAACGGCAACGGCCGTTCGAACGGCAACGGTGCAGGGAACCATCGCACCGCGGCTCTTCCGCCTGCGCTGGAGCAGGAGAAAGAGGCTTTCCGCATTCTATGACCACGCTCGTTACGGGCGCTACCGGTTTTGTCGGGAGTCACGTGGCGCGCCAACTTCTTTCGGCTGGGCATCGCGTGCGCGCTCTTGTTCGTCCCTCGAGCAATCTTCGTGCGTTGGAAGGGCTTTCCGTTGAGCGCGCCGAAGGTGATCTGGGCGACTTGATTTCACTTGATCGCGCCATGCGTGGAGTTCGCCACGTGTTTCACGTGGCTGCGGACTACCGGTTGTGGACGCGCAACCCCGAAGAAATCTACGCAACGAACGTCGAAGGCACGCGTAAGCTCTTTGAAGTTGCCGGCCAGGCGGGCGTCGAACGCATCGTTTATACGAGCACGGTGGCCACAATCGCCGTCACGACGCCGGATGGCGAGCTGCCGAGCGAGGGAACTCGCGCGACGCTTGATCAAATGATCGGACACTACAAGCGCTCAAAATTCCTCGCTGAACTCGAGGCTTTGAAATCTGCGGCGGCGGGTCTGCCAATCGTGATCGTCAATCCGACAGCGCCGGTCGGGCCGGGCGATTGGAAGCCGACTCCTACGGGCCGCATCATTCTCGATTTTCTGAACGGCAAGATGCCGGCCTACGTTGATACTGGGCTGAATGTGGTCGGCGTGGAAGACGTGGCAGCCGGGCACATTCTCGCCGCCGGGCGTGGCCGCATTGGGGAGCGCTATATTTTGGGTGCTCGCAATATGACGCTGAAAGAAATTCTGGACGCCCTCGCCGCCATCACGGGACGCACCGCGCCTCGCGTAAGGCTTCCCCACGCTGTCGCGCTCGCAGCAGGATACGCCGATGAAGCCATCGCGCGCATTACGGGGCGTGAGCCGCAGATTCCGGTAGAGGGCGTGAAGATGTCGCGTCATCGCATGTTTGTCGCGAGCGACAAAGCCGAAAGGGAATTGGGCTACAGGCCCAAGACCGTCGAGCCGGCGCTCGAGGCGGCCGTGCGCTGGTACGAGCGGCACGGATACGTGGGTAATCGCGCGCGTGTGAAAACCGTTGCGCAGGCCGCGTAGAGAAGTTTGTTGTGAATATTGTCGTCACATTTGCGCTCGATACGGAGTTCGCCCCGTGGCGTAAGCTGAGGGCCTTCAAACGGGCGTCCGTCGGTGAGTGGGACCGATGGTATGAGGCGCGGGTGGGAGCTGCGCAAGTTCGCGTGGTGGTTACCGGCGTGGGCAGGTTTGCAGCACAGCGTTCCATGGCGCAGGCATTTGCGGGAGAACCCGCGGAAGCGTGCATTTCTGCCGGACTTGCGGGGAGTTTGAAGCCTGTCTATCGCTTGGGCGAGGTTCTCGTCGCGCGGGCGGCATCGGATCCGAACGCTGCTCATTTTATGCATAGCGATGAGCCGCTTCTGGCACGTGCCGCAAGCGTAGGCGCAAGAGTCGTCGAGAGATTTATCGTAAGCGATCACGTCGTCGGAACGACCCGAGAGAAGGAATTGTTGGCTGCAACCGGAGATGCCGTCGACATGGAGAGTCTGTACATACTCTCAGCGGCGGCCCATGCAAAGGTTCCGGCCGTTGCGATCCGGTCTATCAGCGACGGCGTGGAGTCCGATCTGCCGCTGGATTTCAACCGTGTCTTCAACGAGCGCGGTGAAGTGAGTCTTCCCAAAGTGCTGCGCCAGTTGCTTGCAAATCCCGGACGGCTTGGAGGCTTGCTCAGGCTCGCGCATCAGAGCGAGCGGGCCGCGTCTGCGTTGGCGCGATTTCTGGACGGCTACGTTCAAGAGATCAGCCGCAGTCCATTGGAGACAATTGCGAAAGCGGACGCTATAGCAATATGAGCCACACAATCGCACAAATCGGGACGCAGGAGTCGGGGGATGCTCCTGTCGGCTTGATGCGCGCCGGCGTGTATCGCGGCGAAGGGCGCGTCGTCGTTGAGCAAGTGCCGATCCCCCAAATCGGCGAAGGCGAAGTGCTTTTCCGCGTCGCGGCATGCGGCATCTGTGGCACCGACATTAAGAAGATCCATCGCGGTTTCATCGTGCCGCCGCAGATTCTTGGACACGAGCTGGCCGGTACGGTGGTTCAAGTCGGGCGCGGCGTGAAGAAATTCAAGCCCGGCGACCGTGTGGTCAGTTTCCATCACATTCCGTGCGGCTCGTGCTTCTATTGCGAGAAGAAACTCTTCTCGCAATGCGCCGGATACAAAAAGACGGGTTTGACGGCGGGGTTCGATCCCAATGGGGGTGGCTTCGCAGAATACGTTCGCGCGATGCCGTGGATTGTGGAACGCGGGATGATCGCGCTGCCGCCCGATGTGAGTTTCGAAGAAGCAACGTTTGTCGAGCCGGTGAACACGTGCCTGAAGGCCGTTCGTAAGGCACGTGTCTCTCGTGGAGAGACCATTCTGATCGTAGGCCAAGGTCCAATCGGAATGTTGCTGACTCTCATCGCTAGAAACGAAGGTGCCGAGGTCTTGGCGAGCGATCCGATGCCTGGCCGCCGCGCCGCGAGCGTCCGGTTCGGAGCTGCCGAAGCGTTTGATCCGGCGGCGTCTGATCTGGTCTCTGAACTGCGAAAGCGGACCGGTGGACGCGGTGCCGACGCCGTGCTGCTCGCCGCGCCCAACCCGTCGCTCGTGGCCGAAGCACTGGCGATTGCCCGTCCCGGCGGTCGCGTGCTCTTGTTCGCGCACAACGACCCGGTCTTGCAGTTGAG
>Ga0187778_10001260_pt1 | contig 17737 bp, 11 predicted proteins | sample 1015_Q2_SP5_20_M_FD_132418 | JGI IMG/M metagenome (GOLD analysis project Ga0187778, IMG submission 132418) | Tropical peat soil microbial communities from peatlands in Department of Meta, Colombia - 1015_Q2_SP5_20_MG | ecosystem: Environmental > Terrestrial > Soil > Wetlands > Peat | place...
AAAAGAATGGATTAAGTCCTGTGTGGTACCAATGTGCGCAATCAGAGACTGCAAATACAGGAGCGGGCGCAAGCCCTGTCGGGACAAGATCAGGTCACCTGACGACTAGGAGGGCCCCGAAATCAAAGAGAATCGGGGGGTGCCAGGAGTAGTCAGATCGCCGTCCTCGAAAAAGTACTATTGACCTGAGCGTTTCGCGGCGCTAGCTTAGATTGCTCGTCCTAGGCCCCGGCGACACCCCCACAGTGAGGCCCGTCATGACCGTCAGCATCGCACCGAATCCAGCAGCAACTGCTTTGCAAGAACGTTGGGAGCGGCTAAGAGGCCACAAACGCATCATTTCCCGTGTCAAACTACTAGTCGAGTGGGAACAGGGCGGGGCAAAGGAAACCGCCAACGCCGTCACCGTGGACGTAAGCCATTCTGGATGCATGGCCGTGGTGGGAGCCGACCTGCCTCTACATAAGCGAGTGCGCTTGATCCATCCTGAGACTGGGCGCAAAGCCGACGCAGAAGTGGTATGGCGCAGCCATGAAGCGTGGGACGCTGGATTCGAATTGATGAAACCCGATCCTTCCTTCTGGAATTTGAAATAACAGCGTCCGGCCCTAACGACTCCAGAACTACTGCGGCCACTTTTCCTTCGGCAAGCTCTTCTGAATCGTCTCCAAGTTTTGGAACCCATCCTTGATGACCGTTTGCTTGATGTTGTCCTTGGTGACGACGACCGGCGACAAGAGAATTGCAGGAATGCTCGTTTCACCGACAGAAATTTCGGTGTTGGTTTTGACTTGCTGGCCTTTGGCAAGCGTCACGGCAGCTTCTGCGGCGAGCTTGGCTTGCGACACGAGTGGCTTATAAATGGTGAAGGTTTGCGTATCGTCGAGAATTCGAATAATAGCGGCTAAATCCGCATCTTGACCCGAGACAAGGACTTTCCGGGGGAGCTTGCGGTCCTGCATCGCTTGTACGGCGCCCCCGGCCATACCGTCATTTGAGGCGAGCACGGCGGTGACATCTCCCTTTGTGCGATCCAAGGCCTCCGCCATGCGGGCATAGGCTTCCGTTGGGCTCCAGTCCTTGATCCAATAGTCCGCCACAACCTTGATGTCCCCGCGATCCACCAAAGGTTTGAGGACTTTCATCTGCTCGTCGTGCAAAATGTGCGCATTCACGTCTTCCGTTGAACCGGCCAGCAGCACATAGTTTCCCTTTGGGGCCTGCTGCGTCAGCGTATAAGCCTGGAGGAAGCCAACTGCAGCCGCATTGATGCCGATGAAAAAGGTGACATCGGGATTACGAACCAAGCGTTCATAGCAAATCAAGGGGACTCCCTTGCGATTGGCGGCTGCGACGATGCGCATGCCTTTTTTTGCGTCGTGGGCGACAAGAACTAAGGCTTTAGCGCCGGAATCCAAGAGTTTTTGGGCTTGCTGGAGCTGCAGGTCATCGTTCCCGTCTGCAATCTCCACCTGAACTTGCGCCCCCAGCTCCGCAGCGCGCTTCTGAAATTGATCCACGTCGGTTTGCCAGCGCTCAACTTTCAAAGAGTCCACGAGAAATCCGATTTTCAAGTCGCCAGAGGGAACTGGTTTGTCCTGCGCGGCCAGCGGAAATGGAGAGCAGAAAAGCAGGATCACGAAAACGAAATCCCAACGATGCTTCGCACGGAAAGCTCGCATCGGATGACCTCCGGGGTGTCTTTGAAAGAACGTAACACCATGTAACCATGCAGGCAACGAAAGCAAAACGCAGGTGTGCTTGGCGCGAAATACCGGTGGTTGTCCAGTCTCGCGCCACCACCGGGCTGAAGAGGCTATTTGCTGGCGGCGGTGGAGCGGAACGTATACGAACTAAGCACGCGCATATAGTTCCCGCGCTCGAAGGCGGTCGGATCGGACACAGAGCGCCGGCTCATGCTCCCGCACATTTGCTGGACCGAATCATACTCGTGCTCTTCGAGCCAGCGGCGAAGGTCCGCAAGCACGGTTGTGACGTGAGCAATTCCCCGTCGCAGAAGCGCGGAGGCCATCATGGCCACATTCGCGCCGGCCATGATGCATTTGACGACATCCGTTGCGGTATGAACTCCGCCGGTGATGGCGAGATCAGCTTCGACGTGGTCAGTAAGGATGGCCGCCCAGTGCAAGCGTAAGAGTAATTCATCCGGATGGCTCAGTGTGAGGCGAGGCACAACTTCGAGTGACTCGATGTCGAAGTCGGGTTGATAGAAGCGGTTGAAAAGAACCAAGCCGTTTGCGCCGACGTCATCGAGACGCATGGCGATATTCGCGGGAGCACTAAAAAACGGTGAGAGCTTCACGGCCACGGGGACACGCACGGTGCGCTTGATCTGACGCACCAATTCGACGTAGCCCTTCTCGACGTCTGTCGAGCTCTCGGCGGGCTCGGTGGGGATGGAGTAGATGTTCAGTTCGATGGCGTCGGCGCCGGCTTCCGCCATCAAACGGGCGTATTCGGCCCAGCCACCTGGGGAAACGCCGTTGAGGCTGGCAATCACGGGAATCTCAACAGCAGCCTTTGCAGCATCTATGAGGTCCAGGTAGCCGTCTGGACCAAGGTTATAGGTTTGCAGATCGGGAAGAACGGTCTGGGATTCGGGAAAACTCTCGGTGCCCCGGGAGAGATCTTCATCTAAAGCGCAGCTTTCCAGTTCGAGCTGTTCTTCAAAAAGAGATGGAAGAACGACGGCGCCGACGCCAGCGTCCTCAAGTTCGCGGATGTTTGGCACGGATTCACAAACGGGCCCCGCGGAAGCCACCAGAGGCGACTTCAGAGTGAAGCCCAGGTAGCGTGCAGACAGATTGCTCATTCGTCGTCGCCTCCCTTCTTTACGGTTTCGACGGCGGTTTCTTCAGGTTCATGCGGAGCAATGTCAGGAGTGGCGGCGCGGCCCGGCATTGCAGCGCGGTTGGAATAGACTCTCCACTGCCGCTCGACGTCATCCTGGGCTTCGTGGAGCAATTCGCGCGCCGCCTTCGGATTGCTGCGCGCCAGCATCGTGTAGCGAGCTTCCTGATAGGCATATTGCTTGAGCGGGATGCTCGGCGCTTTCGAATCGAGCTGGAAAGGATTCTTGCCTTCGAGACGAAGTGCAGGGTTGTAGCGCATGAGCGGCCAGTAGCCGGAAAGCACCGCGCTCTTCTGCTGGTTCAAGCCGTAAGCCATGTCATAGCCGTGCGCGATGCAATGGCTGTAAGCGATAATGAGTGACGGCCCGTTGTGAGCTTCCGCTTCAAGGAAGGCTTTGACCGTGTGCGTATCGTTGCCGCCCATGGCCACGCGCGCTACGTACACATAACCGTAGCTGATGGCCTCCATAGCCAGGTCCTTCTTGGCCATTTCTTTTCCGCCGGTGGCAAATTTGGCGACGGCTGCGCGCGGAGTGGCTTTGGACATCTGGCCGCCGGTGTTCGAATACACTTCGGTGTCGAGGACCAGGACGTTGACGTTACGGCCTGATCCAAGGACGTGATCCAAGCCGCCGAAGCCGATGTCGTACGCCCACCCATCGCCGCCGACCAGCCAGACGCTCTTGCGCACCAGGCAGTCGGCTACCGTGAGCAGTGCACGGGCCTCTGGCGAATCGATAGAAGCAAGCTTGCGCTTGAGCTCCGCGACGCGCGCGCGCTGCGCTTCGATGCCCGGTTCTTTGGATTGGTCGGCCTCGAGCAGTTCCTTCACCAGCGTGTCACCTAAATGGCTCGAGAGTTTGGTCAACAAATGATTCGCGTACAAAGCGTGTTGGTCGATCGCCAGACGCATGCCCAAACCAAACTCGGCATTGTCCTCGAAGAGCGAGTTGGACCATGTTGGGCCGCGGCCTTCGCGATTCACCGAGTAGGGCGTCGTAGGCAGATTTCCGCCGTAGATGGACGAGCAGCCCGTGGCGTTGGCAACCAAGAGGCGATCGCCGAAGAGCTGCGTCAAGAGTTTGATGTAAGGAGTTTCGCCGCAGCCCGCGCAGGCGCCGGAGAATTCGAACAGCGGCTCCAGAAGCTGGACGTCTTTCACCTGGCTGTGGGAAATGCGCTCGCGGTTGAAGTCTGGCAGCGAGAGGAAGAATTCCCAGTTCACGCGCTCCTTGTCGCGCAGCGGCGCTTGCGGCTCCATGTTGATGGCTTTGTGTTTCACTTCGCTCTTGCTCTTTGCCGGGCATACCTCCACGCACATCCGGCAGCCGGTGCAGTCTTCCGGCGCAACTTGCAGCGTATAGCGCAATGATTCGAACTCGCGCCAGCGCGGCTTGCTGGAGAGGAAGGTCGCCGGTGCGTTGGCCAAATGTGAGGAGTCGTACACCTTGGCGCGAATGACCGAATGCGGGCAGACCAGCACGCATTTGCCGCATTGAATGCACAGCTCCGTATCCCAGACAGGAATTTCCTGCGCGATATTGCGCTTCTCCCACTGCGCGGTGGCCGTCGGGAAAGTGCCATCGATGGGCAGCGCGCTGACCGGTAGGGAATCACCATTGCCCGCAATGATAGGCCCAACAACGTTGCGAACAAACGCGGGCGAATGCGACGGGACCGGCGGGAGCATTTCGAATGCGGCGGAGACTTTCGCGGGCACTTTGACTTCGTGCAGACGCGAAACAGCCCGATCGACTGCGGCGAAGTTTTTCTGCACCACCGCTTCGCCGCGCTTTCCATAGGTTTCTTCGATGGCGTGCTTGATGGCGGCGATGGCTTCGTCGCGCGGTAGGACGCCGCTAATGGCAAAAAAGCAGGTCTGCATGATGGTGTTGATGCGGCTGCCCATGCCCGCTTCGCGCGCTACGCTGTAGCCGTCAATCACAAAAACCTTCAGCTTTTTGTCGATGATGGTTTGCTGCACTTCGCGCGGCAGGTGATTCCAGATTTCGTCCGGGCCAAAGGGCGCGTTCAGGAGGAAAGTCGCGCCCGTTTCCGCGGCGGAAAGAACGTCGATACGGTCGATGAACTGAAACTGATGGCAGGCTACGAAACTGGCCTTAGTAATTAGATAGGTGGATTCGATGGGGTCGGGACCAAACCGCACGTGCGAAACGGTGACGGCGCCTGCTTTCTTCGAGTCGTACACGAAATAGCCTTGGGCATGGTTGCCCGTGCCTTTGCCGATGATTTTGATGGAGTTTTTGTTTGCGCCCACCGTGCCGTCAGACCCCAGGCCATAGAAAAGCGCGCGCACGGTTCGCGGGTCTTCGGTCGAGAATGCAGGATCGTAGTTCAAGCTCGTGTGCGTAACGTCGTCTTGTATGCCGATGGTAAAGTGATTTTGCGGCTGCGGCTTCTTCAGTTCGTCAAAGATGGCTTTCACCATTGCCGGAGTGAATTCTTTCGACGAAAGCCCGTAGCGGCCGCCGATGATGCGCGGCATCGGCCTTGCGCCATTTCCGGCGTGGCGCTCCATGAAGGCGGTCACAATTTCTTGATACAGCGGCTCGCCAACGCTGCCCGGTTCCTTCGTGCGGTCGAGCACAGCGATGCTGCGCACACTGCCGGGAAGCGCGGCGAAGAAATCCTTCATTGAAAATGGCTTGTAGAGCCGAACTTTCAGAAAGCCGACTTTTTCGCCGGACTTTTGCAGCGCCGCGACGCATTCTCCGGCTGCACCCGCGCCCGAGCCCATGAGGATTACGACGCGCTCGGCGTCCGGCGCACCCACGTAATCGAATAGATGATAGCTGCGCCCGGTCTGTTTCTCGAAGCGGTCCATCACGTCCTGAACAACTTGCGGGCAGGCGCGATAGTAAGGATTGCAAGCTTCGCGCGCCTGGAAGAAAACGTCGGGATTCTGCGCCGTTCCCCGCAAAACTGGATGATCGGGCGACATGGCGCGCTCGCGATGTTGCTGAATGAATTTTTCCTCGATGATGGCCCGCAAATCCTCGTCGAGCAGCGGAATGATTTTGTTGACTTCGTGCGAGGTGCGGAAACCGTCGAAGAAATGCAAGAACGGAATACGCGATTCGAGCGATGCTGCCTGAGAAATGAGCGCAAAGTCGTGCGCTTCCTGGACGGAATTGGAAGCCAGCATTGCAAAACCTGTCGACCGCGCAGCCATAACGTCGCTGTGATCCCCAAAAATCGAAAGCGCGTGCGTCGCAACGGTGCGCGCCGCCACGTGAATCACCGCAGGCGTCAATTCCCCCGCGATCTTGAACATGTTGGGGATCATCAGCAGCAATCCCTGAGAGGCGGTGAACGTCGTCCCGAGCGCCCCAGTCTGCAATGCGCCGTGCAAGGCTCCCGCGGCGCCGCCTTCACTCTGCATTTCGATTACGTCCGGCACGGCTCCCCAGATGTTTTTCTTGCCTTCGGCACGCCATTGGTCCGCCCACTCACCCATCGGCGATGACGGAGTGATGGGATAAATCGCAATGACTTCGTTTAATCGAAAGGCGACGGATGCAGCTGCTTCATTTCCGTCGAGGATTACAGGAGCCCGGGTCATGGGGACCTCCAAAATGCATCATTCTCAAAACTGAGTGCCGTTCCCGGCTAAGTCTAGAGAAGACGAATCCGGCGAGCAGGCCAATTCGGTCCTATTAGGTACCGTGTAATGAACACCATACGCACTGTAGGTGAAGAGATGGCCGGGGCATTGTGACGAAGGACACACTCTTGTGTGACTTCCAGCCCGAGTGCGTTACCCGGCAGCCGGCTTAGGGAGAAGGGCCGCTCTAACTTGTTGATGATAAATAAGTTAGAAATAAAGAATGAGTGAAGCAGCTCCAGGCTCCCCAAGAGGATCTAGCTGCCCCGTCGTGGGTCGCGCGCATCACCGAGCGAATCTCCCCCTCCGCAAAAACATCCATTGTCTAGTGTTCGGCTGGAGTCATTCTTTCATTCCATCTTTGGAAGTTAGCAGGAAACTATTCTTGGTTGGCAGGGTGCAATAGTTCCAGCGCCAGTTCGCGTGCTTTTCGCAAGTCGAGCTTTCCGGTTCCTAGATACGGCAGTTTTTCGATGCGCACGAAGTGATCTGGCCGCGGTCGCCATAGGGCAGGCAGCTCGCTCTTTCCCAATTTTTCCAGGCACGCTTGCAGCCGTTCCTCATCCAACGTATGCAGCACGACCAGCCGTTCTCCTTTTTTCTCATCGGGAACGGCGGTCACCACAAACGTTTGTTCAGTCGCACCCGCCAGTTCCTGCAGCAAATCTTCCACCTTGATGTGCGGCACCATTTCGCCGCCGATTTTGCTAAACCGGCTCAAGCGGTCGGTGATGCGCAGGAAGCCTTCTTCGTCCATGCGCGCGATGTCGCCGGTGTTGTACCAGCCGTCCTTGAGCACGTCTGCCGTTTTCTCGGGCTTGTTTAGGTAGCCGCGCATAATGTTTGGCCCGCGAACCAGCAACAGCCCCGGCTCGCCGATGGCAACCGGTTGCAGCGTATCGGGATCGACGATTTTCACCGCGATTCCCGGCAGCGGATGGCCGATGCTCCCTCGTTTGGCGCCGACTTGCCGAAAAGAAGCTGCGCGAAAATCGAACGTATTCACCGTGACTGCCGGCGAGCATTCCGTGCAGCCGTAACCTTCGTGCGGCCGGATGCCGAAGCGGTCCTCGAAAGCCTGCGAAATGCGGTCGGGCAGTTTTTCCGCGCCAGCCATGACAAAGCGCAAACTGCCAAAATCCTCGGGCGAGCACCGGCGCGTGTACGCGTTCAGGAAGGTGGGAGTGGCCAGCAGCATGGTTACGGCATATTTGTTGACGAGCGCGCCGATCACGCGCGAATCCAGCGGATTCGGATGGAAAACCACGCCGATTCCCGTTGCTGCAGGGAGGCAAAGCGTTCCAGTAAAACCAAAGGAATGAAAGAACGGCAAGATTCCCAGGATGCGGTCGTGCGCATGCAGCATAAAGACCTGGTTGAGCTGTTCGACGTTGGAAGCGATGTTGTAATGCGCGAGGACCACGCCTTTCGGATCGCCGGTCGAGCCGCTGGAGAAGATAATCGTCGCGGTGTCGTCGAGCGTGGCGCGCCGTTTGCTGCCCGCGAACTTCGCCAGCGCCCGTGCCGGCAAAAAGCATGCTGCAAGCATTGCGGCGAGCTTTTCGCCAAATCCCGGGTCCTTGGCGATGTCTTCGATGAAAAGCACTTCGCCCGGTGGCTGAATCTTCACTTTTTCCAGGAAAACTCGCGCGGTCAGCACTGTTTTCAAGTTGCACTGCGCGGCGCAAGAGGCCAGGGTTTCGTTTGAGACCGTGTAATTCAAATTCACCGGGACCTTGCCCATGAGCATGGCCGCAAAGTTCACCAACGCCCCCGGCACTGACGGCGGCAGCAAAACGCCCACCATCTCCTGGCCTTGCCAGTGCTTGCGGAGTCGGCGCGCCAACACTAACGCTCCTACCAGCGCCGAAAAATAATTCAGCTTCGGCCTTTGCCCGTCCGCCATGGCAAACCGGAACGGATGCCGCCTCGCCGTGTAAGTAAAAGTCTCCGGCAGCGTATGCATGCGCTTTTTGCGCCTCGCAAACGCTTCCTCGCCAAGGTCCTGAACGACACGTCGCACTTCCAGCGAAGTCGTGGCCGGCGGCAACGGCTTTCCAAAAGTCACGCGCACCGGGTAAGGAATCCGCCGGGGGAATTTCCAGAGGAAGCGCCCGCCAGCAAAACTGAAAATGGAGCCCCATACGCCGTCAAGATTTACCGGGATGATCGGTACATCCACGCCTTTGATGATTCGCTCCATGCCGCGCCGGAAAGGCATCATTTGCCCGATGCGTGTTAGCTGCCCTTCCGGAAAAATACAAACAAGCTCGCCGTTTTTTAGCGCTTCTGTGGCCATGCGCAGGGAGTGAATCATCTCGCGCGGCCCTTGATCCGAAGAAATTGGGATGACTCCCAGAATTTTTGCGAACGGCTTTACCAGCGGATGTTCGTACGAGCCGCGAAACATCAAGAATCGGATCGGGCGGTCAATCGAAGCCAATAAAAACACCGCGTCCGCCATCGAAACGTGATTGGGAGTAAGCAACGCCCCGCCTCGCGCCGGCACGTTCTCACGGCCGGCCACGTCCAACCGGTACAGGGTGTGCGTGGCAATCCACAGCAGCAGCCGCAGCAGCGAATCCGGTAGCAGCCATACGACATACGCCGTGGCCCCCAACGTCGCCACTGCCGACCAAAAAAAGATTCCGCTCGGAGTCAGGTGCAGGTAATGCGTTGCCGCATAATAAACTCCGGAAGCCGCGGCGATTCCCACAAACGAAAGCCAGTTGGCCGCGCCGATGACTCCGCCCTTCTTCTCTTCCTCAGGGAGATGCTGGATCAGCGCGCTGATTGGCACGATGAAAAACCCGCCAAAGAAGCCGAGGCCTGCCAGCAGCAACAAAACCGCTCGAAACGACAAATCCGGTATGGCCAAACAAAGTCCAAGCCCCGTCATGCCCACCGAACCGAGCGGAATCAGTCCGTATTCAATCTTTCCCGCCGACAGGTATCCTGCTGCGAAGCTCCCAACGCCGATCCCGATGGCCACGGCTGCCTGAAGAAAGCCGCCCTCCGTAGCACGAATGTGCAGCACGTCCTGGCCATAAATGAAAATGTCAAACTGCAGCAGCCCGGCGACGAAGAAGAAGTAGGTATTGCCCAGCACCGCCAGCCAAAGCACGCGGTCCCCGCGAATCAGCTTCATGGGTGACCACACATCAATCAACGATGCGAGGTGAAATCTCTTCTGAGGATCTCCAGCCGGAACGCGGCTGATTCCAAAGCTCCAAACCAATCCGACAATAGTGAAACCCAGCAGCAACGCGCCTGAGTACACTTCTCTCCCGTTGAACGCCTCTGCGAGGTAAGAACCGCCCATGCTGCCCAGAATAATCGCGAGGAAAGTGCCCAGTTCCAAAACTCCGTTACCCCAGGAGAGCTCTTGCGCGGGAAGCAGTTCTGGAAGTAGTCCGTACTTTGAGGGTCCAAACACAGCTCCCTGAGTGCACGCCAAAAAGATCGCGGCGAGGGCCAATTGCAGATTGGGTTGAATTAACGCCGCAGCGGCAAACAGCATCACTCCGACTTCAAATATCTTTGTCCAAATGGTCACACTGCGTTTGCTGAAGCGGTCCGCGAGATAACCGCCCGTCAGCGAAAACAGAATGAAGGGCGCGGCGAAAAGCACACCTACAAGCAACTCCATGCGGTCGCGTTGCGCTTTATCTTTTTCGATGGCCAGAATCAAGTAGATGACCAGAAATTTCAGGCCATTCTCGTTGAACGCGCCCTGAAACTGCGTCGCTATGAGGCTCCAGAAGCCCAGCCGCCACTTTTTCTCAGGTTGGTTTAGAGAGGGATTTTCAGGGCTTTGCATCCGCGCGCACCAAGGCTCTGGAGTGGAAGCCACAGAGATAGAACGATTCTAGCAGCGCTCCTTGCACGCTTGGCACTCGGTTGCGGAGGCTGTGCCGAATTCGAGACGCCAAGCCGTCAGCTGCTGGCCAGCGGAATGCGGCCCTCGACTACGGATTGGAAACTTGGAACGAGAGGCTGTTTTCCCGCTGCTCTTGCCACGTCTTCGACCAGGCCTCGTGCACAGGGCTTTCGGCGTAATCCGCGGCCGCTTCCGCGCTAGTAAACTCGATAGCGTAGACTCCGCTAAAATCGCGCACCTGGTTGCGCTCCGTCTTCAGCCACACATTCTTGATGCCTGGAATTTTCCCCGCCATCTCCTTGATACCATTGATCGTTTTCCCCCGGTCGTAATTCGACACGTTGTCTCGAAATTTGTAAACCACAATGTGCAGCACCGTTTTTGGCTGGCCGAAGCGGTTTTGCGCCGCTGCGTTGCGCGCGTGCAGTGAGCCCGCGGCAATCCCTGAAGCAAAAATCGCGACACCCAACAGAATTTGCATCATTCGTTTTTGAGCCAGTTTCATCTTTTCCTCCCAGGGCTCCTCGCCATTCCAACTTGCGCCAGTTTATGAAAGCCCCACCGCTCGAAGCAAATCCTCCGAACGCAAGTCTGAAAAGTCCAGCCGCGCATGGTTTGACGGACTGGCGGCCACGCCGTTACTCTCCCAAGGAGATTTCTTGAGGGTGGAATGGATTGGCCGGACGGAGCAACCCAAGGACAGCCAGTGTCGCCAGGCGCGCTGCCTCCATTTCCGCGCATCTGGGTCGGCTACCTGCTCGGAGTCGCTACGTTCATCACCGAAATCGTGACCGCCGTTCTCCATCCCGAGCTTCTCAAAGAGCCGTTCTCGATTCCGCCGATTTACCTGTTTCTCGCGCAATTTATCTGCCTGGTCTATTGGATGGTTTTCGCCTACGAGTTTCATCTCGTTCTGAAGCAAGCCACTTCAGGTGGCTACACGATTTCGCCCCTGCGCGCCGCTTGGTTTCACCTAATTCCTATTTTCAGCTTGTATTGGGTCTTCAAGTGGCCTCGGGAACTGGCCCGTTTCGTCAACGGACGCCTGCCTGCCCCGCTCATGCATCCCGACCGAACGGGCCTCGCCGTCTTTATCGCGTTCGTTGTTTTTCTATTTCTGGACCGGGGCTTCGGCATGATTTTGCTGTTTTGGGCTGCGTCTCGCTTGTCGGGATGTCTGCGCTTTGCGCTCCAAGCGCCATCGGCGCCGCCCGGATTGCCATTTTCGTGAATTTCTATCTCAAGGGAAGCAGATGAAAACAGCTTTTCGCTGGATCCTGACGTTTTGTTTAATGGTCGCTGCCGCACTCCAGGCTCGGACACAAACGCTCGACGCCACCAAGCAGCTAGCACGCGACATCTTCAAACAACTCATTGAGATCAACACCACCGATTCCGTTGGTAACGTAACCACTGCTGCGGAAGCCATGGCCGCGCGATTGCGCTCGGGCGGTTTCTCGGAAAGTGACGTCCACGTAGCCGGTCCCAACGAGCGCAAAAAGAATCTTGTCGTGCGCTTCCGCGGCACCGGAAAGCGTAAGCCTATCCTCTTTATCGGCCACCTTGACGTCGTCGAAGCTCTCCGCTCGGATTGGACCACCGATCCCTTCGAATTCATCGAAAAAGACGGCTTCTTCTACGGCCGTGGCACCGAAGACATGAAGGAAGGCGACGCCATTCTCGTGACCAATTTTCTTCGCTTGCGAAAAGAAGGCTTTCAACCCGACCGCGACATCATCGTCGCCCTTACCGCCGACGAAGAAGGCGGTTCCTCTAACGGTGTGGATTGGCTCCTGAAAGAACATCGCGACTGGGTGGACGCCGAATATTGCATCAACCTCGACGGCGGCGAATTTGAAATGGACCACGGCAAGCGCACTCTGGCTGGCATTCAGGCGAGCGAAAAAGTTTACGTCGACTTCCAATTTGAATCCCTCAACCCCGGCGGCCACAGCTCCATTCCTACTCCCGATAACGCCATCTATCACTTGGCGGGGGCGCTCTCCCGCTTGCAATCGTTCACTTTTCCTCTGCACATGAACGAAATCACTCGCAACTATTTCGAACGCAGCGCCGCGCTGATGACCGGGCAAATCTCCGCGGACATGAAAGCCATCGCCAAGGACCCACCCGATCCCGCCGCCGTGCAGCGCCTTTCCCAGTCTCCTTACTTCAATTCGCTGCTCCACACCACTTGCGTTGCCACCATGCTTTCCGGCGGCCACGCTCCCAACGCGCTTCCGCAAACCGCGCGCGCCAACGTCAACTGCCGCATTTTTCCCGGTGAAGACCCGCAGGAAGTTCTTAAAACTCTGGAGCGCGTCGCCAACGATCCCAAAGTCAAAATAACTTTCGTTCCACAGATTGGCCCGGACGGAAAAGTCGTGCCTGTGGTGCCGGTGCCTCCTTCTCCGCTTCTGCCCGAAGTCATGCACGCTATGGAGAAAACGCTGGCCGTCATGTGGCCGGGCGTTCCTCTCGTCGCTACCATGTCCACCGGCGCCACCGACGGCAGAATCACCCGCATCGCCGGCATTCCGACGTACGGCATTTCGTGCATGTTTTTCGATGTGAACGATGAACGCGCCCACGGTAAAGACGAGCGCGTGGGCGTGCAGGACTTCTACGATGGAGTGGACTTCAACTACAAACTCATCCGCGCGCTTTCCGCGCCTCAATGAGAAACTCACACGAATCCCAAGAGAGGAAACTTAAAAGGAAACGGCCCGGGAATGTGCCTCCCCGGGCCGTTTGATCTTTCGCTTGAACGGGCCGCTTTACGGCTTTCCAGGAGCGGTTTCGCCCGTTTTTCCGTCCGTCTGTGCCGCTGTGCTTGCCGCAATCGGCTTTCCAGCGTCGCTTCCGTAGCGCGTGAGGTACGGCATGAATGGCGTCACTTCGAATGGCATCTTCTCCCGTTCAGCCACCGTACCCGTCGGCTTGCTCTTGATCAACTCCAGCTTGTCGTTCCACGGGTCCATTTTCACGCGCCCGCCCAGTGGCAGCGCCGCGATCATCTGCGGATTCTGCTTCTGGTCCACTGGAGTCGTGGATTTCAAATCGCCAATGACCGGAACTCGATTGCCCAAGTGTCCGCTGATTAGATTCGGAATTTCCTTTTCGCGCGTTGTCAGCGCCGTCAGGAACAACCCTGCGTTCCCGAGCTGGTTTTTGTACGGCGAATTGTTCAGGATTTGAATCGCCTTCGCGTTAGCTGCCTTCTCCTCATCCGGCGTCCGCTGGAATCCAAAGTGCCGGAACGTGTCCTTGTCTTCCACCAGCAAGTTGTCGAAGAAAGCGTACGAAGAATCCAGCCGGTGGCCCAGAACAATGTGCCCCAGTTCATGGGACAACATCGTTGCCAGGCTGGCCTCGTCTGGCAGCACGTCGACTAAGCCGCGGCTCAACACAATCGTGTGCCCGACGGTGTACGATTCCAGCGTTGAAGTCGTCATCACCCGGCAGCGCACTTCAGGCTCCACGTCAATGTTGTTCGTGACCTCGAGGTTGTTCACCACCGTCTCGAGAACCTTGTCCACTTCTCCGCGCGGTGCTAGCAACCCAATTCGCTCCAGCCGGTCAATCACGTTGTCTTCCGCCTGGCGGTCCCAGGAGCGCTGCGCTTGAATCGGCGAAAGGTCATTGGAAGTCTTCGTATCGTCTTGCACCGGCGTCTCGACCAGGATCTTGCTCAATTCCTGCTCTTGTCCGGCCGCGCCGAGGTTGTAACCCCACAGCCGCGTCTGCGCTTTAAAATCCAGCTTCTTGGTAATCGCGTAGTGCAAATCGGACTCTTGGCTGTACACAAAGCTCGGCATCCATATGCCGGGCTGCACGTTCGTTCTCCAGCTGTCGAAGTGGAAATACCAGCTCGAATGTCCGTTGCCTCCGTATCCGCCGTTGAACCTCACAATGTTGTAGTCCTGGTCTTCCACCCAAATGCGGCCTAGGAAGCGGCCCTTGCCTGACTTCTCAAGCGGCGTCACATCGAATACCAGGCACCGCACTTCGCCAAGGAATTCGCGGCGCACGTAGTCGAACCTGTAGTGTTGCTTGTCGAAGCCGTTCGTATCGATGAACACCATCTGCAAAAAGCCGCCAGGAATGAACTCCGCGGAGAACGAAAAGAAATTTCCGATTGCTCCGAGAATCTTTTTGCCTTTCGTGTTTACGTCCGTCAGTGACACCAGCTCGACGCCCTTCGAAAAGTCCGCGCGGCCCAGAAAATATTTGTCTCCAGCCGGGACATACCCAAGTTCTTTGTCCGTCTTCAAGTTTTGAATGTAGGTTTCCACCAGCGGGGAGTATTGCCGGATCTGCTGGATGGACCGGTTCTCATTCGTGATCACGCGATCGATCACGTCCGCCATGGTTCGCGCTTGATCCGGCGGATTCGGCGTCGCCGCGGAGGCGAGCGTCCCAAGCCCACCCAAAATCAACACGTATAGAATTACTGCCACTTTACGCATTTTCTCTCTCCCCTCAGTACGCCAAACGGAATTCGATTCGTACGCGCGCCGGGAAATCTACTGCTTGCCCGTCGCGCTTAGCCGGTTTGAACTTGATTTGCTGTGCCGCTTTGACCGCAGCTTCGTCGAGCCCGTGGCCCAGTCCGCTGATAACCTTGTTGACCTGGATGCTCCCGTTGGCCAGGAACACCATGTCCAACACCACGTCGCCTTCTATTTTCAGGTTACGCCCTTCCGCTGTGTACTCGGGGTGCGGTTTGTCCAGAATGTCAACTGGCGTCGTGCCGCTGTCGGCGCTCGCGGCTTTTTTCTTCGGGGCATCGGTAACCGCTGTCTGATCCGCAAAGCCCGTCGATTGCACCGAGCCATGCTTGGCTGGTGCCGGTGGAGGAGTTGCTACACCATTGCCAAATCCCGTGCTCGCCACGGTGCCGCGCATGCCTTTGTCGCCGCCCGTTCCGTTTCCGTATCCGGGCCCGCCCGGCAAAGTCGGCAAGCCTGCCCGATTCACGTTCGTCGCTTTGTTCGGGTCGCCCTTTCCTGGCACGCCGTTGGGATCCCCAAATCCTCCGGTTTGCACCTTGCTGACGTCTACTGGTGTCTTAATCGTCGGGGTCGCCGCGCTGCCCGTCGACAAATTTCCGACCTTCACGTCCTCTTTCGGACGCTTCGGTTCGTTCGTCTTCATCTCAAATTTCACGGCGTCAAATGCCGGATTCAGTTCTACCGGCTTTGCTTCCACAGTCTGCACCTTTGGCTGAAGCACTTTCGCCGTCAAAAACACGTGCGGCTGCTTCGGATTCAGCTTGACCGGCTCTGGTACTTCCGGCTTAGGCGTCGGCGTAATTTTCGGCTTGATTTTTGGCGGCGGAGGGGGAGGTGGCGCAACCGGAATCTCAGTCACCGGCTGCATCAACTCCACGATCTGGTAATGCAGGGCCGTCTTCATCTGCTGCGGAAAAACCAGGGGGATCATCAGCACGAAAACCAGTATCGCTACCTGGGCTCCGGCGCTGATTCCGATCCGGTCCCAGCGGGGCTTTGATTCCGGCAGCATTGCCAGGCGTGCTGGAACCGGTCTGCTCCCGATGGCCTTTTTCCAAGCTTGGGGGTCGCCGGCGCGGCGGTTGGCGTCGAACCCAACTCCCATTGTGGTCTTCCGTGGTGGATCTGCAAGCATCGTTGTCATCCGCGTGCCGCCTCGTGAGAATTCTGTTTTGCGAAAATGGGGCTCTAGGGCTACCTAGCGTTCCCAAGTCCGCTGGCAGAATAGGAGATGCGCTTTGCCAGTACCACGGTACCGACGAGGCTGGAGTGTCCGAATAGGACTTTGGTACTAGCGTCGCGAATTCGCTACTGTACTCACGTACGCTGTTCAAGCGCACCCTGCTCTAACCCGGCGAGGCGGTTTCGGTTGCGCGTCTGGGGGCGCAACGCACTTTATAGGATACTCCAATTTAGGGCAGGGTTGTTGAGTTTTGCGAACCCGCTTCTGTCCGCCGGGCGTATGCTAGGATGCAGGGAGTACCCCAGCGGTGGCCCGCTACCCCCACCCTGAGCCTCTTTCTGTCGATGACTGACGAATCGCCAAGCCGCAGTCGAGAAACTTCCCTCGAGGATCTTTCCCGGACGCTCCGGCGCCTCTCCTCCCTGCTCGAAAAGCTCTACACTCAATCCCAAGCCGCCCGCTGGGGCCTCGCTCGTGACCGTTTTACCGCTGCTCTCGAATGCAGCGCCGGAAAAAGCTTTTCCACCTCTTCCTGCACTTCCCAAAAACTCGAACAATACCTAAACACTCTTCATTTGGAAGACCTGGCTATCGCCGTGGCCTGCACTGCCGGGTCCGAATCCGCATGGGAACATTTTTTTGCGACCTATCGCCCTTACCTGCGCACTGCTGCCGCGGCAATTCTTCGTTGCCCGCCCGGTTCCCCCGAAGCTTGCGATCTCGCTGACTCTCTATTCACCGATTTGTATGGATTGGCCGATTCCTCCGCAGAAAAACGCTCTTTATTCCGTTATTTCCACGGCCGCAGCTCGTTGAAAACCTGGCTCCGCGCCGTGCTTGCGCAGCGCCACATCGATTCCATTCGCGCTAGCCGACGCTTTGAGGAACTTCCCGAGGAGGAGAGTTCCGAATCGGTGCGAAAACTCCCGCTTGGCCAGCTGCCTCAGGCTGGCGACCCGCGCCGCGAACTGTACGTCTCCCTTTTCACTCGCGCTCTTCACGCTGCGCTCGATCGCCTCGCGCCACTCGAAAAAGACCGCCTCCGCCTTTATTACGCCGAAGAAAAAACGCTCGCCGAAATCGGCCGCGTTTTGGGCGAGCACGAATCCAGCGTCTCCCGTCATCTCGACAGCATTCGCCGCGAATTGCGCCAGTCCGTCGAAGAAATTCTCCGCCGCGGCTTTGTTGCCGCCAATGGTTCTGCCGCACAGCCCGGCTTGAGCGACGCGGAAATCGCGCTTTGTCTCGAATACAGCGCCGAAAATACCGCTTTGGACTTGGATAAATTGCTGCCGCCCTCCCCGGCGCCAGGCCTGAGGGCCGGAAAGCGTCCGTTATGAGCCTGCGTTGCAAGATTGCCACGCAGCATCGTTCTAGTGATGGAGAAGCCCATGGCGCCTGAAGATCGCGACCGCATGTTTGAGAAAGCGCTCTCCCGCCATCTGCGCTTCGTGGCGGGCTCGCCGACTGCCGCAGATTTTTCTTCAGTCCCCAGTTCTCCAAGTTCTTCGTGTCTCGACCCGGAAATGCTCGCTGCTTATCACGAACGCTCGCTGCTTCCTGAGGAAATGAACTCGGCGAAAGAACACATCGTCGGCTGCGCACATTGCCAGGCGATTCTTGCTCAGCTTGAGCTGACCGATTCCATCCCGCTGGCTGCTA
>Ga0187778_10001261_pt1 | contig 17732 bp, 14 predicted proteins | sample 1015_Q2_SP5_20_M_FD_132418 | JGI IMG/M metagenome (GOLD analysis project Ga0187778, IMG submission 132418) | Tropical peat soil microbial communities from peatlands in Department of Meta, Colombia - 1015_Q2_SP5_20_MG | ecosystem: Environmental > Terrestrial > Soil > Wetlands > Peat | place...
AGCTCCCGACGGGCTCACCGAGATATCGGCCGCCAACGGCGTGCGAGGCGTCCTCGACGATGCGGAACCCGTATTGGTCGGACAGCGCGCGAATGCCCCGCATGTCGCAGGATTGGCCCGCAAAGTGAACGGGCACGACGACTTTCGGCAGGCGTCCGGCCGGCTCGGCCTCGGCAAGCTTCGCCGCGAGGGCCGCGACGCTCAGGTTGTAGGTGCGCGGGTCGACATCGACAAAATCGATGCTGGCGCCGCAGTGGCGCCCGCAGTTGGCCGATGCGACGAAGGTGTTGGCGCTGGTCCAAAGCCAATCCCCGGGCCCGAGGCCGAGCGCAAGACACGCCACATGCAGCGCCGAGGTGGCGCTGTTCACCGCCACGGCGTGGGCCGTGCCACAATGTGCGGCGAGCGCACCCTCGAAGGCGGGAACGGACGGCCCCTGGGTGAGCCATTCCGACCGCAGGACCGCCACGACCGCGTCGATGTCCTCCTGCCGTATGTCCTGCCGGGCGTAGGGAATCATGCCGCCATGCCACCGATCAGTTGGCGCAACTCCGGAACCTGGAGGAAGTGCGGATTGTCGCCTGAGTTGTACTCAAAACCCTGCGCCGTCGGCCGGCCGGTCTCCGCGAGCGCGTTCGTGTCGTAGCGCACCTGGCGCACGAAACTGATCGTGGGCCGGAGGACGTAATGGTCATCGAACTCGATCGCCAGGTGCGACTCGTCCCTGGGGCACATCACTTCATGCAGCTTCTCGCCCGGGCGCACACCTACGACCCGGATGGCAGTCCCCGGCTTGAGCGCCTCGACGATGTCGACGATGCGCGATGACGGAATTTTGGGCATGAACAGCTCGCCGCCCTGCATTCGCCTAAAGCTCTGCAGAACGAACTCCACACCCTGCTCGAGCGTGATCCAGAACCGTGTCATGCGCTCATCGGTAATGGGCAATTGCGTCGCCCCCTGCGCGAGGAGCTTCCTGAACAAAGGTATCACCGAGCCGCGCGAATCCACGACGTTGCCATAGCGCACGACAGAGAAGCGGATATCGCGGCTGCCCACCATGTTGTTCGCCGCGACGAATAGCTTGTCTGAGGCGAGCTTGGATGCGCCGTAGAGGTTGATTGGGTTGGCCGCCTTGTCGGTAGAGAGCCCGATTACCTTGGCGACGTTGCACTCGATTGCCGCAGCGATGACGTTCTCGGCGCCGTGGATGTTCGTGTTGATGCACTCCATCGGGTTGTATTCCGCCGCCGACACCTGCTTGAGCGCGGCCGCGTGCACCACGTAGTCGACTCCCTGCATCGCTTGCACCAGGCGGGTCCGATCGCGCACATCACCGATGAAGTAGCGCATCCGGGAGCCGGCGAATTCGGGCAGCTGGCTCATTTCAAACTGCTTCAGCTCGTCGCGGGAGAAGACGATGACCCGCCGCGGGTGCTCTCGCGAGAGCACCGCACGGATGAACGCCATGCCGAAGGAACCCGTGCCGCCGGTTACGAGAATGGACTGGTCAGTGAACATGGCTAGGGGCGGGGCGTCCACGGACACGGGGTGCCGCTACCCGGACGCACCGGCGAACGCTGGTGGTCTCGAGCGGCTGCGCGGCCGACGAAGCATCGGCAATCGAACCGGAGGCCCAGGATGCTCTCCTGCTAGCGCAGCGGTTTCGCCAAATCCGCACGTTGCTGCGCCGCCATCTCCGGCCTCGGTTCGTGCTCGAAGCGCAGCAGCGACCGATACCAAAACACATATAACACCGCATACGCCAGTAGGCCGCCCCACAGCGCAGGCGTATTGTCATTGAATAGGACCGCCAGTATAAATCCGAGCGCACCGTGCAGCCACAGCCGCGGGGCGACGCGCGCATTGGCGCGGTCCAGGTTCACCTCGCGGCGCCGCCGCTCGGCGCGCCGGCGTTCGATCAATGCCGGCGCGCCCGAGACGGACCCGGCCCGGCCGCGGTGATCCTGACGGCGCTCGCCCACCCGGTGTTCGATTGGAATTGCGACGCGGCGGAAGACGAGCGTGTGCAGATGCATGCCGTCGGGAGCCATCAACGGCGTGCGGCGCACGATCGCGCGCCGGTATATGGCGCACAGCGTATCGATAATCGGGTAGCCCGCCAGCATGATGACGTACCAGGCCGAAATACCACTGTTGCGCGCCACGAGCTGGATCGAGAGCTCCGCGTACATGAAGCCGAGGAAATACGCGCCGGCATCGCCCAGGAAAATCCGACCGCGCGGATAGTTCCAGACCAGGAAGCCGGCGAGCGCGCCCATTACGGCGAGCGTCGGCGCAAGCGTCAGCGCGTCGCCCGACCAGCCAGCCGCGAGCGCGATCCCGCCGAACATGATCAGCGATGTGCCGGCTGCAAGTCCGTGTGCGCCGTCGATGAGATTCACCGCGTTGCAGGCCCCCGCGACCATGAACCACGTGAGCGCCAGCATGATCCACGGCTGCGCCGAAAGGGCGTTGTCGAGGAGCGGCAAATCAACCCGCGGGACGACTCCTCCCGCATACGCGCTGGCGAGCGCCGCCGAGACCACCGCGGCAAGCAGCCGGTAGCGGGGCCGCACCCGGCAGGTGATGTCCTCGGCCAGTCCCATCAGCACGACCGGTAGCGCAACCACGGCGAGCGGCACGCCCGCACGGAGCGAAGGCGAGTCCATCGCCGGCGCGAGCCCCACCATCAGAAGGAAGACGATGACGATGACCGCCCCGCCCAGGCGCGAGGTTGGCGCGACATGTATCGTCTGGACGCCGCCGCCGCAGTCGCGCCCGATCGAGCGGGCGCGGATCGCCAACGGCATCAGAATGCCGACGCAAACAGCCGAAGCGACAAACGGCCACAAGCCAAAACGCATGGTGCTCCGAATCCTTACGGGCGCCATGGCCAAAGAACGCCGGCCATCGTAACGCCAACGCATCCTGCAAGCAAGACACGTGCCACTTATCGCGCAGCCGCGACCACGCCGCGCCCGAACGTTCCGGCCGCTAACGGGCGGCGAAGGGCGGCGGCTGCGCAGGCGCGCCGCATTGTAATCCCAAATCGGGGCAACTCATGCCGGCAAAGCGCGGTTTGCGCGGCCGACCGTGCCGCGCCGGAACAGCGCCGCGCCGCCGTTGTCGCGACCGCGATTGCGGCGGGCGATCGCGAGAAGCGCAAAGGCTGCCGTACAGCAGACACTGGCGAAATGCCAGGAGTGGAAACGCGCGCCGCGATACGTGCAGCCGCCGGCGGCGTGAGCGACGAAATCAACGGCCGTAGCTTGTTGCCTCTCCGGCTACAATCGGCCGCAGCTTCGAAGTTGCTTCTCAATCCAGGAATAGGTCACTGCAAGTCCCTGGCACAAAGCCGTGCGAGGCTCCCAGCCGAGCAGGGAACGAAGACGCGAATTGTCGCTGTTGCGACCGCGCACACCTTGAGGTTCGTCCAAAATGTGCCGCTTGTGCAGCCGTTTGCCAGCGATGTCACAGACGGCATCGACGAGCGCGTTGATGGAGATGAGTTCCTCGCTTCCCAGATTCACCGGCGATCCGGAATGAGTCTTCAACAACCGAACAATGCCCTCGACGCAATCGTCAATGAACAGAAAGGAGCGGGTTTGCTTCCCGTCGCCCCAAATTTCGATCTCGCCACCTTCCTTTGCCAGAGCCACCTTGCGGCAGATCGAGGCGGGCGCTTTCTCCTTGCCTCCGTCAAACGTGCCGAGTGGACCATACACGTTGTGAAACCGGGTGACACAAGTGTCCACACCAAAATCTTCGCGATAGTAGGCGCACAGCTTTTCCGCGAACAACTTTTCCCAGCCATACCCGGGTTCAGGGTCCGCAGGATGGGCGTCTTCTTCTCTCAAGGGTGAGACATCGGCACTACGTTGCTTCGATTGCGAGTAGACACAAGCCGACGATGCATAGAAGAAGACCGGTATGTCCAGTTCTCGCACGGCCTCCAGCATATGGGTGTCGATGAGGAGGTTATTGTGGGCGATGGATGCGTGCGACTTGCTAATGTAACCAATGCCACCCATGTCAGCTGCCAGGTGGCAGACACCATCGACGTCCCCGCGGCACGCCAACATACAATTGGCAGGCGTGCGCAGATCCAGCAATTCGAATTCGTCAGCCGCGGAGGGCTCGTACTCCGGCCGCTTGATATCGACCCCACGCACCCAGTGCCCCTCGGCCTTGAGGCGTTTGACGAGATGGTGACCGATAAATCCGCCCGCTCCAGTTACGGCAAAGGACTTTGAGGCGGACCGCAAGAAGGTGCTCCGCGCGAATTAACAAGTGGCCGAATTCTGGGCAGCCGATGGGACCATGTCAAGACCATCGCCATGCAGAGCCATCGATGTCGCGCGATTTCGCCTTGGAACTTTGCCGTCTCGTGGCTTCCGCGCTGACGCTGCTGCACCGCATCGCCGACTGACCGCCAGAACGTCCAGTCAAAGTGCAGCGTGTTTCACGGTCTGCTTCCAGGCGTCAATCCTCACTCCCTGGCCGAAGCACGATGATCCCCGCGCGCCCCTCTTGCGTCCTGCCCTGGTCCGGTATTGCGCGCGTCATTGGCGCCCCCCGGGTGCAACATCACGCCTGCCAATGTCGCGAACCACATCGCGTTCGCCGGCATGTGCAATGGGAAGTCGAACATGCCATGCAGGATGGGAGGCACCAGGCCGATGCCGGCGGCGATCTGCAGCAGGGTGAAGCTGCGACCGTCCGCGCGCCGCAACAGTTCACGCGTCCGCAGGACATACGTGACGAGCAGCAGTACCACGATCAGCGGCGCGGCGAGCCCGAGCTCCATAAACAGCTGCAGCCAGTCGTTGTGCGCATAGTCGATGTAGCCGCCGAAGACCTCGCCCTGGTAGCGGGGAAAGACGGAGGCAAAAGTCGACAGCCCGCTGCCGAACGGCAGAAAATCGACGGCCGCGCGCAGCGTCGCCGCATAGAGCCGGAAACGCTCCCCGCTCGAGAGCCGAAGTACGCCCGGCGCGAATTTTTCCAGGATGGGCGCCAATCCGATCAGCACCGCCAGCGCGATCCCTACGGCAATCAGCGCGCCGATGATCAGGGTCGTGTTTCTGCCGCCGGCGCGCGCCCGCACAAGCAGGAGCGACGACAGCGCCAGCCCGACGAGCGCCGTCGCGATGCCGCCGCGCGAGAACGTGAACAGCAGGCCTAGAAGGACGAGCACGGCGGCTGCAAACAGCAGCACGCGCTGCGACAGAAGGTTCGCGTCCGAAACCAGGTGCCGCCGGCCCTCGTGCCGGCGGCGGCGGATGTCGAATACCAGCAGTCCCACAATCACCGGCAGCATCATCGCCAGCATGGCGGCGAAGTGGTCGCTGTTCACGAAGGTTCCAGTCGCGATGCCGACCGCCGGCGTGCTGCGCATGTAGAAGATCGCGTCGCCGCCTGCGCCAACTTGCAGCAACCCGAGTACGCCCTCGAGTCCGGTGAGGACCGCCATCGCGAAGAGCAGGCGTACGACCTGCGCCGGCGCAAGCGCCAGCGCTCCGGCCAGGCACGCCAGCGGAGGCAGCAATGCGAGCCACCCGTATTCGGTTGCCTGCGGCACGACCGAAATCGCGCGCCACGCGTAGTCGCTTCCCGGCGCGCCAAAGCGCTCCGCGACGGCGCCGTATGCGGCATGCCCAGACAGCACACGCCATAGCGCGTCCGGCAGCGGCAACAACTGCAGCAACGGGTAGCCCAACAGGACAGCCAGTGCGACCGTTAGCGATCGCGGCAGCGCGGGCCGCCGGTGGCCCAGCGCCAGCGCGAGCAGTAGCGCAATTGCCGCGAGCTCCAGCAGCAGCAGGGGCACTGCGCGGTTGCCTGCCTTGTAGAGCGGTGCTGCCAGCAGGAGGAGCGCAAATGAATAAAAAAATGTGGAGCCCACGGGCTCCACATTCCGGCTGCGCGACGACGTGTCGATGGCGCTTAGTTGGGGCTAACGGAAGGGTTCTTGAACAACTCGTAGAGGCCGATGCCGATGCCGACAGTCAAGATGGCGGGTCCAATGGGGGACACGCCTTCTGGCACGCCCAAACCCCCACCGATCGCGCCGGGCGCAGGACCCAGGGATACGACTTCGCCGGCCAGCACGCCGCACTCGCCGAGACGCACAGTAAAGCGCTCGTTCTCCTTGAGCCTCACATCGCAGCCGACGTCGTAACTGACAACGACGCTGGCACCTTTCATGGTAAGCACCCGCGTGCCGACGGCAACGCGCTCGTTATTGGTGGCGGCAACCATCGCATCGTCTTGGCTCACCAGGACATTGCCTTCCAGATTTACCAGCCGTGCCACCGTGGCCGGCTCTTGGGCGGCCGCCAGCACCGTCCCGAGTACGGTGGCCAAGCCCAAAACGGTTGCGATGCCACGAATGTTCATCGATTGCTCTCCTGTCGGGCGAGCATCAAGCTTGCCGACGCATATCACAGTATGACCCGAGGCTCGGGCTAGTCAAGGCGGCGCACCCGCAAGTCGCTGAACCAGACGCTGCCGCGCAGTCGCACCTCAACATTGCCTGGCGCTTGCGCGTCGGGGCGCGGGTTGGCGAGCTCGAGGCGGAGCACCTGGACCGGACAGTCGCCCAGCACGGTGAAATCGCCACCAAACTCCTCCCATTCCGATGAACCCATGAAACGGCCGCTGCGGGTGAACTGCTGCTCACGGCCGCCGTTCCCCGCCAAGCAGTAGAGGCCCCATTGGACGCCGAGCCACGTCTGCAACCCATCGGCGCGGCCCCGTCCCTCGAAACGATACCGCCCCGGCAACACCATTAAGTGCTGCTGCACCGGAGGCCCTTCCCAGCGCTTGTTCGTAAACGCGACCCTCAATGCATGGCGTCCGGTAGCGTCTTCGAGCGGGAGTACCCGGACGTCGACGCCTTCCTGCGCCGGAATCGTCCAGTCGAAGCCAACGTTCGACAGCGGCCAGTCGAAGCTCCCGTTGAACACGTAGCCGATGCGCTGCCGTTGCTCGGGCGGCAGGCTGTTGAGCCAGACCTGGTAGGCATTGGCCCACCGCTTTTCTTGCTGCAAGCGGCCGATCAGGCACCGGCGCTCGTCGGCACCGACGAGACCCGCCCCCGTTCGTGCCGCGAATAGGCGCTGCAATGCGTCCACGTCGGCGGAGTCCTCACAGGCGTGGCGGAAAAATTCCGGCCACCAGTTCGGATTGGCGCCGGCAACGGCGGCGAAGAAATCGTCATGGCGACCTCCGTCGAGTGCGGCCGCGAACACCGGCCACAGTCTCTCGCGCACGCCAGGATAAAAATCGGCGGCACGCCGCAGCAGCTTTAACGCCTTCGACGCGTCTCCGGTGCGCAAGTAGAACGCGCCCGCCTCCAGCAGCGTCCGCCGGTCGGCCGGCGCGAGCTGCAGCGCCTCGTCCATGGCCGCGCGCGCATCGGTGCTCCGCCCCTGGCGCTCGAGCTCCAGGGCCAGCATAACCAGCGCCACGTGGTCCACAGGGTACCGGGCGAGCTGCGCGCGCCACGCCGCCTCCGGCGTCTCCACTGCGGAGGAGGTGGGCGGGCGCACGCCGATCGCCGCCGCGCCGCCGTCCAGCAGCGCGCTCGTCCCGTTGCTGACAACGCGCCAGACGACCACCAGCGCAACCAGAATCGCGATCGCCGGCAACGCCGCGGCGGCGGCACGCGACTGTGGCATGGAGACGATCGCGCTCAAGGGGCGCTCGACTGATGCGCGAGCCGGGTGATGACCACACGCCCGCCGCGTCGTGCTACTTCGATGTCGACTGCGACACGCTGCTTAACTTCGCGGCCGTCGCGCCACGCGATCCGCACCGCGATCTCGCCCTTCGCGTATGCCCGCTCGCCGTCGCGCCGCCAGCTGATCTGTTGCAACTGCATTTGTCGCCATTCAGACAGGCGAAACAACTCGCCATATTCGCCGCGGATCGCCGCGCGCCCGTGGTAGAGGTTGGTTTCGGCGTCCTCGTCGAACAGCACCGCGAATGTGTCGAGGCGACCGCGATCGTAGGAATCCACGAACGCCGCAAATAGCGCGTCAATCTCGGCCATGGTGAGTGGCTGGAGCGTCGAGGTGGCCGGCGTGCTGGCCGCCGTAGGTGCAGAGGGCGGATCAGCGGGCGTTGTGGCCGAATTTGCAGAAGCCGATTTCGTGGCGGCGAGGTCGGCCGCCGCGCCCGCAGCGGTCGCGGCGCGATCGGGCGGGGCCTCAGCGGAAGGCGTCGCCGATGTGCGCCGTGTCTCAGCCACGTCCACGGCGTCGACCTGTGGCTCGCGCACGGCGGCGGGTCGCGCGCGAAAGACGCTGCGCGCCGTTGGCATGGTGTCGGAGTCGACTGCGAGCAACGGCGTTGCAAGCGACACGTGCCTGCCACCATCGCCTGCCTGTGGAGCAACCGGCGCGTCGGGTTCCACCGCGGTCATTACGGGTTCGGCCACGATGCGCTCCGGGGCCGGTCGCGTCGGCACCGACGGCGCGCGCGCCTCGCGCGTCAGGGATCCCACATCGCTCTTCCACATCACCGCGCCGATGACCAGCGCCGCGGCGCCTAGCAGCACGACGAACGCCACCACCGCGGGGTGCTGGCGCATGAACCCGCCCACAACGGCGGTCAGCCATTCGGGCAGCCGGGCGCGCGATGGCGTCCGTCGGTTTGCAATGGCGACCGGTGGCCAGCGCGGGGTCGGCGCCATCGCCGCCAACGCCGCCTTGTGCTGCTTCGTGCGAGCGCGCGCCGCGCGCTCGTACTCATCGCGGTCGAGGTCCGCTCGCGATTGGTCGTTGCGCAGAATTCCGTAGGCGCGATTGGCCTGCGCGGCGAAGCTCTCCGGCCAGAGTGAACGCGCGTCCTGGCGGTCCGGGTGGACCAGTTGCATCAGCAGGCGGAAGTTCTCCTTAATCGCCTGCGCGGAAGCGCCGGGGGCAAGCCCGAGCGTCTGGTACGGCGTTGCGTGCGGACGAAAGAACACCTGCCGAACGTACGTGGCGGCCGCCTCGCGCCACGCCGCGGAGCTCAGACGGCTTAGCATCGGATCGGCAAGTTCGACCGGGCGGCCCAGCGCAAGTTTGAGGACTACCTCGCTATCGAGCGGTGGCCGATCGCGCCGTCGCACCTCGGCGCGGTATCGCAACGGTTCACGCTGGAACCAAAGCAGCAGCTTCGCCGTGCGATCCGCGGCAGGGCGGTCGCGCATGGCTACGCCAATGCGGCACGTGCCCGGGGCGGACGGCTGGGCTGGTTTGCCAGCGGCGGCGCATCGTTACTGCTCCGGTCGTAGCAGTAGTACTCACTTTGATATCCGTACCTGCCGTTGCGCAGGTCGAGCTTCGTCATCACCGCGCCCACCGGCTCGACGCTGGCATAGCGCAGCCGCTTTAGTGCGGCGCGCACGTGCGCCTTCGGCGTGGTACCGGCGGCGGCAACGAACAGCACGGCCCCGACTTGATTACCGAGCACCAATGCATCGGCAATACCCAGCACCGGCGGCGCATCGAGGACAATGGCGGGAAACCTCTCGCCCAGCTCCGCCAGGAGCTCGAGTAGCTTCGGCCCCGACAGCAGCTCAACCGGATTCGGCGGCAGGGGACCCGCCGGAATCACGTACAAGTTTGAGATCGACGTGGTGCGGACGATGCCCAGCGCGGGCAGGCTGCTCGACAGATAATTCGACAGCCCGCGCGTGTTGTCGACGCTCAAGAGCGTATGCAACACCGGATCGCGCAGATCCGCGTCGATCAGCAGCACCTGCTGTCCCGCTTGCGCGAAGTTGATGGAGAGCGCGATCGCCGACGTCGACTTTCCCTCCTCCCCGGTCGTGCTGGTGACGACGATCTGCGGAGGCACGCCCTCGCGCGTTGAGAACTGCAGCGCCGTGCGCACCGAGCGGTAGGCCTCGGCGAAGGCCGAGCGTGCATCGAGATGCGATAGAAGGGCTAGCGCATCGTCGCCCTGGCCCTTCTTGGGCTTGACCCAGGGGATCACGCCGAGCACCGGCAGGTGCGCTACTCGTTCCATGTCCTCCGGGTGCTGGATCGTGTCGTCGAGGTACTCGAGGAAGAAAACGAGCCCAACGCCGAGTGCCAGGCCAAGCACGGCGGCCAGCAGCAGATTGAGCGTGAGGTCCGGCTTGAAGGGCGCGCCTGGCACCAGCGCTGAGTCGACCACGGTCACGTTGTTGGTGCCCACGCCGGCTTGTACGCCCACTTCCTTCAGCCGCTGTAGCAGGCCGTCGTAGAGCGAACGGTTGGTGTCGACCTCGCGCTTGAGCACGTTATAGCGAATGCTCCGGCCCTGCAGGTCAAGCACGTCCTTCTTGGAAGCCTCGAGCTTTGCCTTGACGCTGGCTTCCTGCTGCACCGCCACCTTGTAGGCGCCCTCAATCGAGCGCCGCACAACGTCGGTCTCCTCATGGATAGTCTTGTCGATCTCATCGATCGCCGCCTTCAGCTGCAGCATCTTGGGAAAGGACGGCTTGTAAATGCGCAGCTGGTCCTGGTAGTTGACTTGCAGCTTGGTCCGCTGCTCGCGCAGCGCGGCCATCGACTTGTTGTCGATCATCTGCGGCGACGATTCTGGGTTGTCCTTGAACTCGTTGTAGAGCGCCTCAGCCCTTAAGCGCTCCTCGCCGGCCTTCGCCACCGTCGCGTTGTAGGCCGCCAGGGTCTGCGCGAGCACGTTCTGCTTCTCGTCAACGTTGATGATCTGCTGGTCGCGCTGGAACTCGACGAGCGCGCGCTCGGAGTCCTCGAGCTTCGCCTTGGTCTGCGCAAGCTGCTCCTCGAGAAAGGTCTTCGCGTAGGACGATGCCTCGTAGCGCCGTTCCAGGTTGACGGCGATGAAGTTTTTTGCGAGGGCGTTCAGCGCATCGGCGGCGAGCTTGGGATCAGGCGAGTTGAAGAGAACCCGAACCAGGCGCGAGTTGCGAATCGGTTCCACCGTCAACGCGCCCTGGAATGCGCCCGTCGCCGCGGCGTTGGGGCTGCTGGAAGTCCCTGCCTCTGGCGACGGCGCTTCGGCGGTGGTCTTGCCGACCTCTTCCGTCGGGCGCCGGAAAAGGCCGGACCACCAGGGCACCGACACTGCCATGGTTGCCGCGGCGCCCTGCCCAAGCTTGAGCTCCTCGACGACGCGCTCGGCAAGCGAGCGGCTTTTCAATAGTTCGTACTGAGTCCGGTAGAACTCGAGGTCGCCGGCCTCCTCGGGCATGACACTGCCCCCCTTGAAGTCGATCACCTTAGACGCCTCGCGCTCGATCTTCAGCGTGACGGTCGCGCGGTAGATGGGGGTTGCCATCATGGTCGCCACAAGCGCCGTAACCAGCACGATGAGAAACACCGCGATCAACACCCACTTGCGCTTGACGATGACACGCCAGAGATCGCGGAAGTGGGTCGCCTCGTCGGATTCCGCGCCTGCCACGAACTCTGGCAGCACTTGGGTCGACAGCGCGGTGGGCCCCAGGAGCCGCACCGCGGCAGTGCCCGTCGGCGCCGGGACGTTGGGTCTGTTGTTGGCGGCCATAGACCGGGCTCAGTTTCGCGGCAGGTAGTTGAACGGATTTAAGATGTTTATGAGGTCGCCGAAGAGAGAATCGCGTATCACCACGCGGCCCGGCGCGCGCTTGACGACGACGATGTCCTCGTTGACGAGCGATGGATCCTCAACCTCGCCCGCCCGGATCTTGTCCAAGTCGTAGGTCAGGATCTTTTTCTCGCCGCCTTCCCGCCGATAGACCATCACCTCATGGAGGTCCGGGAGCTGCCCTTGGCCGCCGGCGGTGGCGATGGCTTGCATCAGCGTGATATCGCCCCGGACCGGATAAATGCCCGGCTTGGCCACCGCGCCCTCGACAGTGATTCGCCGGCTCGTGAATTCCTTGATGAAGACCGACACCTGCGGATCCTGCAAGTAATCCTTCTGGTACTTACTGGCGATCAGCGACTCGGCCTCTTGGCTGGTCAGGCCGGCAAGGATCACCGTGCCGATCAGCGGCAGGGAAATGGCACCGCGCGAGTTGACCCGCACATCGCGCTTGAGCTCATCAATGCCGAAGACTTGGATCTCAATAAGGTCCTGCGGACCGATCCGGTAGTCGTCCGCCAAGACCTGCCCGACGGGTAGCGGGCCGACGCGCGACGCGTTGGCGGCGAGGCCGTCGGCCGGCTTAGCCTCGGGGCCGTCCGTCACAACGTTGTCCGGGGCACTGCGGATGACGGGAGGCACTGACGCGGCGTTCGGCGGCATTGCGGAGCCCGCCTGCGCGTGCACCGGACCGATCGCGGCCATCCCGGCGGCCAACGCGACCCCAGCCGCCACGGCCGTCGGCCGTCCGCTAAGAAAACGCAACCGGGCAAGAGTTTGCGCCAAACCCGAGCCTTTCCGAAAGTGGAGAGAGCGGGGATCGACCACTAGGAGATAATCTTATAACGTACCCTTCAAACAAGCCACCAGGCTACTTCCCGCCCGCGCTGGGGCAACTCGGAAGCGCCAATTTCCGTGCGCGGGTCGCAGTCGCCGTCCCTCGTTGACCCTCGTCCAAGCTAGAATCGTGCCTGGGCCACCGTCCGCAGCGAATCGCCAGCGGTGCCTCGTCTGGCCGGGGCTAGGTTGGCCCGGCAGGGGCACAATTGGACGCTGACGACGCTTTGCGCTCGCTGGGTCTGACACCAGCGTTCCCGGTCGTTGCAACCGCCGACGGGGTTGGGTGCAGGCCAGCAGCCCTGCCGACGGATAACTTACAAGGCGATCGCCTTTAATCAGGAAGCATGCACAGCCACACCGCAACTTCGAAGTACGCCGCGCGACGAACGGCCATGCGCGCTGACATGCCGCTCCAATCGGACTACCGCCGAACCATTGAGGGCCGCTGCGACCCATATCCTGCGTCCATCCTGGCGGTAGACAGCCCCGAAGAAGCCATCTGTGCGATCCTGCGGCACGAGTCAACGCCGTGGATTAACGTTGCCCATCGCGCCGCGATCCAGCGTTTCTACGATGCGGCTCGCTATCACGGCGTACTGCCGCTGCTCGACGCGCAGTTTGCGCGTGGCGATATCTTCGAGGCTTGGCCCAGAGACGTTGTCGCGGCGTGGTACAAGTCGGTGCTGGCTTGCGGGTTACGCGAACCGGCACAGCGTGCCGAAATCGAGCGTGTGATCGACGCGTTGGCCCTCGCCGGTGTGCCGCCCCTGGTGCTCAAGGGAACCGCGCTTGCCTATAGCCACTATCCGGCACCTGCGCTGCGGCCCCGTTCCGACACCGATCTCCTGATTCCACCCGACCAGCGCGAGAAAACGGCACGCGCACTTGCTGCGCTAGGGTACTCCAAAGGCCAAGGAGTAGGGGGCGAGTTCGCTTCGTATCAGCAGACATGGAGCCGCGGGGCCGGCAACGGCATAGCGCATCATGTCGACGTGCATTGGCGCATCAACAACTCGCAGATTCTGGCGCAAGCGATGAGCTATGACGAACTCGCCGCCCGCGCCGTGCCGCTGCCCGCACTGGGTCCCCGCGCCCGCGCGCTGGCGCCCGTCGACGCGTTGTTGTTCGCCTGCATCCACCTCACCGGGCACGTCAACGCACCCTATTTCGCCGACAACGCGGGCCAGCGCGGCGCAGAGCGCTTGATCTGGCTCTACGACATGCACCTGCTCTTTTCGCGCATGGCGGATGCAGAACAGGACGAATTCGCCGCGTTGGCGGCAACGAAGAAGATCAAGACCATTTGCCGGGACGCGCTGCAGCGCACCCAGGAATGCTTTGCCACCCTGATTTCGCAGCGCATCGTCGACGCGTTGTACGCCCCGGGGCCGGCCGAACCCTCCGCAAGGTATTTTTCCGGTGGACCGGTGCGCCAGATGATCGGCGACTTCCTCGCGTTCGAGTGCTGGTCCGACCGCGCGCGGTGGCTGGCCGAGCACGCATTCCCGTCGCAGGACCATATGCGGAGCAAGTATCCGGAGGCGACCGGCACCTGGCTGCCGATCCTTCACTTGCGCCGTCTCGGCACGGGCTTGGCGCGAATGATATTCGCGCGGAAAGCTGGCGACAGACATTGAGCGGCACCGCGGCGATCCTGCGCCCACCTCAGGCGGTGTCCGAAACGGGCGTGTCTTTGCGCGGTACAGGGTCCGATCGGCGGCGACTTACGCTCTCGCTCCCGAAACTTGCCATCACCCTGCGTCGGCACGTTCCTTGCCTTCCGGTCCTTCAGGATACGGCAATAGCCGCCGGCTGGATCCGGCGCGAATACCTTACGAGCATGGAGCTCTACCTAAGCTGTTGATTTGTTAGGAATTGTGTTGGATACCTCGCTGAAGATCGAACGCGTTCATGGTAACCTTTCAGTGAGAAGCTCACTTACATAAAGGGGTCGATTGTGCCGGGTACTCGCGATACGGAGCGCGCGCCATTGGCGCCGGCCGGCGCCAACGCCGTGTTTGCCGCCCGCTTTGCAAAGAAAGGCGAATTCGTCTCCCGCAGCATTGCCGGTGAGACCCTTCTCGTTCCGGTCCGTGGCCGCGTGGGGGACCTGGATTGCATCTATAGCTTGAGCGAAGTCGCCAGTCTCATTTGGAACCGCATCGACGGTCAGGCGACCGTCCAGCAACTCGTGGAAGGCGTCTGCACTGAATTCGATGTTTCGCCCGAGACTGCCCAAAGTGACACGCTGCAATTTATCGCGCAGCTTCAACACGCCGGCTTGATCGAGCCGCAACTCGAAACCGAGGATTAGGACGATGGATATGCGCGCAGATACCGCGAAGCCGCAAAGCTATATCGACTTCAGCGCCGCCCTGCATCGGAAAGTCATGGCGAAGCGCATTGCGTCCAACGCGACCATCGAGGTGACGCGCCGCTGTCCCCTGGAGTGCGTCCATTGCTACAACAACTTACCGATGGTCGACCTCGAAGCGAGACGCGGCGAGCTCAGCTTCGACGAACACCGCCGGCTGCTCGATGAGTTGGCGGACGCCGGCTGTCTTTGGCTTCTCTACACTGGCGGCGAGATCTTCGCGCGCCACGACTTCCTGGACATCTACACCTACGCCAAGAAAAAAGGCTTTCTTATCACCCTGTTCACTAATGGCACGCTGATCACGCGGAGGATCGCCGATCACCTGGTCGAGTGGCGCCCCTTTTCCATCGAAATCACGCTCTACGGTGCCACCAGGCAAACCTACGAGAACCTCACCGGAATTCCTGGCTCCTACGCGCGCTGCCTGCGCGGTATCCGCCTTTTGCAGGAGCGGAGATTGCCGCTGGCGCTCAAGTCGGTGGCGACCTCGGTCAACAAGCACGAAATCGGCGCGATGAAGGCGCTTGCCGAAGAGCTCGGCGTGCGTTTCAAGTTCGACGCGATGATGACTCCTCGGATCGACTGTGCGCAGAGTCCGCTTGCCGTGCGCCTGCAGCCGTGGGAGATCGTAAAGATGGATCTGGAAGATCCGGTCCGCGTCGCCGAGTGGAAGAAGCTCGCGGAACGATTCACGCGCCTCGCCAAGCCGCTCGAACGCCGCGACGAGGTTTACCACTGCGGCGGCGGAGTGAACGGTGTCGCCATTGACCCCGAGGGGAAGATGAGCATCTGCGTTCTGTCGCACCAGGATACCTATGACTGGCGCAAAGGCAGCTTTGGCGAGGGGTGGAATCAGTTTCTCCACGACGTGCGCAAAAGGAAAATCACGCGGATTACCAAATGCACGGCGTGCGACATTAAGGATCTGTGCGGAATGTGCCCGGCGAATGGCGAGCTCGAGAACGGAGATCCCGAAGCACCCGTCGATTTCCTTTGCCACGTTGCACATCTGCGGGCGAAGACGATGGGCATCGCCGTGCCGGCACATGGCGACTGCGAGTATTGCGCAGGGGGCTCCGAGCATTCGGCTCTGCAACAATCCGCCGAGACACTTCAGTATCGGCGCGATGAGCTTTGGATGGGGCCGACGCCGCCCCCCAAGGTGTTTCCAATAGTCGCTGCGGGCCGCTCCGCGGGCACCGGTTGTGGGTCGTGTGGCTCCAGCACCGGAAGTTGCTCCTCGCATGTTGCGGTGACCAAGGCAAGACGGGGGAATGAATCATGACGTTCGACAAAAAGCACGACCAAGCGGCACGGGTAAAGAAGCCTTATCAGAAGCCGACGCTGATCGAAGTTGCGCTGCGGCCAGACGAAGCCGTACTCGGAAATTGCAAGGTCAGCGGCGCCTCCGGTCCTGGAGGCAGGGGCACCTGCCACCCTATCGGCAACTGTTCCAGTCAAGGATCCTGAGTGCTGCACCAAAGCACGCCTCTCACGCGATCGGAAAACACTTCCAGGCGAAGTGTTCGTCCCGAACATGTATGTATAGGGGACATCCAGGTCGCGTTGACGAGCGATGATCCCAGCATTGAAATCGGCGTTGATCGAATGACTAGACAATTCCTGGTCGACGCTGGCCGAGCGGACGTCAACGTGTCCATCGTCTGGGGAGATTTGCGCTGGCCTGTGGAGGGAGTCGAGATCTTCGATTCAGGCGGTCTTTGGAAGCTATACCGCGACGCCTCGGATTACGTATTCGTCTTCACCTCTCCGGTTTTCGGCCGACGCCCCTACAAAAAGGCACGTTTCAAATCGGATTTCACCTCCGGTACGGTCACGCTTCACGCGGACTACTGCAAACCCCATGAGCCGGCGTTTCCACTGGAATACCCGCTCGACGAATTGCTCATGACCAACCTGCTCGCGCGCGGTCGCGGCGTCGAAGTGCACGCATGCGGAATGCGGGATCGGGATGGCCGCGGCTACCTGTTTCTTGGTCATTCCGGGGCGGGCAAGACGACCACCGCGAAGCTTTGGGCGGAGGCGGGCGTACGGATCTTGAGCGACGACCGCATCATCCTGCGCCATCTGGAGGGCAAAGTCTGGATGTACGGCACACCGTGGCACGGCGAGGCGAAATTCGCCGAGGCGATGCGGACCAGACTGACCCAAATATTCGTGCTCGGGCGTGGCGTCAGGAACGAATTGATCCCGATGGCGCTGCCCGAGGCGGTCGCAAATCTGTTCACGCGGAGCTTCGTTCCCTTTTACAACGCTGCCGCGTTGGCTTTTACTCTCGAAGTCCTGCAGCACGTGGCTGGCGCGGCTTCGTGTTCCGAATTGCGCTTCGTGCCCGATGAGCGCGTGATCGAATTTGTCCGCGAGAACGCGGCATGAGCACCTCACGGTCGGAGATTTTTCGGGACGTGACAAGCGAGCTTCTGCGCCGGGGGCATCGTGTGCGGTTCCGCGCGGAAGGCGACAGCATGGTTCCGACGATTCGCGGCGGCGAGGCGATCCTCGTCGAACCGGTAGCGCCCGCCGAGTTGAGGCAAGGAGACATCGCTCTCTATCGCGCCAAGCGAGGGCTCACGGCCCACCGCGTGGTCCGAGTCGAAACGCGCCGTGAGCCGGTGGCATTCGCCATCCGCGGCGACGCGGCGGGTTCCGCCGACGAATGGGTGGAGCAGGGGCAGATCATGGGCAGGGTGATCGCGGTCGAGCAGAACCGTCGCCGTATTCTGCTCGACGCCCGGAGAGCGAAGTGGAGTCGATCCGCATGGTCATGCCGGTTGCTTTTGCAGGGCTGCGCGAAACGTCTGCTGCGTGGTTCGACGGCCCGCCCTGGACACGAGGGATGGTTGCTGGCGCTGCTCGTGTTGACCTTGGCCTCCTTCGTTCCCGCCGAGGCCCAAGTGGGAATTCA
>Ga0187778_10001264_pt1 | contig 17716 bp, 17 predicted proteins | sample 1015_Q2_SP5_20_M_FD_132418 | JGI IMG/M metagenome (GOLD analysis project Ga0187778, IMG submission 132418) | Tropical peat soil microbial communities from peatlands in Department of Meta, Colombia - 1015_Q2_SP5_20_MG | ecosystem: Environmental > Terrestrial > Soil > Wetlands > Peat | place...
ACGCCCCAGCAGAAGTTGCCAGCGCCGCGTCCGATGGCGCCGACTTCGTTGCCTTTGCCCCGGTTTTCGAGAAGAAAGGTATGGCCAGTATCCCGGCCACGGGATTGAGTGCCTTGCATGAAGCTTGCCAGCACCGAATCCCTGTGCTCGCCCTTGGCGGGGTAAACGCTAGCAACATCCACTCTTGCATTGAAGCTGGTGCGACTGGAGTCGCGGGGATACGTCTGTTTCAAACCGGCGACATTGCGGAAGTCGTGCGGAAAATCAGGGAACAGGGTAACGATTGTTCTTAGTGCATCTCGCCCATGCTGGTAAGCCGATCTCTTTCGAACTCGTCGCCCTTCACCCAGGCAACTTCCTTCATCTGCGTGGCGGCTTGCCAGCCTAAGGCAAACCCGAAACGTGCCATTACGGCATCCCCGATGAAATCCATCCAGGGATGGTACTCATCGCTGGGCTGGTGGTAGTGCTTGGCTGTGAATTCCTCGGCCTGCTGCTCGCCCCAAGCCACATCGTGACCTTTATACTTCACACCCTCATTGATAGAGAAAGCAGGAATGCCAACTCGGGCCAGGCTGAAATGGTCAGATCGGTAATAATGACCAGCCTCCGGTCGAGAATCGGGCCGAATCGTAAGGCGAAAAGTTTTTGCCAGCGATTGAATCAGCGGATAAAAGGTCGTACGTTCGGAGCCTGGAACCTCCACTTCCTCAGGTGAGCCCAACGGCGGCACATCGTCGTAGTTCAAATCGAGGCTGATTTTGCCTGTCGGGACAGGCGGATGCTTACCCAGGTATTCGGACCCGAGCAGTCCCTGCTCCTCGGCGGTTACCGAAGCGAACAGGATTGAGCGGCGCGGGCGTTGCAATGCCTCGGAGTAGGCCCGCGCAATTTCCAGCAAAATGCCGCAACCGGTAGCATTGTCATTGGCCCCGTTGTAAATATTGTCTCCGGGCAAGTCGGGACGAATGCCCAGGTGATCGTAGTGCGCCGTGTAGATGACAGCTTCATCCTTCAGCTTGCGATCGCTTCCAGGCAACATGGCAAGTACATTGTTTGATTCAAAAGGGCGCACCTTGCTCGCCATATGGGCTTTCAATCTCACTGGAAGTGAGACCGGACGGAAACCAGGGGACTGCGCATCTTGCATCATCTGGTCGAGATTCAAACCCGCGGTTTGTGCCAGATGTTTGGCAACATCGAGTTGGATCCAAGACGCCACCTTCAAAGCTGGCGCGCCTTCGAGCTTCAGAAAAGCCTTTTCACCCGAATTTGAGTTGCGCACCACCTCCCACGGGTAGCTGGCCATGTCGGTTTTGTGAATAAGAATGGCCCCAACTGCCCCTTTCCGCGCGGCTTCTTCGTATTTGTACGTCCAGCGACCATAGTAGGTGAGCGCTTTCCCTTTGAAGAAGTTCGGGTCATTGGATGGCGGCTCACTGACCAGCATCAGCAAAACTTTGCCACGCACATCGGTGTCCTTGTAATCATTCCATTTGTACTCCGGGGCCTCGATGCCGTATCCAACGTAGACGATTTCCGCGTCCACATCTGAACTGGTTTGCTGCGTCTCATCATAGGCGACATATTGCTCAAGCGGCTTCAGCGGCATCACTGCGCCGTTTGCCGGGGCTAGGGAGAACGTAGTTTCTGGCTCTGGCGTAACGCCAACGAGCGGCACTGTTTGCATGAAAGTGCCGTTGTCCCCGGCCGGTTTCAGTCCGTATAAAGCGAATTGCGTAGCAATGTACTCCGCGGCAATATCACCACCGCGCTGGCCGGTTCCACGGCCCTCCAGCAGATCGTGCGCCAGAAAACGCACGTGGGCCCGGATGCGCTCGGGATCGATCTTCTGCATGGCTGCAATGGCGTTGCCGGGAAGTCGGGGCGACGTGTCCGTTGAATGCGGGGAATCGTAGTTGCGTTGTCCGCGAGAAAGCGGCGAAATAGCCAGTACTGCAAACAGCACAATGGTGCGATGACGCATGTGGCTTAGGCTCCGGCTGATTGACAGGGGGAATGCTTATTGTACGTGAATAGCAGACAGGAACGTCATTACCTCGAGACATCCCACAAAAGTGTGGCAGGGCCACAGTTCAACAGGGACTTTCGTTTTTTTAGCCCCTGCAAGGTTGGCATCGTTCCTGCTTTTTCTCAGGCCCACGACCGCGGGCTAGTTCTTCGAGCTTCAACCCGCTCGGAAATCGGGTACGTTCTCACCTGTGTAGAACACCGGTTGGCGGGTTGTACCACTCATCTCGGCAGCTTTGCCATTAATCTCATCAATATCTTTTCGTGACCAGCCCACGCTGGCGATCTCAATCTCGCCATCCTGGGCGATCCAGAAAATACTCGGAACGTTGGTGAGACCATAGGCGTTCGACACCGGGTATGTTCGGATGTCGTCGAGCAAGACAGGGAAAGTGATCCCGTATTCCTTCACAAAGGCTGCAGTGTCTTTCTTGTCATTCTGGGAGATGCCCACGAGCGTCAGATTCCGGTTCCCGTACGCTCTGTAAATTCGCTCTAAGAATGGAAGCGCGAATTGGCATACCGGACAAGAAACCTTAAAAAAAGCGGCCAGCACAGGGCCGCGAGTCAAAGTATCCTTCAAGGAAAATTGCTTGCCATCCATGGCAGCCAGGGTGAAATCTGGTGCTAAAGTACCGGTACTAAGTGCGGCCATCCTGCGTCCTCCAAATATGGCGCGAATCCAACTCATTTCCCTTTACATTCTAGATGACTTTGGCTGCTCGAAGGATCTTTCGTGTCAGGCCGGTTAGCGGCAAGCGTGTGATTTGAGAATTTTGCACCCAGCGACCGGCGGCTCCCGCCGGCAATTCGCATCGGATGACGTGAACACGATAATCGGTCACAGTGATGGAGTGGCGGATCGTCAAACACGGATCACCGGACGCATTGGCCGACATTTCTGGTAACTCCCACATACCCGGCATGAGCGCTGCCGCCTTGTCCCGCTTAACCAAGAAAACCGATTCCTTACGCCAGTCGAGTGCGTAACGAATATCTCGCCTACTTTGACGAATTGGATGGCGTGCATGACCTAGTTCGCCACGCGTAACGCACATGGAGGAGATAGGGCATAAATGGCACCTGGGTCGGCGCGGTAGACAAAGCGTCGCACCTAGTTCCATCATGGCCTGATTAAAGTCCCCTGGTCGTGTACGGCTCAACAGATCCTGTGCCACTCGCCATAATTCGCCGCCATTGATGCGCTTGCCAAAAAGGCGCTGCAAAAGGCGCTCCACGTTGCCGTCAACAGCGGCCACAGGTTCGCCGAAAGCGATACTTGCGATTGCTGCCGAAGTATAGGGTCCGATTCCGGGAAGCGCCCGCTGTTCAGCTGCCGTTGCCGGGAACCTTCCCGACCGCTCGTAGGCAACCACCTTCGCTGCGGCATGCAACATGCGGGCGCGCCGGTAGTAGCCCAAGCCGCTCCAGGCAGCCAGTACAGACGACTGCCGGGCCGCGGCCAGCTTCTGGACTGTTGGAAATCGGTGCATAAATCGCTCGTAATATCCAAGCACCGCACTAACCCTAGTTTGTTGCAACATGATTTCTGAGATCCAGGTGTGGTAAGGACTTGGGTTTTTCCTCCAGGGCAGATCGCGTTTGTGGCCATCGAACCAGTGCAGCAGGTTACGGCGAAAGCGAACGGCAGGAACAGCGCAACTAGATTGCAGTTTGCGGCTCATCGGCTTAAGTGTCGGGCCTTTGGGTATTTGCTTCTTGCGCCACTGTGAAGCAATCTGTGGCCACACGGTATCACACGTGAGCCTAGGGTTTTTCACAGTGATTCCCGGCAGGATTTCACGACACAGTGGGTAAGAGAAAAGGTGCTGAGCTGTTGACCGCCGGCTTGGAGCACGAAATAATGAATGAGCCTGGCATCCGCAATTTACGAGTGGCTGCTTTTGCCCTCCTGAGGAATCGATATGAACGACTTCAACCGCAAGGTGGAAGAGGCTTCAGCACGCCTCGGCAAGACAGTCGGCGAGGTTGCCAACACCCTGGAGAAAGAATCTGCCGAACTGATCAATTACTTGAACGACGAGGTGGTTCCCGCTGTACGCCAGCATTCGACCAAAGCCCTGCGCATCGCAGCCGAGAAGCTGACACGTTTGGCCGAGTACATGGAGACGCATCGCAAATAGACAGACGATATTTTCCTCTGATTGGAACTTTGGTCTTTTGCTCATTGCTTTTGAGCGGCTGCGCGCATCAGCAAGCTAAAATCAGCGTTCCTCCACCACCTAGCCTCAGTCAGCCCCAAACCCAGCAAGCCTCGAAGCCGCCAACTGAGCCTTCTCTTGGCGAGCCCTCCAACGTCCTCGCCGAAAAGCCGCTCCTGGTGGAAACAGGGTTGGCCAGTTGGTATGGCGCTCCTTATCACAACCGGCATTCTTCAAACGGGGAAGTCTATGACATGCACGCTATGACGGCCGCGCATCGCACACTTCCGCTCGGATCCATGGTGCGGGTCACGAACGTGAAAACCGGAAGCTCAGCGGTGGTTCGCATCACGGATCGTGGGCCGTTTGTTCACGGCCGAATCCTGGATTTGTCCGAGGCTGCCGCTAAGAAAGTAGATATTTGGTCGGCAGGCGTCGCTATGGTTCGACTTGAGGTATTGCAAACACCCGTACCCATCGACAGTGCAGGACGCTGGGCAGTGCAGATCGGGGCTTTTGAGAAAGAACACACGGCCAATCAGGTCGCAGGCCGCTTGTCACGCCGCTACCACACCGCGAAGGTTCTGTGCTTCAGCAGTCCGGTGGGTGATTGGTGGGTTAGAGTCCGAGTCCAGGATGATGACCGGTACCGGGCAGAATCGATCTTGCGGGAGACAGACACTCCCGAAGGCGAAATCTTCCTGGTTAGGCTGGATTAAGCTTACCAAGCCCATTCGAAGCGCTTGGCGACCACAGTGACAAGACAAACACCTCCCACAATTGTTTCAATAATGCGTTATATTAAAGGCTCCCTTTGATCTAGTTCTACCGGGTCCCCGAAGTAACTTCGCGAAAAATCCTAGATTCTGACTGAGAATGCCATGAGCGACTGTCTGTTTTGCCGCATCATTACGGGTGAAATACCGTCGAAGAAAGTCTATGAAGATGATCAAACTTATGCTTTCGAGGACATCAACCCGCAAGCTCCGACTCATGTACTAGTGGTTCCGAAACGGCATATACGGGGATTAAAGGAAGCGAACGCCGAGGATGCTGCGCTGCTTGGCCGCTGCCACTTAGTCGCCGCCAACATTGCGCGCGAGCGCAGCATTGAGGACGGATACCGTACAGTACTCAATATCGGACCCAGAGCCGGCCAATCAGTCTTTCACCTGCACGTACATCTTTTGGGGGGTCGACGACTGGGCTGGCCGCCGGGGTAGACGCCGCAATGGCGATTTACGCTCAGCAACCAATCACTGGATCGAAGGTTCTTCGGAAGCGCCGTGGCGACGCAACAATTGCGGTAGGTTCTGGGAGAACGCTGAGCGTGGCAGCACCATATCGCAACCTACTTCATGTGCCTTCTGCTTTAAGTCGCCCTGAACATGCGACAGAAAGCCGATAATCGAGGTTGACTTTTTTAATTTGCTTTTCAGCTTGGGAATAAGCGACAAGGGCTTGGCATTTGCGTTGTTCAGGTCAAAGATGATCAGCGAAGGGGGGCCCTCGCCGTTTTGCTGCATGCGCTCGCCCAGATCTTTGTCACTCTTGACGAATTCGACTTTGACGTTAAGCTTACGCGCTGTCTCCTGAATTTTCGCTTGAAAAAAGAGATCGTCAACAAAGGCAAAAATACGCGAGGTGTCGTCCTCCCGCGCTGGGAGTGGCTCTGGTTCGACCGGAGCATAGGACGGCGCGAAACCCGGCCGGCTTCGCCCGCGGGGGGCCTTATCACCGCTCATCGCGGCTCGGTAACTATGGTCCATCGGGGCGGTATAGATCCCGCCATGTTGCTGGCGGTCGCGACCGGGGCCGCCTCGGTGAGAGCGTCGTCCGCGACGCCGTCTACTTCTTCCCCCGTGTCCGGAAGGATGTCCGGGTCCAACATTCATATGTTTTTCTCTTTGTAGTTCTATCTATGAATCTGCCGAAGTGCGGCGGATTCGATGCTTATCTCTTGCGTTTATCGCTCCCGACTATTACCAGGCTCACATGTGTGCACGGGAATGCAAAGCAACCCGATGCAATTGGCACTCGCTCATGAATGATAGTGTCCGCTTTAGGCGCCTGGAGCTGATTCGCGCAGAAGGCCCGCTAGGAAGCGCAGCCGCTAGGGAACACAATGATGGTACGCTCGGAGGGTGCGGAAAGGCAAGTCCTAAGTGACTGTAGTTTTACACAGAGGTAACTGCAGGGTGTTTTTGAATTCTAGGAACTACGGCCCCCACCCCCGTTAAAGGATTTCCCAGTCTGCTTGCTTAGCTGGAGGTCACTTGCTGCGCCCAATGCACTGCTTCCCAGTATTTTTCTGCGACATCGCTATCCGTTAAATCTAACTGCCGAGCCAATTCGCTACTTGCTTTCCACTCACCGGATTCCTGGGCTAGCATCAAGCGATAAAAGTTGCGCAGCCGGCTCTCTCCGCCCAACAACGCTGACTTGATTTCGCGGTCTACAGGGACGTTTTCGAGTACACGAACCATCGGGACCTCCAAGATCGCATCCATCAAGGAAAGCAGGCCCATCAGAAACAAATCTGATTGAGCATGAGGGACCTTGGAGGACAGCAGCTCACAGAAGCGGCCGCGAATCAGGGCACCAAGGACGAGTTCGCTTGACTTGTTCTGACCAGCTTCGAGAGTGGCGACAAGGCGGACCCAGCGGCGCACTTCGCGCTCTCCCAATATGGACAAGGCATGGCGGACGGAGTGGATTTCATTAGCAAATCCGAACACCGGGGAGTTTAGGTACCGCAGTAAGCGGTAGCAGAGCGATGCTTCTGTTTTAATCACGCTCTCCAGTTCGCGGATGTCCAACTCCGGCCTCGCCACGGCTTGCCACATGCGCACGTAATTGATCTGGTTGGCTGGGATTTCCTGCGCGTGCACCGTTTCCGGCCGACGGAAAAAATACCCCTGGAAATAGAGGAATCCAGCCTTCTTAGCCGCGGCGAATTCTTCCCGGCTTTCCACTTTCTCCGCCAGCATGCGGGAGCGCCATGGACCGAAACGCTGCGCTATGCCGGCTGCCTCATCGAGTGACACCCGCCGAAGATCCACTTTAATGATGTCAGCAAAATCGATGAGGGCTTCGCGAGGGTCAGCGGTGGCAAAATCATCGAGGGCGATCAGGTACCCAGCCTCCCTCAAGCGCTGGCAGGCGGCAAGCACCAGGTCATCCCCAGGTACGGTTTCCAGAATCTCGACCACCGTTTGCGCCGAGGGCAGCAAAGTCACGTAATCCTTCAAGAGCACCTCGCGCGCGCAGTTAATGAACGCCCGCTTTCGGTCGCAGAGAACGTCGAGTCCGATCAGCATCGAGGTGTTTAGGGTGCTGCGAGATGCGGTTTCCACATCGACATCCCGGAGGTATTCGTCCACTCCGTTACGAAAGAACAGCTCGTAACCGAAGACCTTCTCGTCGCGAGTAAGAATTGGCTGACGCGCGACAAAGCGCGCATTCGGTTTTAGAGCCGACGGACCTGTCACTGGCGGGCTGGCCACGCTGATCTTATCGACAAATACCGGAAAAACATTACTGCGAATTTGGAAGTGCGAAGCCACACTGCTTCAACACCGTGCCAACAGCGGGGGTCTTGAAAAAGGTGAGAAACTGCTCCGCTATACGTTTCTGCCTCGACGAGTTCAGGAGGATTGCGCCTTGACGTATCGGGGGGTAATCGTCGCTGGCGATCTCCGCGTAGGTGCCTTTTCCTTTTAGCGTCGGAGCCAAGGCCAAGGACAGAGCAATGATCCCGACATCCGCGCTGCCCGAAGCCACAAACGATGCAGTTTGTGAGATGTTTTCTCCAAGCACGAACTTATCGGCAACTTTGTCGTAGATTCCTTCATGTTTTAGAGCCGCGACCGCGGCCCGACCATAGGGGGCATGCTGAGGGTTTGCGATTGCAATCTTCTTGACCGCCGGATCTAGCAGCACCTGGAGCCCTTTAGCTACATCGACTTTCGTGCCTTCCGGTGCCCAGACCACCAGGCTGCCCTGGGCATACTCGTACAGCGTCCCGGGCACACCAATGCCGGCTGCTTCGAGTTTCTGGGGATACTCGATATCAGCGGAGAAGAAAAGATCAAATGGCGCCCCATTCTGGATCTGCGTGAAAAGGTTTCCGGATGAACCGAAGATGGCTTTCAAATGGGCACCGCTTTGCTTTTCAAAACGTGCCACGACCTCCGGAAAAGCAAATTGGAGATCGGAGGCGGCAGCGACAGTAATATCCTGGGCGACGCAAATTAGGTTCGCTAACAGGAACAAAGCGAGAAAGCAGCTTCGCCTCATTGCTCAACCCATTCGATACCGCAGGTGTAGCATTTCCAGTTTGCTTTGCGAATAGGAATAGGGAAGGAGAGCAGCAGCCACAGACCATAGGTCCAGAAGCGGTTGATTTTCTCGAAGCCAATGTCCAGAGAACAGCAACGCGGGCACCGCGGCTGCACGAAGTTTTCACCCATTTCATTTGTGCTGAACTCTGGCGGAATCGGTTCATCCAGAATGACCCGAGCGGGCTCTAGATCCTGCTTATCCACTTGCAAGCGGATGCCGCCGATGGCATTGGAGAGCAGCCAGTCCATGCGGACCAGGTTACCATCCGCCAGTACACTCTCGATGCCCGCCGATTCCAGCTTGCCTTTGGCCAGCAGCGCTTCCGGCATGTCGCGGAAGTGCTGAAGGGTGATAAGCGAGGGCACAGCATTTGCGCCGGGGAGTTCGATTCTGGATGTTGCGTTCAAGATCACCTATTGTATCGCTAACCAGATATTCGCTCGAACAGCTCGTAAGCTCTTGCTAGACCTGCTCTCCCGAGGAATGCATCTGAGACGATGCACAACGTCAGGAAATCAGAGCGCAGGCAAAATGAAAAAGCCAGGCTGTTTTGCCTGGCTTTCTGTAAGTCTTGACTAATTCAATCACATTACCAAAGCAAGGTTCTCCAATTCCTGTTGCAAAACCGGTATGGCGCAGCCTGACATCTCGACGCGACCAGCTGCGTCCATGGCTGCCTGCGGCGAAACCCCATAGCCTCGACCCATGAGAAACATCTGCAGTACTTCGGCAGCCTCTCTGGAATCTACGATACCGCTCTGCAAAAGGTCATTTCGCAAGGCAGTCAATTCTGTCACCGAGAATCGTTCTTTCATGGCCTTCACCTCCGACCCTCTACTGCCGTTACTGCTTTAGACTCTGCCGATGCCCATTGAGTTACATGCAATCCGCGTGCCGCAACTGTAATCAGGCCTTGGCGTTTCTGTAGAGGAAGGCTTCTATGGACTTTAACCCTTTCTCTTACGATAAGTTGCGGCAACCAAGTATCTGCAGGGAGTACAGGTTGAATAGCACGAAAGTGGGATACGTGGGCGTCTCACCGACTGACACACTGTGTCTTTGTGGGACAAGAATGCGCACTGTCAACCGGAACGGGAGAACGGTGGTTTGACTACGGCTCGGTCACAGCTTCGTCAACTAACAGAATTGGAATATCATCGCGCACCGGGTAGACGCGACGGCACTCTCCGCATTTGAGGCTCGCTCCATTGTCCTTAACTACCAGCGGCTTCTTGCAGACGGGGCATACCAGAATGTCGAGAAGGTCCTGGGGAATCATGACTGCTATTTTACGCCGTCAAGGTTCTGTATGGCCCCTGCAACATTACTCCGCGTGCAGAGCTTGCATAACATCGACACGTGCGGCACGGGCCGCCGGAAGCATCGATGCGACAATGGCGACGCCCAGCAGGACGAACGCCGAGGCTGCCACAGGCAAAGCGCCTGGCATCTTCACATCCAAAAGAAATCTGCCCGCCAAACGCGCGAGTACAAAGCCGATTACGGCCCCGGTCAGAACGCCAGCCCCTGCCATCACCGCACCTTCTGTAACTACTCCTCGGAGAAGGCGCTGAGGCTGAGATCCCAGGGCCAGCCGAATGCCGAATTCCCTTGTCCGCGCGCTGACCGAAAACGCCAGCACGCCGGCGACTCCAACCACCGCAATCGCTAAGGCGACAGCCGCAAACACCCCGAAGACCAGCGAATTCAGACGCTCCGGCGAAAGCACTTCGGCACGGATATCCTCGAGAGTAGCCGCATGCTCAATGGGCTGATCGGCGGACATCCCGCGAATCACGCGCGTCACTGGTGTAACCAGCGAATAAGGATTTGCGCTGGTATGAATAAAGAGGCGGCCACCAAAAAGTGGACCTTCCTGAATGGGGTTGTACACGGTAAGAGTGGGCTCTGGAACAAAGTGAACATCGTCGATATCGGCGGTGACGCCGATGATGCGATGGGGCGCGATGCTGATATCGGGGATGAACTTCATCACCGGATCGGTCCAATAAACATGCCGATTGACGGCATCCTGATTGGGAAACATGCGCTGTGCGAGAGTTTCACTGACGATAACAACTGGGTCTTTAGTCTGCCCGTCTCTAGTTTGCCCGTCGAGGTCATTGAAGTCACGGCCGGCGATGATGGGAACACCGAGCGCAGCAAAGAATCCGGGAGAGATCACGCGAAAGTTCGCGCGAGGATCCTCGCCTGGCATGTGAACATGTCCGTCGGCGGAGAATTCGAAGCTGGGACCGCGGTTGCCGGCGTCGCGCCAGGGGGCGACGATCCCAAACGCAGTCTTGCTCACACCCGGTAGCGCCTCAATGCGACGGATCGATTCCTTGTAGAAATCGACGACTTGCTGGTCTGTTTTGCCGGAGCTCATAGCTGGAACATTGATGGCGAGAACGTGGCGCGTGTCGAGACCGGTCTGCGTCCTTTGCAGCTCAATCAGGGTTGTGATTAACGCACTGGCGCCAGCCAACAACACGAAGGACGCAGCGATTTGTGTTACGGCGAATATTCGCTGGCGACGCCTCGTACTGCTGGTTATCCGGACACCGGCGCTCGACAGGGCGGGTCCACTTGAACTATCGATGGAGGGCAAGCGTGGGATGAACGCCAGAATCACGGCCGCAACGATGGCCAGTGCCGCTCCGACCCAGAGCAAACTAGAATCGACCTTTAGATCGAGCGCACGGACCGAGAAGCGCGAGGCGTAGCGGGCCAGAACTGCCACCATCGGCTGCGCACTCACCACACCGAGTGCTGCACCGGCGCCGCAGAGCAGGAGGCTTTCGGCCAAAAGCATGCGCCGCAGCGCGCCTGGGCTGGCGCCCAGCGCCGCGCGAACCGCCAGTTCGCCTTCCCGCCGAACCGTTCGAGCCAGAATCAAGTTGGCAACATTGGAACACCCGATGACGAAAACCAGCGCCGACGCGGCGAGGAGCACGAGAAGAATAGTGCGAGCACCGGAAGTAATCTGGTCGCGGAAGAGCTTCGCGTCAATGCGGTAGTCGCCTCGAACGGGATAAGCATCGGCGTGGTCTTTCTTCAACGCGGCATAGACTGAGCGCAACTCGGTGCGGGCTTGATCGAGAGTGGCGCCGGGAGCGAGGCGGCCAAAAAGCTCAGTCATGCGATGGACGCGGCCCGTCACCATGGTGGCCGACAGATGGTGTGGGCTGGTTACGACATTGGCGATGATTTCGGTATCTTCTGGGTACGGAACGCACGGTTCCAGCACCCCGATGACGGTCGCGGACCGGTCGCCAAAACTACCAAGGCGCACGGTTTTGCCAAGGACAGAAGGATCTTTCTTAAAAGTGGTCGTCCAGAAACGATAGGTCAGAACGACGACACCAGCAGCCTTGGGGCCATCGTCCTGAGGGCCGATGAGGCGGCCAAGCACGGGACGAAGTCCCATCACGTCGAAATAAGAGCCGCCAACCACGCCGGCCTTGACTTCACGAGGCTCACCCAGGCCGATCATCGTGAACCCTATAGTCGAGAAGTCGCCGAACTCAGTCAGGGTCTTGATGTTGGCACGCAGGTCCTGGATCTCAGGTACGGAAAATGTGGTGTCCTCATCGCGGATGCCGGGAGCACTCTGCCGGATATAGAGCAGGCGGTCCTCATCCCGGTTGACGAGCGGCTTGAGCAGGATGCCACGTACCAGGGTGAAGATGGCAGAGTTTGCGCCAATGCCAAGCGCCATCGTGAGGATCACGGCAATAGCCAGCCCGGGAGTGCGAAATAAGGAATGAACGGCGACTCTAAAGTCACGAAGTAATGACATGGTCGTCCCTCGTAAATCCAGGTATGAGCATAACGGCTGCCAACGCCAAGCGCCACATTATAAGTCGGTTAGTCCTCGGCTTACCCGTCCGCGCTGTCCGTTTCAGCACGCCCTGTCGCGGATTCGGACACCAATTGCCGGAACGGGATGCTCGCCGGTAAACAAACAAGCTGTCCAAGTTTGTCGCTGCTGCGGGGGGCACACGGCTTTGAATTGACTTTCTCATCAGAGAACGAGTAAATTTCGATCCTGTTCAATTTTGATCTTTCTCAGCAACTTTGGTTCGCGCAACCTCGTCAGCACTGACGAGGAGGGAAGCGGGTGAGAATCCCGCGCTGCCGCGCAACTGTAAGCGAGGAAACTGCAATCGGTCACTGGGAAATCCTGGGAAGGCCGATTGCGAAAGTCGGACGATGAAGTTTGTCCTGACTCGCTAAGCCAGGAGATCGGCGCGAACCGTCAACACCAACCCCTTTCGCGTGTCAAAGGAGGCGTGCATGCGGTTCCCTCGGGTTTTCGCAAGTGTCCTTATTTTCGTAGCCATAGCATCAGCCACGGAAATCAAAGTCAAAGTTATCGATCCGCACTCCGCGGCAGTGAGCGGAGCGCAGATCACGTTGTGGTCTTCGAGGGCGGATCATCAAACTGCTCGTCCGGTTGCCTTGGAAAACACCTCTGCAGAGGGGCTCGCAGTATTTCACAACCTTCCAGATGGTTCCTACCACCTGCGAATTCTTGCGCCTGGCTTCGCTGCTGAAATCATCAACCTGCGATCACCCGCTGAGGTTGTCACTGTAAAACTGCATCTCGCTCCTGCAGCAGAGACCGTCGTGGTTACAGCAACACGCAATCCGGTTCCGGCCGAAATTTCGGGAGCACAGGTGGAAACTTTGAGCGGCGAGGAATTGCAGACCATCCAGCCAGTGGCGGCAAACGATGCTCTGCGTTTTCTGCCCGGTGCAATCGTGAATACTGCAGGCCAGCGAGGCGGGCTGGCATCGTTGTTCGTGCGCGGGGGCGATTCCACGTACAACAAAGTGATCGTGGATGGCGTGACCATCAACGAACCGGGCGGAACTTTCGACTTTGGCACTCTACCCCTGGCTGAGGCGGACCACGTGGAGTTTTCACGTGGGGCGCAGAGTACGCTTTATGGGTCGGATGCCATGACCAGCGTTGTCCAGGTCTGGACCCGAAATGGCAGCAGCCGGGTTCCTGAATTGCGCTTCGGTGCAGACGGCGGCAACTTTGGTACCGCAAATGGCTACGCCTCCGTCGCAGGTGCGCACGGCGGCTTCGATTACAACCTTTTCGGTGATCAGTTCAACACCCAAGGCGAGGGCGTGAATAACGCGTATTCCAATTCCTTGCAAGGGGCGAATGTCGGTGTGGCATTCACTGACCAGATTTCTTTGCGTGCTCGCTTCCGTCACTCCAACAGCTTTACCGGCTTACCCGGAGAGTGGAACTTCAACGGAAATGCGCTCGAGCCGCCTGATCCCAGTGAGCACAAACAGTTGAACAACTTGCTCGGGGACTTCCAGCTTGCCATTAATCAGCGCTCGGGATGGCAACATCACTTTACCGGCTTTGACTACAACTACCGCTACCAGGATATCAATCTCAGCGGAGATCCCGCGCGCCGGGACGATTTCCCGACCCACGCCAGCGACCATATTGATCGCGCCGGCTTCGAATACCAGGGCGACTACACCGAACAGAATTGGGCGCATACCACGTTCGGCTATCGCTTCGAGGACGAAAATGGTCTGATCGGAGATTTGGATTACCCGCCATCAACTCACGGCTTGCGCCTGAACGACGATGTTTACGGGCAGCAGCAGATCGGGTGGAAACGTCTTTCGGTTTTGGCTGGTGGACGCTTCATTCACAATGGGGCGTTCGGAAACACTGCTGTGCCACGTGTAGCGCTTAGTTTTCTGGCATTGCGAGGTGGGCAGGTATTCTCAGGAACGCGCCTGCGTTTTTCCTACGCGCAGGGATTCAAGGAGCCTCGGTTGGAAGAAACCTTCGCCGGCCCGCCGTACAGCGTGCCGAATCCGACTCTGAAACCGGAGCGGGCCCGTGCCTTCGAATCCGGATTCCAACAGAACCTCTTTGCAGGCCGGTATGCGGTGGCTGCGACCTACTTCAACAATCTGTTCCGCGATCGCATAGACTATGCTACCAATCCGGTGACCTTCATCGGTCAATACGTCAATGTGGACAAGTCGTTTGCCCAGGGCGCAGAAATTGAGTTCCAGGCTCAACTGCGATCGAGGCTATCCTTGAATACGGCCTACACGTACACCTCTACCGAGATTCTCGCCGCGCCGGTGTGCACCCCGGCCAATTTCTGTGATCCGACAATTTTGGGAGTGGGACGCCCCCTGCTTCGTCGACCGAAGCATTCGGCGAGTCTGCTTTTGAGCTATCTGGGAACACGGTGGGGTGGTAATGTGCGCGGAAGTTTTGTTGGCCGCCGTGCCGATTCTGATTTCCTCGATTACGGAATCAATCACGCCCCGGGATATGTGCGCGCAGATTGGGGGGGGTGGTACGTGCTGAATTCGCGAATGATTGCATATGTGAGTGTTGAAAACGTGCTGGATCGACATTACAACGAAGTCGTCGGTTATCCCTCGCTCGGCACAAACTTCCGAGCGGGGATGAGGTTCAGAATTGGTGGAGAGTGAGCAATCCTCACGACGAAGCGCAATCGCTGGCTGCCGAATCATTGTAGAATGCCCGCTGGTCGTTTGGATCACAACGAGGTGATATGAAAGCCAAACGCGTCCCCTTTCTTTCTACTGCTTGCTTGAATGTTATTTACGGCGCTTTGGTCCTGCTCCTCCCGCCGCAACCGCTACTGCACGCTCGTTCCCCGCAGCAGGGTCCCTCCGATCCGCGGCTGCAGAAGGCATACCGCTTTCAGCAGGATGGTTGGATCTACGTTCACCTCCAAGGGTCACCCTCGGAAATCGGATTTCAGCACGGCTACCTGTTGTCCTCTGAGATTCAGGATGCTTTTGAGGCCATCCGATTCAAGGATACTTTCCGCACCAAGCGTGATTGGGACTTCTTCCGCAAGACCGCCCTTCAGATGCTGTGGCCCCACATTGACCCAGAGTATCAACAGGAATTGCAGGGTATATCCGACGGCCTCAAAGCGAATGGCGTCAATCTCGATGTTTACGACATTGTTGCTCTCAATGCTTTTGAAGAGGTACCGGATTACTACGTGCCCTGGCTGAATAAACGCGAGCATGCCCAGAACGCTCCGAAACTGGTCGCTCCCGGTAATTGCAGCGCCTTCATTGCCACCGGCAGTATGACGAAAGATCACCAGATCGTGATCGCTCACAACAATTGGACAAGCTACATCGCAGGAGCGCGCTGGGTGATTATGTTTGACATCAAACCCACGCACGGCAATCGCATATTGATGGATGGTTTCCCGGGCGTGATCACCAGCGATGATGATTTCGGCATCAACTCGGCTGGAATGATGATTGCCGAGACCACTATTACGCAATTTGAAGGCTGGGATCCGAACGGCAAGCCCGAGTTCATGCGCTCCCGCAAGGCGTTGCAATATGCCAATTCGATCGATGATTACGTCCGCATCATTAAAGAAGGGAACAATGGCGGCTACGCCAACGATTGGCTGATCGGGGATCGCAAAACTGGCGAGATTGCCTACCTCGAGCTTGGCTTGAAGAACACTCCTTTGTGGCGCACGAAGGACGGATATTTCATCAGCTCGAATTTCGCGCAGGATCCTAAGGTGCTTGCCGATGAGACCCCTGAGTTTGATAAGGATGATCGCTCTTCCTCGCCCAACGCGCGCCGCGTGCGCTGGGAATACCTAATGCTGCAGAACAAAGGGAACATTGACGTCGCCCTGGCGGAGAGGTTCCTCGGCGATCACTTCGATAGTTTTCAGAAGAAGGATGAGGCCGACGAGCGCTCGCTGTGTGGACACGTTGACGCCTCGGCGCGAGGGGCGAAGCATTGGGAGTGGGGACCATATGAGCCCGGCGGAGCGGTGCAGGGCAAAGCCAGCGACAGCAGCATGACATCAAAGATGAGCTTGGTCGCGCGCGCGGGGCATCCCTGTGGAGCCGACTTCCTGGCTAAAGATTTCCTCGATCAGCATCCTGAGTACAACTGGCAGAAACCGGTTCTGCGTGATATGAAGTCGGGACCGTGGACAACATTCACGGCAGGGCAAAGCCCCAGCCGTTAGCTGCCGACATCGAGGCTAAATCCTGAGCTTCACCGAAGGGTGCGCTTTTCTGTGGCAGCAGCGTGGCTTATATTTTTTCGAGAAGTGCGTCGCTGACCATGATTGTGTGAGTCATCCAGGTCAGGTATCGGAAGTGGAGCAGCCGAACGAACCCCTGCATACCTGCTGCGCGCCAGCAGCAGCTTTTCCAAAGCCATGTTGTTCAAAGGCTTTTGCCGACCCAGAAGATGGGTCACCAGCGCGATCTGGGCAAAATGCTCGACTGTTTCCATCTTCATATAAGCATGATTAAGCGTTTCCCCATACGTCACGACCCCGTGATTTGACATCAGAATCGCGTCATAGCGTGAAACCAGCGGCCGTAGCGTCTCACATAGTTCGGAAGTCCCCGGAGTTCCATATTCCGCCAGTGGGATCGAACCGAGTCCGATAACTACCTCGCAAACCAGCGGCTGATCGAGGGCGAGCCCTGCGGCGGCGAAGCCTGTAGCCGTCGGTGGATGCGCATGCACCACACCTTTAATCTCGGGACGCAGCTTGTAGATCAGCAGGTGCATGGCGATCTCGCTCGAAACGTCATGATGCCCGGCAACGCGCTTGCCCTCCAGATCAACCGTAACCAAATCCGAAGGGCGCAGCCCCCCCTTGCTCATAGCAGTGGGTGTGGCGAGAATGTGGTGCCGGTCTAAACGGACGGAAAGATTACCATCGGTGGCAGCAACATAGCCGCGCTCGTGCAACATTTTGCCCAGTTGCACGATCTCACGGCGCATCTGACGTTGGTTAGACATTGGCGTTCGAGCACGGGTGAACCGTCCGCGTATGTTAAACTACCGCGCATTCTAAGACAATCCAGTTGTTCCCTCTTTATGTTCCTGCCAGAAACGGCAAATCTATAATCAAAGGCGGTGCTCGTTTCCGACTTTGATTACGACCTTCCCAGGGGACTGATTGCGCAACAGCCGCTTCCTGAGCGAGCGGCATCGCGGATGCTCCATGTGCAACGTAGTACGGCCACAATGCGAGATCGTCAGTTTGGCCACTTTCCCGACTTGCTGCGGCCGGATGACCTGGTTGTGTTCAATAACACGCGAGTCTTTCCTGCCCGGCTGTACGGCCGCAGACAGG
>Ga0187778_10001265_pt1 | contig 17710 bp, 17 predicted proteins | sample 1015_Q2_SP5_20_M_FD_132418 | JGI IMG/M metagenome (GOLD analysis project Ga0187778, IMG submission 132418) | Tropical peat soil microbial communities from peatlands in Department of Meta, Colombia - 1015_Q2_SP5_20_MG | ecosystem: Environmental > Terrestrial > Soil > Wetlands > Peat | place...
CAGACGCGCCTCGGGCACACCGATCCGCGGATGACCCTGGCGGTGTACGCACAGGCGACGACCGACGCCGACCGGCGGGCCGCCGAGCACGTCGGGGAGTACTTCCTCGACCCGTCACGCCATGTGGCAGAAAGATCGCGCACGGATCGCGCACGGCGCCGTTCGGGCCGTCATCACCGAAATGGCCCCAGCACCTCTGAGCAGGCAGAACAGGAGTCGGGCTGCCCGGATTTGAACCGGGGACCTCCACGTCCCGAACGTGGCGCGCTAACCAAACTGCGCTACAGCCCGTCGCCGGTCGCCCGGCTGCCCCAGCTCGCCGACGGCGGACCGGGACCCGTCGATGATACTCCGGGTCTGCGCCGATGCGGTCCGGCGCGACCCGGTCCTCAGACCAGCTCCTCGTCACCCCGGTCGGTGTCGGCGGGCCGGTTGAGGTGGCGGGCGACGACTTTGGCGATGCGCCGGCGGTCCATCTCGACCACGCGGAACTCCCACGGCTCGCGGGAGAGCACCTCGCCCTCCTCGGGGATGTGGCCCAGCGCGTCGAGCAGGAACCCCCCGAAGGTCACGTACTCACCTTCGGGCAGCTCGATACCGAGGGTCTCGGCCACCTCGTCGACCGCGGCCCCGCCGTCGACGAGCCACCGGGTCCGGTCCACCCGGATCACGTCCGGCTCGCTGCTGGCGTCGAATTCGTCGCTAAGGTCGCCCACCAGCGCGGAGAGCATGTCCTTGACCGAGACCACTCCGGAGACCCCGCCGTACTCGTCGACGACCACCGCAAAGGCCCGGCGGTTCTGGCGCATGTCGGCCAAGGCGTCGAGGACCAGGCGCGACTCGGGCACGAGGAACGGCTGGCGGATCTGGCGTGAGATGTCGAGCGGGGTGGGTCGTTCGGGCTCCGTGCCGTTCCCGTTGGGCTCGATCTCCCAGCCGGCGCGGAACAGGTCGTTGACGTAGAGGATCCCGATGAGGCGGTCGAGGTCCTCGTCGAACACGGGGAAGCAGCTGTGGCCGGTGCGTTGCACCGCACGAGCCACATCCGACGCGCGCACGGGGATTGCCAGGCCCTCCACGTCGACACGTGGCGTCATGACCTCCTGCACGGTCATGTCGTGGAGCTCGGCCAGCGCGGCCAGGATGAGGCGCTCCTGCTCGCCGCCGGCAGAGGCCGCGCGCTTGGGACGGAGGGAGTGGCTCTCCCCGCCCTCGTGGCCTCTTCGTCCGAACACGCCGGGCTTGGGAGGCTCAGGCAGGCCCTGCCGTGGCGCCGGCGGGCACTCCGGCCGGTTCCTCGGGTGCGACCCCGGTCACCGGCTGGAACGAATCGTCTCGGTACTCGCCGCCCTCCAACAGGGCGGTGGTGGCCCGCCGCAGGCGGATCGGGTCGAGGGGCTTGACCAGCCAGCCCTCCGCGCCCGAGCGCTTGGCCAGGAAGACGTCGGGACGGCGGTCGAGGAGCATGAGCACCGGCACGTGGGGCAGGTTTCCGTAGGACTCCTCGAGCCGCAGCTCCAGGCACACGGCCATGCCGCCCATGGAGCCCATCTGCAGGTCGACCACGACGAGGTCGGGGTCGTGCGCTGCCACTGCGGGAGCGACGCCGTGGCCGCGGGTCACCTCGACGACCTCGGTGCCGGGCTCGCCCACCACCGCGGTCACCTCGGCCCGGACCGACGGGGCGTCGCTGGCGACGACGATGGTGCGCACGGCGGCCAGGCTAACCGGCGCCCGCGGGCCCGACCACACTGGCCGCGCTCCCATCGGCGAAGACGTGGCCCGCCACCACCGCCAGTCCGTGGAGGTCGTGGACGTCGATGTCGAGGAGGGGGACCCGTGCCACCGGCGACGGAGCGAGCCGCCGGACGAGGTCCCCGTAGACGGCTTCCTCGCGGGCGTTGAGCGCCTGGTACCCGCGCAGGTTCGCCTCCAGGGTGGCCAGCGCGCTGCCCACCGGGGCCGGCGGCAGGCCCGGGGTCGGGGGGAACGCCGGGTACACGCGGTTGACGACGAGGCCGTCGACGGTCAGCCCGGACTGGTGCAGGCGGTCGGCGAACCATCCCGCCTCCTCCACGGTGTCGGCGCGCGGTGCGGTGACCAGGACGAACGACGTGGTGTCACGCCACAGGAGGTCGCGCATGTGATCGGCACGCACCCGGAACCCCTCCTCCATCCCCTCGAAGGCCTGGAAGAAGGTGATGGCGTCCTGGACGATCTCGGCCCCTGCCACCTTGGACAAGGTGCGCATGAGCGTCTGCATGGCCACCGACACCGCCCGCAGGTACGCCCTAGTGGGAGTGAGAAGCAGCTGGAAGAGCCGATGTCCCAGGAAGCGGGTGAGGCGACCCGGTGCCTCCAGGAAGTCCAGGGCGTTTCGGCTCGGCGGCGTGTCGACCACCACCAGGTCGTAGTGGCCCTCCTCGGCGAGCTCGTAGAGCTTCTCCATCGCCATGTACTCCTGCGTGCCGCCGAGGGCGGTGGAGAGGTTCTTGTAGAGGCGGTTCGCCAGGATGCCCTCGGCCTGCTGGGGGGTGGCGGCGTAGCGGTGGATGAGGTCGTCGAACGTTCCCTTGGAATCGAGCATGAGGGCCCACAGCTCGCCGGGCCAGGGACCGTCGATGCGGCCGGCCACGTTGGTCAGCTCCGCCACGCCGAGGGCGTTGGCCAGGCGGCGCGCGGGGTCGATGGTGACGACGCAGGCGCGCCGGCCGCGACGGGCCGCCTCCAGGGCCAGCGCGGCCGAGATGGTGGTCTTGCCCACACCCCCGGACCCACAGCACACGACGATGGCGCTGCGCGCCGCCAGCACGGCCAGCGAGGCCGGCGGGTGGGTCGGCGCCGGCTCGGCGCCCCCCGGCGCCGTGTCGTCCGCCGGCCGCGGCACTTCGGCCGTCATGGGACCGGTGTGGCCAGCGCGGCGACACCGCCGGCCAGGGACGTCGCCAGCGTCGCGACCTCGTCGGGCCCGATGGAGGGGGTGAAGAGGAAGGGGGCACGAAGCTGCGGCAGTGGGAGCTCGTGGGCGAGGCGCTCGAGCTGCTCCTCCTGCAGGGCGCGCCGGCGCGCCCGAAAGCGCGCCGCCGCGGCCAGGGCCGAGCGCTCGGAGGCGCCGAGGACGACGCCGGCCTCGCTCGCCGCCGCGTCCGGGTCGACGTCGAGCGCCGGCTCCTCGGGCAGGCACGCGTTGGCGATCACCGGGCCGAGGCTGATGCCCACGCGGTCCTCGAGCTGGTACGCGGCTTCCACCACCTCGTTGACCGGCATCTCCTCGGGCAGCGTGACCAGGGCTACTTGACAGCGCGCCGGGTCGCCGAGCAGGTCCACCACGTCCTGGGCCTGGGCGCGCACCGGGCCCGAGCGGGCCGCGTCGAGCAGGCCTTGGGCCGAGGTGAGGAAGGTCATGGCGTGGCCCGTGGCGGGGGCGTCGACCAGGATGAGGTCGGCCGCACCCTCGCGCTCGAGGGACTTCACCTTGCCCAGGACCAGGATGTCGCGGATCCCCGGGATGGCCGTGGCGACCACGTCGAGGGCGCCGCTCGAGACCAGGCGCTTCGACACCCGCTTCATCCCGTGGTTCGCCAGGTACTCGAGCAGCGCGTCGTCGGGCGTGATGCGCCGGGCTCGCACCCTGCCGTCTCCGTCCTTGGCCCCCTCGGCCAGCTCGGCCTCTTCGTAGCCGAGGGAGCCCGCCAGGCCATAGGCGGCGGGGACGCCGGGTTTGCCCTCCAGCTCGAGGACGAGCACCGACAGGCCCGCATCGGCCGCCATGCGGGCCAGGGCGGCGGTGATCGTCGTCTTGCCGACCCCGCCCTTGCCGGCGACGACCAAGACGTGGCTCTGGCGGCAGAAGGCGGTGACGTCCATGTGCGGGCGAGCGTAATGCGGTGCGTCAACAGGCCGAGTGCCACCGATCGAGCCTCCGAAAAACCTGGTCAGACCCCTTGTCCGGCATCCTGGGTCGTGGGTAGCGTGACCGCCAGGAGGGGGAGTTGGCACTGCAGCCGTCGGGAGAAGCGTGGCAGGCACGGGCAGCGTGCAAGGGGCCGCAGGCGGCGGTCTTCTTCCCGCCCACCCATGCCGAGCGCAAGGAAGAGAAGCAGGCGCGCGAGCAGCGGGCCAAGGAGATCTGCGCCACCTGCGTGGTGACGCGGGACTGTCTGGAGTACGCGATCCGAATCCGTGAGCCGCACGGGATCTGGGGCGGCCTCAACGAAGCGGAGCGCAAGCAGCTCGTCGAGCGCCGCGCCGGCTAAGGGCTCGGGACCCGGCCTGGCCGGTTTCTCCGGCCCCCCGGACGGGTCGGTTCCTCCTCCTCTTCAGCGTCCGCCGCATCCAGGGCGCCGGAGGCGGGTGCCCCGGGCGTGGAGGCCCCAGACTTAGAGGATGCGGGTGGCGTGGTCCGCCCAGTAGCGGTCCCGCAGGAGGCGCTTGTAGAGCTTGCCGGTCGGGAGCCGAGGCAGCTCGTCCTCGAAGTCGACCGAGCGCGGGCACTTGTAGTGGGCCAGGTGCTCCCGGCAGAACTCGATGAGCTCGCGCTCGAGCTCGGGTCCGGGGATCGCCCCGGGGGCGGGCTGGACGACGGCCTTCACCGTCTCGCCCAGGTCCTCGTCGGGCACGCCGATCACCGCCGCGTCGAGCACCTTGGGATGGGTGACGAGCAGGTTCTCGGTCTCCTGCGGATAGATGTTCACGCCGCCGGAGATGATCATGTAGGTCCTGCGGTCGGTGAGGTAGAGGTAGCCCTCCTCGTCGAGGTAGCCGACGTCGCCGACCGTGCTCGTGTCGCCCGTGGCGTTGCGTGACTCCGCCGTCTTCCGGGGGTCGTTGTAGTACTCGAAGTTGGTGGCGCCCCGGAACCACACCGTGCCCGGCGTGCCGGTCGGGCAGGGTTCCCCCTCGTCGTCGAGGATGAGGATCTCGCCGATCACGGCGCGCCCGACGGTGCCCTTGTGGGTCATCCACTCGGCTGCGTCGCACAGCGTGAAGCCGTTGCCCTCGGTGGCCGCGTAGTACTCGAGGAGGATCGGCCCCAGCCACTCGATCATCTGCTCCTTGACCGGCACCGGGCAGGGTGCCGCCGCGTGCACCACAACCTCCAGCGAGGAGACGTCCGCACGGGCGCGGACGTCGTCGGGCAGCTTGAGCATCCGCGAGAACATGGTCGGCACGACCTGGGAGTGGGTCACGCGGTAGCGGCCCACGAGGTCCAGGTACTGGCCGGCGTCGAAGTGCTCCATCACCACCGACGTGGCCCCGATGCGGAGTGCCAGCGCCACGCTGGTGAGGGGGGCCGAGTGGTAGAGGGGCGCGGGAGAGAGATAGGTCATGCCCTCCCGGTAGCGCCACATGTGGGTGAGGCCGTCCACCAGCAGCAGCGGCTCGGCGGGATGCTGGTCGGGGATGGGCCGGACGATGCCCTTGGGACGCCCTGTCGTCCCCGACGAGTAGAGCATCGCCCCGCCGAGCTGCTCGTCGGCGATGGGCGTCCCGGGGAAGGCGGCTGCCGCCTCCTCGAGGTCCTCGAACGGCGCGGGGGCAGCGGCCCCGGCACCGGCCATCAGCCAGCGCTCGACGTTCGGGCACAACGCGGGGAGCTGCTCCGCCACGGCACGGCGGGCCGCGGAGGTCACGACCACCTTCGACTCGGAGTCGTTGACGATATAGGCGACCTCGTCGGGGGAGAGGTACGAGTTCACCGTGGTGTAGAGGAGCCCGGTGCGCTCGCCGGCCCCGGCGCTCGTGAGGAGCCCTGGGTCGTTCTCCATGAAGATGGCCATGTGGTCGAAGCGGTGCAGCCCGGCGTCGCGCAGCAGGTGGGCCAGCCGGTTGGCGGCCGCCTCGAACTCGGCGAAGGTGGTCGTCGCGCCGGTGCCGGCCATGACGATCGCCGCCTTGTCCGGCGTCTCCCGTGCGTGGCGGGCCGCGTACACGGAGGCACCGTAGCGCTGCGGGTCCGGTGGGCGCCGGGGTCTGGCCTCGGGTCGGCTTCCCCGGGCCGACTACCCCAGGCCCAGTCGGGCGGTGCCGGCGTGCACGGCGGCGGAGCCGCACACGCTTGCCGGCTGCCCGGCGGTCAGCGCGCACAGGGCCGCGTCGAGCTCGTTCGCCGCGCCGAGGATGGCCTGGGTCCCCGGGTCCGTCGGGTCGTCCAGTGCCCCCGCGATCTGCGCCATCGCCTCGCCGGCGAGGATGCCGGGCGAAATCCCGATGGCCGCACCCCGCGCGACCAGGCGGTTGCCGGCGTCGAGGAACGGGAGGACGGGTCCGGTGGCCGACGCCGTCCCGTAGTGGTGCAGCAGGTTGGTGGCCAGCGAGCTGGGCTGGTCCAGGCTGGGCACGCCGGCCGGGGCGGTGGTCGAGGGCTGGTCCGCGTAGGCCTCGGTGACGTCGAGCGTGAGGTAGCGGCTCGAGTAGCGGGAGCCGTCGAAGGTGAAGGTGGCGGTCTTGGCGAAGACCTGGTTGGGAGCCGACGACGTCTGGCCGAGACGGGCGAAGGTCCCGAAGCGCGCCAGCGCCGCCACCACGACCCAACGCTCGGCCGCGCAGTACGGACAGAACTCCGCGCCGACGAAGACCACCGCCGGCTTACCCCCCACGGTCGGCACCGGCTGGCCGCTCAGGAGGTCCGGGAGCGGGTCGGTCACGGCCGGTGCGCCCACGGCGTCGTAGGTTGCGGCCGGCACCGATGTGGCCGCCTGGACCACCCCCCCCGGTGCCGGCGCCACGGCGGGACCGGAGAGCCCGCTGGCCACGGTGGCCGCACCCTGAGTGATCTTGAGCACGAGCAGGACCACGACGATGGCCAGCACCAGGGCGATGAGGGCCCAGGTGGCGAGGGCCAGGGGGATCCGGCGCGTCGGCCGGGCCCCGGGGGCGGCGGGGTCGTCGCTCTGGCGGACGGGGGCTACGGCCATGGCGGGGTGTCGGTTCGGGCGCCCGATCCGGTGTGGATCCGGGGTGCGACCCCGACAGGTTACCGAGAGGCACCGCATGGTCCTTCGCCGCGCGGCGTTGTCCTCGTACGCTTACGGAGGGCGCGGGCGGCAGCACGGAGGGGTGTGCGCGTGGGGGAGACCGTCAAGCTGGCGTGGCAGCGGATGGTGTGCGACGGCGCAGCCGTCACCCACGGGACGGCGGGCTCCGGGCCGCCGGTCCTCTTCCTGCACGGCTGGGGCGTGGGCCCGCGTTCGTACGCAGGTGCCCTGGGGCGGCTGGCCGACGCCGGGTGCGCCGTCGCCGCCCCGGCCCAGCCGGGCTTCGGTGGCACCACCGGGCTAGACCCGGCGCAGCGGCACTTCCCGGGTTACGGCCGCTGGGTCGCCCGGTACCTCGACACCATCGCCGTCGACGAACCGGTGGTGGTCGTGGGGCACTCTTTCGGCGGCGGGGTCGCCCTGCAATTCGCCCACGACCATCCCGAGCGGGTCCGGGCGGTGGTGCTGTGCAACGCGGTCGGCGGCCCGCATCGCTACGGCCGCAGCGAGCACCGGCCGATGAGCGCTCGTCCGCTGTGGGAGTGGGGTCGCGAGCTCGGGGCAGATCTCTTCGGCCTGTCGTCGGTCATCCGGATCCTCCCGCCTCTGCTCGAGGAGGCCGTCCCCAACTTCGTCCAGCACCCGATGGCCATGTGGCACGTTGCCGAGTTCGTCCGCCGGGCCGACCTGCTGACCGAGGCCGCCTCCGTCGCCCGCCGGGGGACTCCACTGACGGTGGTGTGGTCCGATCGTGACCGGTTGGTCCCCCACGCCGCGTTCGCCGCGCTGTGCGACGCTGCCGGCGTGGAGGGCCAGGTGGTCGACGGGTTCCACAGCTGGATGATCGGCGACCCGGTGCGCTTCGCCGACATCGTGTGGCGCGCCACCGTTGAGGCCGGCGCGGTGGACCACATGCTGGTGCGCCCGCCGGTGTCCGCCTGACCGCCCCGGACCGCCCGACCGCCGCGGTCCGCCCGACCGCCCCGGTCCGCCCGACCGGTCGTCGCTAGCCTGGCGGGGTGCCGGATCCCGCTGACGGCGACGTCACCCACGCCGTCGCCCCCGCCATCGTTCCCGCGCGTGACGCGGCGACGATCATGCTCGTGCGCGATGGTGCCGGCGGGGCGCTCGAGGTGTGCATGGTGCGACGCCATCTCGACTCGGACTTCGTCGGCGGCGCCTACGTCTTCCCGGGCGGGAAGCTCGACGAGGCCGATCGCGGCGAGACCGCCACTGCCACCTGCATCGGGCGCGACGACAGCCAGGCGAGCACGTTGCTCGGCGTTGCACGCGGGGGCCTGGCGTTCTGGGTGGCCGCCCTGCGCGAGTGCTTCGAGGAGGCGGGCGTCCTCCTGTGCTACCGCCGAGGGGCTCGGCCGGGCGACGAGCCCGTCGACGCCAGGGACCCCGAGGAGCGTGCCCGGCTGACGGCCATGCGCGCCCGGCTGCTCGCCGCCGGTCACGAGGCCGACTTCCTCGGCGCCTGCGCGCAGGAGGACCTGTGCCTGGCGGTCGACCGCGTCCACTACTTCAGCCACTGGATCACGCCCGAGCCCGCGCCCAAGCGCTACGACACGCGCTTCTTCGTGGCCGCCCTGCCGCCCGGCCAGGTTCCCGTGCACGACGACCTCGAGACCGTGGACACCGTGTGGGTGGAGCCGGCCGACGCGCTGGCCCGGGCCCAGGCGGGCGAGTTCGACCTCATCTTCCCGACCATGAAGAACCTGGAGGCCATCAGCCGTTTCGCCACGGCGGCCGAGCTGCTCGTCGCCGCCGCCGTCGTCGAGCAGGTCCCGGCGGTCCTGCCACGGGTGGTCGTCGACGAACGCGGGTTCCGGATCCTGCTGCCCGGCGACGAGGGCTACGACGAGGCCGTCACCCGGCCGGCCGAGGCCGCCGCGTCGCGTGCCGCGAGCACCCACGATGTGGCCGAGGCCATCCGCAGCATCGGCATCGACGGCCGGGCCGAGCGGCGATGAGCGGCCAGCCCGGCGACACCGGCGACACCGGCTACACCGGCGACACCGGCGACACCGGCGAAATGGACCCGGCCGCCGTCGCCGCGGCCGGCCGCCCCACGCGGCTGACGCCGTCGGTCGTGCGGGTCACCGCCCCCAACCCGGGGATGATGACGGGACCGGGGACCAACACGTACCTGGTGGGTGGCGACGACGAGCTCGTCGCCCTCGATCCCGGGCCTGACGACGAGGGCCACCTCGACCTCGTCGCCCAGGTCGGCGCCGGGCGCATCCGTCACATCGTCGTCACCCACACCCACCCCGACCATGCGCCGGGGGCGTCGGGCCTGGCGGCCCGCACGGGCGCTGAGGTCGTCGGCTTCGACGCCCGCGACGGGTTCACGCCGGACCGCCGAGCCACCGACGGCTTCACGCTGGCCGTGGATGGCCGCCGGCTACAGGCGCTGCACACTCCCGGGCACGCGTCGAACCACCTGTGCTGGCTCCTGGTCGAGGAGGGGATCGTCTTCTCGGGCGATCACGTCATGCAGGGGTCCACCGTCGTGATCGCCCCGCCCGACGGTGACATGGCGACCTACCTCGCCAGCTTGCGCCGGCTCCGGGAGCTCGAGCCCCCGGCGCGGGCCATCGCGCCCGGCCACGGCTCGTTGCTCGACGACCCGGCGTCGGTGGTGGACGGGATCATCGCCCACCGCCTCGAGCGCGAGGCCAAGGTCGCCGACGCACTCGGTGCCGCGGGTCGAGCCAGCGTCGACGACCTGCTGCCCAGGGTCTACGCGGACGTCGACGAGGCCCTGTACCCCGTCGCCCGCTGTTCGCTGTGGGCGCACCTGCGCAAGCTCGGCGACGAGGGCCGCGCCTTCCCCGACGACCGGGACGACATCGCTGCGGCGTGGGGCGCCAAGGGCTGAGCGAGCGCCTGCGTCCGTCGCCGCGGCGCGAAGCGGCGGGAACGGCGCATGGCGACGGCTCCGGGTGTTGTTCCCCCGAGTCCAATTGCTGTTGTGATTTGCAAGTAGCTAGCGTTTGCTAACTCTTGCAAAGAAAGCGCGCAATTGAGCGCGGAACAAATCGACGAGGTCGTTCCCCGAGGGTCCGGGCAGGCCCGGTAGCAAGCCTCAGGAGGTGGCCGGCGGCTGCTCGAGCGCTACAGCCCGCTCGACCCGCTCGAGCATCTGCGCGGTGCAGCCGGCGACTTCGACCACGGGGGCGATCTCCTCGACGATGCGCGCCGACATGGCCTCGAACGCCTCGGCGAGCGGCCCGTCCCCGAGGGCCACGGGCGCACCGGCGTCACCGGCAGAGGCCATCGCCGGGTGCAAGGGGACGCGGCCGACGAGCGGGACGCCGATGTCCGCGGCCAGCCGTTCGCCACCACCCTCGCCGAACAGCGCGTAGCTGGCCCCGTGCTCGCAGGTGAACGCGGCCATGTTCTCGATGACGCCGGCCACCCGCAGGTGTCCCTTGCGCGCCATGTCGGCGGCGCGCGCCGCCACCTTCTGGGCGGCGATGGGCGGGGTGGTCACCACCAGGACCTCGGCTCGAGGCAGCATCCGCGCCAGGCCCATCTGGACGTCGCCGGTGCCCGGCGGCATGTCGATCAGCAGGTAGTCGAGCTCACCCCACCGCACGTCCTCGAGGAACTGCTGCACCGCCCGGTTGAGGATGAGGCCCCGCCACATGATGGCCGTGTCCTCGTCGGCCAGGAACCCCATGGAGACGACCTTGACCCGCCCGGCGCCGACGGCCCGTTCGAGGGGCACGATCTTCTTCGACTCGGCGCGCAGCTCCCCTGTCATCCCGAGCATCCGGGGCACCGAGAAACCCCAGATGTCGGCGTCGAGGACGCCCACGACGAGGCCCCGGTCGGCCAGCGCGGCGGCCAGGTTGACGGTGACCGACGACTTGCCGACGCCGCCCTTGCCCGACGACACCGCCAGGACCCGCGCCGTCGGGGGGATGTCCACGTCGAGGGCCCGGTCCTCCTGGGCCTTGGCCCGGGCCCGGGCCATCAGGGCGGCCCGCTCGGCGTCGTCCATCGTCCCCACGTCGACCTGCACGCCGTGCACGCCGGGCAGGCTCCCGACCCGGCGCTCGACGTCGGTGCGCAGCTGGGTTCGAAGCGGGCAGCCGGTGACGGTGAGCGCGATCTCCACGTCGACGAGGCCGTCGTCGCCGACCCGTACGCCGCGGACCATGCCCAGGTCGACGATGTTGTCGCCCAGCTCCGGGTCGATCACGCCGAGCAATGCGGCCCGCACCGTCTCCTCGGCAGGTGGCGAACGACGGTCACCCACGGCCCGATCCTACCGGTCCACCCCGAAATCCCTGGCCGCCGAGCCTGGTCGGTGCGGTCCCGCGCCGGCTCGTCCGGTGCGAACCACCAGGGGCCCGGCCTGCGTGCGACCCCACCCGGGTACAATCGTGAGAGCCCGTTCGAGACCAGAAGGGGGCGTCAGCGTGACGACCGTATCCAGCGTGTCCATCGGCAAGCGACCGTCGCCGATCAGCCTGACCGACGCGGCCACCACCAAGGTCGCGGCCCTTCTCGTCGAGGAGGGCAACGGCGAGCTGGCCCTCCGGGTGGCGGTCCGGCCGGGCGGGTGCTCGGGCTACAGCTACGAGATGTTCTTCGACTCGGAGATCGCCCCCGACGACATCGTGCGCGAGCAGGGGGCGGTGAAGATCGTGGTCGACCCGGCCAGCGCCGAGCTGCTCAAGGGCTCGACCCTGGACTACAACGACGGGCTCCAGGGGGCGGGGTTCCACATCACGAACCCCAACGCCACCCGCACCTGCGGGTGCGGCTCGTCCTTCAGCTGACCCACCTCCCGCCGGCGCCGACCCTGCACCTGCGCGTCGACGGCGCCGACGTCGACGTACCCGACGACGGCTCGACCCTCCTCGAGGTGCTGCGTGACCTCGGCCGCCGCGCCGCCAAGGACGGGTGCAGCCCCCAGGGCCAGTGCGGGTGCTGCACGGTCTGGGTGGACGGGGCCGCCCGCGTCGCCTGCGTGACCCCGGCGCGTCGCGTCGCGGGCCGGGAGATCACCACGCTCGACGGTCTCGAGGCGACTTGCCGCGACCGCTGGGTGGCGGCCTTCGTCGACACGGGTGCGAGCCAGTGCGGGTTCTGCACGCCTGGGATCATCATGCGCCTGGCTGCGCTGGCCGAACGGCGCCCGGCCTTCGACGACGGCGACGTGGACCGAGCGCTGGCCGCGCACCTGTGCCGGTGCACGGGCTGGGTGACCATCCGTGCTGCGGCGGCCCGATGGCGGGCCGCCACCCTCCAGACCACGGGTCCCGGGACCGGGCGCGACCTGGACGCCGCGGCCCGGCGCGCCGCCCTCGAGTCGGGCGGCCCCCAGGCCGTGGGGCCCGAGGTGGTCCGGGGGCGCGGGGGTTTTGCCGAGGACACCGCGCCCCCCGATGCCCTCGTCGCCGTCCCCGACGGCCTCGGCGGCTGGGTCGTCGCCGACTCCCTCCGAGCCGCGCGGGACAAGGCCGGCACCGTCCCCGGACGCAACTCGACCGCCGCGCTGGTCCATCCCCTGGCCCCGCCACCGGGGGACTGGGTGCTGCGCTTGCAGACCACGTTCGTGGAACCCGCCTACCTGGAGCCGGACGCGTCGTGGTGCACGCCCGGGCGGGCGCCGGCGAGCCCCCTGGCCAACGGGGGCGCGTTCGGCGGCAAGGCCGACTCGGCGGTCCTGGAGGTGGCGCGCCGGCTGGCCGACGAGCACGGGCGACCGGTGCGGGTCGTGCTCTCCCGGGGGGACGTGGTGCGCCTGGGGCCCAAGCGCCCGCCGATCGCGGCGGGCGTGCGGCCGGACGGGACCGGCGTCGTGCGCGTCGCCCGGACACCGGGGGCGAGGGGGCTCGACGGGTGGTCCGCGGCCCTGGCCGCGGCGGCACCGGGGCTCGAGGTGGAGGAGGTGGCCGTTCCCGGGCCGCCCGTGTCGGCTGCGCTGCGCGGCGCGGGGTGGGCCGAGGGGGCCGTGCTCATGGCGGTGCTCGACCACGTCGGGCGCGACGTCCCAGCGACCGGCACCCCGGTGACCGGCACCCCGGTGACCGTTCGCAGCCCGGTCGGCGCGCAGGCCGAAGCCGTGCTCGCGCCCGACGGGTCCCTGAGGGTCACCGTGCAGGCCGGCGACGTGCTCGACGAGGTCGTGCTGCGCTCGTACGCCCTGGGCGCGGCGCACCAGGCGCTGGGCTGGGTGCGCTCGGAAGGCGTGGCGGTGGATCCGTCGGGTACCGTGCTCGACCTGACCATCCGGTCCTTCGGCATCGTCCCGGCACGGGACATGCCGTCGGTCGAGGTGGTCGTCCGGGACGGGCCCGGACCAGCCGTCGCCTGCGGCGAGGCGGTGCTCGCCGCGGTGGCGGGTGCGGTCTGGCTGGCGGACGGACTCGGGCCGCGATGGCCCACGAGCCGAGGAGGAACGTGATGAGCACGCCGGTCGGTCCCTATTCGCCCGCCATGCGCGCCGGGCCCTGGCTGGTGACCTCGGGCCAGATCGGGGTGCGCCCGGGGCCCGACGGACCCGCCCTGGCCGACGGCGGCTTCGCCGCTCAGGCCCGACAGGCGCTCAAGAACGTGGCCGACATCCTCGCGGGCCGCGGCCTGGCGTGGGCGAACGTCGTCAAGGTCACCGTCTACTTGGCCGACATGGGCGACTACGCGGCGCTCAACGAGATCTACCTGTCGCAGATCGGCGACGACCGTCCGGCGCGCTCGGTCGTCGGCGTGGACGCCCTGCCGCTGGGCGCGCTGGTCGAGGTCGAGGTCTGGGCCTACGCCGGCTGACCGCTCGCGGACCCGGGCGCCCGACCCCGGCCGCAGCTAGATCGACCAGGCGCCCTGGCCGAAGCGGTACCCGACCGAGCGCACCGTCTCGATCAGGTTGGCGTGCTCTTCGCCGAGCTTGGCGCGCAGCCGCCGCACGTGGACGTCGACGGTGCGGGCCCCGCCGTAGTACTCGTAGCCCCAGACCCGGCTGAGCAGCGTCTCGCGCGTGAACACCTTGCCCGGGCGGGCGGCGAGGAAGCGCAGCAGCTCGTACTCCATGTAGGTGAGGTCCAATGCCCGTCCGGCCACCGCGGCCTGGTAGGTCTCGAGGTTGAGCACGAGCGGGCCGTACTCGATGAGCTCGGGCCGCAGCCCCCGCCCGGTGCGCCAGAATAGGTGGGCCAAGCGTGCCCCGATCTCCTCGGGAGAGCTCGGCAGCACGCAGAAGTCGTCGAAGTGGTCCTCGCGCAGGTGCAGGTCGGCGAGCTGCTCGCGTCCGACGACGAGCAGCAACGGGCGCAGGGGGACGTCACCGGTGCGCACGGCCCGGCACAGCGCGAACGCCCCCTGGGGGTCGGGCTGCGTGCACACCACCGCCCCGGCCCACCCGTCGTCGGGTTCGTCGGACTCAGCGTGCTCCGGACGCGCCAGCGCCTTCCACGGGTACCCGGCACGCTCCAGGGCGAGCGCCAGCTCGGCCGGGAACGGATCGGGGTAGCAGAGCAGTGGCTCCATGTGGGTGCTCCTCGGCCTGCTACAGGAGAGGGAGGTAGCGGTCGAGCTCGAACTGGCTCACGTGGCTCTTGTAGGCCGCCCACTCGGCCCGCTTGTTCCGGGTGAACCATTCGAAGACGTGCTCGCCGAGGGTCTCGGCCACGAGCTCGGAGCGCTCCATCTCGCCGATGGCCTCGTGCAGGCTCCCCGGCAGGGGGCGGATGTCGTCGGCGGCGAGCTCCTCGGGGGTCATCTCGAAGAGGTTGGCGGCGGCCTCACGCGGCAGTTCGTAGCCCTCCTCGATGCCCTTGAGCCCGGCGGCGAGGATGACGGCGAGCGCCAGGTACGGGTTCGCCGCCGGGTCCGGGGCGCGGTATTCGACGCGGGTCGACTCCCACTTCTTGTGCTTCACCACCGGCACGCGTACCAGGGCGGACCGATTGTTGCGGGCCCAGCTGACGTGGATCGGCGCCTCGTAGCCGCTGACGAGCCGCTTGTACGAGTTGACCCATTGGTTGGTCACAGCGGTGATCTCCGGGGCGTGGCGCAGGAGCCCGGCGATGAACTGCTTGGACAGCTTGGAGAGCCCATAGGGGTCCTCGGGATCGCTGAAGGCGTTGGTCTCGCCTTCGAAGAGCGACAGGTGCGTGTGCATGCCCGATCCCTGGACGCCGGCGACGGGTTTGGGCATGAAGCTGGCGTGCACACCGTGGCGTTGCGCGATCTCCTTCACGACGAGGCGCACCGTCATGACCGTGTCAGCCATGGTCAGCGCGTCGGTGTAGCGCAGGTCGAGCTCGTGCTGGCTCGGTGCGTCCTCGTGCTGCGCGTGCTCCACGGGGATGCCCATCTCCTCCAGTGTGAGGACACTCTGCTTGCGCAGGTTGCTGGCCACGTCGCTGGCGGTGAGGTCGAAGTACGAGCCCGAGTCGAGGCCCACCGGGGTGTGCGAGGGGTCCGCGTCCGCGAAGTAGAAGTACTCGATCTCCGGGCTGGCGTAGAAGGTGAAACCCTTGTCGCGCGCCTTGTCCAGGGCGCGGCGCAACGCGTGCCGGGGGCACCCCTCGAAGGGCGAGCCGTCGAGGTTGAAGATGTCGCAGAACACCCGAGCGACGGGCATGTCCGCGGTGTGCCATGGCAGCAGTTGGAAGGTCTTGGGGTCGGGCCGGGCGAGGACGTCGGACTCCTGGACCCGGCTGAAGCCGTCGATGGCGGAGCCGTCGAAGGTCATGCCCTCCTCCAGCGCGTTCTCGAGCTCGGCCGGCGTGATCGAGAAGGTCTTCGGCGTCCCCAGGACGTCGGTGAACCAGAGCTGGACGAATCGGATGGCCCGCTCCTCGACGGTCCTCAAGACGTATTCGTGCTGGCTGCGCATGTCGCCTCCGCTCGGGCGCTCCGGTGGCCGCCGCCCGTGGCCGGTTGGTCCCTCCAGTGTCGCAGGCTCCCGGGGGGTGCTCCGCCGTGTTCACACGCCGTTCACACCGGGGCAACGGCGTGGAAACCCCCAGGTGCCAGCCTTCAGGTCCGGCCGGAGTGCCCGACCGGGCGCGCCGAGGCGCCGGGGAGACCCGGTCCCGGACTTGTTGGCGGCCGGGGCAGCCACCACGATGGTGCCCGCCCCGGCGGGACCACGCCGGCGCCGACGGCCCGGACCTGGCCCCGGGACCGAGACACAGCCACAGAGACCCAGACCGAGAGACCGAGAAACCGAGAAACAAGGAGGACCTGTGCAGCAGCGATCCCCGGCGGAGGTGCTCCGCCTGGTGCAGGACGAAGGAATCGAGATCATCGACGTCCGGTTCATCGACCTCCCGGGCCTGACCCAGCACTTCTCGATTCCCGCGCACGCGCTGACGGAGGACGTCTTCGAGGAGGGTCTCGGCTTCGACGGTTCGTCGATTCGCGGCTTCCAGGAGATCCAGGAGTCGGACATGCTCCTCATGCCCGACCCGAACACGGCGGTGATCGACCCGTTCCGTCAGCACAAGACGCTCAACGTCAACTGCTTCGTGCGTGACCCCATCACGCTGGAGTCCTACTCACGCGACCCCCGCTACATCGCGCACAAGGCGGAGGCGTACCTCGGCACCACCGGCATCGCCGACACCTGCTACTTCGGCCCCGAGGCGGAGTTCTTCATCTTCGACGACGTCCGCTACGGCCAGGACTCGCGCTCGGCGATGTACGAGGTGGACTCGATCGAGGGCCACTGGAACACGAGCAAGGCGCAGGAAGGCGGCAATCTCGGCTACAAGATCCGACCGAAGGAGGGGTACTTCCCGGTGCCGCCGGCCGACCACTTCCAGGACCTGCGCTCCGAGATGATCCTGACCATGGAGCGACTCGGCATCGAGATCGAGGTCCAGCACCACGAGGTGGCCACCGCCGGCCAGGCCGAGATCGACATGCGCTTCGACACGCTGCTCACGATGGCGGACAAGCTCACCCTCTACAAGTACGTCGTGAAGAACGTGGCGCGCGCCGCGGGTTACACCGCTACTTTCATGCCCAAGCCCCTCTTCCAGGACAACGGCTCCGGCATGCATTGCCACCAGTCGCTGTGGAAGGGCGGCGAGCCGTTGTTCTACGGGGAGGGCTACGGCGGGCTGTCGGACATCGGACGCTGGTACATCGGCGGGCTGCTCAAGCATGCGCCAGCGGTGCTGGCCTTCGCGGCGCCGACCACCAACTCGTACAAGCGGCTCGTGCCCGGCTACGAGGCGCCGGTGAACCTCGTCTACTCTCAGCGCAACCGGTCCGCCGCGTGCCGTATCCCGCTCTACTCGCAGAGCCCCAAGGCCAAGCGCGTGGAGTTCCGCTGCCCGGACCCCTCGTGCAACCCGTACCTCGCCTTCTCCGCGATGCTCATGGCGGGGCTCGACGGCATCCAGAACCGCATCGAGCCGCCCAACCCGGTGGACAAGGACCTCTACGACCTGCCGCCGGAGGAGCTCAAGAAGGTCCCGCAGGTGCCGAGCTCCCTCGACGAGGCGCTCGGCGCGCTGGAGGCGGACCACGACTTCCTGAAGGCCGGCGGGGTGTTCACCGACGACCTCATCGAGACGTGGATCGACTACAAGCGGGTCAACGAGGTCGACGCCATCCGACTGCGGCCCCACCCGTGGGAGTTCATGCTCTACTACGACATCTGATCTGACGCTCGCTCCGATCGACTGCGAAGCCCGGGGTATCCCCGGGCTTCGCCGCGTCGGGACCGATGGGCCGACAGGTGTTGCCCACCGGTC
>Ga0187778_10001267_pt1 | contig 17708 bp, 18 predicted proteins | sample 1015_Q2_SP5_20_M_FD_132418 | JGI IMG/M metagenome (GOLD analysis project Ga0187778, IMG submission 132418) | Tropical peat soil microbial communities from peatlands in Department of Meta, Colombia - 1015_Q2_SP5_20_MG | ecosystem: Environmental > Terrestrial > Soil > Wetlands > Peat | place...
GATCGGGCTCATCTATGTTAAGCGGGCAATGAGTTTGAAGACATTCCCTATCTAGCGGGTATCGCGTGATGAGGTGCGCCATACGCACGGGATCTCTCAGCTAGTGTGCAAACAAAACTGCTAAATAAAGTCGTGTGCGGATAAGCAGTGACACCTACCACAAGTGAGATGTCCGCTCACACATCGTGCGTTGGTTTCACAGGATCTGTTGCAATAAAGGCAGGTCAATTGCTCTGTAGTCGGTGCATATGTGAGATCGGCACCGCAGACAAGGCAATTTGTTCTGTAATGAGTAGTGAACTCCCCCGGTTCGATGGTCGCTCGGTTCGATCATATTCTTGGTCGCACGCACCTAAAAACGTGACCGCTTCACGGGATGGCGCCGATGCTCAAGCGTTCCATACTGATAGCCACTTTGCCCATTTGCAACCCACATCGAAACCTTTACGCATCCTCATCGTCAATACCCAGAGAGGGAGGTATCAAACATCATGGCAATGGAACGGAAGATAACCTACTTCGATGGCCCTGGAGAGGAGAATACGAATGCCGTGCTCGACATTGCGAAGCAGCGCGCGGACGAACTTTCAATAAACCACATCCTTATTCCTTCGGTACGCGGCACTTCGGCCGAGAGGGCTTTGGACTTCTTTACGAACTCCAACATCACGCTCTTCTTCGTGGGCACTGACCCTGCGCGATTTTCTCCGGAAACCAAGCAGCGGATCGAAGCCGCAGCTTCCAAGCTTGTCTTTTATAAGCAAGTCGATTACCGGTACCCCGACGAGGTAAAAAATGCCTTTCGACGGTTCGGACAGGGTACGAAGGTGGCGGTCGAATTAACGCTCATCGCAGCTCAAGAAGGGATCGTCGAGCAGGGAGCGGAGGTGGTCGCGCTCGGAGGAAGCGCGAAGGGGTTCGACACCGCGCTCGTCATAAGAGCAGCCACAAGCGATGAGTTTTTGGATCTCGAAATATGTGAAATCCTCTGCAAGCCGCGCAAAACGAAAACGTGACGAGGTACATCGTCGCACGCTCTTGTGAGCGGTAACCGTATCCAATGGCGAAGTGCCGCCAAAAGGCCATCAGCGTGCTCCGGCTTACGCTGCCTCCATCACCGCGATAGCTGCCATAGGAATCGGACGAGGGTAGATCTGGCGTCGAAGTAGACCTGCGCCTATATCACGAGTTCGCTAATCCGACCGAGAACTAGCGAGCTACGGGAAGTGCGTCGCCTACAGTTCCCAGAAGGCCACCACTCTTTTCGAGTTGATGAAGTCCCGACGGTTATCGTGCTCGAGCACGATCACACCGTCGGCGCTGCCCACCACCTTGCCCTTCAGGGTTTCATTGGGCCTTCCACCGAAATACACTTCTATCGTTTTGTTGATGAAATGCTCCGAAATCGTTTTATCTAGCATTGGACCATCTCTTAATTCCTTTCTTTACACTACCTTCGCAAATCTATTTTAGGGTTTTCGCACAGTTGGTGCCACCTCGCACCGACCCTCGTGTGCCGAATTGTATGGAGATCCTCGGACCTCACAAAAAGGGCGTCGGCACGAAAAATGATACGGTGCTTCGGCACGGAAAGCGCGACGATCGCTAGTCGCAGCGCCACTGTTAAAAAAGAATTGTGGGGGAGGAGGCTCCCCTTACATAGGCTCCTTTAGGAGCTTCTCCAGGGTCTCTTTGTGTTCATACTCCTTGCTTGTGATGTCTTCGATCGACTTCTTGAGGTCGACGTCCCCTAATTCTTCTGCCATCGTGAGAATAACCTTGTAGTGGTCTATCGCCTTGTTCTCAGCTGCGAGATCGAACCCAAGCATCTCGCGCCACTTTGCTGATGTGTAGATGTCGGCAGGCTTTACTGTCGGTACGCCTTCCAAAGCGACGATCTTCTCTGAGAGGTATTCCATATGCTCCATCTCATCCTTTGAGAAGCTTTCCAGCTGTCCTGCAAGGGCATCGCGGTATGGGCCCATGATCGTGTATGAGTTGTGCAAGTACTGTACGATCGCAGCGATTTCCATGCCAAGCGCTACGTTTAGTTCATCAATTAGCTTCTTTTTATCAGCCATGGTAATCACAGTGGGAACTAGACCGCCTTGTTTTAAATCTTTTTTGGCCTAAAACCGCGTCTGCATCCGCTATTTCGCCGCGCTTTTTGCACACTGCAAACTGGACGCATCGTTACTGCGTGATTGATTGCACACGGATGTTACACGTGCTGTACTACGAGGGCCATCTCCAGCCCCATTATGCCGTCTTCGCACGGCAATCTACATACACGTGTTCTCCTCGAGAGTCCAAACCGGCTCCTCAACGGACAAGCAAAGCTTCGAACACGCTCCTGCTCCCTCACGTTCGGGGACAGAGAACTTAAAGGCGCACGATCGCGTTACCTGCCGTCACGCGCGCAGACGCGTCAAAACGATGCGATTATGAATCGATTTGTGGATCATTGTAGGACAGTCAAGGAGAACGACGACTCTAAGATTTTCCGTCCGGCTATAGCGTGCTCGCGGTAGCAGATGCGCCCAACATCTTGAAAAGATTAGCGAGGGGTCTCTCACCTTGTACGAAGCGTGGCGGGATGCTCCGCTCGATAAATCCATGGATCCCCAGCGCTCGCTCTGCTTCAGTTGATATGGCCTGTCCCATTCGGCCGCTTTTCATCGGCCGCGCCTCACTGATCCGTACCGCCTTGTCGAGCATCGTACTTCTTGTCGAATCACCTACGACGATGACGAGGTCAGGCGTCGGCACGCTCTGCTTCATGTGCGCATTATGGGGATAGCGCTTGTGGCATGCCTCGATCTCAGGCGATGAAAGCTCATTGAAGTCGATAATGCGATCAACGGTAAAGTACCCGATAAGATAGAGTGCTGTCTCATGGCGCTGCGCATGAAAGGGCTGCAATCCAGCGTAGAAGACGAGAAGATCTCCCTTGTGTAGGCGAAGGATGTAGCGACGCTTCGCCGATGCATCTCCGTACGTGCACGTGACAAACTCAGGATCATCATGCAGCACGCGGGTGCCAACGCGTTTTGGCAGGTAGATAGCGAGGGGACAGCCGTTCCAACCGATCGTTGTGAGGTACGTGCGCTGCTCGCGAGTCGTTGGACTCCATTCAGAGGGTGGGATATGAACAAATGAGCCGTCACTGAAAAGGGGCGCGAGTGCGCCATCGGTGCCTTTATCCATACCAACACGCAGCAGCATCGCCTTCACGTGAGTAGCCTCTTTGGTACAGCAAGTGCCGTGTCATTCGTTTTTATCATGGTGCGCTTGGTAGACCAATCCTTCCTCGTCCTTACCGACAAATAGACGATCGTGCATAAAAACCTGCCCAATATTATTTGGAGGAGTCTCTTTTTCGAGGCCCACAATCTGGTCTTGTCTCTGCTGCGTTCGTTGCTAATAGCAACGAATGCGTACCTGTATCCGTGTTTTAAGGATGAAGAGCGTAAAGCTCGCAGCAACGAGCGTAAAATAGAAAGTGCTTTATTTCATGGGGATAGTGACTCATGGTACTGTCAAGCACGGGAGGTGAAACAAATGGCTGTGAGTAGAGCAGAATATCTCAAGGTAACTGCAGGCCTTGTAACAACTGCGTTCGCTTTTATCGCCGGTCTCGCTTGGAATAGTGCTATCCAAGCAATCCTCGCATTAGTTTTGGGGAAATCCAATAGCGTGCCAGGACTTCTCGCCTATGCGATTATCATAACCATCATTGCAGTTCTTGCGACGGTGTGGATCGCTCGCGCTGCCTCAAGAGCGGCGGGAGAAGAGGTCAAACCGGAGTTCAAGTAGGTGCATCTCAAAGCACCACTTCTTTTTTTGATCGCGAACAGGCAAGCTGATTAGCGCCATGCATATGGTGATCAGTCACGATGGAATAGCGGCAGCACGCGGTGAACGAGATGCGCCGCACGCGCCGAAGCAGGAGCGGATTCATGGCACAAAAAAAGTACGACATTATGATTCACCTGTGGTGGGAAAAGCAGATACGCAAGATAACCATAGTGTCCGAAGATACGCGGATTGAGATGTGGTTTCGCAATTTCGGGCACATCACCCTCAACGAAGCAAAGACACGCGACATTTTCAGCGGGATTATTCAGGGACTCACTGGCGTTACTGAAGGCGAGATGCCTGATGTGTATGCAAATGTTATCACCGGGGGCACGACAAAGACACGAGAGCGCGTACGAACGAGGGAGGAGCTACTCGCATTGGTAAAAAAAGCGGTCAGCTAGACGATATGGCTTGAGACGCCCGTTCAGCTCAGCATGAAAATTGCCTGCATAAATGATCTCGGATGGGCTTTCGTATCGCTTCACGTTTTTATTACATTAATAACGGAGTCTTGCCTTTTTTGCATACGTGTGAAGCGCGTTTACCCTAGACATCATACGTGCCAGTTCAACTAATTCTCCTTTAGGTGGGTGACCCCTTGTGCTCACTTTAACGTGGTATTACGGATAGCTGACGCAGCACGGAATGATGCTCTCTAAAGAGGAGAAGAGTATACAAACGATGGACGAGCAGGTACACAGGAGGGTGCGCGATTAAGGCATTAGTCGTCAGGGTAACTGTGCGACAATTCAAACTGCTCCAGCGGTCAAGCTTTCCAAAGTGGCAGGCTTACGATGAGGGAAGGGCGACGACGGTCAAGGAGTTGCTTGCAAAGTATGCGACGTTTATGATACGCAGTGACGGAGCTCTATTCGGTGTCATGATCGACTCGATGGGCAGATCAAAGGTGCACCTTTTGGATGAGCGATTTACCGACGAAAAGGGCTTTAAGGCGCTGCAGTTTCAATTTCCAAGCTTTGAAGAAGAGCTATAAGAAGCGTGCGCTATGTGAAGGGGGCGGACAGCTGCAGTCGCTCAATGTTGGCGACTGCCGTCGATCTCAGAAAGCCAAGACAACCCATACGAGGGTGATGAACACGAAGTATATTCGCATCAAGGGTGGAACGGCGTTCATGAACCTAACGCGGGCAGATGTAAGAAACTGGCAGTTGTATGGCACGACGTGCAGCGAATGGGAGGAGGAGACGGGCAAGGACTATACCGGCTGGGTGCGCGAAAAAGTGATTCCCGCGCTGGATCTCTTTGATTATCTTGCGTGGTACGAGGATGGATCGCTATACGGTTATGAAGGTGGCTACAACGTTATACTCGATCGGGCCTTCGGCCTTTGGTCGAATGCGATTCTCGCACGCGCAAAAGACCTGGGGATGTCCGTGGAGGAAATGCACGTGACAGACTCAGGATGTTGGATTGGCTAGACTTCCCCTGCACAAACGCGCGATTCGCGCGATGCACGAACTGCGCGGCAATTAGCACCTTATGCGCGTTGCTCGAATTGACCACGTTGAGACATAAGGTTTAAAAGCCACCCGACGACATACTGAGTATGTCTTCTTGTAAGAGCTTCATAACATGTCTAGCCGCGCCACGTGGCGATGAAGCGGGACTCGTGAGCCCCGGCGTCACAGGAGGATTTGCCGGAGGAGCGCTTGGTGTTATCGCTGGCGTTCTTTCGAATCTATGGATCGGCGTAATCGTTGGCGTCATCGTCGGAGGACTGATCGGCGGCTGGAGAGGCTTTCAACGCGGCGCCGTAGTCGAAAGTCTGAGTGGCGGGGTGGTCGGCTCGCTCATCGGCGTGCTGTTAGGCATCATCATCGGCATCCCTCTGGGTGGTCTACTGAGCGCGGCCATCGGCCTGCTCATCGGTGTCATAGCCGGGGGAGCGATTGGTGCGTTCATTGGTCAGCTGGTTCTTGGAGGTGTTGGGGCGCTCGGCGGAGCAATCGTCGGAGCGGTGATCGGCCTCGTGCTTGGCCTGACCTTCGGAGCCCTTCTCGCACCGCTCGTCGGGATACTAATCGGCGGAATCATCGGTGGGCTAGTTGGCGCGATCATTTGAGGGCCGACTTCTATTGATGAGCGTACATTACAGCTGTTGTTCTTGCGATCTGACAGAAAATGAGAGCGAAAACGTACGAGACCGGTTCATTCTGTGGGGGTACATCTGATCCTGATGTGAAAACGCTTGGGGCAATATTTAAGTGAGAGAGCCGCTATGATTACGGGCAGCAATCAACATCAGTATGGCGGCGAGCCACAACACGCAGCAATGCTGTCGACCCGATAAAGCTCGCCCTGCAACGACGATGAACCATGAATGGCAACAACACATCAAGACGTTCCAGAAGACAGGCAAAGGCGGTCGTCGGTGCAAGCAAGCATGAGGCTTAACACTACTCTCGCCTGTGTACTTATTTTAGCGGTAGTGCTGTCCACAATCCCTGTAAGCATGGGCGCTCTCCAAACGAAGAACGTAGAGGGCTGCACGAAGAAGTACGTGATTTTCAGAGACGACGACGTAGCGCCGAATGCTAAGTTTGACGAGCTTAAGGCCGTTAATCAAGTGCATATCGATAAGAACATACCTGTGACGCTCGGAATTATACCGCACGTACGCTCAGCTCCGGGCAATCAGCTGCTCTCGGACAGACAATTTCTCAACTACATGAGGTCGATTGCTTCAAACCGCCTGTTTGAATTCGCGCAGCACGGATACACGCATAAGACGGACGCGTTAAGCGGATACTACACTCCAAGTGAATTCTACGGGCTGCCCTATGCCACTCAGTACAATACGATTAAACGCGGACGTGATGACATCAAACAAGCATTTGGTGTTACGCCGACCTCGTTTCTGCCCCCGTTTGATAAAGGGGATGACAACACGTTGAGGGCAGTAAAAGCGCTTGGGTTTACCGATTACTGCACAGCCTTTCGGGATTTCAACATGAATCAGGGTTCTAGGGATGGAATGAAGGTCGACTCAGTATCCCTTATGCTCACTAACGAGAGCCTTCGATCGTTAGAGAGCAAAACCGAGCAGTTTCTGAACGACCCGCATACCATTGATACTTTTGTTGTGTTATACCACCCAGCGGACTTCAGTGGGCCCAACGGTGTCGTCAACCCAGATAAGGTAAAGTTGCTGAGCGACTACATCGATTACCTGAAGGGTAAAAAGGACGTGCTGTTTACGAAGCTGGATCATTCATGGACGGTGGCGGCCGGTGATACAGGCAACCCCTCGAGCAATACAGAGAGTATGCAACAGGGAGCAATCGTCCTTCCGAATGGAGCGTCGATCGATGTCTCCGGCCTTGGCAACCTTATGGGGGGGCTTAACGGATCAGCCATCTTCCTACTCGTTGGAGCCATCCTCGTGCTCTCCGTTGGTTCTTATCTAATCATATTTCGCAAGAGAGGTAGGTAAGAACCGGACAACAAATGACGTCGATTCGATTGCCCCTTCGTAACGACGAGATATCAGTTGTGGAGTTTTATCCCGAGATGGACGTCAGCGCGGCAGCCGCGCCACCTACTAGGAGTGACCCATCGTTGTCCAATTGAGTGGCCTATATCGTTCAACGAACCTTCTTCGCGAGACTTTGAGTCAATCGCTGCAATGCCAGCGAGCTATCGTGAGGATCCAGTTGCACGTCAATAATCGTAAATCCTTCTTGATACGCTCGTGCATCCTCAAGAGCGGTGTCTAACTCGTCTTCTGTTCGTACTGTGGTCCCCCTGCCGCCGCCAACGATCTTCGGAAGGAGGCTGTACTGCCAAAGCTGCAGGTCGTTGAATGGCCCGTCCTGTATCGGACGCTCCGTCGCGTAGCCGTAGTTGTTTAATACGACAATGATGGGATTAAGGCCGAGTCGCGCGATCGTTGAAACTTCTAGCCCCGTCATCTGAAAGGCCCCATCGCCCACTAAGACCAACGGACGGAGATTGGGATTTCCAAGTTGCGCTCCAATGCTCGCCGGTACGGCAAAACCCATGGAGAGATAGTACGCCGGTGACAGGAACTCAGTTCTCTGATGAGTTACGAGATCAAGCCCTCCAAAGAGTGCATCACCGACGTCGGCGATGACGACGGTATCGTCGGCGAGAGCCCAGTTGAGCCGTTCAAACAATCTTTTGACGGTGATCTTTCGCCCATGTACGGCCGAAAATGCCTGAAGTGACCGCGGCTGTGGCAAATTGTGGGGGGTGCGTGGGATTATGTCTCCATTAATCAAACCCTCGAGGAAATCCTGTAGACGCACGTGCGCGTAGTTATGGTACTTAATGGAGCATTGTTCACTCGTGACGTAGATTGCCTTTTCTTGATCGATGTGCGCGGTGTATTGCCCGAGATCTACGTCTGTCATAAGTGCGCCCAAGAGGAGTAAGCAGTCGCTCGATTCGACGTAGTCGCGTACAGAATCAAAGCCCATGGCCCCCTCATAAATGCCGATGTACAGCGGATGATACTCGCCAATGACTGACTTGCTTAGAATCGTCGCAGCGACGGGTATGTGCACCTTATCGACGAGGGCGAGCAGTCTTTCTGATAAACCAAAGCGATGCAACTCAACGCCGGCGATGATAGTGGGTTGACGCGCCTCGTTAATCATCATCACCGCTTCGTTAAGAGCGCTTCGCAAAACGTTTTGATCGCTCGTATCATCTGCTAGCGGTGTAGACGCACGACTTAACAGCGTGGGGGCGAGCGTCATGTCCCGCGGCAGCTCGATGTACACAGGGCGCCTAAATCGGAGGGCCTGCGACAAAACGCGATCGATCTCTCGGCATGCTGTCTGCGGGTTATCCAAGACGGTCGAAGCGACAGTGAGCTCCTCAAATACCGTCTTTTGCGTGTTGAACGTCCGCACCTTGTGATGGAGCAGAGGATTCCCGACGCGCTCTCTGACGCCAGGAGCTCCGGTAATGACGATAAGCGGCGATTTTTCCGCATACGCTTGTGCCGCAGCGTTCACAACCTTTAGGCCGCCGACGCAGTACGTGACACACACGGCCCCTATTCCACGGACGCGCGCATACGCGTCCGCCGCATACCCCGCGCTGAGCTCATCACACGTGGTGACGAGATGGAGCTTGCTATCGCTCAACTGCTTGAAAAAGCCCAGTACGTAGTCGCCTGGCACGCCAAAAACGTGTTGTATCCCAAGCTCATACAACCTTTCTATGAGGTAGTCACCCACGGTTTCTGTGTGTACCGGCGCTTCATGTGAATTCATATCTCCCCTCCCTATCCTGTTTGTGCCGCTTTTTCCGTTGCATTGACCACGGGCCAGGCATCGCGCGTTCACACCTCTATTCAGAGGCGATAAACGTGCGAGGTTTTAACGTTGTCGGCTATTTCAAGCGTGAAGGTCGGCTCTAGAAGGGTGATGTGCTGAGAGGACTTGCCGCCATTGGAAAGGGCGTTGCATCAGTGACGCGGCGAAGGGATTGGTCAATTCGAATCGATGAAGTCCTGTACCGGCAATGATGACCGCCTGTCGTGCATGAATCGATAGGAAATAGGGAGACAAGATCTGCAAGCGGAAACTGCGTTAAGGATCGATTAGGAACTTAACTCCGGAGTTGTTTAAATTCTTAAAGATTTATCTGCGATCTATCAGGTCGCTTTCGTCTAGAGACACAACTCAAGGATAACGCACGCAAGAAAGGCCTTCGAACTGATATCGCCTACGCGCTCGACGCGATAGGTGTGGGTGGGGGCATCTCTAAACGGCCGAGCAAGCGATCCCGAATGCGGACGTTTATAAAGCGTTGCTAATCACGTCACGCTCATCAGCGGCGGAGCCACGTGACTATCAAAACGATAATAACAGTGATAACAACCACGATGAACCACCCCTGCCAGCTCGTAGGGCGTATCCCGTAGCCGATTCGCTTAGGTCCAAACCAGGGCTTCTTAGGTCGCTTCTCATCGCTCATAGTGCGCCTCTTTGTCTTTTGTCAGCAGTTTGGTTACGCTTGGGCCTCCTGCTGCCTTTGTGATCGTTTATATTTCATCTTCGATACTTGTAAGTTGCCAATCCTCTGCAACACAATACGCCTCAATCCGTTCTCGCTACGCGTCGATGCTCACGCCCTCGCGCGTGAAAGACGAGGTGATTCGGCTCGATAGTCGTGCGCTATCATCAACATTGACTAACTAGCTCTCGTCCAAGCCCATTGCAACGCACGAGTCTCACAGGGGGCTCTTACGACAGGCGGGAACTCACGCACTTTCTGACATGGTACAGCCACGCAGGGAAGTCATCACTCCTCTTGCGCAGAGGCAAAGCGAAAACTCTTACGCTCTCAAACCCCCTTATAAGACCAGCTTTCCGCGAATGACGGTAACTAGATCTTAGGGGCGAACTACCCGTGGCGACTGACCTTACCTCTCTTCTGTTGACGGTGCTCCCTTTCGCCCTGGCGAGCATGGTAAGCCCGCTAGCCGTAATCACCGTCGTGACAGTGATCAGCACGACGAAGCGCAGGGCGCTTAAGGCGGTCCTTTTTGCCATAACGTACGCGACGATCTTTTCGGCGATATGCCTGCTCCTTGTCGCCGTCGGGAGCGCCGCGACAATCGGCGGAAAGCCCTCAGCGGTAACGGCGGGCATTGACGTCGTCTTGGGTGTCATTCTACTTTATGTAGCCGGCCGCTCGTTGATCAAAGGGATGAACACGCTTCTAGTTCGGTCATTTGATCCGGATGCGATGAGCTTCGTGGCAGTCGTGTCGATGGGCGCTCTCTTTAGCGCAAGCAACATCTCCTCCCTGATTCCGGCGCTAGCAGCAGCTAAGGACATAGGCGTCGCCGCCGTGCCGCCTCTCGATAAGGAGTTCGCCTTTGTGTTCCTGCTCGCCATAGCGGTAAGCTGGGTCTGGGCGCCCGTCGCTTTGTACCTCGCTACGCCCAGCAACTTTGATAGGTTGCTCGATCCAGTTATCCGCTTCCTGCGCAAGCACGGCGGTCAAATGATGGCTGCCGTTTTCTTTTTGATCGGCCTGTACCTCGTTGTCCGAGGCGTGACCAGCTTCGTCGCGCTGTAGGGCAGTCGCGTAAGCGTAAAAACACTATGGGAACGGAAAGAGCAGACAAATGGGTAGTATTGACGATGCACCACCACGGATGAGAGGAGCTGATGCCATCATTTTCGTACTATTCGATAGTACGGCTCATAAAAACCGATGTCGCGCTTTGAGTCCTTTAATTTCGTTGTCTGTGACGCTTCCGTAGCGCGAGCACTCGCGAGCATCATGTGCATCGCCTTCAGAATGTGTTTTGGATAGAACGTGCAGAGACTCCATATACGATGGTACGTGCAGAACGTATTCACCCGACAAGACCGCGGCTAGCTTTATAAACCATACGAAAAAACATTAGAATGTGAAACGCGTCATCATCCTGCTTGTGGGTGTGATGATAGTGGCGGTGGGCGTTAGTGGATGCACATCAAATACTGCACCCTCAAGCTCAAGCCCTGCCCACTCAGCGGTGTCATCAAGCACTACGACCAACACCGCCTCATCGTCCATCCCGACGAGCATCAACGGGCACGATTACACGTATTATCACAACCTCAACGATCCGTCTACCTGCAGGCTGTGCCACACGAATACGTAGTGAGTGGCTGCCTTACTGCAGCCGTCACGTCTCACACTCGGTCGCGCTCTCTTTTCTCACCCTTTCGATAAAGCGCCCCGGAAGGCGCTTGATGTAGCCCCAGTGGAGGACGAGATGGAGAACAACAAAGGCGACGAACAACAGCCCGAAGTATGTATGAACGTCAACCCATGTGTGTCGGGCGATGCCCAGAAACACATATTGGCTAAATCGTGCTCCGACAACGCTGAATTGTCCCGGAGATGGCAAGTAAAGCCAAATGATAATACCAGTAATCGCGGCGACGAGAAAGAGAAAAAATGCAATGGTGTCAACAATCGCGTTTAGTGTCGTTCTTCTCATAGCTACTCCTTATGCTAACGCCACTTTGCGGCACTGCGAGGCGCATGGAATCGACGGGAGCCTCATGATCGTATGGCGCTTCCGGGCAAGCCTCGCGTTACGTGTGCGAGCAGCGGCAATAAGGATTGACCGTGGAAAATCGTGGGATCAGCGCGTAAACTCGCTGCCGCCAACCCGTCACGTAACGGCTTACGCTGAGCTTCCCAATTAAATTAGTTTAATCGCTGACGCTGAGCTAATGCCCTTATGCTCTGGGTTGGCTGTGTCGCCTTTTTCTGCGGCAGCGGGTGGCGATCCATAAGATGCGGCAGCAGATCCTAATGATGGCAAAGATGCGATTAGAATAGAAAATAAAAAGAGAACGCACGCCTAACGAATCGACTCACTGAACTGGCGTGGCGATTCAGGGGTAGGTTTTAAAAAAATGAAAAAAACGGGATCGATCAAAGGGCTTGGCAGGCGTCTACATATATCGCGACCGAAGCATGTGCACTCATAGCACGCTTTCGGCGTCGGGCTTATCACACTCGGCGCGTGGGCGATCGCGGGGATCGTCATTACTAACTCTGCGTTCAGATGATTCCGTGACTGAGATAAATCGATGAATTCACATAGATGCAAGAGAAGATTACGGCCAGAAAAGCTACACGTAAGATACGTGGCTGGGGTTGAGCCCACGGATCCCATATCCCCGCGCCGGTATACCCTCACCCACTCCGATACCACGGGTGAGCTCTTTTTGACGATTGGCCCAGAGCGCAACGAGTCACAGACGTGTGGCTGGTATACAAGGCTCATGCGAGACGAAATGCTCGCTGAGTGGATAGATACTGACGAAGGGCCGGCGTTACACGTCTATTGTCACGTGAGCGGCGGGTTTGTCCTTGGATCCGCTTCATTGCGAGATAGAATCTTTCGGCACGAGTTGCCTTTGGCTCTTGAAGCCCTCCGCTATGGTGATCGTGCTTTATTTGCGGCGCACCCTCAGTTGGATAACGCCTCCATCTTGGTGCACTTCGAGTCAACAGTGCCTCGGTATGACGTCACAGAGAGATGGGGAGTGCCTGCTGATTACCGCCACGAGTAGCAGGATTGAAAACACTACTTTTATGCCCCACTGCGCTTTAATGAGCACTCAAAAAGAGGTGGAACAATGGCAGAAGACACTGAACACAATGAAATCATAAAGTGCACGGTCACGTGTCCTGAATGTGGTGCCGAGATGGTCTGCACGCATGAAGATGCACAGCACGAAGGGAAGCACCGGTGTGAAAAAGGCCACGAGTGGACCGAATAGGCGCACTAAAAGGTAGACCTCTTTTTCGCAAACAAGCTTAATTGGTCCCAATCTCCTATTGAGGCTGGGACCGACCTGTTAACACTGAACGCTTTGGGGAATGAAAGAAACACAGCAATTGAAGCTTGATAGAGAGGGGGCCATTAGATGCCTTTTCTTGTCATCCATCACATTAAGGCACAAAGCAGCAGGGAAATGAACTTTAAGGTTGACTTTTATAATGACCTTTTATTAAAAAAAGGGCGATGAAAATGACAGCTCAAAAGAAGCTGACGACGGCCGCCGGCGCTCCTGTGGTGGATAATCAGAACATCATGACCGCTGGCCCGCCGGGCCCCGCGCTGTTGCAGGACGTCTGGTTTTTAGAAAAACTCGCACACTTTGATCGTGAAGTCATCCCCGAGCGACGTATGCACACCAAGGGCTCGAGTGCCTATGGTACTTTTACTGTTACCCACGACATCACCCGCTACACCAAGGCGAAGCTCTCCTCTGAGGCAGGCAAGAAGACGGAGATGTTAGCTAGATGAGCAGCGAAACACTATTGATTCATAGTAGCGCTGTTCAACAATTCACACTACGAAAGGAGTAAACATTATGAATGAAGATAGCAAGAGCCCGGTAACGGGCAGTGCTCACAAACACACGGCCGGCAGAGGCACGTCGAGCCGGGACTGGTGGCCGAACCAGTTAAACCTCAGGATCCTCCACCAGAACTCTTCCTTGTCCAATCCCATGGGCGAGGCGTTCAGTTACGCTGAGGGATTCAAGAAGCTCGACCTCGAGGCCCTGAAGAAGGACCTCTACGCGCTGATGACGGACTCACAGGACTGGTGGCCGGCCGACTACGGTCACTACGGGGGACTCTTCATCCGGATGGCGTGGCACAGCGCGGGCACCTACCGCACCGGCGACGGCCGCGGGGGCGCAGGGTCCGGCACCCAACGCTTTGCGCCCCTCAACAGCTGGCCGGACAATGCGAACCTCGACAAGGCGCGCCGTTTGCTTTGGCCGATCAAGCAGAAGTACGGCAAGAAAATCTCCTGGGCCGATCTGATGATCCTCGCCGGCAACTGCGCTCTGGAATCAATGGGCTTCGAGACCTTCGGCTTCGGCGGCGGGCGCGAAGACGTCTGGGAGCCTGAAGAAGACATCTACTGGGGGACCGAGCGCGAGTGGCTTGGCGACAAGCGCTATTCCGGTGACCGAGAACTCGAGAGTCCCCTCGCCGCGGTGCAGATGGGCCTGATTTACGTGAACCCGCAAGGGCCGAACGGCAACCCGGATCCGGTCGCGTCGGGCCGCGACATCCGCGAAACCTTCGCGCGTATGGCGATGAACGACGAAGAGACCGTCGCACTCGTCGCGGGCGGGCATACTTTCGGCAAATGCCACGGTGCCGGCGATGCCACCCTTGTCGGTCCCGAGCCGGAAGGCGCCAGCATCGAAGAGCAAGGCCTTGGCTGGATCAGCAGCTTCGGCAGCGGCAAGGGGGATGACACGATAACCAGCGGCCTGGAAGGTGCCTGGACGCCGAACCCGGTCCAGTGGGACATGGGCTATTTCGACATGCTGTTCGGCTACGAGTGGGAACTGACAAAGAGCCCCGCTGGCGCCTGGCAGTGGAGGCCAAAGGATGCGGTTGACAAGGACCTCGCACCATCCGCCCTCGATCCGTCGAAACGGGTCCCGACCTTGATGTCCACCGCGGACATGGCGATGCGGATGGACCCAATCTACGAGCCGATCGCGCGGCGCTTCCACGAGAACCCGGAAGAGTTCGCGAGTGCCTTCGCCCGCGCGTGGTTCAAGCTGACGCACCGGGACATGGGTCCCCGCTCGCGCTACCTCGGCGCGGAGGTCCCGGTAGAAGAGTTGATCTGGCAGGATCCCGTCCCTGCAGTCGATCACGACCTGATCGACGCGACCGACATCGCGGAGCTCAAGGCCAAAATCCTTGCCTCGGGGCTGTCGATCTCGGAACTCGTCTCGACTGCCTGGGCGTCGGCCTCGACCTTCCGCGGCTCCGACAAACGTGGCGGGGCGAACGGGGCGCGCATCCGTCTCACGCCGCAAAAGGATTGGGAAGTCAACCAGCCGACCCAACTGAAGACTGTGTTGCAGACCCTTGAGGAAATCCAAAAGGGATTCAACAGCGCGCAGTCGGGAGGCAAGAGGGTTTCGCTCGCCGACTTGATTGTCCTGAGTGGATGCGCAGGTGTCGAGCAAGCTGCGAAGAATGCAGGTCACGATGTGACCGTTCCCTTCACGCCGGGACGTACGGATGCGTCGCAGGAGCAAACCGACGTGGATTCATTCGCCGTTCTCGAACCGGCTGCAGACGGGTTCCGTAACTACCTAAAAGCCAAGTATGCAGTAACGGCAGAGGAACTGCTGGTTGATCGTGCGCAATTGCTGACGTTGACCGCTCCTGAGATGACGGTTCTCGTCGGCGGTATGCGAGTCTTGAATGCCAATTTCGGGAATTCCCAGCACGGCGTCCTCACCAAGCGGCCAGAAATGCTCACCAATGACTTCTTCGTGAATCTGCTCGACATGAGCACGACGTGGAAGGCAACCACGGAAGACGATGATGTATTCGAAGGCCGCGATCGCGCAACGGGCGCACTTAAGTGGACCGGCACCCGTGTCGACCTAATCTTCGGCTCGAACTCCCAACTCCGGGCCTTGGCGGAAGTCTACGGATGTGAGGACTCCCAGGGGAAATTCCTGCACGACTTTGTAGCGGTATGGAACAAAGTCATGAACCTTGACCGATTCGACCTTGCCTGACCGTAGCATAAACATCTTTGAGGGCTTCTGACAGGGCGGCTCAAATGCATTCGTTTGCAAAAAGAACAATTCTATGGCTAGCATAAAGGGCCGTAGTCTTGGCCCGAGCATAATCGCTGTTATTTGACTTCCAAGTGAGAGATAAAAAATCACTCAGCCGTCTGAGGGAGCGTTACGGTAAACGTCGTCCCCTTTCCCTCCTCGCTTTCAAACTTTCGTACAATTCCCTCGTCATCGTCTGGAGCTGAACACGTATGCCAGTTTTCGCTTGTTGGTAAACATCTCTCCACAATGTTTTCTACACTGTTGATGACTGCTCCCATAGGCACAAAGTGGGCCTATAACGTCGGGATGCGCTGCGTGAGTTCGGCCCAGTCGCTGCCGATAGCCTTTTTGATGAGCTCCTTTGTTGAGACGAAGACAGGCTCAGGCATCATCGCCTGATAAATATCGATCATGGTCTCGCGATCATCCAGCCCTACCAGCGGGAACAGCCACGCGACCAGTTCCGAGAATCGTTCCTGGGGCACCTTGCTAGCCATGATGCTTATAGTCTCCCCTTGCTCGGGCAAGGAGACTCGTTCCCTGAATATCCGGTAGAGGTGTGCGTCTTCCTTGTCGAGGTGCATGTTGAGATGAAAACGGAAAGCGGCAGAGGCCCGGGCAGTTCTTAAAAGGTCGCGTGAAGAGTACGACCTATCCATTTCGTCAAATGCCAAGTCCAAACCACGGTGGTCTCTCTCGTAGGGCTCAGCAACCAAGGGAGCGACATCTTCGAGTCGCGGGAATACAGCCTCCTCTTCGCCATCTGCGTGCCAGACCAATACTTCGTTGAAGAAGCGGAAACGCTCGACGGTGGTGGCTAGGCCCTCCTTTCCCCCAGCTGCGTCCAACGCCGCAGCATCGATAAGCTGCATGTCATTTCTGAACGCATTGTGAAACACCCGTATTACATCGAGTGGTTGTGTCATGATCGTTCCCACGAAGCGCGGTCATAAAAAGTTTACTCTGCAATCGCAAGGAATGTCACATCTTTTTGCCAATCAAAACGATATTTGTGGCTTTTCACAGTGTGAAGCAAAGTGGTAGATCTGATAAACCGATTCTCCTCTGAAATAGCTCTTCTAGCCGAAAAATGATTGAACGGCACGTTTGCATACGCTTCCTGCAGGTCTTGGTTATTGAACCACAGGTGAACTTCCGTCGCATTGCTGTTAGAGTGGCCTAAAACTTAGTGCTGAAACTCCCATGTGCTTCGCGGGTGCTCTGACCTAAACGGAGGTGAGTGCTAGCTTTCCTTCTTTTTCTTTTTCCCCTTTGTCCGCTGATAACCGCAAGGCGTCTGTAAGTGACCTTCGCCTACTATGAGCGATGTTAACAACTGAATGACTCGAGGGGACACTCTCACACATAGTGTCTGTGTAATTGATTAGAAGCATTAAAAATACCATCAGGGTAAGTTAATTTATGCCAGAATGACAGTACCCGGCTATTCTGCAGCAAATGGTAAGAAGCTATTTTTCACTCGGCGCTGTGGAACGTGCCGTCAACGTGACAGGCGCCCACCTCGCCGAGAGAGATCGGAGGGGATATGGTTTACGAGCGAGGTGTACCCCTACCAGACGTGCGGGATGAGACGGCACTTCACCTGCGCCATATAGGCGTCATAGCCTTTGAGCTCTTTCTGCAACAGCTTTTCCTCCCGCACCGCCCGTCTCGCGAACATGCCCTCGATGAGGAGTCCCAGGAGCACTCCGACCC